>Ga0209403_10000157_pt1 | contig 106616 bp, 107 predicted proteins | sample ArcticOcean_MG_C_8_FD_187440 | JGI IMG/M metagenome (GOLD analysis project Ga0209403, IMG submission 187440) | Marine microbial communities from western Arctic Ocean - ArcticOcean_MG_CB11_86 (SPAdes) (version 2) | ecosystem: Environmental > Aquatic > Marine > Oceanic | place: Arctic Ocean...
GAATAAGAACCAATTCCCAAAGAAGAAGTTTAGATATGAGGATCTTGAGTCAAGGTTGTCTGCCATGGTAGACAAAGGTCTGTTGACACAGGAAGAAGCGGACGAAAAGTTGCTTGACTACTCAGGCAAGTAGGTAATTCGGCGACGCTAAATTGCGTTTGAGTTTTGCTGGTGCTACTGTCAACAGGATGTTCAACAAGATCGAGTCTTAGTGACATGCCACCGATAGTTGTACAGCAGGTTATGAATCACTGGTGATTTACGTAGTTGATGTTTCAGTTCGGTCGGTTTTCCGTTGCATTCTTCAGATGAGTCGGCATTGCCATTTCTGATTTGGCATTCGCTAGTGTTTCTTCTCGTTCTTTGACTTCAGCCGCAATTCCATCCTTGGCCATCTGCCAGACTGCCGTTACGTAAGATAACCATGAGCCGGTGTAATGCGTCTCCGCAACTTGAATGTGGTTTATGGATTCGTCCATCTCCACTTGCCTGTAGAACCAATCTTGATTCTCGTATTGTCGATCCACGAAAGTCTTGCTTCCAGATAGGTATCCATTGGTGGGGATCCAGTTGTCGATTCTACCCTTACTTTCTTTTATCCTGAGATTGTGGAATAGATCGTCAAAGTCCTTCATGGAGGCAAGTTGTACCCAGAGTTTGGCATCTTCAAGGGCCATGGCTTCCCAGTCTACGGCTTGGGTTTTATGTTCTGCAATGAGCCTGGCGGCAGCCACATCCATTCCATCAGATTGTGCACGGGCATCTGCTCGCTGAAAGACCTCCACGCGATCCTTGATTGCCTGCCGGCAGATTTGGGAAATATTTGTGAATGCCTTGATAGGCTCTAGGTTCCTGATTAGTTCATCAGAAATATTGATTCCAATGCGCATATATACCTCCTGCGTATGTTACACTGAATTAAGCATACACTTGGGCAATAGCATATTCAAGTGCTGTTGCCGTCAAAGTCTACTATGGAAACATTCATTTGAGTGATATTTAGGACCGTAGAAAAGGAGCTCTCCAGTGTTAAGTCACAAGAAACGGTCACTAGACCTTCATTGGATGACCATATCTGAGGCAAAAAAGGCCTTCGTTGATTTCTACAATGGAGCAATCTCGGGTTCTGGCGGAAGAACCATTAGGTTGGAAATTATTCATGGATATGGTTCAACCGGCGTTGGTGGGGTGCTGCGTAGGTGGTTTAGGGGGTTTTTGGATCGACACCTGTCTTATCTCGAATATCAACGTGGTGAGAGTGTAGACGGGAACCAGGGTTACACCTTCGTGACCCCTCTAAAACCTTTGCCAGTGCAAGCTGAAGAGTTGGGTGAGGAGATTTTGGCCTATTGTGCCATTCCCAGAGCCCAAAGTAAGATCATCGGCAAGTTTCGCAGGTATGGAGATGCTGAGGTATTGAGTGCCATTAAATTACTTGAGAGACAAAAGGGCTTGACCTCATCAGCACATGGAATGGTGAAGTTGTATCAGGCAATTTGATTCTGTTGTTCTGGTCCATTGCAAGCAACCAACCAATATGCAAGCCAGAGCTAGGCCTAACTGATGCCTTACCTAGGTCGTAGCATACGTTAATACGTATTCATACATTGACATAAGTAGTACAAGTGTTCTATTCTTGTTCTCACAACAGGAGGTTCACTCAATTGTATATAGATGTAGTTACGAAGATACCAAGCGACACAAAGGCGAACAATATTTGCGATGGTTTATTGACGGGTAGCCCGTTGGTAACTCGCACGATCCCGCGTCGTACGTTGGTTGTTAATGCAGGCAACGATGGAACTCCCGTATCTGTGAGTATTGATAACCAGTGTATTAAAATTAGAAAAATAGTTAACTCTTGGGTCATCAATAGTCCATGGAAGTCAGAGGGCTCGAGTAGGCAGATCTATTTCGAGTGCCAGATGACAAAGAATTTGAGGATTACTGTTATAAATGACCATGATTCCGGTAGTTGGTTTTGGTAACCAACCTAGAAACCTAAACACCGCTTGTTCATGTGTCGGGTTTAATCATTGCCATGATCCCAAGCACCATATCGAGATACTCAGTAGCCTGTCTTTCGTTCATCTTTAGCCTGAGGGATATCTGAGATATTCTGTTGAAATGGGCGCGATTTGTAGGCTTGCTATGCAAGAATCCCTCAATCATTCTTCGTCTTAGTATTCCTCGTTGGACGCTGTCTACGTTGACAACATTTATGAGAAATCGGCCTTGATGATCTGGCTCAATACAGCTTTCCTCCATATCTTCGAAGTACTCAACATACACACGTGAAGTGGCGTTTAGCATGTTCCGTGAAAGAATGTATGCCATTATTTTTGCCCGGGTTGACAGGGTTATGGATTGAATATATTTTACAGAGGCATCGAGTATTCTGTTGGTATTGGTTCCAAAATAGAAGAATCGAGCACCTTTTTAGATAAACCTGTGGAGCTTGGGCAACCAGCAATCGGAGGAACAAGTTGCAGCAGCGAAAGCCAGGGATTTTCTACGGCTGGTGGATTGTGTTGGCGGCCTTTGTGGCGTTGACCTTTGCTAGCATGACAGTTGGTTATGGCTTCAGCGTATTCTACAAACGGCTTATAGACGATTTCGGCTGGAGTAGAACCGCATTAGCAGGAGCTATCTCCCTCTCAAGGCTTGAAGCTGGGTTCATGGGTGGGCTCGGCGGGTTCTTGGTGGATAAATTCGGTCCACGAGCCGTAATACTGTTTGGAGTTGTTATTGCATCCACGGGGCTGATAGGGCTTTCCATGATCGACTCCTTACTGGAGTTCTACCTAGTTTTCATATTTATGGTGATGGTTGGGCGTAGCCTGAGCTCTATGATAGCCATAGATACCACGGTGGCCAATTGGTTCATCAGAAAACGAGGTACTGCCTTCGGATTAATACGGTCAGCGGTGGCAGTGGGGGCCGCGGGAGTGATTGTTGTGTCCTGGTTCATAGATGCGTTCGGCTGGCGGACTGCCTTTGTGGCTACTGGTATCTGCACTTTTGTGATAGGAATACCGACCGCCTTTGTAATGAAACGCAGGCCAGAGTACTACGGCTTGCTCCCAGACGGGGATACTCCAGAGACAAGGCGTCAGACTGAGAAGCAGATTGCAGTAGAATCCGAGGAACTTGTAGAGTCATCCACTGATGGCCATACGGTGCAGGTTGAGTCGGACATTGGTATGACTGTGATGGAAGCCCTGAGGTCCAAAGCTTTCTGGACGTTGTCCTTTGGATTTGCCATACGACTTTTGGTAACTGGAGCAGCCACCCTACATGCCATACCACTGGTGGAAGACTTGGGATATTCTCGAGCTACGGCTGCCGGAGTCCTGGGTTCTATGGGGATGGTTAGTATAATTGGGAGATTGGGAGGCGGTATCCTCAACGACATGTTTGGTACTAAACCTATGGCTGTGGCTAGCGTGTGTTCTCTTGCCGTGTCTTGTCTCGTAATCGCCTACGCCCAGAACTTGTGGCACATTATGATATTTGTTGCCCTCTATGCTCCAGCTTATGGCTCCTCCGCTGCCACCATGCCGGCCATAAAGGGCGATTACTTTGGAAGAAAGTCATATGGCAGTATTCTGGGCTTATCCGGCATGGTTCAAATGGCCGGATCTGTCCTGGGTCCGGTGTACGCAGCGTATGTGTACGACGTCTCCGGTAGCTATCGGATTGCATTCATTAGCTTTGCGGTGCTTCTTATGGTTTCCGCTGCGCTTTTTTGGTCACTGAAACGCCCAGGGTACCGCTAGAACCATCTATTCAGTGACCCAAGAGTCGTAGAGATATTGGTAAAGGAGCGGACTAGGTCGCTGTCTGGGGTGTTCCGGATATGCCACCAAGGATCTCACAACCGTCAGGGAATCAGCATATATCGAAGAGGATAACACCGTGGATATGCGTGAACAAGCGAGGGATTGGACCGGAGATTGGCGCAACGTTGACCAAGCCGCTGATCCGGCAGCGATGCTGAAGTTTCTAGACCTAGCAAGAAGTAGGTCAGATATTCAAGCCGCAAGGCAAAGGGGATTCGAACTCCTTAGTCTGGAAATAGGGAATCAAATTCTCGACGTTGGATGTGGAACTGGTGAAGAAACTCAGGCTCTTTCCACTCTTGTTGGACCCAGTGGACGAGCCATAGGTGTGGATTACAGTGAGGCTATGGTCATGACAGCTCAGGAACGGAGCCATGGCTCCGGCCTCCCAATTGAATTCCATCAGGGAGACGTGCTAGGTCTGGAATTTGAGGATGGTAGCTTCGACGGTACCAGAGCCGAGAGACTTCTCATGCATCTGGAGAATCCAGGGCTTGCGATGGCTGAGATTGTGCGGGTAACTAAGGCAAATGGGCGTGTGGTCATCACCGAGCCTGATCTTGGAACCTATGCGATTAGCGGAGGAGATAGAGTAGTGACGCGTAAACTCTTGGAGAATATGTGTGACAATCGCTCAAACGGATGGATTGGTAGAATGCTGCCGGGACTGTTCAAGTCATGTGGTCTATTAGACATAGGTATAGAACCCTGGACTACCACGAACATCAGCTATGATAAAGTCAATGAAAGTGGAATTCTATCTAGGGGCCTTGGAAAGGCGGTTGAGGATGGCGCTATTTCAGCAACCGAAGCGGCAAGATGGGATGACGACATGAAACTGGCTGAGGATGCTGGGGTCTTCTTTTATGCAGTCACGTATTTCACGGTCTACGGACGAAAGGCCTAGATTCAGTGTAATGTGACGAGCTGTTGCATGCGAACTTTGGTGGGTTTAAAAACGAAGATGTTTGGAGTTCGCGGAGACTGGGTAAAATCGAATTCGCTTGTGAACACGACCTAACTGTATAGACTTTCTGATTTTGATCTACCGGTAAACTGAATACTCCAGGCATTTATGGTTTCTGGCGAGTTCAGGTCACTTCACTCATTTCCATATGAAATCTGGATGGGAATATGATCCTAGTTTCCGGGCCACAATAATGTAATCACGAAGCCGAAAGATTGACATAGAAAGTGTTGTGTGCGCCTAGATTAGAGAGTGAACGTTGTGCCTCCGTTATTAACCCTCAATAACACTGTTTTTGGCAGCTATTAATATACATCTGCTACTACAAATGCTATAATTACTCTTCTATATTCAGTAACATTTCTTATTGTGAAATAGCTGGGTTTGTTTTGATATCTCACACTAGCCAAAGCTACCCAGATACATTGTCATTCTCCAAGGAGGCATATTTTCTTGCCGTCTCACAGTACTAGCCAACCCACACGCCAACCTAGAGTTTTCTATGGCTGGATAATAGTTGCCTCAGCAATGTGCACACAGATGATTCTGGGTGGCTTGGGGAGTCAAGGATTTGGAGCCTTCATACTTCCACTGCAGAGGGAGTTTGGATGGTCTAAGGGCACGATTTCAATAGCCAGATCTCTGATGCAGGTTGAAAACGGGCTGTTGGGACCGATTGAGGGTTTCCTAGTTGACAGACTAGGTCCTAGGGTGATGATCGTCAGTGGTCTGGTAGTTTTCGGGGCTGGGATGATACTCCTAGGTTTAGTCAATTCCCTGTGGATGTACTTTGTTGCCTTTGGGCTGGTTGCCTTGGGAAATAGTTTGAGTGGTTTCGTGCCTACGTCTACGGCAATTAATCTTTGGTTTATCCGAAAACGTACTATGGCTCTCTCATTTGCTCAAACCGGCCAGGGATTAGGAGCGGTCATTCTCATACCGTTCCTGGTTTTGGCCATCACACAATTCGGTTGGAGGGATGCTGCCACTGCTGTGGGTATTCTCACCTGGGTGATAGGGATTCCAGTGGCTCTGTTGATGCGCCGTCACAATCCAGAATACTATGGCATGCAGCCAGATGGTGCTCCATCTCCACTTCAAGCCGATCTGGAAATTCAACAATCTGAGACGGCAACTCGCTCAGACGTCGTACAACATGGCAGAATAGATTTTACTTTGGAAGAGGTCTTACGTACTCCTGCCTTTTGGCTTATTGGAATGGGCCACGGCTTCTCAGTAATGGTTGTCGGTGCTCTTATTACCCACCAGTTTGCTCATATGGGGATGGCAGATGGCATGGCACTGAGCTTCACTTCAGCAGCCTTGATTGTAACCGTCCTAAATATTTTCAACATATCAGGCCGTTTCCTGATTGGACTTATTGGCGATAGATTCGACAAGCGGTACCTAGCTGCTATAGGCAACTTGATGGGATCAGCAGCCCTAATAATATTCGCACTAGGCCGCTCTCTTGAAGGTGCCATGGTGTATGCAGTAATCTTCGGAATTGCTTGGGGTATCAGGGGGCCATTGATGACCTCTATTCGCGGTGATTACTTCGGTAGAGCGCACTTCGGGAAGATTATCGGGACATCATCACTATTTACAATGTGTATGTCTATAGTAGCGCCAATATTCGCCGGATTCATGGCGGATTGGCAAGGCAACTACCGACTAGCATTCATTATCCTCGCATTGATTAGTGCTCTAGGAGCTGTCTGTTTTTTACTAGCGAAGCCTCCCAAACCACCTCTAAGAGTCAATCAAGTAAATTGATGGATCAGATTAAGACATGCTGAAAATCGGACGTGTGTATTACGGATGGGTGATCGTTGGGGTCATCTCATTGAGCTCTCTTGCATCGGCAGCGCAAATCAACCCTACCATAGGTGTGTTCCTTAAGCCAATCACGGAAGAATTCAATTGGACTCGCTCAGCGCTTGCGGGTGCGGTAGCGGTAGGTACACTGGTGGGCGGATTTGCGGCGCTTGGAGTAGGCCCGCTTATCGACCGATTCGGAGCACGTTGGATCCTTCTAGTGAGCTTTCTTGTGTCTGGCGGTGCTCTGATAGCCTTGGGAGGGGTATCGAGACTATGGCAATTGTACGTTGCCATCTTCGTGATCCGAGTGTCTCTCCAAGGCGGAATAAACTTGGCGAACCAGACGGTAGTCGCCAAGTGGTTCATACGACGGCGGGGACGAGCCATGGCCATTGCTACTTTGGGCCAGCGAATGGGAAGTGGTGTTATACCATTCCTGGCGCAGCAGATAATACTGGTGGCTAATTGGCGGATCGCTGCCGTGGGCCTTGGAATGCTGGTTTGGGCGTTGACTCTAGTGCCAGTGAGCCTATGGTTACGTAGGCAGCCAGAAGACATGGGGCTGCTGCCGGATGGGGCAAGGCCGGAAGATGAAAATAAACAGGATGGCAAGGTTACTGGTCAACCCAAAACGGAGCGGAGCTATACGGTGAAGGAGGCGCTCAGAACTAAGCCGTTTTGGATCATACTGGTGGCTTTCTGTCTCACTAATTTCGTAAATACGGGGATTAACTTCAACTTGGTGCCACACCTGACTGACAGTGGCCTGACGGAAGCGCAGGCTGTAACTGTGCTGCTTGTGTGGGCACTGATGGCCGTACCGGCTACATTAGGATTTGGAGTTCTGGCTGAGAAGATGTCAGTTCGATATCTTATGATGGTCTCATCTACGGGCGTGGCATTAGGAATTCTTCTGTTCCTCTTGGTGGACGGCTTTCCTCTGGGACTGCTCTTTGCCGTGATTCACGGAGCGTCATTTGGTGGATCATTCTTGGTGCTGCAACTTCTACTGGCAGATCACTTTGGATCAGCTTCCCTAGGAGCATTGAGGGGGTTCATCTTGCCTTGGCAAATGGTGGCAAATGCCATGGGTCCGTTGACAGCCACATTGGTCTTTGACACGACGGGAGGCTACACGCCGATCTTTGTGACATACATCGTACTGCAAGGGATACTGCTCCTAGCGCTGTTGTTTGGGTTGCCGAGCGGGAACAACAAGATGGTAAGCGAGACCCCGGGGCAGTAGGTGAAAGGGAGTGGTTAGTTTTTATGGTGATGCAGTCTCACAGCAGCTTGGCTAGGGAGTGCAAGAGTCTTTTTCTGCCTATTAATTGCCAGATCTACCATTAGTCCCACATGATCTGGAAATCCTTGTCAATAATCATAGATCGGTCGCACTTTGGACATTTACGAGGGTGTTTCCATAATTCTGTTCGGTGAGATTTAGATTCATCACAATTGAACTCTGTTGGGACCCATCCCTTAACCATTGCCAACCAAGGTTCCTCGGTAGTTACAACGTCCTTTATCTCCTGACAGTCGTAACAACGGACTGTAGAAGTTGCCACTGCCATGCCTACGTCGTCACCTCCGCTAACAAAAGCCGCGTAGTGGCATTTTCTGCAGATGTATCTGTTCCATGTGCCCATAGTTACACCAATATAACCTAATATTAATAATATTTACGGATATAGGTATAGGTTCGATCGAATAATTCTGGGTCTTGGTGGAGACGGGGGAGAGTCGAACTGCACCGTGAACGCGACTTAGCTGTAGTGGTTGCGTAGAGTTTCCGATCGTGGCTATTTTGGGGTGACAGGATTGTCTATGCTGTGATAGTCTGCATCAATCGGTTATACATTGAGCTACTGGTGCCGACATAGTCACATTTATCGTATTTAGATAAGGCCCTCAAGAGGAGCAGAATCGCTTGGAATCAGACCCTCCTAGTGAAATCCCGAACGCTGGAGAACATGGTCAGTCAACCGCTGGGGCTGGCTCTTCGGATCGGCGAGTTTTCTACGGTTGGTGGATCGTCGCCGCCGCTACTCTGGCCAGCACCATTCAGTCGTCAGTTTTTAATGTGGGTGCTCAAGTCTTGGTTCTCCCTCTAATTAGAGAGTTCGATACAACGCGGACTGCAGTGTCCTTCGCGTTTTCCCTAAGAAGGCTCGAAGGTGGCCTAACGGGACCAATCGAAGGGTACCTTATACACTGGATAGGGCCCAGACGTTATATGATGTGTGGGTGGGTAGTTTTCGGAGCTGGTCTTATTAGTGTTGGCCTGTCCCAAAACATTTACCAGTTTTACGCCTCGTTCTTGCTCGTCACCTTGGGCCAAAGCATTGCGGGCTTCTTACCAATTGTGACAGTGCTGATTAACTGGTTCGACCGATGGCGTGGACGAGCTATTGCTATCTATCAGCTCGGTGGAAGTTTCGGTGCCCTATTTGTTCCAGTGCTCGCTTGGTCGATTCTCAACGTCGGCTGGCGCGAAACGATGATTGGCGCAGGAATTCTCACGATCCTCATTGGCATTCCATTAACTGGGATCATGCGAAACCAGCCCGAGGACTACGGATATCTACCCGATGGAGACTCGCCTAGCAACACGGGTTCTGACTCCGCAGGAACGAAGAATGGAGAAACTACCAATATATCTCCAGGTAATTCCGACGAGTCCACCGTTGCTCAGATCCTCCGAGGCAGAAGTTTCTGGTACCTTGGCCTCTCCCATTCCGCTGGCATTACTGCTTGGGGTGCCCTTCAGGTCCACCAGATCCCAGCCTTGGTGGACATAGGTATCGACGAGTTCGCGGCTGCTGGAATCCTCTCTTACACTCTTGTCGTGTCTGCTATTGGACGGCTAATTGGGGGATTCCTTGGCGATAGGGTGGACCCACGAAGGGTAGTAGCTGTGGCGTTTATTAGCCAAGGAGTTTCGATCATCATCCTAGCATTTGCGACTTCCCTGACTCAGGTCATGGTGTTCGCTACCATCTTTGGCATTGCGTTTGGAACGCGCGGTACCCTTATGACAGTCCTACGTGCGAGGGTTTTTGGCCGGAATAACTTTTCACGGCTGGCTGGGCTGATGGACCCCCTCAGCAGCGTCAGTGTTTTCATTAGCCCTGTCTTCGCCGGCTTTGTGTTTGATTACTTCGGATCATATCGGGGGGCTTTTTGGGTCCTGGCAGCGGTAAACGCGTTGGGCGCTCTCCTACTTATGGGCATTCGGTTAAGTCCGCCTCAGGAGACTGATCTGCTTCCCCAAAATAGAAAGAGAAGCAAGTAGAAGCGTCGTAATGCGCGATGGGCCCGTGCCTCTGACTTTCCAAAAGGCCTAGAGTCTTTCAAGCGTGCTTAACAGGGCATTATGCAGATTCTGGATTTCTCAATAGGCTTACTTATAATGCTCTTCTGGCAAATTAAAACAGGACTGAGCGGATTCGACACTCCGACTTCTGAGGCAGTGGAGCATCATGGCTTCGTCGTCGGTGAGTTCCGTGACGTGAACATGTAGCCTAGCCGGGAGAAGGCTTTGAGGCACAGGGAGATTCTGAGGGCGTAAACCCTCGATCATATTTGCAGGAGGCAACCATGTCAGCAGACCGCAAGACCGTTGGACAGGTAGAGATTATAGCTCTCTCAGATGGGTCTATGGAGCAAGAATCCCAGTCTGTGTTCCCTGAAATACCAGAGCCCGTGTGGCACGGAATCCTCCAAGATGGCAAATTCACCATGAATTTCGGGTGTTACCTCCTCCGAACGCCTTCGCTCATCGTACTAGTCGACACTGGGGTGGGTGGGCCACTTTTGCAGGAGCTTGCGTACCAAGGAATATCACCTGATGACATCCAGGCAGTGACGTACACTCACCTCCATGGTGACCACATTGCATGGAACCTCTCAGGGTCTGGTCAGGACCAACATGTCACGTTCCCTAACGCCACATGGTACGTTCCGAGGGGAGATTGGGAATACTTCGTAAACCCCTCATCGCCAGGCTATTCCAACTCTGTGCATGATAAGTTTAGGCCTCTGGAGGAGCTAGGCAGGGTGCAACTGGTTGATGACGGATATGCCTTAAGTGACGAGATGACCGTGACTGCTACTCCAGGACACACCCTTGGCCACTGCTGCATTACCATAGAGTCTCAAGGTCAGCATGCCGTGATTGTGGGTGATGCACTGATACACCCTATTCAGGTTGACACTCCCGAGTGGAATAGCAGGTATGACCAGGACCCCGAGACGGCAGCACGGACCAGGAGGTCGCTTGTGGAGGAGATGGATCGTAAGGGGGCCCTAGGAGGGGTCTCCCACTTCGAGGCGCCTGGGTTTGGAAGAGTAACGCGGCAAGGAACACATCTGGTATGGGTATCAGAGTAACATACCTCTAGTGGAATGCCAGAGAGACCTATTAGGAAGATTGTCTGCAACTTCTCGACTCTATCTATCATCTGCCTTCTATGATCGTCTTCGAGAATCTTTCTGGTTGTGAGAAAAGAATAGTCATTGCCAATCTGAAGATCATCGACTCCATTGTGATGATCAGACCCAAGGCACCGTTCAGGGCAGTATTTTTGACCGCCGTCACCCGCGAGTGGTCTGGAGTTGAACTAATAAGGTATGAGCCCCAGGAGAATTCCCCTGAGGCTCATACGGATCCGTGTTCTTGGTGGAGACGGGGGAGAGTCGAACTCCCCGTCCAGAGAACTTCCAGCTAGGATATACTACAGGCTTATCCAGTATTATTTCTCGCTTCCAGGGTCCCTACTGGCCAGGTTCCATGGAAGCCAGCCGATAATTCTTATTCCCTCTCTATCGGCGTAAGGAGGGTTAGCACCTCGATTTAATGTCGCCCAGGCTCAGCCTTCGAAGAGAGGCTGAGATGGACGTGGTAACCTTATTTAGGCTGCCAGAGCGAGTTGTTTGTCGCCAGTTGTTTTTTTGCCGCCTTTTTACGAGGTTGACGGCACCTCGGCCTGCAATCCCGCCAGATCACCCCCTGTCGAAACCACGCGTCCCCATATCTAGTTCATACTAAAAGTATAGCATGAGATTTGATATCATTTCTCAACCTCTAGAGGCAGCGCGTATTGCCCTGCCAATCTCACGTTCCTGATCCTTGTCCATCATAGCTCGGCGCTTGTCATGGAGTTGGCGTCCTCTGGCCAGGCCTACTTGCACCTTGGCAACGTGACCCTTTATGTACACCCTGAGAGGTATTAAAGTTAGACCCTTTTGGGATGCGGTCCCTGCCAACGCTCTAAGCTCTTTGTTGTGCAGGAGCAGTTTTCTGGATCTGGTGGGTTCGTGGTTGTATATGTTTCCCTGAGCATAAGGTGCGATGTGGGCGTTAACCAGCCACATTTCACCGTGATACATTCGTGCGAAGGAGTGCTGGATGTCTATTTTAGATGCACGGACTGACTTAATCTCTGTTCCTGTGAGGACAAGTCCAGCCTCTACGTTTTCCAGGATATCGTACTCATGATAGGCTTTTCTGTTCACAGCGATGGGGCCTGAGTGTCCACTGGCTGTGGCGATCTTTTTTTTATGTGTTTTAGGCATGGCTTGAGTAACTTTTCTAAAGTTTTTACCTGGACGTGATTGCTATCTGGGCTTTCAACTGTTCAAGTGCTCTGTCTAACTGTGGAGTTCCGTTATCATTAGTGGCTGCTGACACTAGAATGTCTGGCTCTAGTCCTTTACCTTCTATAAGGCGTCCATTTGGGGAGTACCAGCGACCGATTGTGAAGTATAAACCTGAGCCGTTGTTGAGGCGCTTTGGTAGATTTACACTGCCTTTCCCGAATGTAGATCTCCCTACGAGAACAGCCCGTTGGTGGTCTTGAAGTGCTCCAGATAGCACCTCACTGGCACTGGCGCTGAATTGGTTCACAAGTACAACTAATGGTATCTCCTTGGCAATCCCATGGGGTTTTACTTTGTAGTCTGTCCTCTTACCGTCTCCATCAACGGCGTATAGTATAAGCCCGTCGTTTAGGAATTGGCTGGCTATGTTAATTGTTGTGGAGAGTAGGCCTCCGAGGTTGTTTCTCAAATCCAGTACTATTCCTAATGCCTCTAGGTCGTCTATTTTCTTTAAGGTGTCAGTCAGGGCTTCGTCGGTGTTGTCGGAGAATGTGCGTATCTGAACGTATGCAATATCCCCGGGTAGCATTTCCCAACTGATGCTTTCCAGCTGAATTACGGAGCGGACTATATCGATGACAATTGGATCGTCTGCGTTCTTGTGTTGAACCAGCAATCGGACTGTACTGCCTTCTGGCCCCCTGATTTTGAGGACTGCTTCAATGAGGTTCCAGCCTTCTGTGCTTTCACCATTTACTTCCAGTATTACGTCGCCAGCTTCTATGCCTGCCTTCTCCGCAGGGGCATCCTGCATCGGAGCTGTTATCGTGATGCGGTTGTTAATGAGGTCTACGTGCGCACCAATTCCCTCAAACTTACCCTGGCTGTCCTCTGAGTATAATTCGTACTCACTCGCGTCGAGGAATGATGTGTATGGATCTCCAATGTCATCCAACATTGCTTCTATGGCAACTTGAGAGAGAAGTTCTGGGTCAGGCGTACCGTCAATGTCGTTCTGGTATTCCAGCATGGCATCTACCGCAGACTGGCTGATGCCACTGGTATCCAAGCTCTTTTTCCCCACGAAATCCTGAGATAGTATGTTCCATACTTCTACGATTGTGTTGTTTTCCGGCGACACCGCAGTTTGGGAGAGACTGCTCCATAGTTGGACTACAGTGCCTATATCAGCTGGGGGTGTGGGAGTAGCCGGGGAATCGGCAATATATGATGTGCATGCCGCTCCTGTGGCCATTAAAGTTAATAGAATGACAGCGAGTTGGAGCGTGAATTTAGAGAATGTACGGTTCACTATATGGTCCCTTAGCCAGTAATTGGATAATTCTAACACACGGAGCGCTGATTTTTAGATTGAGCTTTAGGGCACAGGTATGAATCCTGTCAGGAAATATTGGAGATATGGCTTTGTTTGTGTTGTTTTTCACTTGATAATCCACAGGCACTATGCTATATTTCCTCCGACGTTCGATTGCGGAGGTATTGGTCTATGCTCGAGGATTATTTTCGTCAGTATGGACTGATTGCTATCTTCACAGCTATAGCAATCATATTGCCTGGTACATTGCTGGTTGTCTCATGGCTTTTTTCCTTCATTAGAATTCGTCCTGATAGGCCCAATGCAATTAAGAAAAGCCCATATGAGTGCGGGATGGATCTCATAGGCGATCGTTGGCCGCAGTTTAATTTCCGCTACTATATGTTTGCTATCCTATTTGTAGTATTTGATGTGGAAACGATTTTCATATATCCCTGGGCTGTATACTTCAATCAACTTGGAGTATTTGCCTTTATTGAAATGTTGGTCTTCGTCTTTATTCTAGTGCTGGGCTGGGGTTATGCATGGAAACATAAAGCCCTGGAGTGGAGCTAAAAATGTCCATTGAAATGAGAACGGAAGACTCCCTGGGGAAACAAACAGTTGGTGCTGTCGGGATTCCGCTGCACAACACCACTTGGGAGTTGGATAGGGAAGAGGGTGCTGTCATAAATGACATGAAGGCCACCCATCTAGAGCCCTTCACCAAGGACTCTATCTTGGTGTCTCCGGAATTCGAGCGCAACGTTGTGATAACCTCTGTTGACGCCTTGCTGAACTGGAGCAGGAAATCATCGATATTTCCTATGACATTCGGGCTGGCGTGCTGTGCATTTGAGATGATAGCAAGTGCTATGTCTAGATTCGATATCTCTCGCTTCGGTATGGAGGCAATGCGTGCCTCTCCAAGGCAGGCAGATCTGATGATAGTGGCCGGCACAGTAACATGGAAGATGGCCCCGGTTCTTCGTCGTCTATATGACCAGATGCCGGAGCCAAAATGGGTCATATCTATGGGTGTGTGCGCCACAAGTGGCGGGCCGTACTATCAGGGATACAGCGTGGTTCCAGGTGTGAACCGCATTGTACCGGTAGATGTTTACGTTCCAGGATGCCCTCCGCGTCCGGACGCACTTCTTTACGGCATTATGCAACTCCACGAGAAGATAAGGAAATATAGTTTGATTGATAAAGCCGCGGGTGGATAGATGACCACTGTTTTGGCTGGGGACGTGATAGCGCTCCGCTTGGAAGATTCCATTCCTGGTTCTGTGAAGGAATGGAATGCCAGCGATGTCTGGATCAAGCCGGAGTCTATCTTAGAGGTATGTAGCTTCCTCAAGGAGGACACTGCACTTCATTGTAACTACTTGATCTCAGTGTCTGCGGTTGACTATATTGAATACTTTGAGATGGTATACCATCTGGTATCCATGTCTCATAATCACAGTGTGGTCCTTAAGTCAAAGTGCTGGGGTAGGGAAGACCCAACCGTTCCGTCCATAACTAGTTTGTGGCAGGGAGCAGATTTCCAGGAACGGGAAATCTACGATCTTATGGGAGTTAAATTCAGCGGTCATCCCAATCTTAAGCGCATTATGCTATGGGAAGGGTTCCCCGGTCATCCTCAACGTAAGGACTATCTGGAGCCTGCTCGGTAGAAGATGTAAAGATGCCAATTCGTACAGAACCAGTAACAATCAATTTGGGGCCTCAGCACCCAAGCACTCACGGTGTTTTCCGTATGCGGATTACATTCGATGGCGAGATGATCTTGGACGTTGAACCTGTGTTCGGTTATCTTCACCGCGGATCGGAAAAGCTGGCGGAAGAGAGAACATATACTCAGGTTATAACCCTGACGGACCGCTTGGACTACGTATCGTCTATGTCTAACAATTTGGCTTACGTGTTGGCTGTTGAGAAGTTGTCTGGTATTAATCCGCCTGAGCGGGCTATGTACATAAGGGTTATAGTTGCCGAGCTACAGCGTATTGTCAGTCACCTAGTCGCCACTGGCTTCTTCCTGAACGATCTTGGAGCATTGGCGACTCCACTTATGTACTGTTTCAGGGAGAGGGAAAAAATTCTGGACCTCTTTGAGATGTTGTGTGGGGCTCGTATAACTCTCAGCTATATGAGAGTAGGAGGCGTTTTCCAAGATGCTCCTCCCGATTTCTGGCACTCACTAAGCGATTTCTTGAATTACATGCCTGACTATATAGACGAGTATGAGAGGCTTATTACTGGTAATGAGATAATGCTGATACGTACAAAGGGAACTGGTATTCTTTCCGCTGAGACAGCCATAAACTCCTCGATAAGCGGCCCTGTTCTGCGCGCCTCAGGTGTAAACTGGGACCTGCGCAAGACTGATCCATATGACGTGTATGACCGTGTTGATTTTGACGTCCCTCAGGGAACAGTGGGAGATAACTACGATCGTTATCTGACGCGTGTTGCCGAGATGCGCCAATCTTTGCGGATTATTGAACAGTGCGTAGACCAGATAGAGGAAGGGCCTGTTAGGACCGAGGTTCCAGCGCTTCTGAGGCCGCCTGTTGGTGATGCTTATGGACACGTCGAAGGCCCCAAAGGTGAGTTGGGTTTTTACATTGTAAGCGACGGTAGTATAGCGCCGTATCGGTTTAAAATTAGGTCTCCGTCCCTCATCAATTTGTCGGCACTCAGAGGTATGATGGTTGGAAGCAATCTAGCCGATATGATCGTAACTTTTGGCAGCATGGATATTAATATGGGTGAGGTGGACAGATAGTGGAACCTGTTTACGTTTCCTTCCATGAGGCCAACTCCTTTTTCAGTAACCTCTACGATCTCTTCGCGGAGTGGAGTTTTTGGGGAGTTTCCCCCATTCCTGACTGGCTTGCATATTTTCTGGCTGGTTTCTTGATTGTCTTCGCCGTGGTGAATAGTGTGGTGGTTGTGACAACCGTAGGCACATGGGTAGAGAGGCGACTTATAGGTCGTTTTCAATCACGGGTTGGGCCAAACCGCTGGGGTCCGTGGGGTCTGGCTACACCAATAGCGGACGCGGTGAAGCTTCTTAGCAAGGAAGACACGCGTCCTGAGGGCGTTGATATTTGGGTGTTCAACTTGGCTCCTTTGGTGTTTATCGTGACTCCTTTGCTGGTTTTTGCCGTAATACCCTTTGGCGAGGGTACCTATATTGCCAACCTGAATATTGGCATACTGTTTATCATTGCAGTTACTACCGTGCCGACAATAGCCATGTTCATGGCTGGATGGGCCTCTGGAAACCGCTACTCCCTTTTTGGAGCCATGCGTGGGGTTGCGCAGCTTGTCAGCTATGAAGTCCCTATGGTCCTTTCTATAGTTGGAGTACTACTGATGTCCGGCTCATTGTCTCTGGTGGATATTGTGGAAGCACAGAGAATTCCTTTCATACTTCTTCAACCCCTTGGGTTCTTCATTTTCCTGCTGGCGATATCAGCAGAGATGAACCGTTCTCCTTTTGATATAGTGGAGGCTGATTCAGAATTGGTAGCTGGGTTTCACACAGAGTACAGTGGCATGAAGTGGGGCACATTCCAGTTGGCTGAGTTTATTGCTCCATTTGGGGCTGCCTCAATAATAACCACTCTTTTCCTCAAGGGCTGGGATGGGCCTCTTCTGCCGGACTTCGTGTGGTTCTTTGGAAAAGTGTGTTTCGTTTGGTTTGTCCTGCTGTGGATAAGGGCTACTCTACCAAGGTTTAGGGTGGATCAGATTATGGCTTTGGCTTGGAAATGCCTGTTCCCCCTGGGTATATTGAATCTCTTTATCACAGCTGCTGAGGTGCTGATTTGGGGAGACCCTACCACTGCACAGCTATGGATAATGGTAGGTATAAACTGGGCTGTCGCCATTACCTGTCTTGTGGGGATTTCTCAATTGATGTCTGACAAGCTATCTACCAGGGCCCCGTTAGCGCCTGTTCCAGTTAGGCGCGCTAGGGGACTTCGAGAGGTGAGATGAATATTATTGGTGTAGGAATTGCAAAAGGCCTCTCGGTGACTTTCAGGAACTTGTTCAGAAAGGCTTCTACCATTCGGTATCCAGAGGAAGCTGCACCTCAGGCACCTCGCTTCAGAGGTGAGGAGTTTGCATGGTACGAAGAGCGGTGCACCGGATGTGCCAGTTGTGCCAAGTTCTGCCCTCTGGGCATAATAAAAATTGTGACCCATCCAGGCGGTATAAATGTCCAGGAAGGCCAGTCATATGCAATAGATGTATTTGATATAGACCTAGGTCGTTGCATGTTTTGTGGTCTGTGTGTTGAGGCGTGTCCCTACGATGCACTGTTCATGGGTAGTGGCTTTGAACGTAGCACCTACCGTCGGGATGACTTAGTGATACAAGTTGATGAGCTCAGGCAGGCGGAAAAGCGCCCGAGCACATGGTTCCGTCCTCAGCTGGAAGCCAAAGAATACAGACCGCAAACGGGACAACCTTTGTCTTGGGAAGAGGTTGGTCGCTAGATGATAACCTTGGATGTTGTATTCTGGATCATGGCTGTAATTGGAGTAGGCTCTGCATTGGCTGTGGTTATGGAGAGGGATATATTCAGGTCGGCCCTTTTTCTTATCGTATCATTTCTTGTGGTAGCCGGGCTGTTTATTCTCCTCAACGCAGAGTTCCTTGCTGCAGTGCAGGTGCTTGTCTATGTGGGAGCCATTTCCGTCCTCGTAATATTCGCCATAATGCTGACGCGGAACGTTCAAGAGGCTAATTCTTTTAACAGTTTTCAGCTTCCCGCATTGGTGCTGGCTGCTATGATGTTATCGTCAATTGTTTTTGTTGTGTTAAACACCGACTGGCATGTCTGGGATCAGTTGGGTCTTCACGTGTTGCCAGGTGGAAGCGATGAAATATTCAGCAACACTGAGCAGGGAATAAAGAATGTGTTTGGCAATACAACTCAGGTAATAGCACGTCTTCTTATGAAGGACTTTGTTCTGCCAATGGAAGCGGCCTCTGTGGTGCTATTGGCATCGTTAATAGGAGCATTGGCTTTAGTGAGGGAAAGAGAGGATGAAGCTTGAACCTTGAGAATTTTCTCCTGCTTTCCGGCGTCATCTTCAGCATAGGCTTGTATGGAGCGCTTTCGAAGAAGAACGTGATCGTAGTTCTAATGTCCATTGAGTTGATGTTCAACGCCGTTAACATAGCGCTGGTGGCCTTTAGCCGTTACGTTGTACCCAGAAGCATCGCGGTAGACCCGATTGGCGTGGAAGTTGAGGTGGCAAAAGCCCTTGTAAATGGTGCAGCTTTGAGTGAGACTGTACTGAGGTCATTGCTAACGGGGCAGATTTTCGCCATATTTGTTATCACCATCGCTGCTGCGGAGGTGGCGTTGGGGCTTGGCATCGTAATAGCAATGTATCGCAACAGAGAGACGGTTGATGTGACTCATACCAACCTGATGAGGGGCTAGCGTAATAATATGTGGGTAGATTTTAAAAAGGCACCTAATTTAATGATTGCAGAGATGTGGAAAGAGCTCCTAGAAGGGGAGGGTCTGCCCGCTCAAATACTGCCAGAGGGCGAGATACTGACGTGGGGGGAACGTGTGGCATATCGTATTATGGTGCCTCGCGGCAGGGAGCACGTGGCAGAGGAGATTCTGAGGAAACTTTAGGTTCTTTTGTAAAAATAAGTGATCTGACATGCTCGTATTGAGCTTCCCGGAAGTCCACTTTTCAGATAAGTGGAAACGTGATATGAATATTTTGATTGGAGCGGTATAACGGAATGATAACCGAAGGAGCAGCTTGGGCTATTTTCCTCTTACCTTTGGCTTCTTTCGTCCTTATTTCTTTTGTAATAAGGCCGTTCTTTAACAGTTACGACAAGTTTAGTGGATACCTGACAATAGGTGCTATCGGTAGCTCCTTTGCTCTTTCAATTTGGGCGTTGCAATCCGTTATGGGCCACGAGGGCGAAATTGGATGGGCCGCCCACTCTTGGATTGCTGTTGGGGACCTTGAGATTTCCTTTGGAGTCCTTATGGACTCTCTTACAGCTATCCTGTTGATTGTGGTAACTGGCGTGAGCCTTTCCGTACAGGTTTACTCTCAGGGATATATGCGCGGAGACCCGAGTTATTCACGTTATTTTGCATTCATGTCCCTCTTCACGGCCTCCATGCTAGGTCTGGTGTTGTCACGAAACATCATCCAGATATATGCCTTTTGGGAGCTTGTGGGGCTTTCCTCGTATCTCCTCATTGGTTTCTGGTACAACAGGCCGGCTGCTGCGGCCGCTGCAAAGAAGGCTTTCTTGGTCACAAGGTTGGGTGACGTTGGATTCCTTCTTGGTATTCTGTATTTATTCTTTAATAAAGAGGCATTTCTCAGTCAGGGACTTAACCCGTTTGAGATAGCTGACATTAACCTCATTGCGCACGGAGGCCAGGTGGCAGGTGTGCAAATCGTCGCTCTTGGTACTGGAGTTGTTACTTGGATAGCGCTCGGAATTTTTGCTGGAGCGGTGGGTAAATCAGCCCAGTTCCCTCTGCACGTCTGGCTTCCAGATGCAATGGAAGGCCCAACTCCTGTGAGCGCCCTCATTCATGCGGCCACTATGGTTGTTGCTGGTGTGTTTTTGGTGGCACGCTTCTTTCCTTTGTTTGAATCATCCACAACGGCAATGAACGTTGTGGCCGTTATTGGTGGATTCACTGCTATCTTTGCTGCCACAATGGGTTTGGTTATGAGCGATATCAAAAGAGTGCTAGCCTATTCGACTGTAAGTCAGTTGGGATACATGATGTTGGCACTTGGAGTAGGAGCTTATGAAGCGGCTATATTCCACCTTTTCAACCACGCCTTCTTCAAAGCACTCCTTTTCCTTGGCTCAGGCAGCGTGAACCATGCTTCTGGGACATTCAATATGAGATATATGGGTGGTCTCAGGCGTTACATGCCCTGGACATATGCCACCTTTTTTATAGCGGCTCTGAGCATATCTGGGATATTCCCATTTGCTGGGTTCTGGAGCAAGGATGAGATTTTGGTTGGCGCATTCAATCACGGTGGCGTAATAGGCCAGTTGGTATTTTGGATGGCTCTTATAGCCGCGTTTATGACTGCTTTCTACATTTTCCGTGTGCTTTTCATGACTTTCCACGGTGAGTTCCGCGGTGGTGTGGATGCAGAAGAAGGATCCCAGACAGGGGGGCACGGCGTGCATTTGGCAGAGTCACCTTGGGTTATGGTTGTGCCTATGGCTGTGCTTGCGGTGCCGGCTGTGGTCTCGGGTTTCTTGGCCAACCCGGTGAATGACATCTGGGGTCTGGGATTGGTGCCAACTCACTGGTTCTCGGAACTTATGAGCAGCGTAGCCCTGATAGATGGGCATCAAGAAGGATTTGACTTCATAATGGCGTTCGGGTCCACGTTGGTTGCGCTGGCTGGTATTGGGCTTGCTTATCTGATGTATCAGACGCGCTTGGTGAGTCCGGAGAAGATTGCATCGGCTTTGAAACCTTTGCATATTGCAGCGTTACGTAAGTACTATTTCGATGATCTATACGAAGACTGGATTACTAGGCGCGGCTTCTATAAGATACTAGCAGGCGGTACTGACTGGATTGACAGGAATATAGTAGACCGCGCTGGGGTATGCGTAGGCTTTGTTGGACGGAACCTGGGGCAGGTTATTGGAACACTGGAAACTGGACAGGTTCAGGCTTACGGTGCTGGTATGTCGATAGGAATTCTAATAATTTTGGTGGTGTTCTCGATATGGAACTGATTAGTAGACCGGAGGTAGCTTAGTGCTTTCCGCGATAGTGTTCCTTCCTTTGGTGGGAGCAATGGTCATTCTTTTATTCCTGAAGGATGCCAGGCAAATTCGGCTATGGGCAGCGGCTATCACCGTGGTGGAGCTCGCGTTGACGATAGCTGCCTTTGTAATATTCAGGACAGAGGATTATCTCAGGGTTGGTGACATGGAGATGGTTGAACTCAGGAACTGGATTCCTGCGTTGAATATTCAGTACCACTTGGGAGTGGATGGTCTTAGCGTGCCCCTGGTGTTGCTTACTGGACTGTTAGGGATGTGTGCAGTCTTTGCCTCATGGCACGTGAAGATGCGAGTAAAAGAGTACTTCATGTGGTTGCTTGTGCTTCAGACCGCGGTAACGGGAGTGTTCGTGTCTCTGGACTTCGCTCTCTTCTTCATCTTCTGGGAATTGGAACTGTTGCCAATGTACTTCCTGATTTCCATATGGGGCAGTGGTCGAAAAGAGTATTCGGCCATGAAATTCTTAATCTTCACGCTTTTGGGTAGCGCTTTCATGCTGGTGGGTATTCTGGCGCTCTATTTCTCGGTCGGCACATTCAATATGGTTGAACTGCAGTCCATGAGTGACGGGGCACAACTTATTATTCCGGCAGGTACAATATTCGCCTTATTGTTCATCGCTTTTGCTGTGAAGCTGCCAGTATGGCCATTGCACACATGGCTTCCTGACGCCCATACCGACGCTCCGACGGCGGTGAGCGTGATGTTGGCTGGAGTCCTTCTGAAAATGGGTGGATATGGCATGATACGTGTGGGGGTGGGTATGTTCCCATCAAAGGCTCAAGAATATGCTTGGGTATTGGCCGTGATTGCCCTGATAAGTGTGCTCTATGGGGCCGTTGTGACGGTAAAGCAAACCGACCTTAAACGTTTGATCGCATTCAGCAGTATCAGTCACATGGGATATGTCTTGCTTGGCATAGCGTCTGTGGTTGGTATGGGAGGAGCCGTGTCGTCTGTGGGTTTGACTGGTGCTGCCATGCAGATGTTTACCCACGGGACCATTACGGGGCTCCTTTTCCTTCTAGTTGGACTGGTTTATGAAAAAGCTCACACCAGACATATCCCAGATATGGGTGGCCTTGCGGCTCAGATGCCTATTATCGCCGTGGCCTTTTTGGTAGCAGGGCTGGCATCTTTGGGTCTTCCTGGCACAAGCGGGTTCGTTTCCGAGCTTCTGATATTCCTGGGGACGTTCCCAGTGTGGGGTTGGATAACTGCGCTAGCGGTGTTTGCCATCGTCATAACCGCAGGATACATATTGTGGATGCTCCAACGGGTGTTCTTTGGCCCTTCACTATCGCGATTCGCAAGTCTTGGTGACGCTACGGTGTTGGAAGCCGTTCCTATGGTGGTGCTGATTGTAGCCATCATGATGGTTGGTATATACCCCAGCATTATCTCCGATGTTTTCAAGTTGGGTCTGGAACCTATAATCCAGTCCCTGCAATATGTGGTAACTCCATAATGGTGAGATTGATATGACACTCCACGATCTGTACCTGCTTTCTCCGGAGCTCTCCGTGGCAGCTCTGGGTATGCTGATCATCCTCCTTGATATGTTTATCGGGCGAAAGAGAATACTGGCTGTCGTTTCCGTAGTTGGCCTAGCGGTTCCGCTAGTGTTTAGCATATCTCTTTGGACTGAACTAAGCGGAGACCCTGACGGACAGATGGTTGGTATATTTAACACCCTAGCGGTAGATCACTTCAGTCTGTTTTTCAAGTTCCTAATCATGGGAATCCTGGCACTGATTGTCATGTCTTCCGTGGAATATGTCTCACGTATAAAGCAATTTAAGGGTGAGTATTACGGGCTGATGCTTTTTTCGGCCAGCGGTATGATGCTTTTAGCGGCCACAACTGACCTGATTTCAATATATATTGCATTGGAATTGACAACTCTGCCTCTGGTTGCTCTGGCAGCCTTCTTAGGCACCTCACGTTCCACAGAAGCTGGAATTAAATTCTTGTTGCTCAGCGCAATGAGTTCCGCTGTTTTGCTATACGGCATGACTCTTACTTACGGCTTCACTGGTACAACGCAGCTTGTGGAGATATTTGAGCGACTTGGAGCCTACAGTGAAGCTACTGTGCCATTTGGTAGCAATGCCCTGTTCTTGGGAGTGATCATGATAGTGGCTGGGTTCGGGTTCAAGATCGCCGCTGTGCCGTTCCAGATGTGGGCCCCAGATGTCTACGAAGGTTCACCAACGCCTATCACTGCTTATCTGTCCGTTGCTAGTAAGGCGGCGGGTTTTGCAATCATACTTAGAGTGTTCTACATAGCTTTCGGTGAGCTCAGCTTAGATTGGGCTGCTCTTTTTGCAATTCTCAGTGTGCTCTCTATGACTGTAGGTAACTTGGTTGCAATTGCGCAGAGCAACATCAAACGGATGCTTGCCTACAGCACTGTTGCACATGCAGGATTTATAATGATTGGAGTGGCGGCAATTGCTGCCAAAGTCCCTGCAGAAGGAAGTGGCCCAAGTGCTGTCCTCTTCTATTTAGTGGCCTATGCGGTCACGAATTTAGCGGCATTTTTTGCGATTATTGCCATATCAAACCGTACTGGAAGCGATATGATAAGCAGCTTTGCCGGAATGGGACGGCGTGCACCATTCCTGGCCGTAATCTTGGCCTTCGCTCTGATATCTCTTCTTGGACTCCCTCCTACGGCAGGGTTTATGGGCAAACTCTACATGTTCAGTGCCGCTATGAAAAGCGACCTGGCATGGCTGGTGCTTGTGGGAGTACTCAACAGTACCATTTCTGCCTACTACTACTTGAAGGTTATCAGGGTCATGTATATGGTGGAGCCTGAAAATGAAGAGAAGATCCAAGTGGCATATTCTCCGCGAATTGCCATGTACATTGCCGGACTCGGCATATTGGTTTTGGGTCTCTTTCCCAATTGGCTGATGAATGTAGCAGAGAAAGCAGTTGCAATTCTCTTCCTATAGCATTCATTGATGCGCTATAGGTGTGATGCTAAATTGCCGATGACAATTGTAATTTGCCTTGCAAGGGTGCATGTGTTATGAGTAACTCTGATAGTGTTGGTATAGTATACAATCCGCTGGCTCCAGATTCTGAACGGCTTGTACAGGAATTAACACAGAAACTTGGCCTTGGGGAATCCTCCTGGATAGTTCCGATGTCCACTAATGAGAATCTGACTCCGCCTAGTTCTACGTCCCTTATCATTACTGTTGGAGGCGATGGGACAATACTGTGGGCCACTCAGATAGCTGCTCCCAGAGAGATACCTCTTTTGGGTGTGAATTTGGGGAGGGTTGGTTTTATGACTGAGCTCAGAGCTGATGAAGCCGTGAGCAGGATAACTGACTACATTGATGGCCGTGTATGGGTGGAAGAACGATCAATGATTCAAGCTAGAGTGATATCTAAAGCGGCGGTCTACAAATATGAAGACCCATTTCAGGCTTTGAATGATGTTGTGGTGGGCCGCAGTGCCATCTCTCGGCTTGTACACTTGGAAGTCAAGATAGACGATGCGGTTCTTACAACCTATCGTGCCGATGCGGTAATCGTGGCTACTGCCACAGGCAGCACTGGATACTCCATATCGGCGGGGGGTCCAATACTGCATCCACAGTCACGTGATATGCTGCTCAACCCTGTGGCTACTCACCTTGGCTTGAGCTCGGCTCTGGTGCTCGCTCCAGACTCGGTGGTGGAAGTAGCCCTTAGATCTAACTACAAGGCTGTTTTAAGCGTGGATGGACGCGTTGATCTTGACCTTGACCCGGGCGAGACCGTGGAAGTAAAGAGAAGTCCATATACAGCTCGGTTCCTGCGAGCGCATCCCCCAAACCATTTCTATAGTGTATTGACCGAGCACCTCAACCCTGACATTCGTTCAAATACTTTCACTGTAGCACCTACTGTTTGAGGAATTTTGATGTTAATAGAACCTACTGTAGATAGTCGGCGCATATACGAAGGGAAGATCTTCGGAGTGAGGGTAGATACGGTAAATCTGCCGAATGGTGGGACATCACAGCGGGAGATAATAGAACACGGTGATTCGGTGGTTATGGTGCCTGTGGATGACGAACAATGTGTACTTTTGGTGAGGCAGTATAGAAAAGCACCGGAAAAATTACTTTTGGAACTCCCTGCAGGAGGTCTGGAAGATGGCGAGTCCCCTGAAGAAGGGGTCCTGCGAGAACTTCAAGAGGAAATAGGTTTCACTGCCGGAAAACTTCAACATATGTCGAGCTTCTGGTTGACCCCAGGTTTTTGTACCGAGTATACGCACGCGTACATTGCCACAGACCTGAGATCGAGCGTTCTTGCACCGGATGGCGATGAGAACATAGTGGTTGTGACTGTACCATTAGCACAAATACCAGACATGATCCGATCCGGTGAGATTGAGGATGCCAAGTCGATTTCAGCCCTTCTCATGGCTATTTATATCTATGGCAGTTCATTGTAAAATCCATCACTATCTGATATATTTGACACGGTTCTACGACATCGGCTGAGGAGGATATAGCTATGACATTCGCGGTTGAAGGGTATGTTTTCAAACACGATGTAGTGGTCTTGGAGGCAGCTAGTTTCGATGCCAACTTGGCCTTTATATCCAAGGTAGATACCAGTCGTAGCCATTCTGTTGCTACTCTAGAGTCTGAGCAAGCAATCGCTCATACAGGAGGATATGTATGGAAGTAACTTTGAATGTTAAACGGTTTGATCCTGAATCAAATGATAAAAACGTTCATTTCCAGGAGTATAACCTGGAAGTGGAGGATCATTGCACGGTTCTAGATGCACTTGTGAAAGTGAGGGAGGAAGTGGACGGCAGCCTTGCCCTTCGTTGTTCCTGCCGTGCTTCCATCTGCGGATCATGTTCCATGCGTGTAAACGGTCACGCGAAACTGGTCTGCAAGACCAAGATCAGAGACGTTGCCAACAATGACAATCAGGTAACGGTTGAGCCTATGAACAACATGCCGGTGGTCAAGGACCTTGTCACAGACATGAAACCCTTCTGGGACAAAATACGTGCCATTCAGCCTTGGCTTCAGCCAGAAGGCGAAGTGCCAGAGAGGGAATACATCGCTCCCAACGAGACTATGCAACATCTTACTGGAGTGATGAGCTGCATAATGTGTGGGGCATGTGTCTCTGACTGCACAGCCTTGGAAGTTGACGAGAATTTTATTGGGCCTGCGGCTCTGGCCAAGGCCTATCGATTTGTTGCAGATCCGAGAGATGATGCTTCTACAAGCCGTCTGAAGATGTACGGCGAGTCTGGTGGCATATGGGACTGCACTCGTTGCATGGAATGCATCCAGGTCTGCCCAAAGGGCGTGGCTCCCATGGAGCGTATAATGAATCTGAGGGATAAGGCAATTGAGGCGGGATTTAGCAACAACAATGGTGCTCGCCATACAGAAGCGTTTATCGAGTTAGTGAAACACAGCGGCCGTCTGGATGAACTACGGTTGCCAATAAAAACCTTTGGGATGTTTAACTTCCCCGCGCTGATAGGTCTGCTCCCTGTTGGCTTGAGAGCAATCCGCCGTGGCAAGATGCCACCAATTATTCATAAGGCAATTCCTGGAGCGGACAAGGTCCGCCGTATATTTGAGAAAGTTGAGGGTAAGAAATGAAGTACGCTTTCTTTCCTGGTTGTGTTTCACGCGGAGGTTGTCCTGAGCTGTACCCAGCGGCAGTGAGCGTCTGTGAACGGCTTGGTATAGAGTTGGAAGTAATGGAAGGGGCCTCATGTACTGGAGCTGGTGTTCTTCAGGAGAAGAATCAGCGCTTGGGAGATACCCTGAATGCCCGCACCTTCGCTATGGCTGAAGCTATGGATATGCCTATTATGACCATCTGCAGCACGTGCCAGGGCACCATGAGCCAGGCGCACAAGAGATTGGCCGATGATCCTGCCTACATGGCCGAGGTAAATGAAACGCTGGCCGAAGAGGGACTGGAGTATAAAGGAGAGGTGATTGTGAAGCACCTCCTGTGGATACTAGTTGAAGATGTGGGGCTGGAAAAACTGAAGAACTATATTACAACTCCACTTGGTGGGTTGAAAATAGCTCCTTTTTATGGATGCTACCTAATTAGACCAACTGGCGCACTTGGCTTTGATGAGCACCCTGAGCGCGAGGACTCTCTAGAGAGAGTCATTGAAATTCTTGGTGCGGAAGTTGTGGAATTCGCTGGTAAGACCAAGTGCTGTGGCTTCCCTATTCTTACAATTAATGAAAAAAATTCTGTTGCTATGGTTGCTAACCATACCCTAGATGCTAAGGAACTTGGAGCGGATGCCATGGTTACACCGTGTCCGCTGTGCCACTTGAACTTGGACGGATTTCAGCCAAAGGCAGCCGCTCAACGCCGTACAACAATAGACCTGCCAATCCTTCATCTTCCGCAGGTTGTGGGACTGGCAATGGGTATGGATCCCAAGTCTATGGGGTTGAACAGGCATATAATATCCACAAAGAAGTTTCTATCCAGGATTGCAGTAGAAGCATAGTCTTCGGGGTTCTTACACCTTGATTATCTATTAGATCACCAGTGGCGAGGGCTGTGATTACATCGACGAAATTGTAGTCCTGCTCACATACTGTTTGCTTACTACATGTTTTACGACCAAGGGCTTGTAACGATTACAAGCCCTTGGGGATTTTTGTAATTAGAGAGAGGGTTAGCCTTCTTTGGAAGCGACTGGTCTTTGCCATTCCTGTTTGCCTTGTTCTAGTAGATCATTGCCGTAGATGTCATTGACTACTATGACTGGAAAATCCTCTACCTCAAGTCGACGGATTGCCTCCGTGCCAAGGTCTTCGTAGGCGACTATGTCCACCTTCTTTATGGAACCAGATAGGAGCGCTCCTGAACCACCAATAGCTCCAAAATAGACGGCCTTGTGACTCACAAAAGAGTCTCTTACCTCTTTGCTTCTTCCTCCCTTGCCAATGATGGCTTTTGTTCCGAGTTCGAGCATTGTGGGAGTGAATGGATCCATCCGGTAAGCTGTGGTGGGGCCGGCAGAGCCTATTATCTGACCAGGGCGTGGAGGCGTTGGCCCAGTATAATATATGATTTGTCCGTTTAGATCTATTGGGGGTTCCTCTCCTCGTTCTACGGCCTCGATTATGCGTCTGTGCGCAGCGTCTCTGGCCGTGTATATAACTCCGCTGATCAGTACTTCATCACCTGTCCTCAGATCAGCAAGAGCCTCGTCTGTGAGTGGCGTATTAAGATTTTTGGTCATCTGATTACCTTCTCTCGATTGTCATAGGGATTAATCTACAGGATCGCCGTCTTCAGCCTAGCGCTGTGGCACTGTAGGTTTACTCCTACAGGTAGAGAAGTGATGTGTGTAGGATGAACTTCTATATTAACGGCTAGTGCGGTTGATCGTCCTCCCCAAGCCTGTGGGCCTATGCCGCTGGCATTTACACGCTCCAGTAGTTCCTCTTCCAGATCCGAGACTTCCTGGTCAGGGTTGTGTGCTCCTACCTTGCGTAATAAAGATTTCTTGGCTAGGTGCATGACGTGCTCAGCCGTGCCTCCCACACCTATTCCGACGATGAGAGGAGGACATGGGTTGCCGCCTGACTCCTCTATTGTGCGCATAGCAAAATCGATAATACCTTTTTTACCCTCACCAGGGCGGAGTATGGCAAGTCTGCTCATGTTCTCACAGCCACCTCCCTTTGGCAGGATGGTTATCTTCAGGCTTTCTCCAGGTACTATATCCGTGTGTAGTATTGGAGGGGTGTTGTCACCAGTGTTGAGGCGAGCGGAGAATGGCTGAGTTACCATGGAGTTGCGCAGGAACCCTTCCTTGTACCCCACGCGCACTCCCTCTGTCAGGGCATCCATCAAGTCTCCTCCTATTATATGGAGGTCTTGACCTATCTCTAGGAATAGCACCGTCGTGCCTGTATCCTGGCATAGGGCAATCTGTTTCTCTTCTGCTATCTCAGAGTTGCGAAGGATCATGTCCAGCACCTTTTGTGCCTTGGGTGCTTCCTCTTGGAGCCGCGCCTTCTTCAGTGCAGCCAACACGTCCTCGGGGAGGTAGTAATTGGCCTCCTGTGACATTCGGGCAACCGTTTTCGTTATATCCGATACATTGAGCTCTCTCATGTTACCTCCGATGGTTATCTACATGGCTGCAGGAGTCCATATGCCGCCTGATCATGGCGCTCATTTCGGAGATGCACAGGGGGACTTCTTTAACAATGCTCTTTGTTGTGGATGTTCTCTATGAGCCGCTGGCGGTGGCAGTCCTATTGGCCATTACCTGAACCAGCTCTTTGACAGCTTCGGCAGATTTGTCCAAGGCTGCCTTCTCTTCCGAGGATAGCTGTACCTGGATTATTTCTTCTATTCCAGCAGCGCCCAACTTTACAGGTACGCCTATGAATAGGCCGTCGATGCCGTATTCACCCTTGAGGAATGCAGCGCATGGCAAGATGCGTTTTTTATCCAAGATAATGGAGTCAACCATTTGTGCCACAGCAGCCGATGGTGCATAGAAGGCGCTGCCTGTTTTCAGAAGACCTACTATCTCTGCTCCGCCATCCCGGGCGCGTTGCACAATGCTGTCTACAACCTCTTTTTTCAGCAACTTGGTAATTGGGATGCCTCCAACGTTGGTTGATTCTACAAGAGGAACCATTGTGTCACCGTGTCCACCAAGGACGTACGCCTGAACATCTTCCACAGATGCTCCGACTTCCTGTGCCAGGAATGTACGGAAGCGGGCTGTGTCCAGAATGCCTGCCATACCTATTACTCGTTCCCTTGGGAAATCGGTCATATTGAGGGATTGCTGTGCCATGGCGTCCAAAGGATTGGAGACCACTATTAGGATGCACTGTGGCGAGTACTTGGCGATCTGTTTGGCTACTCCACCGACTATGTCCATGTTGGTGAAGAGCAGGTCGTCGCGGCTCATACCGGGCTTGCGGGCTATTCCGGCCGTAATGACAACGACGTCAGAGTCAGCTGTATCCTCATAGGAATTGGTGCCGGTAATCTGGGCGTCAGTGCCAATCACTGGGCCTGATTCCAGCATGTCCAGTGCCTTGCCCTGCGGAAGACCCTCGACGATATCTACCAACACCACATCTGCGTATCCACGCTCGAATAGGCGTTGAGCCACCGTGGCACCCACGTTACCTGCTCCAACTACTGTTATCTTCTTACGCATCAGACATCACCTCCTATATACAAACTATTTGATGTTTTTGTTAGTGAGCATCTCGCATTGTCGAGATGCTGTTTAAGAGACGGAGTATTGTGCCCAACGCTCCTCTAAGTCAGATTCTTTAACGGTTGACATGACGTATTCACCGAACTCTCGTCCTGTGGCACCGGTGTTGCGGCCTGTCATGACTATTTTACGTTCGTATTGGCCGCAAACGTCCAATGCCTTGTGTAACTTGCTGCCAAGTTCTCCAAAACCTATGTGCTCAAGAAGCATGGCGCCGGCCCGCATTACCGAACTTGGGTCGGCGTACTGGGCACGGTTCTCTTTCACCATACGTGGTGCTGATCCATGGATAGCTTCGAACATGGAGTATGTCTTGCCGATGTTAGCGCTGCCAGCGGTGCCAACTCCGCCTTGAATCTGTCCTGCTTCGTCGGAAAGGATATCGCCGTACAGGTTTGGTAGTACCAGAACCTGGAACTCGTGACGGCGTTCCACATCAAGAAGTTTGGCTGTCATGATGTCTATATACCAGCTATCCCATGGGATTTCTGGGTAGTTGGCAGAGACTTCCTTTGCCATTTCCAGGAATTTGCCGTCAGTAGTTTTGATTACATTGGCCTTTGTGACCACCGTAACTTTCGTTTTGCCCATGCGCTTAGCGTGTTCAAAGGCTAGTTCCAAAATGCGCTTGGATCCCTGGCTGGTGATAATACGGAAGTCTACGGCCAGGTCCTCTGTCACGTTGACGCCTTGGTTTCCGACGGCGTACATATCCTCCGTGTTCTCGCGGAAAATAATCCAGTCTATTCCATCTTTGGGTATCCTGACAGGGCGTACGTTGGCGAATAGGTCAAGTGCTTTGCGCATGGCTACGTTTGCGCTCTCTATGTTTGGCCACCCATCTCCCTGTTCTGGGGTATGGGTGGGACCCTTTAGAGTGACATGGCACTTCTTTATCTCTTCCAGGACGTCGTTTGGAATAGCGGTCAATTGTGCTGCACGGTTTTCTATGGTTAGTCCATCTATGGTTCGGAACTCCACTATGCCATCGGCTACCTGCTCCTTGAGTAGGTACTCAAGGACGTGCTGAGCTTCAGCTGTGATAGTGGGACCAATACCATCTCCTCCAAGGATGCCTATGATGATTGGCTTGCTGCTTGCAAAATCAATCCAATCTCCCTCAGATTTGAGCAGTTCCACCCTCTCCAACTGACCCTCCAGCATCGTGGCGAAATGTTCTTTAGCTGCTTCTAGTATCTGCTTGTCAACCATTATATACTCCTTTACTGATACAGTGAGTTACTTTACAGGTTGGCCCAGGTCATGAATATCCTTGGACGACGTATGATTGCTATCCTAGTCTATTATGACAAGTAAGTCGTTCTTTTTAACCAATGTACCTGGTGCTACGCTAAGTTCTTTTACGATCCCGTCCACTGGGGATGGGATGGAATTCTCCATTTTCATTGCCTCTAAGAAGAGTACGGTAGAGCCTTTCTTTATCTCTTGGCCTACCTCGACGGTATAACGAAGAATCACTCCCGGCATTGGTGATGTGATTTGGGTGCCGTTCACCGCTTCTTGTGTGGGTGGAGTTGCAACAGGAGCCTGAGCAACTGGTGCTGGTTGTGGAGATATCGCAGGTTGTACTGGTGTAGTCAGAGGAGGAGTGGGAGTTACGATGTATCCTAGCGGTGCTGCTACAACTCCGTCGCTCATGGGTTCCACTTGCACCTGGTACATTTCATTGCCAACGTATACGTTGAATGCTTTTCCAGATACGTGGTTAAATGGTTCTGCTACTGTCGCTGCTTCCTGTGAGCCTTTCTCAACCAAGAGGCCAGCCTTGGCCTTGGACATCAATTCTTCCTCAGCTTTTATCTGTTCTTTAATTTGCTCAAGAGTTTTGGGTTTGATGTCGTCAGGGACTGGTTCTACACCGTACTTCCATTTGAGGAAGCGCAACCCTGTCACTGGGTAGAGAGCATATGTGAGCACATCACCTATGTCCTTGGCAAGGCCGTCTGTGGCTTCTTTTGCTTTGTCCAATTCTGGTTCAAGATAGTCGGCGGCCCTGCCTGTTACAGGTACTTGGCCGCGTTCATAGTCCTTAAGAATTTCCTTCGTTACATCTGGATCAATGGGTGTTGGTGTAAGCCCGTATAGTCCGTAGACGTAGTCCTTTACTTGGGATGAGACCATTGTGAAGCGACCGAAGAGGACATTCTGCACCGCTTGAGTGCCTATAATTTGGCTGGTAGGAGTTACCAGTGGAGGAGTACCCAATTCTTTACGTAAGCGGGGCAGTTCTTGGTACACTTCTTCAAGGCGATCTAGGGCATCGGCTTCCTTGAGTTGTGATATCAGGTTGCTGGCCATACCTCCCGGGATTTGATGGCTCAGAACAGAAGTGTCTACCACAGATGCTCGGCTGGTATCGAAATGGCTCCGTATCATCGGAGATATGTCTTCGAAGTACGACGAGAGCTTGAGCAGACTGTCGAGGTCAAGCCCTGTATCCCTTTCGGTGTTATGTAGTGTTACAGTCAGAGGCTCGATAGCTGGCTGTGATGTTCTCATGGAGTAGGGGGATAGACATGTGTCAACAATGTCTAGTCCAGCTTCAACTGCTTTGAGAACGGTCATAGATGCCATGCCGCTGGTGTAGTGAGTGTGCAGCTGAATTGGGATGTTAATATTTTCCTTGAGGGCCTTCACAAGGGTGAAGGCGTCGTACGGCGCGAGGAGACCTGCCATGTCCTTGATACAGAGGGTGTCAGCTCCCATGTTCTCTAAAATCTTAGCTTTATTAATGAAGTAATCCAGATTAAATACTTCCCCGCCCATGTGAGATTCTGTTACGGAGTAGCAAATGCAGGCTTGGAAATGCTTACCCCTATCTTTTATGGCCTGTACCGCCGTCTCAAAGTTGCGTTCGTCGTTGATGGCGTCAAAGACCCTGAATATGTCGATTCCCTCATCGGCGGCGTGGTGTACAAAGGCTGTTACTACGTCATCAGCGTAGTTGCGGTATCCCACCAAGTTCTGCCCGCGTAGCAGCATCTGGAGGGGCGTGTTAGGCATTAACTGTTTGAGAGTGCGTACCCGTTCCCACGGGTCCTCCGCCAGAAAGCGTGTAGCAACATCGAAAGTAGCACCACCCCATACCTCAGCAGACCAGAACCCAATCTTATCCATGTCTGGGGCAATTGGCACCATCTCAGATGTGCGCATCCGTGTGGCTGCGAGGCTCTGATGGGCATCACGTAGGGTGGTATCGGTTATTTTTAAAGGGTTTATAGCTTTACTAGACGTCATTATTTCCCCTTATGCACTACAGATATACTCTGCTCATGCCAGCTGAGACTACCTTAATGCGGGGCGCTCACTGATACTTGAGTTCTACTTGAAACAGAACATGTCCACTAAACGCTTGGCCGAACTTCTCAGATGGAATTATGGTTTGTGATTTATAATCTTGCTAGAGAGGAATGTTTCCATGTTTTTTTGGTGGCAGAGTTTCGCGCTTGTTCTGCAGCATGGCCAACGCTCCGATAATTCTTGGGCGGGTTTCAGCAGGGTCTATGATATCGTCTATGTAGCCTCTGCTAGCAGCTATATACGGGGTTGCAAAGCGGTCATGGTATTCCTCGCTCAGCTTCTCCCGAGTCTCTTTCTGGTTCTCGGATTGCCTTATCTCTTCTTTGTAGATTACGTTCACCGCCGCATCAGACCCCATAACAGCTATCTCTGCTGAAGGCCATGCGAAGTTGATATCTCCCTTTAGGTGCTTGCTGCTCATAACGATGTATGCCCCGCCGTAGGCCTTGCGAATGAGGACGCTCACCTTAGGGACTGTGGCCTCAGCATAGGCGTAGAGCAACTTGGCTCCGTGGAGGATTATACCTCTATATTCCTGATCTGAACCTGGTAGGAATCCAGGCACATCCACTAGGGTTACAAGTGGTATGTTGAAGGCGTCGCAGAAGCGGACGAATCTTGCTGCCTTTGTTGAAGACTCAATGTCAAGGACTCCAGCCATAAATGACGGCTGTTGGGCAACTATGCCAACAGGTTTGCCGTCCATTCTGGCGTATCCTACGATGATGTTTTTGGCAAAACCTTCCTGGACTTCTAGGAAGTCACCCACATCCACGATACGTCGGATAATTTCCTTCATGTCATATGACTGGCTGGAATCCTCAGGGACAATGTCCCTGAGATCATTGTCAGTTCTTGATGCTGTATCTGAAGATGGAAAGAATGGGGTATCTTCACCGTTGTTCTGAGGGAGAAAAGTGAGCAGTCTTCGTACTTGCTGTAGACACTCTACTTCGCCTTCTATGGCGAAATGTGCGACTCCGGTCTTGGTGAAGTGGGTCTGCCACCCGCCCAATTCCTCGTGTGTCACGTCTTCGCCAGTTACCGCCTTTATGACATCCGGTCCGGTGATGTACATCTGAGCGATACCGTTTACCATAAAGATGAAATCGGTGAGGGCAGGGGAGTAGACAGCGCCTCCAGCTGCGGGGCCCATGATTACTGATATCTGTGGTACAACGCCTGAGAACAGTACGTTGCGCAGTATTATCTCGCCGTATCCTGCAAGGCTGGTTACGCCTTCTTGGATGCGTGCTCCACCGGAGTCGTTCAGTCCGATGATTGGCGCTCCGTTTTTAGCCGCGAGATCCATGACCTTACAGATTTTTTCGCCGACTACCTCTGATACAGAGCCACCCAAAACTGTGAAGTCTTGAGCGAATACGAAAGTCAGTCTTCCGTTAATCCGTCCGTAGCCAATGACAACGGCGTCTCCAAGATATTGTTTTTCGGCCAGTCCAAGTTCAGTGGAGCGGTGTGTTACAAACGGATCCAGTTCTTGGAATGTGTCCTTGTCCATAAGGACTGTGATGCGCTCTCGCGCTGTTAGCTTTCCGCGTTTGTGTTGCTGATCAATACGGGTTTGTCCACCGCCCAAGGTGGATTGTTCCCGCAGGTTTCGAAGCTCCTCCAATTTTTCGGAAGTTGCTCTTATAACTGTCATTTCCTACCTCTGTATTTTTCAGTATGCAGGCAGATTACAATGCCACGTACCTTTGCCCCTCATCCTATCAGATAATATATATGAGCGCAATTCCAGTCTGATATCTTAGATTTAGATTTAGATTTAAAGAGTAGTTAGAAGAATAGTGGTTGAATGGGATGGTTTTCCGTGTTAGCATGAATTAAGGACGGGGTGTAGCGCAGCCCGGTAGCGCACTTGCATGGGGTGTAAGGGGCCGTCGGTTCGAATCCGACCACCCCGACCATTTCCGCTCTACGTCTTGTTTTGCGGATGCATTATTAAACAATCTTTAAAATATTCTAACCATATGGCTTTGTGATTCCAGTTTTCCGATGGTAGTAAAGGCAACAAACATGTGTAATGCGTTTGAAAATCGCATTACACATGTTTGTTGGCCATAATATTTATGCGAGAGTAAAGAAAGATGAGGTATTTGCCAAATGTTAGGTAAAATGTTTAAGCCCCAACTGATGGGACTTATAGTGGGTATGATGGCGCTGACGCTTATGTCTGCAGCCTGCGGTAGCGAAGAAGCAACAGCCGTTCCTGAGGCTCCCAAAGAGGTCATCAAGTTCCACGATGCTCAGTGGGAGACCAACTGGCAGCACTTCAACATAGCCATGTACGTTACAGACCACGGCTTCGGATACCCCGTGGAATCTGTCCAGGGCAGTACAAACACCATGCTGGTGACTCTTCCCTCTGGTGACATAGACGTGGTCATGGAGATATGGAGAAATAACATCAAGGTCTGGTACGACAAGAACATCGCCAACGGCTCAATAGTAGACCTGGCCGGCAGCGGTGATAACCTCGTAAATGGAAGCCAGGGTCAGATATTGGAGAATTCAGTTCAAGGATTCTACGTGCCAACCTACGTGCTAGAAGCAAACCCCGGCTTGGTATCTGTGCTTGACCTGCCAGACTACAAGCACTTGTTTGCCGACCCAGAAGACCCTGACAAGGGAGTGATGGTAAATTGCATCCTTGGATGGGCATGTCAGAAGATAGTCAGGGCCAAGTGGTACGCATACGGCCTGTATGACGACTACAACGTCCTGGAACCAGGAGCAGCTGGTGCCATAGATGCTAACATCAAGGGAGCCTACCTGAATAATGAGCCTGTGCTGTCCTACTACTGGGCGCCCACCAAGCTGATCCACGATCTGGACATGACCATGCTGGAGGAGCCGGAGTGGACACAGGAGTGTCAGGACGCACTGGACATAGCAACGGCAGCAGAGCCCTACGAATCTACCATAGGGTGCGCCTTTCCAGCATACGACGTTCATACTGGAGTTACCGGGACACTAGTGGAACGGGCCCCAGAGGTGACGGACTTCCTAGGCAAGATGTTCATAGGAGCTCTTCCTCTAGCCGATTTGGCTGCCTGGAAAAGTGATAATGAGAAGACTTGGGAAGAAATGGCCGTTTACTACCTTAGAAACAATGAGGCGGAATGGACCGCTTGGGTCCCTGCTGACGTTGCGACCAAGGTGAAGGCAGCCCTGGCACTGGAGAACTAACTCCTTCCTAAAAGCCTGACACCGAAAAGTCTCACGCATACGAGTGGGGGCGGGAGGAGTAACACTCCTCCCGCCCCCACTCCCTCTCTTTTTCTTTTGATTCTTCACGAATGGTCAATCCATGCGCTGTTACGGTGGCTTACTCCGTTTACCATGGGATGAGCAAGCGTCACCAACAATCGGTTTGCCCTCTGCCATAGTGGTTCTCTATGCCGATCAGTGGATCGAGTGCTTAGAGTAGGAAGTGGCAGTATGACTACTGACCAGTTATCCAAGGGCAGCGATAAACCTGCTTCGGCGAACCGAATCTCATCGGTGCGAGCATCGGAAGTTTTGCTGGTATTTAAGCGATAGATGTTGTGACAGATCTGGTTATTGGAACCATGGGCTCATTATTGTTTAACATCCTGAAGGCAAAGGCTCGGTACGTAATAGCAGGATCCATTGGTGGTATTATCGTACATTTTAGATCTGCGAACATTATATTTGAAACTACTTGAGTTGATTGGATTTACGCTGGGAATCCGAAAACAATTCAACCGTGTAGTTACTCACATACTCTCTGGTCAAATCAGATCACAATTGCTAGGCACGTTCCCGCTTTCGGAAATATTTACAGCACAAGGCGACTTTTCAAAACAAAACGTTCTTACGGAAGCTTGCACGTTTGACTAAATTCTAAGCTATTTGGTCAAATTTGATCCGATTGAGAATGTCAGAGGATTTCAGATTACTGTCAGAATCACGAACGTCTTATCATTCGTGATTCTGACAGTAATCTTTTTCATATTCACTTCTGAAGCCAATCACTCTCGCGGGTGGAGACACCAGATGTGGTTCAGGAGCCACTCTTATTGCGAGGGTCTCTAGCAAAGCCTTGTGCGATACGGTCTATGACCACCGCCAGAATAACAATGGCGAAGCCGGCCATCAGCCCAGTGCCGAATTCCAAGTTCTGGATGCCTGACAGAATGTCATACCCCAATCCACGTGCTCCAACCATGGATGCAACTACAACCATGGCTAGGGCCATCATGATGGTCTGGTTTACACCAGCCATTATGGTGGGGCGTGCCATGGGTAGCTGAATCTTGATAAGCATTTGCAACGGAGTCGTTCCGAAGGAACGTGCCGCCTCCACTAAGTCTTGGGATACCAGCCGGATGCCAAGATTGGTCATTCGCATGGCCGGTGGCATGGCGTAGATCATGGTAGCCATCACCGCCGGTACCTTGCCCAGTCCCAAGAAATAGATGGCTGGAATGAGATATACAAAGCTTGGCATGGTTTGCATGGCATCCAGTAGGGGCTTCAGTGCACCTTCCAGTTTATCGTTTTTGGACATGGCGATGCCCAGTGGTATGGATATCCCCACAGACATCAATGTAGCTGTCCCAACCACCGCTAGCGTGCGCATAGTCTGGCCCCACAGCCCGAACAGTCCTATCATGACAAGACTCACAATGGAGAGCAGTGCCACCTTGTATCCACTTACCTTCCAAGCCAGTAGCCCGACCACTCCAATCATGATCCACCAGGGCATTCGCATCAGGAGCCTCTCCAGGGGAGTTAGCGCACTGAGCAGGTTTGTAGTCATAGTTCTAAAGAAGCCTCGCCATTGCTCTACCATCCATTCCACTACAGCGTCAATCCTTTTGCCCAGAGAATACGGACGAATTTCAAGTCCAAGCACGTGTAATGAAACGGGTTTCACGAGGGTTACTCGGCTCGTTTCAACATTGACGTACTCCTGTCCCGGAGCGAGATTGGGGAACTCAGTTGGTGCAATCTTTATTGACAGCACCAACACAGCTACAATCACTCCTCCAACCAGCAGACGCCACTTTAAGAGGCCCAGGGGTTTCAGGGAGATCCATATTATCCATCCCCCCAGCCCAACGAACACGAATGTGTAGAGCCTGGGGAAGAAGAAGTCACGTGTAGGGCCTTTGACGTACTCTATCATTAGGTCTCCGATTACCAGGAGAACCACTAGCGTTAGTAATGTCCTTTTCAATCCCACATGGCTAAACGCCTCTATGGGGCTCAACAAACGTCTTGCGTAAATACTTTTCAGTAGGTCCATGTCAACTCCTTTAATGACCGGGCCGGGTCAAATTTTTTCAATGTCCACTTGCGGACATCTACTATGTTGGGGAATTGGCTTTTTCCAGGGTCTCCGTTCTCTTGTCCTCAGCGAGACTGCTCAGCAGGGCTGCTCTAGGCACCACACCCAGAAAACGGCCATTATTGTCCACCACGGCAATGGGGCATCTGGTCTCTGCTGCCAAGTGAAGCAGGTCATCTATGGAGGTATCAGGAGAAACGACTGGGCAGATGTTAGTATCAATCAGGTCAGTACCCTGGAAGGATGTGATGCCACGCGCCACTGCATCCGCCGCCCGGTTCTCTGTGATGACTCCATGTAACTTTTTTGCGGAATCCACCACAAAGGCGTGGGCCAAGTCGTGGGTTTTCATGGCGCGTAGTGCAATCCGTGGGCCATGCCATGGGAAAACTACGGCATCCGGATCTTGCATTATGCTGGCGGCTCCCAGGATCTTGGTCTTGGAAATACCCAGTGTAAACTCCTCCACGTAGCTATCTGCCGGGCTGTTTACGATCTCTTCTGGTATGCCAACTTGTATGATCATCCCGTCCCGCATAATGGCAATGCGGGTTCCCAGTTTAAGAGCCTCATCAAGGTCATGGGTGATAAAGATGATGGTCTTATTTATCCGCTCTTGCAGAAGTACCATCTCATTCTGCATCTCTCTGCGGATCAGGGGGTCCAGGGCGCTGAAAGGCTCGTCCATTAGGAGGATCTCCGGATCCACCGCGAGGGCTCGGGCGAGACCAACACGCTGCTGCATTCCACCGCTTAGCTCATTGGCGTAGGATTGCTCCCATCCCTGCAGCCCAACCTGTTCCAGGGTATCCTGTGCCACAATCAGCCGCTCTTTCTTGCCAACCCCCTGTACCTCCAGCCCCCAAGCCACGTTCTCGATAATGTTTCGGTGTGGTAGCAGACCGAAATGCTGGAACACCATGGCCACCTTCTTACGGCGAAACTGAGTAAGATGGCTCGCGTTATATTTCAGAATGTTCTCACCATCAACGTTTATCTCCCCCGCACTGGGCTCAATTAGGCGTATCAGGCAGCGGATCAGGGTGGACTTCCCGCTGCCGGAAAGTCCCATGACCACGAAGGTCTCACCGCTGGCAACTTCAAAGTTGACATCTCGCAAGGCAACAACGCAGCCTAACTCCTCCAGAATCTCTGTTTTACTCTTTTCATAGTGCTCCGCGGTCAATACCTGTTCCGGATTCTTCCCGAACACCTTCCACAGGGATTTGACGGAGATACGTGGATCATCAACTTTGCTAATTGATGCATCCGACTTCTCAGTTATGTCCATGATTTTCTCCTTTCTTGCTCGCTCATTTGGTAACAATGAACTTATATGATTGGTCATTGACCATATCTAGCGTGATGGGAACAAGAGTGAAACCAAAGAGTATACTTGCATATATCACACTCGAAAGCAACTTTTTAAGAGTTTGGAATGGAGTACCAATGTATTGAGGGTAGGGGATTGCGAGGGGATTGTCGGATTATAATTTAGATTGCTATCTGGAGAAGTGGCTGGATTCACTACTATGGAGATTGGGGATGCTGGAGCCTGATAGACGGTGATGATGTTTGAGTTACCATCCAGTGCTTTTGCTGCCGAGATAATTAGGCTGTATATGTACATATCCATGGTGCCAGGTTTCAACTCTCAGATGTTAATAATATCGGCTTGTATGCCGTACGTTGGATTTAGGTTTGATGATGCAATTATTCCATTCATTAATTCTAATTAGTCTCGTCATGTTTTGGACATGGCTGTTAGAATAGATGGTGGGATGTACTTAGTTCTGTATGCCATAGTGTATGTAGGAATAATGGAAACGGGATATTCGGCGACAGTAAATGAATAGGGCATGACCGTATTCTTTGTTTGAGGATGCCAATGTTGAATAAAGACGACCAGATAATAAAGGTATTGAATAGCCTGTACGAAGTTGTGGTCTGTGGGTTGTGTGGGACGCGAATTCGGTTCGGTGACTCAGAGTGTCCTCATTGCGGCACAGACGTAGAGGATCTGCTTCTTCAGTGGGCCGAAAGGCTACTTGGCAGGCTTGAATCGTAGAAAGGCTTGCGACGTCTGAAATGTATGTAAGAAATCGACGTCTGTTAGTGAACTAAGCTATGGAATCCATTCCACGCAAGAGATTTATAGAGTGCCCAAGGTGTCGTGCCTCGGCTGTTCATGTGCCCTGGGAACCAGAAAGAACTTTATGGCGGAGAAGAGCGATGCGTGGTCTAGTTTTTCTCTGGTCTACCTCTATAATATGGGTGTTCCTTGCGGTGTTGACAGTGCAGTGGATTTTTGTGTTGGTGCTTTATGGACTGATCAGCGTGACTGTTGGTGTGGGGATTTATAAAAGTGAACACTTTTATAAATGTGCTGACTGTACGCTACAATGGACAATATAGTATGGCATCGAGAATTTTGATAGATTTCGGAGGGTGAAATGCCTGCAGACATGATTGCTGTGATCCAGCTTTGCGGGGTGTGCAACTCAGAGGTTGGAACCTTCTTTGAGAAAAAAGAGAACCTTATGCTTTCAGCAGTGGACGATGTCTGGTGTGCCACTTGCCAGGCAACCGTGTCGGCGATTCGCGACATTGAAGGGCGTAAATCGTCTGCTGAAAAAGAGGTGGAGAGCTATCCTTTGTCACTCTTGTACTCTGAGCCATCTGCCTCGGAGTAGATGCCAGGCTAAGGAAATGCCTTGTCTAGTACATTCTGTGAGCCGCCTATTATGAGCTTGTCTCCAATTTTTATCAAAGGACGCCTGATGAGACGAGGTTCTTGAAGCATCAGTTGCAGTAGAGCATCGTCATCAAGCTCAGATGGTGCGAGTTCAAGGGCCTTAAACGACGGGCTGGTCCATGAAAATATCTCTGCCACATTTCGCCCCTGTAATAACAGGAGTAACTCATCCTCGCTGAGGCGGTCTTGAAAGAAGTCCCGGTCCTCTATGTCTATACCTTTTTCGCGGAGCCACGCTCTCACCTTGCGGCAGGTTGATCAGCGGCTCCACCAATACAAAGTGACTCGTGTAATTGGCGTGACCTCAAATAATTTGCAAGCTGGAATGTAGTATATCCTATATAAGAGCGTGTTTTAGATTATCACACGCCTTTTGATTAACACTTGTGTCCGTCGTAAGCAGAAGGATTGGACTGATGCTCCGCAAGTGCTGCATCACCATCTAACCAAGCTGTGGTCTCAGTTTTTGATATTGCCTTCCATAACACTACCCTTACGAGAGCTATGTTATTAAATCAGTACAGATGTGTGGTGTGGCAATATCAATGGCGTGTAAACTGAGATCAAATCCCTACAATGCATTGCCATTGCAGGCTGGAGCTTGCATTAGGAAGGCGACGACAGGTGGGTGTCGGTAATAATCCATCTGTGTGCAGCCAATAGTGTCTGTAGAAGTGGCTTTAAACTGACACTAGGCTGGTTTATATTTTTCGATTGCTAGTTGCTCCAATGTGTCACGCACCTTTTCTACCTCACTTGGAGTGTTGAAAAAGTGCGTGCTGAAGCGGATTCCGTCTGGGCCTTGTACTGTTCTGCCGACGATGCCGAATCGCTCTTGTAGTGTGGTAACCAACTCTTCAGGTGGCCAGCCGTCAAGACCGACTGTAACAAGACCGCAGGCGGACTCAGGCAATGTGGGGCTTAGAATATTGCAACCGACGGTGGCAGCGATACGTTCTCGCAGGAGATCTGCAAGGCTCATAGCGTGCTGCTCTATATTGCCAATGCCAATTTCAGAGGCTATGCGGATACTCTCTGAGAACCCGGCTGCCAATCCAGGGCTCTGTGATACAAGTCCGAAACGCGCCAGCGGGCGACGTTCCGTCGTATCATGGCTTGCTTCCAGAGCATTAGTGGAAAAGAGAGGCTCGATCATATTCCGCCGCTCAGGATGGACGTATAATGCACCTGTTCCTACAGGACCCATCAGCCACTTTTGGCCTGACAGGGCGTAGAAATCGCATCCAAGGTCATCGACATTCACGTCAATCTGCCCGAAGCTCTGAGCGCCGTCCACGAGTACAGGTATGCCCATTTCGTGAGCCATGCTGGATATTTCCTTGATCGGCATTCGCAGTCCGCAGGTGTATTGGATGTGACTAAGGGCTACAATCTTTGTGCGTTTGTTCAGTGCAGACTTCACAAGGTTGAGAATCTCAGACTGTTGGGATAGCGCTGGAATAGCCACGGAGTTCACCTTTACTCCCATACGCTGTGCTAGAACATTGGCTGGAGAAGTTAGAGCTGGGTGCTCAAGGTCGCATATCAGAAGTTCATCACCTGGTTTCCAGTCCATGCCGTATAGAACGACGTTCACTCCCTCTCTGGTGCTGTGTGTGAGAGTTACGTCAACTTCTGCGGCGTTGAGCATGGATGCTACGGCAACGCGGGCTTCATTGTTGGCTTCACGTCCGATAGCTACACCTTTGGCACTGGCAGGGCCGACTGCGGACTCCTGCTCCAGAGTTTCTGCGATGCGGCGGAGAACCTGAGTAGTCGTAGGCCCGGCCCAACCTGTGTTCATGTATATGAGGTCGCGGGTAACAGGGAGGAGTTCTCTAAGTTGGTCTGTATTCATATTTTCCTATCCTCCTATCAATTGTCAATTCTGTAAATGTTGTGGAGCTAGTATAAGATTACTGATGTCATTCTATCACGAAGTCTTACAAAAGACTCCGTGATAGCTATCAAGCATTGCTGGCTTTATGGATTACCGTTAAACTTGAGATTCTGGGATTTAGCTTCGGGCACTGTTGAAAAGTGTGCGCTATGAGTCTGTCACAGGGAGTTTACGTTCGCATGGATCATTCTGGAATGGGCAATATGGACAGTCATGGTGGAGGTCGCAGCGATTCCTCAAATCCAACTGTGTCGATCACCACCGTCACAGTCCGGCGTGTGCTCAGCTACTTCCTGTCATATAAACGCAAGGCAGGATTCATACTGATGTGGATTCTGGCTGCAGCTATTATTGGTCTTGTGCCTCCGCTGCTAATCCGTACTTTGATAGACAATGCCATACCTGAGAAAGATATGTCCTTGCTCAGTATACTGGCGGTTGGAATGGTGGTTGCATCATTGATCACTGGGTTCATTGGAGTTGCGCAGAACTATCTGAGCAATCTGATAGGCCAGGGAGTGATGTACGACATGCGGAACCACCTCTACCGTCATCTTCAAAGCCTACACCTTGGTTTTTTCATCAGCGTACGGACCGGTGAGACCATATCTCGCTTGAATAGCGACGTGGCAGGGATACAGAATGTGGTTACCGGCACCTTGGTTAGTATTGTCTCCAACGTCGTGATTCTGAGTACGACCCTGGTTATGATCTTCTACTTGAGTTGGCCTCTGGCCATCGTTTCGGTGGTTATATTGCCATTATTCATAATTCCTACACGTAGAGTAGGACGGATTCGTCAAGACATAACTCGTAGTATCCAGGAACAGAGGGCAGACTTGACCAACATTCTTCAGGAGACGCTCAGCGTGGGCGGGTACATCCTCATGAAGATTTTCGGTCAGGAACAAGAAGAGCGCGAGAAATTTAGAAGGAAAAACTGGGAAATCATGAGACTCCAGATACGTCAAGCGCTGGTGGGGCGATGGTACTTCATGATCATGGGTCTCTTTGGCACACTTGGGCCTGCAATGGTCTACTGGATGGGAGGATGGTTGGTATTGCGAGAATCCATGACAGTCGGCACTGTAGTTGCCTTTGTAGCTTATCTGAGCCGTTTATATGGGCCTGCATCTTCATTGGCTAGCGTACACGTTGATGTCACCGCGTCTTTGGCGCTTTTCGACCGTATCTTTCAGTACCTTGACATGAATACTGAGATTGCCGACGCCAAGGATGCAGACGTATTGCCGAGTGTGAATGGCCGGGTGGAATTCAAGGATGTCTCGTTTCACTACCTGGATGGGCATCCGGTCCTAAAGGATGTATCTTTCATAGTGGAGCCTGGGCAGACAGTTGCTCTTGTTGGGCCAAGTGGAGCTGGTAAGACCACAATTACATATCTGGTGCCGCGCTTCTATGATCCTATCTTTGGAAGCGTTCTTCTCGATGACCATGATGTCAGTAAGATAACTCTTTCGTCATTGCGGGAGCAGATAGGGATGGTGACACAGGATACCTTTGTGTACCACGAATCAGTGAGGCAGAACCTTCTGTACGCTCGTCCAGATGCAGTCGATGAAGAATTGGAACAGGCTTGCCGCGACGCTCAACTCTACGATACCATCATGAACATGCCATGGGGGTTCGACACCATAGTTGGCGAGCGCGGCTACCGTCTGTCCGGTGGTGAAAGGCAAAGGCTCGCCATTGCTAGAGTCATTCTTGAGAATTCACGTATCATTGTTTTGGATGAAGCTACTTCATCTCTGGACTCGGTCTCTGAGCGCTTGATACAGCGTGCATTGGAGCCTCTGTTACAAGAACGTACTGCTTTGGTCATAGCGCATCGTCTTTCTACAATTCTCAAAGCCGACCAGATTTTGGTAATAGATGGGGGTCGTATCGTTGAACGCGGGAAACACAACGATCTGTTGACAAGAGGCAGCCTATATTCCCAGCTTTATGAGGCCCAGTTCCGTGACCAGGAACTTTCCGTCCAGTCTGATGACAGTAGCTTACCTGCCTCTCGTGCAGTGTAGCTGCACGGGCTATTGAGTGATATGAAGACATTCATTTTTGGTATCACTATCTTGGCTGTTGTTGGAGTGTTGACAGTGGCTTGCGATGGATACGACTCTCAAGCTCCGCTGATGCCTAGTGCTACACTGACAAGAACCTCTGCGCCTACTTTGATAGCTACCGCCACTTCTAATCACGATCCAATGAATGATTTCGTGTCTTTAGATCCTGCAACCGGTGTTGACGATGCCAATGAGGCTCTGATAGAGGGGTATTTATTTCAACTGGAGTTGGCCATAACTAAGTCTGAGCGCTCTCACGGTCTTATGAACCGGACGAATCTTGCTGAAAATACTGCCATGCTTTTTGTGTACGAGAGAGAGAAGTACCTAAGCTTCTGGATGAAAAACACCATGATCCCACTGGACATTCTATTTTTAGATGCCAAGGGTATTGTGGTGAATGTATATACGATGCAGCCTCAGATAGGTGTTGCGGATAATGTTCTTAAGGTATATAGTTCCGCTCTGCCTGCTCGTTATGCCATGGAAATGAACGCTGGTCTAGCTGAGTCAATGGGTGTGATGGCGGGAGTGCAGGTTCTCTTTCGATGATTGCTAATCATTGACGTCTACTGCTTGTTCCGGGCTGGTAACCTGTCGCTTTATCGTGGTTAGCAACTGTGTCGTGCAGGGATCTGTGCAATACTGACCCTTCGTGTATGTGGTAAGGGTTTTGATTTATCTAACTCTGTGTTTTGTGAATGTGGATGATCTGAATTAACGAAGTGATGCGATTTTTCCATAACCCGCCATCTGGACTAGTGAGCGTACATGCATGTCAGTTTTTGCTTTTAGGTTCGCGTAAATTTTACGAAAACTGCCTATCTGCCTAGGATTGACATAGGAGAAATGGCAGTGCTATATTCCTGGCTAATGACCCTAGCTTTGACACTGGATAAACCTGTAGCAAACTCTATCCGGGCCAGAACGAAATACGAGATATAGGAGGATATGATGACAAAGCCGCTGCCCTTGGAAGGCATCCGGGTACTGGATTTTACGCACATCGTCGCAGGTCCCCAATGCACACGTATTTTGGGAGATATGGGTGCACAAGTAATCAAGGTAGAGCAGGGACAAGCCATGGACGTCACTAGGTCTGCAATGCTTGGTGGTATCGGTGGAATTCCTGGGCCAAACCGTAGCGGAATGTTCGAATACTTCAACCGCAGTAAACTTGGAATAACCGTTAACGCTCTGATGCCAGCAGGGTTGGAACTAATTAAACGTCTTGTTGGTGTCTCAGATATCGTCATCGAAAACTTCAGCTCTCGAGTGCTGGAGCGTTGGGGTCTCTCCTACGAGGAGCAGTGTGAACTCAAAAAAGACATCATATATGTCAGCATCACTGGATTTGGCCACATTGGACGCTACCGTGACTACAGCACGTGGGGTCCCACAGCACAGGCACTATCTGGGCTCACTTTCATGTCCGGATTGCCTGGAGAGCGTCCCGCCGGATGGGGATATAGTTTCCTTGATCACACTGCCGGATATAATGCTGCAATTGCAACTCTGATGGCCTTGCATCACCGCAATCGTACAGGCGAAGGTCAGTGGCTTGATGTTTCTCAGGTGGAATCCGGCATGGTTCTTACTGGCCCTGCCGTGCTGGATTATACGGTCAACGGACGTCCATATCGTCGCGCCGGCAATCCTCCTGGCAACCGTTCCACTCATCCGCGTGTGGCCCCTCATAACACATATCGCTGTGCAGGTGACGACGAGATCGTTAGCGGCGAGCCGAGGCGGCGCTGGTGTGCCATATCCATATTTACGGAAGAGGATTGGGGCAATTTCTGCGTTGCCATCGGTTCACCTGCATGGACAAACGATCCAAAGTTTTCTTCGAACGTTGATAGGATTCTCAATGAGGACGAGTTGGACCGTCTCATTGAGGAGTGGACTATCGATAAAATGCCACATGAGGTTATGTACCGTCTCCAGAGTGCCGGCATTGCGGCTGGAGCTGTTCAGACGAATGAGGACAAGATTGTTCGAGACCCACAGCTCAGATCAAGAGAGTTCATACAGAAGGTCGTTCATAGGGAGATAAACGAACCTTTTGAAACGGACAGCCTTCCAATAAAATTCTCACATACGGAAGGCGCCAAGATTCGCCAGGCATCTCCACCTTTGGGTGCGGATAACGAGTACGTTCTTAAGGAAATACTGGGTATGAGTGATGAAGAGATAACCGAGATGGCTGAGCAGGCTGTATTTTAGCCGCTCGTATTGTAGTTGTAGGACGATTCGGAAACTGAAATACAGGAGTGTTGAATGACTATATCAAGCAATTCACAGACTCAGCCCATGGCTCTAGAAGATATGGTGGTCTTGGATCTGACAGATGAGAAGGGAATGTATGTTGGTAAGATGCTGGCTGATATGGGGGCCAGAGTCACAATTGTAGAGCCGCCTGAGGGTCATCCAGCCAGACATATAGGTCCATTCTACCAGGATAAGCCTGATCCAAATAACAGCCTGCTTTTCTGGTATAACAGCACCAACAAGGAGAGCATTACCCTCGACATCACCACTGCAAAGGGTGTCCAGCTCATGAAAGAGATGGTGAAGAAGGCTGACGTTGTTTTGGAATCCTTCCAACCTGGCTATCTGGACTCTCTTGGCCTTGGGTATGAGACCCTCTCCAAGATTAACCCACGGTTAATAATGACGTCTCTTACTCTGTTCGGACAAACAGGACCGTACCGTGATTTAAAGGGTTCTGATCTTGTGTCCATGGCAATGGGTGGGCCAATGGCAAGCTCTGGCTACGACACCCTACCTGACTCTCCTCCAATGTGCTGTGATGGTTGGATAGGATATGCAACGGGATGCAATTTCGCTGTCATCGGTACAATGACAGCTGTTTTATACCGGGACATGACTGATCAGGGCCAGTGGGTTGACGTATCCATCCACGAGGCACTTTCATGCACGACTGAAGCGGCTATGCCCAACTGGTTCTTCGACCGTAAGGTGCCGATGAGGCAGACAGGACGCCATCATGGTTTGACACCCACTCCGTCAACACAGTATGTGAGCTCCGACGGCAAGCTGGTAAATGGTTTTGATATTCCACCTAGATCATTGGACCGCTGGAACAGATTGGTGGAATGGATGGACGAGAAAGGGATGGCCGAGGGGCTTAAAGATGACAAATACCGTGAACTTATCAGCCAAGGTGTGCGCAATGGGCCTGAGATGGACTTCCTGAGAGACCGTATCACGGAATTCATAGCAAGTCAGACGGCCGATGATATATATCATGGCGGTCAGAAGATACGGCTTGCGTGGGCGGTGATTCGCTCACCAGAGGAGAACCTAGACGATGAGCATTTCCGGGATGATAGAGGATTTTTCCCACAGGTGGAACACCCAGAACTCGGTAAATCCTTTGCTTATCCTGGGGCTCCAGCTATATTCAGCAGAACCCCGTGGCAGATGCGGCGCCGGCCTCCATTGCTGGGTGAGGACAATGAGAAATTCTTCTCAGATGATATGGGCCTGAGTCAGGATGAATTGGTGATTCTCAGAGAGAGCCGTGTGATATAACAGTAGAGTATCTCAGTTGTGAGTATAAGAGTAGAACTGGGCCAGTTTACGTAGATTACATGTAACTAAATAAGAGGCTCCGGAGGAATCCTCGGGGCCTCTTATTTTTGATGATGCTCTTTCATGTTAGCACTGATGTGAATCCTCAGGTAGATAGGCATCATAGCTGTCTAGTCAGTCTGAGAGAATTTGTTTGAAGGTATCCTGTTTAGTCTGTATTTTCAAGTGTGTACAACTATCTGTTGGCAGTCGATAATAAATAAAATTGCGCCGTTCTTATGACGTTGGTAATCTGATTACTTTCGTGAGTGTAGGTTGGTACCTTGGAGCGCTGGGTGAAGTATATACGTCCAAGTAGAACATTTTCTACAGTGACAATGCTCCTCTGATTTTTCAATGAGTCGGTCTTTTGGCACTTCATTCCAATGCATTGTGTCCATGGAAAATGTCCCCTCTAGAAAATATATCTTGTCTTGTGTTGATAAGCGATGGCTGTCTCAAAGATATAAGCGACTATATCTTCCTGCACCACCTGCTTCAAGAATGAATCAATCTGTCAAGGAGAGACTGAACATCGTAGAATGTATCGAAAGTGAAATGAGAAAGGCCCTGGCGTTGGAAGTGGTCTTTCAATTCGCTTCTGGCTATTACGTGGTCGGCCTCTAAGGCTGGAGGTATGTCTGAGACGCTATCACCAATGCAGATTATTGGTTGCTTCCAGATCTGCAGGTATTTCAAGCAGGAGGTCTTGAAGTTTTCCATTAACTGTGTGCCTGTTGGATCAATGTAATCCACTGCTATACCACTATCTGTGATCCTTCCATGTCCAGAATATCTCTCTATGTCTGCCAATCCCAGATTTTCCAGAATGGCGTCTATGTAAATATCAAGGCCGTTGCTGACTATCACAAACCGCATGCCTTCCCTGTGGCAGTACTCCACTACCTGTGAAAAACCAGGCCTTATCTTCACTTCGCTTACAGCAAACTCAATGATTTCTTTTCGCCCTATCTTTATATTTGCGTACTGTATACGCTGACATTCTTCCACGCTAATTCGTCCCGCGTGATAGTTATCGTCCGCCATTTGCCAGTCGCTTTGAACCGGGGCAAAGCTCTCCAATAGCGCACTGCCTAAGTCGTTGACTGTGATGGTGTCGTCGAAATCACACTGTATGGTAAACAATCGTATCCTTTTTGAATGAATGGCAGACGGGATTATACATTATCACCGCACATATCTAAATCCCTTGGCGAACGGGAAGTAATTTACCTCAAGCTGGGCAGTGTGCGGATTAATATTGTAATGGAGTATGTCGGAAAGAGGTAACAGATAATTGACTATCTCTTTATGTAACTACTAGGGTCTGTAGGGGCAAGTACAGGTCGCGATCTATTTGTGGAGTCGATTATTTTCAAACAGTGGACTTTGCAAAAGCCTCTCAGCATTGTACAGGTCTTAGGTTGAGTTGAATTGCCGTCATGTGAATGGCCATATGCAGATCATTGTCGGCTATGAATTGCGCTATCAACGGTTATCTCTGTTACTTTGGCTTTGAGAATACAGAGGTGTAGGTATTGTGCGCACTGCTTGTTAGTGTGCGTGCCCAAGTCCATCGCCGATAGTTCGTAGAGCGGTCATTATCTCTTCACGGTGTGACGGCATTCGCTCCGCACAGCCGCGAATGAGACCGAAGGATCCAGCCATCATCATCGACCCGTGGGGCGTAGCAAAATATGGGTTAAGGTCTGAACCCTCTAGCATCCCCCTCATTGGGCCAATCACGCTGAGGAATCCCAGTTTCTCGCCACCCTGAACGACTATGGCACCATGACCTTGTTCGCTCCACACCGCGTCTCCATCTATATTGCCGTGTACTAGGGCTTGTAGGTGTTCCTCCAAGCGTTTCTGCGACAAGAGGTGAGTGTGATGTTCGAAAATTCCACAAATAGTGCTGCCGTGTAAATGAAAGGCTAAGGTGTGCTCATTCCCCAAGTTCGCCACCACCTTGCACTGCTGTTCTGCAACATGTGGGTCTTCCAGTGAACCTATGACCGCGGCTTCGGCCGTGTCAATGAGAATTAACGGAGTATCGTTGCCAGCAGTGTCGGCTACGGCTTTCATGCGTGTGAGGTAGTCTGGCACCTCATCTGCTAAGTATACGAATGAGATTACATCGCGTTGACTGCCAACCACTTGTTGACGGAGATGATCGAAGCGGAATTTCCTGTCGCTGTATCCTGGCGGTGAGTTTCCGTGATCGAAGACTGCAACAGCCAGAGTATCCCAGATTGGATTCACCTCAAAGGCTTCCAGTGCTTGGCGCACCATGCTTAGGTCAAGGTCGCCAAGCACCACACGGGCTCCCAGAAGACTGGATGCTTCCTCTTCAGCGACAATGTTTATCCCCATTGCCTTCACAATATCTAGGTCGTCATCGAATGTGACGGCCGCCGTTGGAGTTGCATGGACGGAGAAGCCGGCTCCGATGTGTTCTCGTACCGCTCCTGTCACTGGTCCTCCTCCCATATTGGTGCCGGTTAGCACTATGGAATTACCCACAGCCGTGGCGGCTCGAATCCTGCGTGATGCGATGACGGTTGGGGCAGGCATTACAAGCTGGATAGAGTTCTCCACGGCCTGGCTGGAGTCGAACAGGAGTATGTCTTGGGTTCCGGTACCTATGTCTATCGCTAGGATTTTCATTTGTCTCATTCTAATTGGGCATGGCTCATCGTACAAGGCCGTGATGATTGTGGAGTGTGTAAGCCTAGAGCGCAAAATTATGGTATATTCGAGGCCAATGATGGAAGGTGACAAGTATTGTCAAAATTGTGGCACAATCCTGGTAATGAGAGAGGATCAGGGTTCGCTTAGGCCTGTTTGTCCAAATTGCGGCAGGGTGGTCTACTACGATCCTAAAGTCGCTGCGACTGTGGTTGTGGAGCAGGACGGGAAGGTATTGATGGTGCGTCGTCTGATACAGCCAGGCTTGGGTCTATGGAGCCTTCCAGGCGGCTACGTTGACAGAGGTGAGATTGTGGAGCATGCGGCAGCTAGGGAAGTTATGGAGGAAACAGGCCTAATTGTTGATATAACAGGACTGATTGGGCTTTTTTCCGAAGATGGACATCCAGTGGTTGTGGCCGCCTTCGACAGTGTTAACACGAATGGTGAGGTCATGGCTGGTCCTGAGGTATCTGAATTGGGATATTTCTCGCTGGAGGAATTGCCACCTTTGGCCTTCCCAAGGGACGTTGAGATATTGAAGAAATGGCATGTGTTGAGGAACGGTGGAGGCCTTTAGTTGAGATGGCCTGTTAACAGGAACTTTTCAGACTAATACATCGCCTGCCAAATACTGGGGTATGGAGTAATGCTAGTTTTTGGCAGCCAGTAGTTGGTCAAGAGTTTTCCTGAGTCCATCCGTATTTGAAGGGCCGATGAACTTTGCAACCAGTTTTCCTTGAGTGTCTATGAAGAATTTTTCTGGTATGCCCCTTACTCCGTAATCCACTAGGATTGTGCCCTGCGTGTCGAGACCAGATGGGTACGTTACGTCGAATCGTTTGATGTAGTCTTTAGCGTCGTTGAGTCTATCCCAGATGCTTATCCCAATGAATTCCACTCCTTGGCTCTCATACTCTTTGTAAACTTGGGATAAACGTGGAGCCTCTTCGCGGCAGGGCGGACACCAGGAAGCCCAGAAGTCTATCAGTACCACCTTACCTCTTAAGCTGCTCAGAGTGATAGACTTGCCGTCTATGGTCTCCAAGGTAAAATCCGGTGCTGGCCCTTCCTGGATGTCTATTTCCCCAAAGACATTATTGACTCCACTTCCACTTGGTACTCCTCCTGAGCGTGCGAGCGCCCAGCCCAAAAGCGAGAAAAACCCCACCAGTATTAACAAGGAGAGACCCATTATGGCAGTGCGGTTGTTCAAAGCTACGACCTATCGGTTTCTGCGTTGGGTTTGTCTTGAGAGATAGTTTCTTCAGATGTAGGTTTGGTTTCTGTATGTGAGGACGATAATGGCTGATTGAGAACTTGGCTCTTTAGTTCGTTCCTACGCTGTAGGTACTCCTGCTTTCCGATTTCTCTCTGGTCGAATTCGTTATCAAGATGTGCAATAGCCTCTATAATATTGGCGTGGCCTGAGGTATTCCCAGCGTACGTCGCCGAAAGGCCTTTCTTGCGTAAAAGTACATACGCCAGAAGTGCAACTAGAGATATGCCGAATGCTCCTGGAATTACCAAGCTCAAGAAGTTGGCACTGGATACGGTGTTTTGCAAGCGCTGCCATAGGGATGGCTTTGGCAGGCCGGTGAATTCCAATGCTAGCTTGGCTCCTACCTCAAGAGTAGTTGCTTCTAGGAGTTGATAATCTCTTTCTCCAAGGATAAGGCCTTCCAGTTCCTCCAGCCTGTCTCCTGTGGCCTTGCCTATATCATTAAGAAAGAGTACACGGAATGTATCGGCCCCAAATGGAAGAGCGTGATCAAAAGTCAGTTTACCGCCAGAATATGGTGAACGGAATGTATAGGCAATCTCGTGTGCGCCGGGAGGTACGGGGGTTGTAATGGCGAAGCCAAGGTCTACCTGAAGTATTTGACCTCCACTCATACTGGTTTGAACGTCCAGGTCTACTGTTTGGGAAGGAAGGGAAAACCTTAGCAAATCCATTATTCCAGGTTGTGATATATCCGGCACAAATGTGCGGTCTCCAGTGTTCTCCAACCCCACAAGTTCCAATGCATTCATGAGTTGGGTATCTGGGTCGGCGCCGTTAACTACAAGTGTATGAGATTTTACTTTTATGGCTTCTCCGTTGTTGGTGCTTTCGTAGATGACCAGTTCAACCAGATCTGTGGTTAGCGGGTAGTCGCTCTCGTACATGTAGACCGCACTTGCGTATTCAATGCTTATGATGTATCCAAATCCATCGCCGCCTGGGACTCCTTCGAAACTGAATCTACCCTGAGCGTCGGCTACGGTATTTCTGGTATCTAGATTATCACCAAGATTGAACACATCTAGGGTAACGGTCAGTTCAGGGCTAACCTCTACTCCTGTGGTACCGTTTTGCAATTCCCCGGCTATGGTTATTGATTCTTGTGCGTGTGCCGAAATAGGTGCAGCGATCAAAGTCAGAAAGAGGGCGCCTAGCATGAGCGCTACCTTTAGCGCTTTACTCAAGATGGCTCTTTTTCTGTGTGTGTAGACTTTGATTCGTTGAGGAATTCGCATCTTGGGCAGAGTGCGGAGTTGATGTCCATATCACCCCCGCAGTTTATACAAGTGGTCACACTATTAACAGTTCCCCAGGACATGCGTAGTGCTAGCACAGCGTCCTCTGTTCCATTGCCAAGGTATTCCAGCTCATGTAGGAATTGATCTTCCTGTTGAAGAAGATTGGCTGCCTGCAAACGGTAGGCTACCAGCCTTTCATTGTATTCCGCGACAGGTACATTACCAAGGTCGTAGTCTAGTATAAGTGTCTTTATTTCATCGTATACCTGCTGGTGTTGCCACTGCACGTCTTTAAGTGAGTCTAGGGACGGGGACTCAGAGTTATGCTGCACTCCTCTCAAGAAAGGTCGTGTAAGGAAGGCAATCGAGGCGAGAGCGAGGAGAAAACCAAGTAAATAGGCCAATCTTAAACCCCAGACCGAACATTAATTTGAATGTTATATGACATGCTTTCTGTAATCACTTAGTGCCGATTGCAGAGGAAGCCTCTGTTTCATCTTTGGGTGTGTTGGCATACGTGGTAGTCATTGCTCTCTGCGGCCATAGAGCTACTATAACACCAAGGAACAGGAGGGGGCCTGCCACCCACATCCACATAACAAGCGGGTTTATGTGGATACGGAATACGGCTCTACCATCCTCTAAGAACTCTCCTGGGATGATGTATAGATCCTCTATGGGCGTTGATCGTATGGCTGCCTTGGTGGAAGCCATATTGAAGGATGGGTAAAAATCTCGCTGGGGATAGTAATTTCCTAAGAAGTCGTCTCCTCGAAACACCTGTACATGAGCCTTTGCCTCTGTGCGGTCTGCTCTCTCCAGTGCGTCGGCGCCAATGTATTTGATTGTGTAGTCTCCCACATCCGTACTTGCACCTGGGGACAGCACAATGTCTTTTTGCACCTCATAGAAAGAGGAGCCGGCTATTCCAAGGGCCAGTAGTACGATTGCAAGGTGTGCCACGTAACCACCATATCTGGGACGGTTCCCAGCGATAAGCCTAGCGAAGGCAACTGGGTAGTTTTCGCCACGTTTATGCCTGGATAGCGCTCCTCTAACCCATTCTCTGAGTATTCCGGCTACCACCAGCGCACACAGCCCAAAGGCGATTACTGCCCATGGTTTTGTAATACCTGAGAGTACAAGGATTACGGCTACTGCTATGGCCGAAACCACTGGCATCATCAGCGCGCTACGCAAGTTTAACCAGGTGGCATGCCGCCATGGTATGAATGGTGCAATCCCCATTAGAAAGATGACCATCAGGAAGAGAGGTCCGATGACTTGGTTGAAGAATGGAGCTCCAACGGTGATGATCTGTCCCTGGAATATGTCTGAAATAAGGGGGTAAATGACTCCCCAAAGAGTTACAAAGGCTATTGTCAGGAAAAGAAAATTGTTTACAAGGAAAGCTGCCTCACGGGACAGGGCTGATTCCAATGGGCGGGCGCTTTTTAAGCTGTTGTACCTCATGAAGAAGACAGCGAAAGAGCTCACCATTGTAACTCCCATGAATAGCAGGAAGATCCATCCCAACGTGGATTGGCCGAAGGAATGTACTGATGGCACGGGCCCTCCACGGTTTATGAACATACCGAACTGGGCGAATCCAAAGGCTATGATTATCAGCGCAAGGTTCCACATTCGGAACATTCCACGGCGTTTCTGCACCATAATGGAGTGAATGAAAGCGGTTATGACAATCCACGGCATAAAGCTTGAGTTCTCAACCGGGTCCCAGGCCCAGTACCCACCCCAACCCAGAATAGTATAGGCCCACCACATCCCAAGCAATGTGCCTGCTCCCAGTATTGTCCACGCTATGATGCCCCAAGTGCGCCCAGAGTCCACCCATTCATCCCCAGTTTTGCCGGAAAGCAATGCTCCCATGGCAATCGCAAATGGAACTGTAAACGTGATGAGTCCGGTCATAAGCATAGGCGGATGAATGAACATGCCAGGGTGCCTCAGTAGTGGATTTATGCCCTGGCCGTCTAATGGGATAGTATCTAGGCGTGCGAATGGGTTGGCCAAGAAGATCATAACTGCCACAAAGAACATCAGTACTATCATGAGTACTAAGTTGATATGTGGAAGGCTGGCTTGAATCGTTCTTGAGCTGAAGAAGATGAACAGTGCTGACATTATTGACAGGGCAAAGGCTATGAAAAGAAGAGAGCCTTCGTTGCCGGCGTAGAATGCCACCCATATATACTGGGTGTCCATAGCGAGGTTGCTATGAGCGGCCACGTATTCCACCTGAAAGTCATTGGACACAAATGCGCCAATTAGGCCGGCAGTTGCTACGCCCAGTGCAACCGGGGTGAGATATGTGGCATTGCGGGCGCTCTGTAGTAGTTGAGGAGATCTCTGCCATACTCCCAGCATAGACACAGTACCAGAATAAATGCCTAATACCAGAGATAAAAGCAGGGATATATTTCCTAAGTCAGCCATATTATTCTACATTTCCTTTGGCGGATTGTGGGGGTGGTAAATCTTTAGCGTTATTGCTGGTGCTCCATTGAGTTAGCCGCCTGATCTCCTGATCAACCGCTGAGAGATATGGCTCGATATCAGCTGAGGCCGCCGGTAGCTTTTTGGGGGCTTCTCCATGGTGTTCGCGCCGCATTGCTAATATTATCATTATCAGTATACCGCTTCCCACCAGTAATGCCATTGGAGGCATTACCCAGACCAGTAGGTTGAATCCGCTTTTTGGCGGTTCAGCCAGAATTCTTGCGCCGTATCTGTCAGTGAAGAACTGGAAAATTGTATCACGACTCGACCCTTCGGCCAGCTTCTCGCGGACTATAATCTGCATTTGTTTGGCTATCTGCACCTGGGACTGGTCTATTGTCTCGCTGGGGCATACGGGGCACATGAGACCTTTGTCTATCCCTTGAGCCATTGTCTCCAATTCATCTGGTGATAACGACTTTGAATTGGAAGTGCATCCAGTCACAATAAGGAACAGGACCGCAATGAAGGTGATTGTTAGTAACTCTTTCACTGTAGAATTGTTTCTTTCTATCGGCATAGTATCCATTCTTTTGAAGAATCCTCATACACCGTACCACAGTCAGAATATCATTCCAGCGAAGTCGCAAGGGTTCACCACTTAACCCTCTGTAGTGAACATCTGAGTACAGTGGGTCGATACAGGCGCTACTGTACAATTTACCATTGGTAACCGTAAACGGAATTTAGAATTGGAGTTACATCAGCCGTTGATGAGGTTGAGGTTTATTTCTCAATCTCCATGGACTCTATGCCGCGGCGTATTGTGTTAAGAATTTTGGAAAGATCTTTCTCCAACTCCAGAAGTGTAGTTTGAGCATATTCATCGGCTCCTAAACGCCGGGTGTCTGCTTGGTTTTCCGTTTCGTCTAAGACATCTTGTGCTTTGCGATTTGCCTCTTCAAGGATCTCATTAGAGAGTTTCTCTGCTCCCTTTGTGAGTTCGCTCTGCGTGACACGGGCTTTGGCATCGGCTTCCGAGGCGCTTCGGATAGTGCTGGCCTCCAAGACTGCCTGACTTATCAGATTTTCACGTATCTGTAGGAGGTCATGGGCTTCTTGGATATCCTCAGGAATAGCGGAGCGTATCTGAGTTATTAGTTGGGTCAACTTTGGCTTATCGATGAGAAGCTTTCCAGTTGCTGGAATTCCAGTACCTGAGTTTATTAGCTCTTCTAGTTTTTGTATAAGCTTGGAAAGCTCCATGGATCGACCCTCTTTCTACGGTATTTAGATTCGTGAACTGTACTTGTCTCGCAGTGCTACCGCCACATTAGTTGGAACCAAATGTTTTATTTCTCCATGAAAGCCAGCTATTTCCTTTATCAGGCTGGATTTCATGTAGATATGATTCAGGCTGGCCATGAGGTATACGGTGTCTACATCAGGAGCCAATTGTTGGTTGTTGAGTGCCAGCTCAAATTCATAATCAAAGTCGGAGCCCATGCGCAATCCTCGCACCATAACTGTGGTTCCAAGGTTGTGAGCAACGTCAACGGTGAGGCCAGTATATGATATCACCTCAATGTTCGGAAGTTTTGACAGAGCCTCTCTGCAGAGCTCTATCCGTTCTTCTGTGCTGAACATGAGCGACTTGGATGTCCTTGTGTCTACAACGGCTACATATACTTTTTCAAAAAGGCGTGATGACCTGGTGATTATGTCAATATGGCCGAATGTAATGGGATCAAAGCTTCCAGGGTATAGAGCTGTTACCAAGGTTCTCCTCCTTCACGATATATTGAGCACACTGTATCTCCGTATTTGCGTTCGCGTATAAGTTCCAGTCCGTCATATTTGGGTTCCAGTTTATGGTGTTTGGAGTGACCAGTTGCCACCAAGGCACCCTTCTTGGCGAGTGCTCCAACCTTTTCCATGATATGGTGCACTGGTCCTATGGTGTAGGGTGGATCCATAAGTACAATGTCATATGCTTTGCCAAGAGACATGATTGCACGTTCTACCTTCATGCAGTGAACTTTTGATCTTTCAGAAAAACCCAGTGCGGTCAGACTCCGACGTAGAAGTGCGCATCTCTTGTGACTGCCATCCACAAAATCAGCCCAGATGGCACCGCGGCTGAGAGCTTCGATTCCAAGCGTGCCGATTCCGGCATAGAGGTCAATCACGTGCTTCCCCTCAATGCCGGAGGATTCAAGGATTGTAAATAGAGAAGAACGAACTCTTTGTGTGGTTGGGCGAGCTCCCAACCTCTTTTGGCTTATGATGCGTTGCCCCTTGGCTTCTCCAGCGATTACTCGCAAATGCTCCACCTTTTAAATACGATGCCTCTAGCACAATTTGAGTCGTAATTTTACCATAGCCAATGTGCTCCGTAAAGTTATAGCCTGGTTACCAAATGAGACACGGGTATAGTGGAAATTCTCAAGAGAGATCACCTAGCGAGAGTTTTCTCTCTGCCTAATACTTGGCATGGCCTTGTCATACCAAGTATTCCCTCTGCGTGCGTGTGTTGTCAGGGTGCTCAAGAAAGAGTTGGAGTACTATCGATTCCGCCAAAACCTGGATGAATAGACCTCATTTAATGGTCTCTTCCTTAATCGCGCACTGCTAAACATCTGATGGGCTTTCTGCTTGAGCTTTGGCGGAGCATTGCTTTAGCATGACTTGAGTCACATATAGTGTCATTCATTGCTCCCTAACCTAGAGGTTAAAGCGTAACTCTGCTAATATAGTTTCTGCAAACACGTCCTGAGTTTATGTTTATATTCTTGTTCTAAGAAAGGATATTCGGTAGCATGAATGTACTGGTAATAAATGGGCCAAACTTGAACATGCTGGGTCAGAGAGACCCAGCTGTGTACGGTCCATCATCGTTGGCAGACATAGAAGAGTTGATGCGCCACCGCTCCGAGGAACTGGGCATAGAGATCGAATTCTTTCAGTCCAACAGCGAAGGTTCAATTATAGACTTCCTTCAATCTAAAGCTTCTTCTGGAAACGGAATTGTCATAAATCCGGGAGCGCTCACACACTACGGCCTGTCTTTGCGGGATGCGTTGGTGGATACAGGACTTCCTGTCATAGAGGTGCATATTTCAAATATCTACGCCCGTGAAGAATGGAGGCACCGTTCTGTGGTGGCAGCGGTGGCCGTGGGCCAGATCAGCGGTCTGGGATGGCGTGGATATTTGTATGCCTTAGAGTTCTTGACGGTTACTCTCAACGAAAAGGCAAGCGAATGAGTGTACGTCTCGACAGTATTAGGGCAGGATTTCAACAAGCTGGTGTAGATGCGGTGATAGTGTCATCGGATGAGAACCGTCGATATCTCTCAGGATTCACAGGCAGTGCAGGGTCACTTATTATAACATCCAAAGATGCGGTGCTGGCCACTGACTTTCGCTATGTGGAACAGGCTGGTCAACAATCGCCAGACTTCCGAGTTCTGCGCACGGTGGGTGGCTCAGATTGGCTTAAAGATCTCCTCAAAGAGTTGAACGTCTGTAATCTTGGCTTTGAGAGCCAGCATATGACCGTGGCTACTCACGAGAGATTGCGTAATGCCTTAGAAGAAAATAAAGACGACTCAGCTATATTGCTGGTAGCCACATTCGGACTGGTTGAGGGTCTCCGTTCCATAAAGGATGCTTCAGAAATGGCTATGCTTACCCGCGCAATAGAGATATCTGACAAGGCCTTTGAGGAAATTGCGAAGACAATCAGAGTTGGGCAGACGGAGAAAGAAATAGCTTGGAAGCTGGAAAAAGCCATGCGGGAGCTTGGTGCGGACACAATTTCCTTTGATACCATTGTTGCTGCTGGTCCAAACGCGGCTCTGCCGCATCACCGACCTGACGAATCGGTTATTCTTGATGGCCAGCCGCTTATTATAGATATGGGTGCACGCTTTGAAGGGTACTGTAGCGACCTGAGCCGCACACTTTGTATGGGCCAACCAGATGATACTTTTCGAAAGATATACGATACAGTCCTTGGGGCACAGCTCACCGCAATTGCCACTGTGGAACGCGGTATGACTGGAGGAGATGCTGACGGTCTGGCACGCACGGTGATAGAGGAAGCCGGCTACGGTGAAAACTTCGGTCATAGCCTTGGCCACGGCGTTGGCCTTGAGGTGCACGAGCATCCGGGTGTTGGTCCAAACTCTCCTGGTGTGTTGGAAGATGGGATGCCATTTACTATAGAACCTGGCATATATATTTCCGGATGGGGCGGAGTACGGATTGAGGATGTGGTGGTGCTTGAGAATGGTAGAGCGCGGGTTATAAGCAAAGCACCCAAGCTAGATAGAATGGGAGTATAGCATGACCATAAGCTACAGCGATCTGAGAAGAGGCACAGTCATAGTGTTGGAGGAGGAACCGTGGCAGGTGGTGGACTGGAAACATACCCAGGCGCCAAAGCGTCCTCCAGTGCTAAACCTCAAGCTGCGGAACCTCAGGACTGGCCGTGCATTGGAACGAAACGTGCCGGGGAACCAGAAACTCACCCTTGCGGACGTGGACAACAGGGAAGCACAGTATCTTTACAACGATGGTGACTACTATCACTTCATGGACATGGAATCCTTCGAGCAGTACCCTCTTACTGAGGAACAGGTGGGAGATGATGCTCTTAAATACCTCAAAGAACAGGACAAACTGCAACTGGTACTCTACAGAGGAGAGACGATTGCTATTGAAATGCCAACCTTTGTGGATCTCAAAATATCGGATACTCCTCCGTCGCTGAAGGGCAATACAGCACAGGGAAGCAACAAACCAGCAACTCTGGAAACAGGCCTAGTAGTGCACGTGCCTTTCTTTGTGAATATTGGCGAAGTGGTACGGGTTGACACACGCACAGGAGATTATTTGGAAAGGGTGAGCTAGCTTGCCGGTTTACTCTGTTAGCCAGGTTACACGATATCTCAAAGATAGCCTGGAAGCTGATGCCTTGCTTGGCGATCTCTGGGTTCGTGGGGAAGTCTCAAATCTCTCCCATTCAGCGGCTGGTCACTACTATTTCACTCTCAAAGATGCCACCAACCAGATGCGTTGCGTCATGTTCCGCCCAGCACATGGTGGTGAGAACTTGGCAGATGGAGGAGCTGTTTCCGCCCATGGCCGCGTTTCTCTCTACGAGGTTCGTGGAGACCTTCAGCTCTATGTTGACTTGGTGCAACCTGAGGGTGTCGGCGAGCGCCATCTTGAACTTGAACGGCTAAAGGTAAAACTGGATGCTGAGGGGCTTTTTCAGTTATCTCGGAAGAGACGTTTACCAGCATTTCCGAAACGAATAGGAGTTGCCACATCTCCATTTGGCTCGGTGTGGCATGACATTCAGAACATAATTCAGCGAAGGTTTCCGCTGGTAGAACTGACCCTGGCTCCCACCCCGGTACAGGGTGATACGGCTGCGACCGGTATCGTAGATGCCATTGAGGCCATGAACATTGAAGAGAATTTGGATGTGATAATCCTAGCCCGTGGAGGAGGCTCGTTGGAAGATCTATGGCCCTTTAATGAAGAGATAGTGGCAAGAGCCATCTATGCAAGCAGAGTGCCAGTTGTCAGTGCAGTTGGGCATGAAACCGACTTTACAATAGCTGACCTTGTCGCGGACACCAGAGCGCCAACCCCGTCTGCTGCTGCTGAGCTTGTCGTTCCAGATAGATATGAGATGGAAGAACGCATCCTATATCATCGCAGGGTTTTGTTTCAGCGGGTGTCCGGCGAATTCTCGGTTCGGAATCAAGAGATTGACCAAGCGGTGTGGCGACTACAACACAATACACCGGACGTCCAATCATGGCGGCAAAAAGTGGACGATCTCTCGCATGATTACTGGCGCACCCTGGAATTATATCTTGTTGTGAGAGGCGAACGTGTGAGCGCTATGGAATCACGTATTGCTTCCCTCAATCCTGATAGCGTGCTCGCTCGTGGATACGCTGTGGTGCAGAGGGAGATCGACTCTGCTCTTGTGTCATCTGTGCTCCAGGTTGATTCAGGCGACGATGTTGTGGTTAATGTTAAGGACGGCAGTTTCCGAGCTCGCACGCTTTCCACAAATCAGTGATGAGGATTTTGTTAAACAATGAGCAATTCTAAGAACAATTCAGTAGGCAATGAAGAGGTTTCCTTTGAGGCGGCCTACATCCGTTTGGAAGAGACGGTGCACGCCCTAGAAGAGGGAGGATTATCCCTTGTAGTAGCCACGAACCTCTTCGAAGAAGGTATGCGTTTGGCCAGTTTGTGTAACGAGCTTCTCAGCTCCGCAGAGTTGAAGATAACAAGATTGCAGACCTCATTTGGGGAGCAGATGCGTCTTCTCACCGAAGAGAAGGATGCGACCCCCTGAAGATTGACCTCCACATGCATACCAGTTTCTCACCCGACTCTTTAATGAAGCCGGAAAAGCTTGTGTCCAGATGCATGGAAACCAACCTAGATTGTGTTGCCATAACAGACCACAATACCATTGCTGGTGCATTGGAAGTGCAGCGGATGGCCTCTTTCCGTGTCATTATAGGTGAAGAGATAAAGAGCCAGGGAGGCGAGATTATTGGGCTGTTCTTGCAGGAAACTGTTCCCTGTGAACTGACATCACTGGAAACGGTACAGCGCATTAAGGAACAGGGTGGACTGGTATCCGTGCCGCATCCTTTTGATCATTTCCGCAGGTCTGTGATCGACCGTCAGTCTCTCTACGAAATACTGCCTTATGTGGATATTATAGAAGGTTTCAACGCACGTAATACCTTTCAACGGGACAACCGAAAGGCCGCTGAATTGGCCATTGAACACAATATCATTACTTCTGCCGTAGGTGATTCACATACTTTGGTGGAGGTGGGTCGCACGTACGTTGAGACTCCTGACTTTGATGGGACGCCAGAAGGCTTACGTCAGGCCCTGGCAGATGGCAGCCAGGTGCGCCGTCCGATAACTCCGTTGATACACGTGCTCACCACTTTAACCAAGGTGCGGAAACGGTTGTGGCAGAATAGTTGAAAGAAGACAAGAAATGTTGACTATGGGATGGTTTTCCACAGGTCGCGGGGAAGGCTCACTTGGCCTTTTGCAAATGGTGCAGAGTGCCATTGAGAGTGGAGATCTTTCTGCCCAGATTCAGTTTGTGTTCAGCAATCGTGAGCAGGGAGAGGCTGAAGGCAGTGATCGGTTTTTCCAGCAGGTACACGACTACGATATTCCATTGGTCACGCTCTCGTCACAAAGCTTTCGTAGAGAGCATGGTGGAGGCTCTTTCTCGCACCACCGTCAAAACTTCGACCGTGAGGTGATGACGCGTTTGGAAGGCTACGAACCTGACATTTGTGTTTTGGCAGGGTACGGGCTTATAACAGATATTGAGATGTGCAATAGATACACTATGCTAAACTTGCATCCTGCGTTGCCGGGCGGGCCTGTTGGTACGGTGCAGCAGGTGATCTGGAAGCTCATTGAGGATGGGGCAAGAGAATCAGGCGCATACATCCATCTTGCAACTGTGGACTTGGATATGGGCCCAGTACTGACATACTGCTCATTTCCACTTGTAGGCGAAGCCTTCGACCCACTTTGGAGAGAGATAAATGGTAGATCTATAGATGATATGAAGGCAGCTGAAGGTGAGGACTTACCGCTGTTTCAGCTCATACGTCAGGAAGGTATGAAACGGGAGCGTCCACTGTTGTTGGAGACAATAAGCGCATTTGCTGACGGCGATATACGGCTGGATGGACATCTTACATTGGATGCCAATGGGAACCCACACGGCATGCTAAACCTCAATGAGGCTATTGATAGGCGTTGTAGGAGAGTGACAACCGTGTGTGGCTCATCTGCCGTTTAAGCGGTCTTCTTATTGAGAGGTTTCAAGCTCTTCTGGTCTAATTCCAGACTCATGTGTGTTCCAGAATTAGAAAGCAGTAGAGGAGGCTTTTGGCCTCGAATTGTCTCTGCGTCGATGTTGCAACGGCTCACACCAGTCATTGAAGGTATCTCGTACATTACATCTAGAAGTGTCTGTTCGATAATAGATCTCAAACCACGGGCACCTGTTTTCTTTTGGATTGCATCTTCCGCTGTTGCCTCTAGAGCATCGTAACTGAATGTGAGTTCCACGTGATCCAAATCGAAAAGCCTCTGGTATTGCTTCACAATGGCATTCTTGGGTTCCGTGAGTATGCGTATCAGAGAGTCTTTATCAAGGTAATCTAGGCTTACAACTAGGGGGAGTCGACCTACCAATTCCGGAATGAACCCGTATGATAGAAGGTCATTCGGTATGAGGTTTTTCAGCACGTTTTCCGCTGTGACGTCCTTTGTGGTTGCTAAGCTGGACCTGAACCCGATGCCCTGGTGCTCTTTTGATATACGCCCAGTTACTATGTTGTCCAGTCCCTCGAAGGCACCACCGCAGATGAAGAGGATATTGTCGGTTTTTATCTGAAGCAGTTCCTGATGTGGGTGCTTTCTCCCACCCTGTGGAGGTACACTGGCTGTGTAACCTTCTATTATTTTCAGCAGGGCTTGTTGCACCCCTTCACCGGAAACGTCACGTGTTATTGATGGATTGGCGCTCTTGCGTCCGATCTTGTCTATTTCATCGATGTATATGATACCCTGCTCAGCCCGTGCTATGTTGTAGTCTGCGGCCTGAATAAGCCTTAATAGGATGTTCTCAACATCCTCTCCAACGTATCCAGCCTCTGTTACTGATGTAGCATCGACAATGCAGAATGGGACATCTAGTATTCGTGCCAGGGTTTGTGCTAAGAGAGTTTTCCCGCAGCCGGTGGGTCCTGCCAGCAGAATGTTTGTCTTTTGTAGTTCAACATCATCATCTTCGGAATAGCCTGACCAGATTCGTTTGTAATGGTTGTACACCGCAACGGCCAAAACTTTCTTGGCGCGTTCTTGACCGATAACATACTCGTCCAGCTTTTCGAAGATGGCTTTTGGGTTTATGTTTGGAGGCTTTGGAGGTGCTGACACTGTCGCTGCAGGAGCATCCTCGTCTATAATTTCCTGGCAAAGGATAACGCATTGATCGCATATGAACGTACGCCCAGATCCGCCTATGAGGCGGTTTACCTGGCTCTGCTCCTTTTCGCAGAAGGAACAGAGTACTTTCGGAGGGTTTTCAGTGTTGTCAGGCATTTATTGTTCGTGGGTATTGCTATGCAGTCTTATCGGCTTCGTCTATCGGTGCCTTGGAAAGGATTTCGTCAACAATGCCATATTCAAGTGCCTGGTCGGCGTTCAGATAGTAATCCCTGTCAGTGTCCCTGGCGACCCTGTCATAGGCCTGTCCTGTGTGCCCCGAGATAATCTGGCGAATCATGTCCTGCATTCGCAGAATTTCTCTGGCGGCAATCTCTATGTCAGTTGCCTGTCCAGATGCTCCTCCCATGGGTTGATGCATGTGGATTGTGGAGTTGGGCAGGGCGTACCTCTTGCCCTTCTCACCAGCGCAAAGTAGCACTGTGCCCATGCTGGCGGCCAGACCCACACATATGGTGGATACGTCAGGTTTTATCAATTGCATGGTGTCGTAGATGGCTAGTCCTGAGCTTATGACTCCTCCTGGAGAGTTAATGTACAGGCTGATGTCCTTGTCAGGGTCTTCCCTCTCAAGGAACAGCAGCTGGGCTACTATCAGATTGGCTACCTGGTCACCAATGGGTGTGCCCAGGAAGATGATTCTTTCTCGAAGCAGGAGGGAGTATATGTCAAAGGCTCTTTCCCCGCGGGCTCCTGTCTCAATGACCATTGGTACGATGTTCTCAGGACGTTCAATCATCTTTTGCTCCTTTTTCTGTTTCGCCTTGTTTTTCTTCTACTTCTACTTTGGTAGTTGACTAGGCAGTTTTAGTGGCTTTAGAGATAAGCTCTCCCTTGGCAATGCTGGTGAGCAATTTTAGCGTCTTACGGTTGAGTAGTATATTGTTGATGGAAGTTCTTCCACTCTCGGTGTCCAGGATTTGCCTCAAAGATGCGCCTTCAGATTTAGAGGCGTCTGACATGGCTGTCAACTCTTCCTCGATTTCTTCTGGCGTTACCTCAATGCCTTCCTTTTCTCTCAGCGTGCTCATTACTAGGCCACTGGTAATGCGCTCAATTGCTGCTGGACGTACCTCTTCCTGAAGCTGATATATACTCTTGCCGACTGTGCTCAGATAGTCTTCCATTTTCAGCTGTTGTCTTTGCATGGCTTCGGCTTGTTCCGACAATATGTGTTCTACTTCATGGTCTACCATCAATGGAGGCAGTTCCAGATTTGCCCCTTCAATTAGGGCTTGCACAGCCAACTCTTGGTAGTTTTGGTCAGCGATTGTCTGGTGGTGTTTGAGCATATCCTCTTTGAGTTTTTCCCTGAGAGCAACTTGGGTCTCCACCTCTATATTCAGGCTTTTTGCGAACTCGTCATCTAGCTCAGGCAAGGTTTGTTCCTTCACCTCTTGTACAGTAAGTGTGAAATTGCAATCTTTCCCAGCCAAATCGGCCTGTTGGTAGTCCTCTGGAAAGGTAAGTGCAAACTCTCGCAACTCGTCTCTATTTGCCCCCACCAACTGCTCAGCGAATCCTGGCATTGGGTTGATGGATTCAGCCGAAAGAATATAGTCGACGCTGTCATTTTCTATTATTACGTTCTCTTCTACTTGGCCCTTTATCTGCATGGTTATCATATCTTCCATGGCGACTGGGCGTTCCACTGGTTCCCATGTGCCTGCATCCCGTCGCATGGCCTCGATTTCTTCGTCAATTGCCTCTTCCGTCACCTCTACAGTTTCAGTATCTAAGCGGTACTGATAGTAGTCTCCAAGCTCGACAGTAGGCCTCACGGCTACGATAGCCTCTATTGTCAGGGGCTCGTACTGTGTAACTTTGACCTGTGGAGTAGCCACTATGTCCAAGTTCTGCTCTGCGACAGCCTTGGAAGTCAATTGAGGGAGTAGTGTTTCGAGTGCTTCTTCTACCATAGCATCCAGTCCCAACGTACGCTCCACTACTGACCTGGGAGCCTTGCCTTTTCGGAAGCCATGGATATTCACCCGATGTACAGCCCTTTGATAAACTCTGTTCAGATGCTCCTCTAGTTCTGGAGGATCTACCTCTATAGTTAGGACTACCTGGCTTTGCTCTTGTGTACTTTGTGATATTTTCAAAAAACACTCCTATTGTGGCACTGTTTTTAATTATAAACATACGACGACCAGTTGGGAAGCTGTTATTGTTATCGTGCAAGTGCTACTAGTCGGTTGTACGCAGATGGAGGTCTCTGAGCTGAGCGTCATCCACTGGAGACGGCGCTCCGAAGAGTGGGTCTGCCGCGTTTTGGTTTTTGGGGAAGGCTATCACTTCGCGAATGTTTTCCTGGTCAGCGACAAGCATGACCATACGGTCTATACCGCTGGCAAAGCCACCATGAGGAGGCGCTCCATATTCAAGGGCATCCAGTATTTGCCCGAACTGGGCTTGCATTGCTTCTGATGTATGCCCAAGGAGTGCAAATATTTTTTCCTGGACATTTCTTTGATGATTTCGTATGCTGCCGCCGGCGATTTCCATTCCATTGCAGATTAGGTCGTACTGCTTTGCCAACGCACTAGCGGGATTCGTGTCAAGAAGGCTGGTATGGTCGTCCTTTGGAGAGGAAAATGGGTTGTGAGGGGAGTCCCATCTGTCTTCCTCAGGTTTCCATTCCAGGAGAGGAAAATCCAGTACGAAGGCGAAGGCCAGTAGGTCAGGATCCGCTAAACCAAGGCGGCGGCCCATTTCGTGACGAATTTGGCTCAGGACCAGGTTTACTACTCTGGGTGCACCTGCTACTACCAGTAGCAAATCTCCTCGTTTTGCACCCAGACTGGAGGCCATCTGGCGTACTTCTTCCAAAGATAGATGGCGGGCTACCGCTGAGCGGATATCTTCCTGTTTCAGATCGTTCAAAGAACTGCTTGGATCTCCATCAAGGGCTATGTAGATTAATCCTGATGCTCCTCGTTCTTGGGCGAAGTTCGTCAGTTCGTCAAGCTGGCGCCTAGTGTAGTTGGCACACCCAGTGGCAACCAGTCCCTTCACAATGCCACCTGATTCAATTGCCTTGCTAAGGACCTGGAACTGAGATTCAGAGGCAATATCAGAGATGTCTCCCAACTCCATGCTGAAACGGAGGTCAGGTTTGTCAGTGCCAAAGCGGGACATGACATCGTGATAGGAAAGCCGAGGGAACGGATTCAGCAGCCTTTTGTTTGGAGTTATGTTCTCTATTAAATCTGTGAACAGCTTTTCCATCAAGCTTAGGATGTCTTCCTCATCGACAAAGGCCATTTCAAGATCCAACTGTGTAAATTCCGGTTGACGGTCGGCGCGTAGGTCTTCATCTCGGAAGCAACGGGCTATTTGATAATACCGTTCCACTCCTCCAATAACCAATAGCTGTTTCATTTGCTGGGGTGATTGAGGAAGGGCATAGAAATGCTGCGGATATACTCTGCTTGGTACAAGATAGTCTCTGGCTCCCTCTGGGGTGCTTTTGGTGAGTATGGGAGTTTCCACTTCTATGAACTCACGTTGGTTCAGGAAATCACGTATAAATTTTACTACATTATGCCTGAGGATCAGATTGTCTCTGAGCGATGCTCTCCTCAGGTCTAAGTAGCGGTATTTGAGCCTAAGGAGTTCATCGGCTTCTGCCTCTCCTTCTTCTATGCTGAATGGAGGTGTCTTGGATTGGTTGAGGACTTCCATCTCAAGGCTCATAACCTCCACCTCTCCAGTTGGGATATTTGTGTTCACTGTGCCATCAGGGCGCTGATCTACCCTTCCTTTAATGCGAAGTACCCATTCGCTGCGCAAGCTCTGGGCCATGATATGAGCTTGTGGCGCAACCTCTGGGTTGAACACAACCTGCACAATGCCTGACCAGTCTCTCAGGTCAATGAAGATGAGCCCACCGTGGTCACGGCGTCGGTGTACCCATCCAGCCAAGGTTACCTCCTGGCCGAGTTCTTTTTTGCGCAAGGCTCCGCAGTTAATGGATTTGAGCAAGTCTTCTCCTCATTTTTACACCTGTAACGTATATACGATTATATGTTAGGCTACTGAGCGTTGCAAGAAATGATTGTTTTATCATGTGCATAGTGGTATTCTCGGAGGTGTTTATTAGGTGTTTTAGATTGACAACACATTTGGCTCGAAGTAACATTTAAGCCTGATTAGGCATGAATTCATAATAGAAGTTACGTTAAGAGAGGCCTGTCCTTATTGGGCCGGCCTCTCTTGCTTATTGGATAATAATGGCTGGTGGAGGACTAAATAAGTGAGTTATATAAAATGCTTGTTTTGTAAGGAGTGTGGTCGCGAATATCCCGTACAGCCGCTCAACGTTTGCGACTTTTGTTTCGGCCCTCTTGAGGTAACCTACGACTATGATGCCATATCTACGGTAATCAGTCGTGAGAAAATAGCCCAGGGACCTCATAACATGTGGCGTTATCATGACTTGCTTCCGGTTGATGTTGATAATGCGGTTGACATCAATGCCGGCCTTACTCCTCTAATAAAGGCCAAAAACCTGGCTAAATACCTTGGTCTGGATGAGTTATATATCAAGAACGACTCGGTAAACCCATCATTCTCATTCAAGGATCGTGTCGTAGCTATTGCCAGCACGAAGGCACTTGAATTCGGATTTGACACCCTTGCATGTGCGTCTACTGGGAACTTGGCTGGCAGCGTAGCTGCCCATGCTGCTAGGGCAGGGATGAGGGCATTTGTCTTCATCCCATCTGATTTGGAGCGTGGCAAGATATTGGGTGCGGCGGTGTATGGCCCCAACTTGATAGCTGTTGACGGTAGCTATGACGATGTGAACCGTCTGTGCAGTGAACTTGCAGACAACTACAATTGGGCATTCGTAAACATTAATATGAGGCCGTACTACGCCGAAGGTAGCAAGACCCTTGGGTTTGAGGTGGCAGAACAGTTGGGATGGAAAGCTCCTGACAATTGTATCGTGCCAGGGGCATCAGGATCTCTATTCACCAAAATTTGGAAGGGCCTCAACGAGTTCTCGTCTATGGGGCTCATCGACTCTGTAAATACGCGAATGTTTCTTGGTCAGGCGAAGGGATGTTCTCCAATTGTGACTGCTTTTGATGGCAACGACTTTGCAATCAGGCCGGTGAAACCAAATACCATTGCAAAGTCTTTGGCAATAGGCAATCCTGCAGATGGATATTATGCTCTCAAAGTGTTGGAGGAAACCAAAGGTTCTGCCTATGCTGTGCCGGAAGAGGATGTGGTGCAGGGCATTAAGGATCTTGCTGAGATGGAAGGGATATTTACTGAACCGGCAGGTGGAGTGGTGATTGCGACACTGAAACATCTTGCCAAAACAGGGCAGATAAAGCCGTGGGAAACAACGGTAGCTTTCATCACTGGGAACGGCTACAAAACTCAAGAAGTGGTGGAAAATTTGGCAAGGCCGATTCTAATAAAGCCCACATTTTCTGCTTTTGAAGAAGCTGTAAGTGTCAGACCATAAGTGGATTATCATTCTTTAATTTGTCCATGGAGTGTGTAGACAATGCCGAAGCGACGTACTAGATTCACCTTTCCGCCAGGGCTTATAACAGAACCTGTGATTTTCAACTTGGGAAGCACATTTCAGTTGATTACAAATATTCGCAGGGCGGACGTTAGAGATGACATGGGTTGGGTTATTCTGGAGCTTGAAGGTGAGGTAGATGAGATAGAGAGAGGGCTGGATTGGGTCACTTCTCTAGGAGTCAGAGTCGACCCTGTGGATGGAGATGTGGTTGAAAATTAATGATATCTATAAGGATACAAGCGCTGAACTTAGCGCTGGTGTAACAAAAAGGTTATAATAGCGAACTGAAATATTAAAGAGTTCAGGAGGTTCACGAAATGAGTGTAGTGGTTAGAATTCCCACCCCCTTGCGTCAGATAACAAATGGTCAGGATAAAGTTTCGGTTGATGGGGACAATCTGTCTCAGATGATAGTCTCACTGGAGAGCCAGTATCCTGGCATCAGAGAGCGTTTGGTCGATGAGGCTGGGGATTTACGCCATTTCGTGAATATTTACGTCAATGGTGAGGACATGCGCTTCCTAGAGGGTTTGGATACAGGCATCAAAACAGGGGATGAGATAAGCATTGTGCCCGCAGTGGCAGGTGGGGCCTGGTAGGGGAAAATCCAAGATCTTGTGCTTGCTGGTTTATGCGGTGGGTTCACTTTCGTTGTAGCCACTTCTCTTTTTGCGAACGCCTCACGCCTTCATTTGCGATTCTATATTCGCTTAAAAAGCGATTTCTGAATGCATCGAAAGTTTTACATTCGATGGCGTGACGGGCTTCTTCCATCAGCCGTGTTACAAATCTCAAGTTGTGAATGCTGGCTAATCGGTACGCTAGGAGCTCCTTTGCTTTGAAAAGATGGTGAAGGTAGGCTACTGAGAAGTTTAGGCAGGTATAACAGTCGCAATTCTCATCTATTGGTTTGTTTTGCTCACGGAACGGAGCGCTATCAACGTTTACGCGTCCGCTGCGCGTGAATAATGCTCCATTGCGGGCAACTCGGGTTGGCAGCGCACAGTCGAACATATCCATACCGCGTCCAACGCACTCAATAAGATCCTCAGGTGACCCGACTCCCATCAGATAGCGTGGTTTGTCAGGGGGTAGGGTTTCCCCCATTAAAGAGGCAATCTCGTACATTTGTGCCTTTGGTTCTCCAACGCTTAATCCGCCAACCGCGTATCCCTCGAAATCCATTGGCATTAGGGTGGCAGCAGATTCAAGGCGGAGGTTCGTGCTTACCCCTCCCTGTACCACGGCGAAGAGCGCTTGATTCTCCAGGTTATGGGCCTTCTTGCACCGCAGCGCCCAGCGATGAGTTCTGTTCATAGCCAACTCCACTTGGCTCTCAGTTATGCCGTAGGCAGGACACTGATCAAGGACCATTGCTATATCGCTCCCAAGCAACGCCTGGTATTCCAAGGATGTCTCAGGTGATAGGAAATGCTCGTTGCCATCTATATGAGAGCGGAACATCACTCCGTCTTCTGAAACTTTTTGCAGGCGCCCAAGGCTGAAGGTTTGGAAACCGCCGCTATCTGTCAGGACTGGACCTGGCCAGCTCATGAAGTCCTGAAGGCCTCCGAGGTTGTGAATAACCTGTATTCCTGGCCGGAGCATTAGGTGGTACGTATTGGATAGTAGCATGGTGGCGCCTAATGCTTTGAGGTCATCTGGTGCAATGGCCTTAACCGATCCTTGCGTGGCCACTGGCATGAAGGCAGGTGTGTTCATTTGGCCACGTGCTGTGCTCAGCGTCCCAACTCTAGCGTGCCCGTCGGTGGCGTTGATCTGGAATTGAAAAGTCATGGTGGGTAATGTCTCCGTTTTGGCTACATCAACTGCCTAATTTACAGTTACATGGCACAAGAACTGTAATGTTAGACGAGAAGGGCGTCAGGGGGCAAGTGTTGATTAGAGAAAGGCAAGTCAAATTTGATTATTTAGGAGTTGAAATATATAATACAAGGTATTTTGAGGTATTGAGATATAAACGTTAACTGCAAAGATGGCATATTAAAAGGGAACTGATGGCTTCTAAATCCGAAATGGACATGATCGACAGGGCTCTTCTAAACATTATACAGTCTGCTTTCCCTTTGGTTGAGCAACCATATCTTGACCTTGGAAATCAGTTGGAAATTCCAGAAGCAGATGTGATAGAACGCATTAAGAGGCTGAAAAAAACCAACGTTGTCAGGCAGATTAGTGCCATCTTTGACACCCGGCGCTTGGGTTACAAGACCACCCTCGTGGCAATGCGTTTTCCTGCGGAGACTTTGGACCGTAGTGCTAAAGTAATCAACCAGCATCCTGGTGTCAGCCACAATTACGCCCGTAATGGCACCTTCAATCTCTGGTTCACTTTGGCTGTGCCTCCTTACGAAAGCCTAGAGGAAACCATCGAAGATATGGCTACACGTACTGGAGCCGAGACCTACCGGATTATGCCAACTATTAAGTTTTTTAAAATTGGTGTGAACTTCGACATGGTGAAAAAAGTTGGAGCAGCATACGAGTACTACATCCCTGACGGGGACAATGCGCCAAGCGGCGAAGACTGGAAGAAGGCTGAGGTGGTCACTGAGTACGATATTGAAGTTATCAAGGAGCTTCAGGAAGACATTGGCATAGTTTCAAATCCATTTGATGGTATGTGCAAGCGCTTGAACGTAACACCACAAGAACTCTTTGCCATGGCAAAAGATTTCAAAGACAAAGGCATCATGAGACGGTTTAGCGCTGTGCTTCATCACCGTAAAGCTGGCTTCAAAGCCAACGCCATGGCGGTTTGGATGGTGCCACAGCATCGTTCTGAGGAAGTTGGCAGGATTATGGCCTCCTCACCATGGGTGACGCACTGCTACGAACGCCCCACATTCCCGGATTGGCCGTATAGCCATTTCAGCATGGTACATGCAACTAGCAAAAAAGGGTGCGAGGAGGCGATCAAGGAGATTTCCGAATCCACCGGAGTCACGGACTACATGATGCTATATAGCACACGTGAGTACAAGAAGACTAGAGTTCGATATTTTGTTTAAAACTTACTTAAAGAGGAATGAAAACCTATGGCTCCGTATTACCCGGCATTCTTGGATCTAAAAGAACGGTCTTGCGTTATTATCGGTGGAGGTCAGATAGCTGAGGGTAAAATAGCCTCGCTATTGGAGTGTGGTGCCAAAATAAAGATGATTAGCCCGGAGGTTACATCCGAAGTGCAGGGGATGGCAGACGCCGGTATTTTGAGATTGGAGAAGCGAAAATATCAGGAAGGCGATCTAGAAGGAGCCTTTTTGGCCATCGCTGCAATTACAACTGACGACAATTTAGTGAACAGGACAATAGCTGAAGAAGCTGAACAACGAAACGTCCTTCTCAACGTTGCAGACGTTACTCATCTTTGTACTTTTATTACGCCATCAGTGGTAAATAAGGGTGATGTGACTGTGGCCATATCCACAAGCGGTCTCAGCCCTGCCTTGGCTCGCAAGCTCAGGGAAGAGCTTCAAGGTGACCCAGTGTTGAACTATGCTGACATGGCTCCCATGCTTTCTGAGGTGCGGTTGGAGCTGCGCAAAGAAGGGAAAGTGGTTCTTGCTGATCATTGGCAGATGTGCCTCAATCAAGAGCTATTGGCCCTGTACAATAATGACGTTGCTGCTGCCAAGAAGACACTTAAAGAGGCATTGCTTAGTTGTCCATGGGAATGCTTGAACCAGTGTGAATCCTGGGAAACTCTCAAGAACGCGAAAAAGGTCGCGTCAGGAGAATCATCTGAGAGATGAGATTGTTTGCTCTAGGTATAAGCCATAAAACCTCTTCCCTGGAGATAAGGGAAGGTATCGCGTTCACAAGAGATGAGCTTCCACAAGCGCTACTGTCACTTAAGAATGCCATTGGTGACGTGGTCATTGTATCAACATGCAACCGCACTGAGTTCTACTCCACGGGTCTTGATGCCAGCGTAATAGAACGGAGTTTGACGGATTTTCTCGCTCAGAAGTTCCTGGGGCGTGAGGAAGATCTTTCTGAATGCCTATATTTTTATGAACAGGAAGATGCAATCAAACATCTCTTTAGGGTTACTTCTGGTCTTGATTCACTGATTCTAGGAGAGTCCCAGATATTGGGTCAAGTTAGGGAGGCATACAGGGTATCGGTGTCTCATGGTTGCGCAAATGGCATTATTACCAAGGTCTTTAATCACGCTCTAAGGGTTGGGAAAAGAGCGCATAGTGAGACTGGAATCGACGATAACACGCTGTCCATCAGTTCGGCGGCGGTTGAGACCGCTAGACTGACTCTGGGAGACATAACTCAGAGCCGAGTTATGGTTGTTGGAGCTGGCAATGCAGGCAAACTGGTTGTTCGTGCACTGAAGGACAGGGGAGTCAATCAGATGGTTATGGTCAACCGCACCTTGAAACGTGCCCAAGATGTCGCACAGGAACTGGGAGGCGAGGCTAAGCCATTCGAAAGCCTTGAAGACCTTTTAGGAACAGTTGACATAGTTGTGAGCTCAACTGACTCTCCAGATACGGTTATTTCACAAGAGATGGTAGCAAGGGCGTTGGCTAGGAGAAACGGAGCCCCTCTTCTAGTTGTAGACATCGCCGTACCAAGAGATGTTGACCCTGTAATAGGCAATCTGCCAGGTGTGACTCTCCTTGACATGGATGATCTGGAAGAAGTTTCTCAGATACACAGGCAGGAACGAGAGAAAGAGGCAGACAAGGTAGAGAATATTATTGAAGAAGAAGTGAGCAACTTCCAGGAGTGGTGGGATTCCCTCAGAGTGGTTCCTGGAATCGCTCTGCTAAGAGATCACGCCGAATATCTTCGTCAGCAGGAGATATTGAAGACACTCAAGAAAATGCCACACATCTCGGAAGACGACATTGCTCACATTGAAGTGCTCAGCCGCTCCATTGTAAAGAAACTGCTGCATCATCCTATTATCACCATCAAAGAGGATCCGATTTATTTGGAAACGATGCTGAAACTCTTCAATCTGAATGGCAAAGTGGAGTAACTCTAGCCTTGATCTGATGCCTATTGGAGATCTAAGCATTCTGGTTTCCCAATCGCTTGTTTTGAAGGTTACGTGAAGAGTTAAATGTATCGTATCGGATACTGAGAGATATTAGAAGGACGGTTATGCAAGTTATGGTAGGGACTCGCGGAAGTCAGCTTGCACTGATGCAAACTGAAGAGGTTCTGTCTAGGTTTAATCTCTTGGCACCTCATATTTCCACAAAAGTGTTAGAGATAAATAGCACTGGCGATACGATGTCTACAACCCCACTTGCCAAACTTGGCAAAGGAATCTTCATTAAAGAATTGGAAACGGCATTGCTAGATGGGAAGATAGATATGGCTGTCCATAGTCTGAAGGACTTGCCGTTGGAATTGCCTGAGGGTCTGTCTGTTGTGGTGGTCGGCCAGAGACAGGACCCACGTGATGTCTTGGTCAACAAAAACAACTGTCTGCTTGCTGAGATGAAACTAGGAGCTGTAATAGGCACAAGCAGTCCGCGGCGTTTTGCTCAACTACTGGCACTAAGGTCTGACCTGAAGGTGGAGCCGATTCGCGGAAACGTTGAGACTCGCCTTAATAAAGCGCTTGGTCAGGACTATGATGGTGTGGTTGTGGCCGCCGCCGGTGTGGTTCGCCTTGGGCTTGAGAACCGTATCGCCCAATATTTTAGTACTCTGGATATGGTGCCAGAACCGGGACAGGGTGCTCTGGGAGTAGAGATACGCTCTGAGAATAAGGAACTCTTTAACATTCTTTCTCAGATCGAAGATGCACAGACAAGCACAGCCGTTCGTGCCGAACGCGTTTTTGTGGAGGAGATGGGTGGTGGATGTAAAGTTCCAATTGCCGCCCATGCTTCGCTGGATGGGAATACACTCCACGTTGTTGGGATGGTGGCATCTGAAGACGGCAGTCAAATTGTTAAAACGCATATGGAATTTGCCAGTGATGAGGCTTTAAAAGCCGGAAACGCCCTCGCAAAGAAATTGATGTCAATGGGTGCTGGTGACATTCTCAAGATGGATGTGAGTAGTTGAGAGAGCACGGAAAGGTCTACCTAGTGGGAGCTGGCCCAGGTGACCCGGGTCTCATTACTGTTAAGGGTCTGAAATGCATCCGTTCTGCCCAAGTGCTTGTCTATGACAGGCTGGTTGACAGACGTTTGTTGGAAGAGGCGCCCGTAGATGCCGAGATCGTGAATGTTGGTAAGGCTAGGGGTGACCACCAAATGCCTCAGGATGAGATTAACCATCTGCTGGTGGAAAAGGCTTTAGAGGGAAAGAGAGTGGTACGTCTCAAAGGCGGTGATCCATTCATTTTCGGACGAGGAGGAGAAGAGGCTTTGGCACTGGCGGAAGCAGGGCTGACCTTTGAAGTAGTGCCAGGAATTACATCAGCCATTGCCGCTCCTGCGTATGCTGGTATCCCCTTGACCCATCGTAAAGTGTCATCCTACGTTACCATCGTTAGTGGCAGTGAAGACCCAAGCAAGGTGGAGTCCAGCATAGATTGGGAACATATGGCTTCGGGAGTCGGTACGTTGGCCATACTCATGGGTTGGGAGACCTTACCCAGTATAGTGGACACACTTAAAAGATATGGACTTGATCACACAACCCCAGCTGCTCTTATACAGTGGGGGACTGAGCCGTACCAGCGGACAGTGGTGGGTTGCCTAGCTGATATCTTGGAAAAGGGGCAAGAAGCTTCGTTAACTTCTCCTGTTGTGGCCGTGTTCGGTCAAGTTGTGAAACTTAGAGAAAAAATACATTGGTTCGATGACAAGCCTTTGTTTGGTAAACGGGTGCTTGTGCCAAGAACTCGGTCTCAGGCTGGCACACTCTCACAACTTCTCATGGAGAATGGAGCTGAAACATTTGAGATACCGACTATTGAGATAAAGCCGTTGGAGGAGAATGATCGATTGGATTCGGCCCTCACAGCCATGTCATATTATGATTGGGTTGTTTTTTCTAGTGCCAATGGTGCAAGAGAGGCATTCAGGAGATTGGGACATCTTAACTTGGATGCGCGGGCTTTCGGCGGTATAAAAATATGCGCGATTGGGTCGGCGACCGTCGAAACTCTTAAAGAGCGTGGGATCGTTCCAGACCTAACGCCAACAGAATATGTGTCTGAGTCTGTGCTATCTGGGCTCGTAGCTGCTGGAGTAGATGGGAAATCTATCCTGCTTCTTCGTGCCGAAGCCGGCCGTGATATTCTGTCTAAGGGACTGTCTGAAGCCGGTGCAAGTGTATACGATGTGGCTGCCTATCAAACGGTGATGCCAGAAGAATCCAGAGAGATGTTGTATAAACTGGTGTTGGAGAATAAAGTGGATGTAGTCACTTTCACGAGTTCATCTACGGTAACAAATCTCATCGCTCTTATGGATGGTGATCTGTCACATTTGAATGGAATGACGTTAGCTTGTATAGGGCTAGTAACAGCGGACACTGCCCGTGCAGCTGGTCTCAAAGTGGATGTGGTAGCGAGTGAGTTCACAATTTCAGGTCTGGTTGATGCTTTGGTTGGATATTTCTCAACAGTCAAAGGTGAATGAAATGACTTCTTTTTTCCCTCAGTCTAGGCTTAGGCGTCTGCGAGAGTCCACAATGTTACGTCTTATGACCAGGGAGACCTCACTCTCAATTAAGGATTTCGTATATCCCATATTTGTCACGCACGGTAAGGATGTTAGTGAACCTGTGGAGCCAATGCCAGGCGTGTATCACCTGTCTCTGGACAGACTGGCGGCGGAGGCCTTTGAGGTCTCTCAACTTGGTATACCGGCTGTGCTTCTTTTCGGGCTTCCTGACCATAAAGATGCACATGGGACCGAGGCCTACGCTCCCGATGGAATAATCCAAGAAGCAGTACGTGTCATTAAACAATCGGCGCCAGATCTCCTGGTAATAACTGACGTGTGCCTGTGTGAGTACACCGACCACGGCCATTGTGGAATAATTGTGGAAGACAGAGTTGATAACGACGAAACCCTGGAGCTTCTGGCAAGGGTGGCCATCTCGCATGTCGAAGCAGGGGCTGATGTTGTAGCTCCTTCTGCAATGATGGACGGACAGGTTGGAGCTATACGGAGTGCGTTGGACAATTGTGGGTACCAATCTGTTCCAATTCTGGCTTACTCTGCCAAGTATGCATCGGCTTTCTACGGCCCATTTAGGGCAGCGGCGGGCTCGACTCCGCAGTTTGGTGACCGCCGCGGGTATCAGATGGATCCTGCTAATGCCAGAGAGGCTATTCGAGAGATGGAGATGGACATACAAGAAGGTGCGGACATGATAATGGTAAAGCCAGCTCTGGCATATTTGGATGTGATAGTTCGTGCCAGACAAACCTTCGGACATCCCATAGCCGCTTACAATGTCAGCGGTGAGTATTCCATGGTGAAGGGGGCCACGGCCAATGGGTGGTTGGAAGGCCACGAAGCTACCATGGAGATTATGATTGCACTCAAACGAGCAGGTGCGGATATCATCATCTCATACCATGCCAAGGAAGTGGCGCGATGGTTGAATGCAGAGATGTAAGGCATAATACAACTCATCGAAAATGATATGGGCGGAGATGGACGGGATGTCTCATCCCCACTCTATCAGCTTTATTCTGCGGATATAAAAAAGACATGGTCAGAACCCAGAGGTAGATTATAATTGACGAAGGAGATACAACCTCATGAAAATTGAACTTTTTAACCTGAGTGATGAGCGAAAACGGATACTATTTCTTTTCGATACCAGTGAACTGTCTCCTGAAGACAAAAAGATAAACGAATACCTGCATGCCAATGACTTGGAGCCAAAACACCAGTACTCTGAAACTAGGGATGGTAAGGAATATTTGGTCTACTATTTTGGTCACTGTTACTTGGATGAACACCTAGACAATCTGTCTACCATATCTGGGGTAGCGAATCCAAAGGCTTAAGGCTGTATCCTGCGATCAGTATTGATTTCCGTTTGACGATTGAGGGATTAGAGTCGGTCTGTTCCTGACTGCTTTTTCTACTTGGAGATTTGCATATGATAAGTCTCGGCAAATCTAATACTAGCTTACAACAGGAATCTAAATGTCAGTACACTCTGATTTTCACAGATTTTGGCTGGGTTGGGATCCTGGTATCGTCAAAGGGCATACGCAGATTGACTCTACCTCAACCGTATTCCCATGTGGGATTGAAATACTTTGAGGAGTCGAAACCATTCGAATTTGGTGAGGCTGAATTGGGGTCGTTCAAAGATGTAGAGGAGCGATTGCAACAATATTTTCGTGGAGAAGATACAATCTTCGACGACTCTCTAGATGTAATCGGCACTGTATTTCAGAAAAAAGCGTGGGAGGTAGCCAGAACTATTCCAAGAGGTGAAACCCGCAGCTATGGCTGGATTGCAAGGAACATGGGCAATCCAGGAGCCGCACGGGCCGTTGGGCAGGCAATGAGGTCAAATCCGGTTCCCATAATTGTGCCGTGCCACAGGGTCATTGGTAGTGACGGCAGTATGTGTGGGTACGGAGGCACGGACGGCGTTGACATGAAGCGAAGTTTGCTCGATATGGAGATGTGGAATTAGGCAGGTTCCTTAGCCAAGCCCATTATTTCCACACCGCCATCACCAACTATTGCCACCAATTCTTGATGAAGCTCTTGGCAGTATTTGACTGAGATAAAAGGCAGATCTCCAATTACGGTCTTGCCCTCGGTCTTGATTCTCAGCCCAACGGTGCCTTCTCCGGGATAATTCATCAGCAACTTCACTACTCCGCGAAGCATATGTTCATCCTGTCTTGGGTTGTTTGATTCCTCTAGCCTAATCCATATCTTTGTGGATGGATCCCTGGACAAGCCGTTCTTTACATTTGATGGTTCGGTTGAGTCATTGGCAGAAGCGTCATTATGTGAGTGTAGAGGGGCCTCAGTTAGTGGCTGTGGCATAATACTGTCAGGCGTGTAGGAAGCATTATCTTCAATGCTGTATGGTTTGGCAGCATCACATGTGATGGATATCTCATCCTCTCGAAGGCGTATTTTCCCAACCACCTCCACAAGGCTTCCTTCATACCACAGTTCTCGGGTTTTGTCATAGGAGTTTGACCATACCATGATCTCTATATTGCCTCCCAGAAGGTCAAGAACAACGGCGGCAAAAGGTTTCCCGTTCCTTGTCATTCCGCTTCTATGTGAAGAGACCTGGCCTACTATGTTGACTCTTTTGCCATCCATGCTGTTATCGAGCGCATCACGTGAGATTATTGTGTTGGGAGGAGCTGCGGATATGATGGCTCTTAGCGGGTTCTCGGATATGAGTGTTCCTAAGAGTTCCCTTTCCCATGCCAATTTCTCTTGCTGTAGCACTTCTCCTTCTTTCAACTCTATGGAATTTATGGGGGTGGATACCTCCTCACCAAATAGGTTGAACATTGTGGTCTGTCCCGATCCTTTCAACTGTGCCTCTCTTTGGGCCAGTGACATAATGCGGTCAATGCTAGCAAGCAGAGCCCCTCTGTCCCCGATGGAATCTAAGGCTCCCACTTTAATGAGGCATTCTACTGAGCGCCGATTAATGCTGCCAAGGTCTGCTCTGCGACAGATATCCTCAACGGACTTATAGGGGCCGTTCTCCTTACGTTCCTCCACCAGAGGTGTGACGGCCATGGCTCCAACATTTTTTACGTTGGCTAATCCAAACCTGATGGCTGGTTTCCCATCCGAGCTTATATCAATGGAGAAATCCGACTCGCTGCGGTTCACGTCTGGAAGGAGCACTGGGATGCCAATACGTAGGCATTCGGACACATCGCTGCTTATCTTATCAGCTTGTCCAGAATGAGCGTTAAGTACAGCTGCCATGTATTCCTCAGGGTAGTTCGCCTTGAAGTACGCAGTCCAGTAAGCAATCATAGCGTAGCTCACGCTGTGAGCCTTGTTGAAGGCATATCCGGCGAAAGGCTCTATGAGTTGAAATACTTCTTCAGATAGTTCTCTGGAGAACCCTTTGTTGACGGCTCCCGCTACGAACTTCTTACTTTCGTGTTGCATGATCTCGGCAATTTTCTTGCCCATGGCTTTCCGTACGACGTCGGCTTCCCCTAGAGAGTAGCCAGCAAAAGCTTGGGCTATGAGCAGTACTTGGTCCTGATATACGATGACGCCGTATGTCTCTTCCAGAATGTCCTTAAGTGCTGGATGAGGGTAGCGGATTGCTGCATTTCCGTGTTTGGCGTCTATGAATGTGTCTATGTGTTCCATTGGACCGGGGCGATACAAAGCTATCATGGCTGACACATCGGCTATGGAGTTGGGCTTCAGTTTTTGGATATACCGTCGCATCCCAGAGCCCTCTAGTTGAAATACTCCCGTGGTTTCTCCGGAAGAGAGCAAATCAAAGGTGTCTTTATTGTCCAGGGGTATTTGGGCAAGGTCTAAATGGACTCCTCTACGTTGGGCCACAGTGCGTACGGCTTGCGAAAGGATGGTCAGGTTGGTGAGTCCAAGGAAGTCCATTTTAAGGAGGCCAAGCTTAGCTATTGGTTCCATAGGGAACTGTGTCATGGCCATGCCATCAGATGAATCTGCGCGAATTGGCCTTTGCAACGGTAGGTATTCCACTAATGGATCTTTAGTAATCACCACGCCCGCAGCGTGGGTGCTGGCATGGCGTACCACTCCCTCCAGGTGGCGAGCCGTATCCACAAGGGTTTTCATGGTTGAGTCAGTCTCGTATATATCCTTAAGTTCTCCACTGGCCTCCAAAGCTTCGTCAAGGGAATGGCTGCCAAGTGGAATGAGTTTGGCAACTCTGTCTACGTCAGGGTAAGACATCCCAAGGGCGCGTCCAGTGTCACGTATGGCGGCCTTGGCTCCAAGGGTTCCAAATGTGATGATCTGTGCTACGTGGTCGCCGCCATACTTATGCCTTACGTAGGCTATGACTTCTTCTCTGCGGTCATCCTGGAAGTCCATATCTATATCTGGCATCTCACGACGCTCTAGATTGAGGAATCGTTCGAAGACTAGGCGGTACTGTAGAGGATCAATGTCAGTGATACCAAGGCAGTAGAGCACAAGGCTGGCGGCAGCGCTGCCTCTAACACCAAAAAGAATGTTGTTATCACGGGTAAATGCAGCTATGTCCCATACCACCAGCATGTAGTTATCGAATTGTGTCTTCTCAATGACATCCAGTTCGTAGGCTAGGCGCTGATGTGCCTCTGGCGACGGATTTGTATAGCGTCTGTTCAATCCTTCGTAGCAGAGTTTTGACAGGTATTCTCCTGCGCTCATATTTCCAGGGGACTTGTATTCTGGTAGGCGGGTTTGGCTGAAGTCCAATTCCAAGTCACACATATCAGCTATAGACTGTGTGGCGGCTATGGCTTGTGGGAGATCTGAGAACAGTTCTTCCATCTCCGAGGTGCTTTTGAGGTAATAGGAGTCATCGGACATCTTGAGGCGCTTATCGTCATAGATATTGGTGTTGGTATGGATGCATATCAGGATGTCCTGGAAAGGAGCGTCTTCTTGGTGTATGTAATGGGAATCGTTTGTGGCAACAAGTGGAATACCAGTTGCTTTACTCAATTCCAGAAGAGCGTCATTTACTTTGTTTTGGTCTGGAATATTCCCATGTCGTTGTAACTCCAAGAAGAAGTTACCGTCGAATATATTGTGGTACCAGAGTGCTGTTTCCTTGGCTTCCTCGATCCGTCCCTCAAGGAGTTGACGTGGCACTTCTGCAGAGAGACATCCGGAAAGGGCTATCAGCCCTCCGCTGTACTGTTGTAATAACTCTCTATCGACGCGGGGTTTGTAGTAAAAACCTTCGAGGTGTGCTTTGGATGAAAGCTGGAGAAGGTTACGGTATCCCTCCATATTGCGTGCCAGTAGAAGAAGGTGGTATGGATTCTTGTCCGCTGGCGTTTTGGAATGACGGCTCTCCGGAGCAAGATAGGATTCCAGCCCAATAATGGGTTTTATGCCTGCTTCTTTGCACGCTGTGTAGAATTCTATGGCGCCGTAAAGCCCACCGTGGTCTGTGATTGACAGCGCTTCCATTCCCAATTCTTTGGCGCGTTGCACCATTGGTGCAATCCTGCTGAGGCCGTCCAAGAGGCTATATTCGGTATGGTTATGGAGATGTGTAAACAATATGTCTCCGGGGGGTATTTCCGCAATTATAGCATTCGCGAAGTCGTGTGCCACAAGATGTTGGGGTGCATTTTTATGCAAGTATTGCAGATAATCATTTGTAATACTTGCTCATGGCCGTGAGCTGGAGCGTATTTTATACATCGAGAAGATACAGATGTGAGCTTGCTGAAACGCACTGGCGCAGTGCATGGTAGGTGAGTCAGTCTCTTTTGGCTGGCTTATCTTCCTCTGTAAACCGGCGGGCGCTTTTCTAGGAAAGAATTGACAGATTCTATAGAGTCTTCACTGCTTCCGAGAATTATGTTTGAGGCGCTCTCTTTTTCCAGTACGCCGAACAAGTCTTCGTCATTGTCGTAGAGAATCTCCCGTGTGGAGCGGACACATAGAGGAGGGTTAGAGGCAATGATGTTGGCCAATTCCATAGCTTCTTCCATAAGTCTGTCCGCCGGGACAACCCTATTTACCAACCCCTTCTCCAATGCCCAACTGGCATCGTATATGTTACCGGTTAGAGCCATCTCCATGGCGATTCCAAGTCCGACTAGGCGTTGCAGAGTATATGACGATCCTGCATCAGGGACAAAGGAGCGTTTGATGAAAATACAGGAGAAGCTGGCTTCCTCAGAAGCTAGCCGAATATCGCTTGCCAGGGCGATGGCTAGCCCAGCACCAGCAGCTACACCATTTATTGCTGCGATAACCGGTTGTTGATTGCGCCGGATATGGTAACTCAGTGCATTGAGTGAGGATTCACGGATGTTATCAGAGGGAGCTTCTGGTTTTTCCAATAACTCGTTGACGTCCGCTCCAGAGCAAAACCCACGTCCGGAACCTGTCAGTATTACAACACGGACGTTGTTTTCTTTAGATAACTCGTCGAGAGCCGCATGCAATTCTGCGGTCATGCGTGAATTGAGAGCATTCAACTTCTCTGGTCTGCTTAGAGTAATGGTAGCAATATGACCAGTACGCTCTGTCTTCAACATATCATAGCGAATGATTGCCATACTTGCATTTCTCCTCAAAAATATGTAAATGCGGGTAACTATTCTTCATGAAAGAATAGCGTGGTGAACAATCAATCTAAGTCTGTCCATGCTCATTCTTGCTCAATCTCGTAGCCGAGTTTCTCCAGCTCAGACTGTAAAGTGGCAAGCCAGTCTTCCAATAGAACTGATTCCGGTACAACTATCTCAACGTCTCCAGTGGACAGTTTTCGTACGATTCCTGGGTCTTCCTTGCCAAGAGGGACTGAAATGCTTTCTCTGTCGATTCCCATGGCATCCGTTACATCGAAGATTAGGCTCATATCGCGCATTCCTATGATACTTTCATCCATTGCTAATTACTCTCTATTCTCTCGAAAGTCTCAGACCACGATTATCTTATACCGTGGTCGTGGTAAAGATAACATCCTGAGTTGCGAGTTGCTCAGACATTCAATGAACTTACTGAATGATATCTTAGATGGCGTAGCCATTGAGCGTCAACATAGGGATGAGTCTTATGTCTTGCAGCAGCCCTTTTTCGGTATTAGTATATCGTTATATTGTATGCTCTAGTTTAATATGAAGAATAGCACTCGTAGTGCTATTCAATCCCTTGGTTCACAGGCATGTGGCAAAGATATTTTTTAGAAACGATAGCCTCGCAATTGGTTATAATGCATCGAGAGAAAAAGCAACTCGGGCAGTTACTAAACAGGCCGAGCTCTGCACGGATGGCGAGATGAGGAGGATGCCCTGAAAATAGGATATTTAAACTGCATCGGTGGCGCGAGCGGAGACATGCTCCTTGGTGCGCTGGTCGATTCAGGTTTGTCTCTTCAGGAACTGCGTGTGGAGCTTTCAAAGCTTCCAATTAAAGGATATTCCATAGAGGCGCAAGCTGCCGAACGCGGAGTTGTTAGAGGCACTCATGTTACTGTAGATTTGGGTCCAGATGGCAAAAAAATTCATACTATTCATGACTTCATAGGTATGGTTCAGTCTAGTTCATTGTCAGATACAATTAAGGAAAAGGCATGTGAGGTGATGAGGCGGTTAGAGGCCGCTGAGGCTAGGGTACATGGTGAGAGCCATGAACTGCAGGAGCTTGGTGAGATAGATACAATCATAGATGTGGTTGGAGTGGTGGCTGGCTTTGAGGCTCTTGGAATAGATCGCTTGTACTCTTCTCCACTACCCAGTGGATGGGGCGTTGTTTCTTCGAGAAAAGGCGCTCTACCTGTGCCAGTTCCTGCGACGATGCAACTTATTACAATGGGCAATGCACGGGTGGTTCCTCCGAAAGGACCATATCTTATGGCCGGTGAGCTTGTTACCCCTACAGGTGCGGCACTGATCACTACGTTGGCATCCTTTGATGCTCCCATGTTGACCGTGGAGCGCATGGGATACGGTGTGGGTTCGAAGGACATGCCGGAGATACCAAATGTTCTGGCGTTGTGGATAGGAGAGACAGATGACGCTGAAACTCTGGGGCAGGTTTTGCTTCTTGAGACCAATATAGACGATATGACTCCGGAAGTTCTTGGGTACGTACAGGAGAAACTTCTTCAGCATGGCGCCCTGGATGTGTGGTTCACACACATCCAGATGAAGAAAAACAGGCCAGCAATTGCATTGAGTGTTATCTGCCGTCCATTTCTGGAATCGGCACTTATAAAGGTGATAATGACAGAGACTTCTACTCTGGGTGTGAGAGTCCACTCTTTGAAGAGGCACGAGGCCGAACGAGAGGTCATTACATTGGATACATCCCTGGGTCAGGCGCGGGTTAAAGTGAAGAAACTAGAGGGTAAAATAACGAGCCTTTCACCGGAATTTGAGGACTGCAAGGAAATAGCAGAGCGAAATGGACTGCCGTTGCAGGAAGTATACCGCCTGGTGGAGAGGGACGCCCGGATCAATCTTGGTATTGGCCGAAATTTGCTTGAATGATTTTGAATAACTTGAAAAACATGAGTAATGTCATCGTTTGTAAAAAGAATCGACTGTTTTCAGGTTCAGGAGGTTGTACTGATGGATTTTTCACGCTCGTCTAAATTCTTTGATGAGGCTCAGCGCTATATCCCTGGTGGCGTGAATAGTCCTGTACGCTCATTCAAATCCGTCGGGGGCGTGCCTTTGTTCATACAAAAAGGCCAGGGCTCTCACATATGGGATGTGGATGGCAACGAATTTATAGATTATGTGGGTTCGTGGGGGCCTCTTATCTTAGGACATGCTCATCAGGACGTGCTGAAAGCACTTGGGTCGGTTATGGAAAACGGTTTGAGTTTTGGAGCTCCAACAGAAGGAGAAATCAAGCTGGCACTGATGATTGTTGATGCTTTTCCATCTATAGATATGGTGAGACTGGTTAGTTCTGGGACCGAAGCCACAATGAGTGCCATTCGTGTAGCCAGAGCATTTACTGGACGAAACAAGATAATCAAGTTTGCCGGGTGCTATCACGGCCATACGGATGGCCTGTTGGTTGAGGCAGGCTCTGGTGGAGCCACATACAGTATTCCAAACAGCGCCGGTGTGCCTGCTAGCTACGCTCAGGAAACCCTTGTTGCCGATTATAATGATATCTCCTCGGTGGAGAAACTATTTGAAGCTCATCATGGGGATATTGCCGCGGTTATCCTTGAGCCTGTGGCCGGGAACATGGGAGTTGTACTTCCAATCGACGGATTTTTGGCAGACTTGAGAGAGCTAACCAGAAATCATGGGGCGCTGCTGATTTTCGACGAAGTGATAACTGGGTTCAGGGTTGCCTATGGAGGTGCGCAGACACTGTATGGAATTACTCCTGACCTGACTTGCTTGGGAAAGATTATAGGTGGAGGTCTGCCGGTGGGAGCATATGGTGGGAGGAAAGAGATCATGGAAGTGGTGGCTCCTCTTGGTTCTATGTATCAGGCAGGCACCCTCTCTGGTAACCCCCTTGCGGTAACTGCTGGCATTGCAACTCTCAACACGCTGTCTAAGCCTGGGACATACGAGCGATTGGAATCAATGGCTTCAAGATTTACAGAAGGCCTCTCGTCAGTTGCAAAAACAGCGAATGTGCCATTGACGATCAACCGAGTAGGTTCGTTGATGACTGCTTTCTTTGCCAATGGGCCCGTGGAGGGATGGGCTGATGTAACAAACACCAACAAAAACAGGTACTCAACATTCTTTCACCATATGCTTGAAGGTGGTGTGTACTTGGCTCCATCGGCATTTGAGGCCGCATTTGTATCCACAACTCACAGCAATGAAGATATAGACCGCACTGTGACGGTGGCTGAGTCTGCCTTTGGAAAACTATAGACCTTGGAATAGCACGGAGATTTCATAAAACTACCGTTGGGGAATTATTTAGGAGGTGAGTCTTGAACGAGATTTTGGCGTTAGATGATTTGAAGACGATAGATGCTTGGAGAGCATCGATCTCGGAGTTTATTGCTACCTTTTGTTTTGTCTTTATAGGTGTTGGAGCTGTGGTTAGCTCAGGAATATTCCTTGGTTCTGATGGTGTGGTTACTCTGAGTCAAATGCTGGTCATAGCTGTGGCTCACGGCTTTGCCATTACCATAATGGTTGCTGCTACCGGCATGATTTCAGGTGGGCACCTCAACCCGGCGGTAACATTCTCCGCTGTCTTGACTCGTAAGATGGGCGCTGCTAAGGGTGGCATGTATGTGATTGCCCAAATATTAGGTGCTACACTGGCAGCCCTGCTTGTCAAAGCTGTAATTCCCGATGCTATGGAGGGAGGACTTGGTACGCATGCTCTTGGAACCGGTATCAGCGCCTGGGCTGGAGTGGCTATTGAGATGGTCCTGACCTTCATTCTAGTCTTCGTGATATTCGCAACGGCTGTGGACTCCCGCGGTCCTAGCATCATAGCTCCAATAGCCATAGGTATGACTGTGCTGGTGGAAATCCTTGTGGGATTGCCTTTGACAGGAGCTTCTATGAATCCAGCTCGAACTCTTGGCCCGGCTTTGGTCACTGGACAGTTGGCAGACAACTGGGTTTTCTGGATAGGCCCTCTCAGCGGTGGCGCTATTGCAGCCTTGACGTATGAGTACGTTTTCCTGAGAGCACGCAGTTAGGAAGATTTTCAGGTAGAACATTCCTAGAGGTAAGATGTATGCAACTGGCATTCTTTGTCGGAGTTGGAGGCTTTCTAGGCGCAATCCTCAGATATTTCATGAGTGGTTGGGTGCAGGACATCCTAGGAAAGCCATATTGGCCGTACGGCACTCTTGCCGTCAACGTCTTGGGATGTTTGCTGTTAGGATTCCTCGTTGGATTGGTAGAGGTGAGGAACGTCTTCAGCCCAGAAGTGAGGTCGTTGCTCTTCATCGGCGTGTTGGGTGGTTTTACGACATTCTCTACATTTGGAGTAGAAACGTCGACTCTTTTGCGGGACGGAGCTCTTACGAGTGCCGCTGCAAATATCTTTCTGCAGGTTGTGCTCGGAGTAGGGGCTGCAATGATGGGCTACTATCTATCACATCTGACGTGAGTTGAAAGATTACGCTGTCTGATGAATAACAATAAGGGCCGCATCACTATTTTAGTGATGCGGCCCTTGGTTACGCTGAGAGGTGTAAATGGGGGTAAACCAACGTAACAAAACTCTTGTAAATGCTGGACTTTGTGTAAACGGCTATAAATAGGAATCACAGCCGTTGAGGACAAATTGCGGACAAGCTTAAAAGGGGGGGGTGGCAGGTCAAAGGTTTGGCCCGCAGCCTCTACTGGTGGGGGGTACTCTTATACGAAATCTCTGGAAAAACGGAAGATTTATCTCAGCGACTGAAACAGCTAGATAACACCAGTATGCCTCTTCCATTTGAGTGTATTCACACAATAGAGGTTAATAACTCTTCCAAGGTGGATCACTTGTTACATGACGCTTTTGCTGATCTTCGCACACGATGATTCGGTAGATAACAAGCTACCTCCTCATAACATCTCGCATAAAAACCTATCGCGTGAGCCAACAACAAAGTTGGCTAGTCTGATTTATTCTCAGGAGAGCAATCAAACCAGTAATAATCCACACAGTGAAACATATCACGATCCTCCAGTGGTTGATAAGATTCGTCGCGGCGGATCTTAAATTTCAAATCTAGTTCACTCCAAAACGATCGCTCAATACAGCCGTCCTGTAAGTAAATATCTCCGAAATCCGATTTCTTACGAAGATTTTATCTGCAAAATCTCCTATCAAACCGAAGCCGATATCATAATGCACGATGTCCTGCATTAACACACCGTTTTCAGTCTCATGGAAATGGTGTTGATGATGCCAAAATCGGTAGGGACCGAAACGCTGTTCATCAACAAACATCCGTCGATCAAGATAGTGCGTAATCTCAGTGACCCAGGTAAGAGGAATAGAAAACATTGGTCTCACCTGATGAACAATAATCTGCCCAGCGTATGTTTCATGCGCAGTCTCATTGATCACCTTGAAACCCATATCCGGCGGTGTCATATCTTTGAGATTATGGGGGTCAGAAAAAAATGCCCACGCCTCATCCAGCCCTACTGCGAGTTCAAGGTCCCCAGCAAATCGATGTAAAGTCAACTCAACACCTCCACCAATGAATTAATTTTGTCCAAAGAACTCCTTAAGTGTAGGCTCGATCAGCGGCGGCTCACATTGATAGCCACGTTATTCTAGTCGCATCGAATTCATGTATGCGGCTTGCAGTATCTTTAGGCCTCTCGGTATTCGCCCTCTACCGTGTCTTCCGGCGGCGGTTCCGATGTCTCTCCTTCAGCATCGGTTGGGGAGACAGGTGGTTCATCTGCTTGACTGTACACAGCTTGACCAACCTTTTGCAGGGATGTTTGAAGGTCTTGCATCTTCTGGTTTATCAGAGCGATATCTTGACCCTGTAGCGCTTCTCTAAGTTGAGCAATTGTTCCCTCAAGCTCTTCTTTTAAGTCGGTAGGAACCTTATCTGCGTTATCCGAGAGCAACTTCTCAGCATTGTACGCTCCGCTCTCTGCCATATTGCGGTCATCTATTTCCTCTTTGCGTTGCCGATCTTCATCTGAGTATCTGGCAGCATCTTCCACGAATTTGGCTATCTCTTCCTTGCTCAAACCTGATCTATCTATGGTTATTCGCTGCTCTTTGCTTGTGGCCTTGTCTTTGGCAGACACGTTGATGATACCGTTGGCATCTATGTCGAATGTGACTTCTATCTGTGGGATACCTCTTGGGGCAGGAAGGATACCGTCAAGCATGAATTTTCCAATTGTATTGTTATCTGCTGCCATTGGCCGCTCTCCCTGTAGGACGTGGATTTCCACACTGGTCTGTCCGTCTGCTGCTGTTGTGAAGGCCATGGTTGTGGCGGTTGGAATGGTGGTGTTTCGAGTAATAAGAGGTGTTGTCACATTGCCTAATGTCTCAATGCCAAGGGTCAGGGGAGTCACGTCAAGGAGAAGAATATCGGTCACGTCACCTTGGAGCACTCCCGCCTGAATGGCGGCTCCGGCAGCTACCACCTCGTCAGGGTTGACTCCTTTGTGAGGCTCCTTGTTGAAGAGTTGCTTTGCTTTTTCAAGCACGGCTGGCATACGTGTCATGCCACCAACCATAACGACTTCGCCTATCTGCTCGAGTGTAAATCCGGAATCTGCTAGGGCCTGTTTGCACGGGCCCACCGTGCGTTCTATTAGGTCGTCAACCATCTGCTCAAGTTTGGCGCGCGTTAAGTTCATTGACAGGTGCTTTGGTCCAGAGGCATCGGCTGTTATGAATGGTAGGTTTATTTCCGTTTGCATCACGTTGGAAAGTTCCATCTTGGCCTTCTCAGCAGACTCCTTGAGGCGCTGTATGGCCATGGGGTCCTGCTTCAGGTCTATGCCTTGATCACGCTTGAATTCTTCGCAAATCCAGTCGATAATCCGCTCATCGAAGTCATCACCACCAAGTAGAGTATCACCGTTTGTGGCTTTGACCTCGAAAACTCCATCTCCTATCTGAAGGATGGACACATCGAATGTGCCTCCACCTAGGTCGTATACAGCAATGATTTGATCAGTGTTCTTATCCAGGCCATAGGCCATGGCCGCCGCTGTTGGTTCGTTTATGATGCGTAGCACTTCAAGGCCAGCAATTGCGCCAGCGTCCTTGGTGGCCTGTCTCTGGCTGTCGTTGAAATAGGCAGGTACAGTGATTACCGCCTGTGTTATCTTCTCGCCTAGCTTGGCCTCGGCATCCTGCTTGAGTTTTTGCAGGATCATGGCCGAGATTGCCTGTGGAGAGTAGTTTTCACCCCCCATGACAACCTCATTGTCTCCTTTAGAAGCCTTGACCACTTTATAGGGCAATCGCTTCAGGATGTCCTGTATCTCAGGGTCATCGTTTCTGCGGCCCATTAGTCGTTTGATGGAAGATACGGTGTTTGCAGGATTGGTGCTGGACTGACGCTTGGCGCTGACTCCGGCGTAACGTTCGCCAGTGGTGGAATGTATGGCCACCACTGAGGGGGTAATGCGAGCACCTTCACTGTTTTCTAATACCTGAGCTTCGCCAACCTCAATAACTGCTACACATGAGTTGGTTGTTCCCAGGTCTATTCCCAATACCTTTGGCATTATTTTATCTCCTTCTCTGTGGAATCCGATGTCTCTTCATGAGAGGATTCCTGTTCTTTTCTTTTTGAGACCGTTACCTGTGCCGGTCTAAGCACCCATCCGTGGAGCTTGTATCCCTCTCGTACTATGGACATGACTTTTCCATCTTCATTGTCTTCACTCTCTTCGTAAAAAACCGACTCGTGCTCTAGAGGATCAAAAGTCTTATTCAGAGCTTCTATTTGAGTGACTCCGAAAACCTCCATGACACCTTTTAGATTGCGGTATACCAACTCCATTCCTGCTATCCAGGGATTTAGGGCATCTTCCGCTGGAATGTGCTGGATTGAGCGCTCAAAATCGTCAATGACTGGAAGTAGCCTTATGAACAGATTTTGGTTGGCTCGTTTTTGAAGCTCAATTTTCTCATCCTCCATACGTCTTTTGAGGTTTACAGAGTCTGCTCTTTCTCGTTGGCTAAGGGTGCGGAACTGGTCAACCTCTCGCCTAGCCTCATCCAGCTGTGCCTGGAGGTCTGGGACTGTTTCCCATTCGACGGTATTTTCCTCCTCTGTGCTCATTTACTTTTACTCTCCTAACTAATGCTACACCTTTGTGTGGTTATTGGGGGATATAGAACCCATCTCTATTAACAGCTTCTCAAGTTCCTGCAACACAAATTGGTTCATGGCTTTGGCCTGGGACATTGATTGCACTTTTTCTCTTAATTCAATGATGCGGTTAACCAACGCCAGTGCAAAGTTCACCCCTGCTAGATTCATTCCAAGATTATCAACCATGTATTTAATCAATTGTATTCTGACAACGTCCTCATCGGAATATAGGCGAAGCAATCCAATACTTCGACTGGGCGTAACCAAACCAAGGCGCTCGTATTTTCTGAGCGTTTGCGGGTGCATGTTCAGTATTTTGGCGGCCACGCTTATGACGTAAACTCCACCCAGCACACTCTCGGAATTTGGCAGTGGCGAAGATGGTATCCCATCGTTATTGAATCGCTGCATTCGTTTGTCCTGTCAGCATTTGCATCCAAGAGTCACAGACTCTCTGGTTACATACTTGCTGTAGACTTATGTTGCCCGCAACCTGTATTTGCTACGATTCCAGTATATGACTTGATATGATGCGTGTCAAGTCATATACTGTTAATAGAATCATATAATGAGATTCGTTCTGGTATAGAGTTGAATGGTAATCTTTGATGTATGCAGGTGCTGACACGAGTGTAGTTTTGCGAAAACATGCATATAATGTGGTTAAGGTTAGTGGAATAGAATTTAATGAATATGGAATATTATGATTCTTATATTGATGACAGTTATGGGGAGTACATAGAGCCAGTCAATAGGCTACTGGCAGCGTCAAAGCCTGAGAAGAAGGCCGTCTAAAGATCGAGTTGGTTTTTTCTGGGCTTGGACTTCAGAACTGCGTTCAAACTTCCAGTGTGGAACCCAGCTAGGTCTAATGTGACGTATAGATAGCCAATGGCTTGCATATCTGTGACCAGCTTTGCGCTGACATCAGGTTGCAATAGCAGGGCCATATCCTTGGGTTCCGCTTCGATACGCGCTATGGTCTCGTGATGGCGCACTCGAACCTGACGGAGTCCAAGTTCCTTGAGGAGCGCCTCCGCTTGTGCCACACGCTCCATTATCTCAACTGATACCGGAGTTCCAAAAGGTACACGTGACGACAGACATGGCTGAGCTGGTTTGTCCCATGTTGAGAGATTACGTAGTTTGGAAAGCGTTCGTATATCTTCCTTGGTGAGCGTTGCTTCCACCATTGGGTTGCGTATGCCGTATTCATGGCCTGCTTTGATACCTGGGCGATAGTCGCCAAGGTCATCCATGTTGGTTCCGCTTGCCACCCAAGCAAGCCCTTCCTCAGCTGCGATTGGTTGCAATTGTGTGTAAAGTTCCACCTTGCAGAAATAACACCTGCGTGGGCCATTGGCAACATACTCTGGATTAGAAAACTCCTGTGTTTCAATGACGCGGTGGCGCATTCCCAACTTACCTGCCAGTGTCATAGCTTCCTCAAGCTCCGACGGTGCCATGCTGGCAGACGATGCGGTAACCGCTAGGCTTTGTTTCCCCAAAATATCGTGGGCTGTGGCTGCAAGGAATGTGCTGTCAACTCCTCCGGAGTAGGCTACAACTACCGAACCCATTTCCTTTATGATGTCTTTTAGATGTGTCAGTTTTTCCTGTAATTCCAGCTCAATGACGGCCATTTGTGCTCACCTCTGATCTATTGGGTATCCTAAGCTTGTTCTGGTATAGACAAGTATTCAGAATAGATTGTGTAGTAACGGTATATAACTACTATATTATATCCTTATTGACAGTGTTTCGTCTGAGACGGGACGGAAATGCGGAGGATAGTCCTTCTGTAAGTGTCTTGGCCTCAATGGTTTTCATTCCAGGTGCTGCCTCAAGGGATTGAAAAGCTAATGTAGGGCCAATACAGCTATTGAATCCCATTTGCTTGAGTTCAGCGAGTCGACGAGGTAACTGTGAAATGTTTCGCAGCTCTCCTCCTAGTCCTATTTCACCTAGGGCAGCCATGCTATCTGGTAACGGAATATTTCGTAAACTTGATGCTAATGCCAGGGCTATGCCAAGGTCTACTGCCGGTTCCATGGCTCTGAACCCACCTGCTACGTTTACGATAATATCCTGACTGGATAGTTGTATTCCTGCTCGCTTAATCAGCACTGCAACCACCATGAGCATACGGCTCATGTCCACTCCGTTTGCCACCCTTCTGGGAGTTGGCAGTGACGAAGGTGTCGTGAGGGCCTGGATTTCCACCAGCAGAGGCCGAGTTCCTTCCATCACAGGCACCACAACTGATCCAATGGCATTTCTGTCTCTGGATGCCAACGCTATTTCAGATGGGTTTAGGACTTCTACGAGCCCCTTGTCCCGCATCTCAAAAACTCCTATTTCATGGGTTGCACCGAAGCGGTTCTTCTCACCTCTGAGAAGTCTAAATGAGCCAAGGTTGTCCCCCTCAAGGTAGAGAACTACGTCTACCATGTGTTCAAGGGTGCGTGGGCCGGCTATGTTGCCTTCTTTGGTAACGTGGCCGGTAACAAATATCGGAGTCCCATTGGTTTTTGCCCAACGTAGGAGTGCTAGCCCGCATTCCCTGACCTGACCTATGCTTCCAGGACCGGTTGGATGATCAGAGAATGCAATGGACTGAATGGAGTCGATAATCGCTACGGTAGGGGAGAGGATATCAAGGTGATGAAGGATGGTGGCCATATCTGTTTCCGCCAGTACGTGTAGCCCTTTGCCTTCTATATCCAATCGTTCTGCCCTTAACTTGATCTGCTGGGAGGACTCCTCTCCTGAGACGTAGAGCACTGGTCCGGAGCTTATGGCCAGGGCAGCTCCAAGCTGTAACAGGAGAGTGGATTTGCCGATACCTGGGTCTCCGCCTACGAGCACCAGTGAACCTCGTACCAGGCCTCCGCCCAGAACACGGTTTGCCTCTCCCATATCTAGCGGTAACCGAGGGAAGTCGTTTAGAGTTATCTCAGACAGTTCTTCAGAGGTCTCTGGTTGGGAAGATAGCCAGGAGTTCTTCCCATTTGTTGGGTTTCTGTGGGCCTCTTCCAGGGTGTTCCACTCACCACATGATGGACAGCGGCCTTCCCAGCGCAGGGCTTCTGCTCCACACTCTTGGCATGAATAAAATGTGCGGGATTGTTCTTTGTTCATCTTTATCCTGTGTGTCGTCAGACAATTCTATCAGATGTAACAGGTGCATAGAAACACCTTGATGTATCTGTTTCATTACAAAACGAAGGGGCCTGATTCAGGGAAACATCCCAATCAGGCCCCTTCGTTATTACCGAGTTCTATACAGCTTTGTCGTGTGTGTCCTAGGGGGCTATGAGGACTGGTACCTCTTTGCTACTGATAACAAACTTGCCGTCCTCCACATCCACCAGCATGATGCTCCCGGATTGCATTCTGCCAGCCAGCAACTCTTCTGATAGCATGTCTTCTATTTCGTCTTGAATGACACGGCGAAGAGGCCTTGCCCCGAAGTTGGGGTCGTATCCCTTATCGGCTATCATTTCTTTGGCTGCATGGGTTACTTCAAGCTCAATGTTCTTCTCTTTAAGCTGCTCTTGAACCTTGTTCAACAACAGATCTACAATTTGAATGATGTGCTCCTTATTAAGAGGGTGGAACACTAAGCTGGCGTCGATTCGATTGAGGAATTCAGGCCGGAAGAACCGCTTGACCTCTCCCATGACTTTGTCCTTCATTCGCTGGTATTGCTTGTCTGATGATGCTCCTTCTTCAGTCTTCATTGTGAAGCCCAAAGCGGATTCCTTCTTTATCAGGTCAGAGCCGATGTTGCTCGTCATGACTATGATAGAGTTGCGGAAATCTACCTTGCGCCCTTTGGCATCCGTTAAGTGGCCGTCGTCGAAGATTTGAAGGAGTATGTTGAACACATCAGGATGGGCCTTTTCTATTTCGTCGAAGAGTATTACGCAGTAGCCTTTGCGCCGCACTGCTTCGGTGAGCTGTCCACCTTCATCGTAACCAACGTATCCGGGAGGTGCCCCTACCAACCGAGCTACTGTATGCCTCTCCATGAATTCCGACATATCCAGACGAATCATGGAGTCTTCATTGTCGAACATGAACTCTGAAAGAGCCCTTACAAGCTCGGTCTTGCCGACGCCGGTTGGACCAAGGAATATGAAGCTGCCAATTGGCCTACGTGGGTCCTTTATACCTGCTCTGGCGCGGCGGACAGCTTTTGAGACAACGTTTACGGCTTCGTCCTGGCCTATAATCCGGTCGTGTAGCGCATTTTCCATGTGTAGCAGGCGCTCCATGTCATCCAGTCCAAGTCGAGTTACCGGGATTCCGGTCCACATGCTAACAACCTCTGCGATGTCCTCTTCGGTGACCATAAGTTCGTTATCATTGCCCTCGGACTCAGTGTCCTTCTCCATATTTTCCATCTTGTCGGCCAGTTTGAGCTCGCGGTCTCGAAGTTCCGCTGCGTACTCGTACTGCTGGCCAGCTATGGCCTCATCCTTCTCGCGCCGTATATTCTCTAAGACTTTCATGGATGCTTTAACCGAGAGTGGAGTTGAACTGGCGCTAATACGTACTTTTGAGGCTGCTTCGTCAACAAGGTCTATAGCCTTGTCAGGCATGAAGCGGTCTGCTATGAAGCGGGATGCTAGTGTGGCTGCGCTATGCAGTGCCTCATCGGTGATTGTCAGACGGTGGTGTTCTTCATAACGACTCTTGATGCCCTTTAAGATGGAAATTGTATCCTCAGTGGAAGGCTCTTCTACATGCACTGGTTGGAACCTGCGCTCTAGAGCTGGATCTCTCTCCACGTACTTTCGATAGTCGTCCAGTGTGGTAGCACCTATACACTGTATCTCGCCGCGGGAAAGGGCTGGTTTCAGTATATTGGCTGCATCTACAGCGCCCTCCGCTGCTCCTGCCCCTACCATGGTGTGCATTTCATCTATGAAGAGGACACAGGTACCTGCCCCGCGTATCTCTTCGATAATCTTCTTTAGTCGCTCTTCAAATTCGCCGCGATACTTTGTTCCTGCGACTAGGGCTCCCATATCCAAGGTAACCAGACGCTTACCTTGAAGTGTATCGGGTACATCTCCACTTATAATGCGTTGGGCCAAGGCTTCCACAATGGCAGTCTTACCAACTCCAGGCTCACCTATCAATACAGGGTTGTTCTTGGTGCGGCGGCTTAGTATCTGTATCACACGTTGTAATTCTTTGTCTCTGCCAACCACCGGATCTAGCTTGCTGGAGCGGGCAGCGCTTGTCAGATCAATGCCCAACTGATCGAGGGTTGGGGTGCGTGTTGTAGATTTGGTACTTGTGGTACCTGTGCTTGCACTCTGTTTCAGTATATTGCTGGTTTCAGCACGTACCTTATCCAGGGATATGCCAAGGCTTTCCAAAACGCCGGAGGCAACTCCCTCTCCCTCTCGCATGAGGCCGATAAGGATGTGCTCCGTGCCGATATAATGATGGTTTAGCCGTCGTGCTTCGTCAACAGCCAGCTCGATTACTTTTTTCGCTCGAGGAGTGAGTCCAATTTCTCCAGATGTACGCTGTTCTCCCTTGCCAATTATGAACTCTACAGCAGACCTAACCTTGCTAAGTTCCACCCCTTGATTGGACAGAACGCGCGCTGCCACCCCTTCAGTCTCTCGTACAAGCCCCAATAAGATATGTTCGGTTCCTATGTAGTTGTGGTTGAAGCGCTGGGCTTCTTCTTGGGCAAGAGACAATACCCTTCGGGCTCTTTCTGAGAATTTTTCAAATCTGCTGGTCATAGTTTTCTCCTAACTATCATATCTCTCAGGAAGAGGGTTGCTTATTTAGCTAGATGTCCTCTGCCTGTTTAAGGCTGAGAGCCAAGCGTTTTCGCTCGGGCTCTATTTTCAGGATCTTCAGTGTTAGAATGTCTCCTTCTGTAACTATTTCTTTCGGGTGACTAATTATATTATAGCTCAATTCCGAAATGTGTATTAGTCCTTCAACTGACCCCTCTATACGGGCGAAAGCACCGAAGTTGGTCAGTTTGGTTATGGTGGCAGAGATTAACTGATCTACCTGGTATCTGTCTGGTATGGTAGCCCAAGGCTCTGGCCCTATCCTTCTAAGACTTAGTGCAATTCTTTTGCTCTCATGGTCTACCTTTAGTACATAGACATTTACTTCTTCGCCTACTTTAACGATATCCCCAATGGCTTCCACAGGTTCCCATGACAGCTCTGATATATGAATCAGACCGTCCGCTCCACCCAAGTCTACAAAGGCGCCAAAATCAGAAACTCCTGAAATTTTGCCTTTTCTGATATCTCCCTCTTGAATCTCCTGAAGTATCCGTTCCTTCTGGGATTCTCGCTCTTCTTGAATAACCGACTTCTCCGAGAAGATGGCTCTCTTTTTTGAGCGATCAACCTCAATTATCTTTAGGCGAACGCTCTCTCCAACGCGTTGCAGAATCGCTTCATCGTCTACGCCGTTTGGGCCTCGCTGGCTCCATCCAAGATGGGATACGGGAATAAATCCATTCAAGCCGTTCACATCTACCAGCGCTCCGCCACGATTGAATCCAGTTATGGTGCCGTCAACAGTAATAGACTCACCGCTGGCGAACTGTTTTTCTAGTGCAACCCAACCAACTTCCTCTTTGGCTCTATCGACGGAGAGAATAATGGATCCGTCCTCCCCCTCTGCTTCCAACACCCTAGTGAGTATTTCCATACCCACCTTCAGTGAGGACATCTCCTCTTCACTTAGAGACCGCATCTCTCTTCCGGAGACTATGCCCTCTGACTTGTTGCCAATGCTGACCAAGATACCCTCGTGGTCGACACGCATTATCAAGCCTTGAACAAGTTCTCCAGGGCGCAAAGCTCTAATTTGCTCTGACTCCCTGAGGAGCGCTTCCATACTTTCGATTGGTAGACTGGTGTTAGTGGACAATTGAGATATCTCTACTTAATAAGGATCTTTACGTACTTAAGATTATAAGGGCGGCCATGTTAGTAAGTAAAGGTGTATATGTACTTACCAACATGAATTTCTTGTGCCATGGGTGGTAAAGGCAGCGACACTTTGTGGGCATACGGGGAGTGTGCTTAGATTGCTAAATGATTTTGACGGGTCCTTTAGGTTTGATCCGTGACCCGCCTAAAATATCAATTAAAGTCTCTGGCAGTGACCTATTTTCCCACTCCGTTACCAGAGCAGTATCGTCGGCGCTGAAGTGTTTCACTTCCGTGTTCGAGATGGGTACGGGTGGTTCCGCTACGCTAGAACCACCAGAGACTTGACTATACTAATTGAACAGATTGGTATAGTCAAGTGAGTGTGCTAAGAATTCTTCATGCTTTTATGTGTGGTTTGTGGCCTGAACTGGGTTGACACTATTTCTTGGACAATATAGCCTGCCGTTACTTGAGAATGATTGTATCTGTAGCATAAGATTCTGGAGGATATATCATGCCTACTGTGAATACTATTCTTGGCCAGGTGGATGTTAACGATCTTGGCTTCACTTTAACACACGAACACGTTCGAGAGAGTTCCGCAGGTGTCCCGTATACCTATCCTGAACTGTTTGATCACGAAGATGACGTTGCCCGAGGAGTGGCCAGACTTAACGAAGCCGCTGCTGAAGGGGTCGGTACGATTCTGAACGTGACTACCCTTGACCTTGGACGGGACATGCGGCTCTTGCAAGATGTGGCTGAACGTGTGGAGCTGAATATAGTGCCTGCCACTGGTCTCTGGAGAGACATACCCAGGCATGTTGGCATCGGCTCTACTGTGGATCAATTGGCCAAGGCATTTATAAGGGAAATAGAGGTTGGTATTGAAGGAACTGGTATTAAGGCGGGGGTAATCAAGGTTGCCACTGATGAGGAACACATAACCCAGGAAGGGCTTACACGGCCCAACGACCTGGTTTTGCGGGCTGCTGCACGTGCCTGCAAGCACACTGGTGTGCCGATTGCCACTCATACAGCCGCCCTTGCTAAAGCCGGTAACTATCAGGTGGCGGTTTTCGAGGAGGAGGGCGTTGATCTGAGAAGAGTTTGTATCGGCCACAGCAACGATACCGATGATATGGCCTACCTGACAGGGATTCTGGGTAAGGGATGTTCTATTGGTATGGATCGCTACCCAGGAGGTCGTGGTGGTGGCTTGAACTGGGAACAACGCACTCAAGTGTTGAAACAGCTGATAGATCTTGGTTTTGCCGGGCAGTTGACGGTATCTCATGACTTCGGAGGCTCGCGTCCGGCCCTGCCTGAGATTGTCGAAATGCGTAAGACTTACAACCCAGACGGCTATTGCTTCGTAGTTCGGAAGGTGCTGCCTCGGTTACGTGAGTTGGGTGTAAGTGAGAAGGACATTCACGCGATAACTGTGGATGCTCCACGTCGCCTCTTTGGTGGAGAGTGAGAACCTCAATATCTCTGTGGTAGAGATAATTGCTTAGTGTGGCCATGGAGCAATAGTGATAGATCTCTTTGAAGACCAACGGAAGAAAGCCCTGGGCCGTGAGGCTCCATTGGCGGCCCGTATGCGACCCAGGACGTTCGACGATTTTGTTGGGCAGGATCACATAATAGGTACTGGAAGGGTACTCCGCCTGAGCATAGAAGCAGACCAGATCCCATCCATGATACTCTGGGGGCCACCTGGAGTTGGTAAGACCACATTGGCGAATCTCATAGCCAACGTCACCAAATCTCACTTTGATTCTGTTAGTGCTGTCACTGCAGGGGTGGCTGACTTACGCAAAATAGTCGAAAGCGCTCGTGAACGACTTGGAATGTACGGCCATCGTACTCTCCTGTTTGTGGATGAGATACACCGTTTTAACAAAGCACAACAGGACGTTATTCTTCCGCATGTGGAGGAAGGTACGGTGACCTTGATAGGTGCGACTACTGAAAACCCGTCATTTGAGGTCATAGCGCCGCTGCTCTCAAGATGTCGTGTTTTCACACTCAAGGCTCTTACCAATGAAGAAGTGGCCGTCATAGTGAAGCTGGCGTTGGCAGATGAAAATCGCGGGATCGGCTCATTGCATGCCGATGTTGCAGATGATGCCATCCATCATTTAGTTACAATTACCAACGGTGATGCAAGAGTAGCTCTCAACGCCTTGGAACTGGCGGTTTCGGCCACGGCCTCTGACTCTTCCGGTGCTCGGCATGTGACACTGGATACTATAGAGGACGCCCTTCAGCAACGTTCAATACTGTATGACAAGGCAGGAGACCAGCATTACGATACCATCTCAGCCTTCATAAAATCTGTACGCGGGTCAGATCCTGACGCGGCTATCTATTGGCTTGGACGCATGATAGAAGCAGGTGAGTCCACCATGTTTATTGCACGCCGTTTGGTCATTCTGGCTGCTGAGGATATAGGAATGGCTGACCCACAGGGACTGTCTGTGGCCATGGCTGCTCAGCAGGCTGTGCATTTCATTGGCATGCCTGAGGGGGCCATTCCTCTGGCGGAGGCTACGGTATACTTGGCAACCGCTCCGAAGAGCAACTCAGCGTATGCAGCTTTGAACAAGGCCAGGGAGGATGCTCGAAACACTCGTAACGAACCCGTACCAATGCATCTTCGAAACTCTGTAACTCCATTGATGGAAGAGCAGGGTTATGGCAAGGGCTACAAATACTCGCACGATTATCCTGGTCACTTTGCAGCTATGGAGAACCTTCCTGAGTCACTGAAGGGTAGTCGTTACTATCAGCCAAGCGACCAGGGATATGAGAAAGACGTGTCTCAGCGTCTAAAGGATTGGTGGGCTGGAAGCAAAGAAGAGTGATGTAATCTGATGCATGCCAGCGTAGCTCACTGGGAGAGCAGCGGTTGCATAAGCCGAATACCTTTGTTCCCCCACGTTCCATCATATACGCAGGTTGTATGATTTCTCTAGGCCTCCTATCTGATTTTTTGACTTGCCCCTGTCAAAATTTGTGCCAACAACACCCATTTTCTGGAGGAAACAATATTGGAACGTGATACGGCAATTCAAACAAGTGGTTTTACCAAGGACTATGGATTGGACAGGACTTTGGCTGATGATGGCTATGATATTGGTCGAATTTACCGTCTCATGGCGAAACTTTATCGTACGAGACGTTGGGAGATAGGCGTGTATTCGGTTATGTGCTGACATGCCGTCCGCCACTCCCTCTACCATTGCACCCATACCAAAATAGTCGTTTGGCGTATATGAAAAGGGAAACCACTGACGGGTTATAATGGTATGAGAGTCCAGTGAGGGAATTAACTGTAGCGCGAGGAGAAAAATATGGCACTTAGACTTATCGTAGCGATGGAGGCGACACCAGGGAAACGTGATGAGCTGATAGAGGCGTTTAGTGCTCGTTCACGTGAGGTTCGCCAGGAGAGTGGATGTGAAGAGTTCGAGTTGTATCAGAGTACCGAACGGCCTGATAAATTAGTGCTTCTTGAGCGATGGACGGACGAAGCCTCTCTGGAGGCTCACTCAGAGTTGAATCGACAGAGGGGCAATAGCTTGGCTTCCCTACGAACGGGGACAACACAGGCAGAACGATACACCATCTAAGCCTATTCCCGTGATAGCCAAATTGTCAGTGCCGCCAATTGCTTGCAAAGCTCAGGTGCACTTATTATCTGAAAGGCGTGCTGAATGAGGAGCGTTAATGAAAGTTGGACTAATTGGATTTTTGCTGATTCTAATACTGGGTTTGATGGCCTGTACTCCAGCGGCGACTCAGATCATAGATTCAACGTCCACCCCATACCAGACAGCAACACCTATTCTACCTACGGCCATGCCCACAGTAGCGACAGATTTGCCTACATCGACACCTACTCAATATATCGGTATATCTTCTGGTATACCTAAATATATGGATGGAGTGTGGCTTTGTGCTAATTCAAGTGCTCAGCTTGTAGACGACTTGAGCACAGAACAATCAGAAGATTATCGCTGTTCGGTAACAGTGGAATATACAGATGGATTTGCTATTGTTAAAAGCAACGGAATTCCAAATCATGATTATGAATCTGGGCTTGGTTGTTGTGCTGCAGAGGTTGAATATGAGTGGAAGATCCCATTAGAGCCAGAACTCGCTTCGTCTGTAACTTATGCTCCTGAAAGAGGAGCTATAGCTATTTCAGTTAATGGAGTTCCATTTTTCGGGCCTGAAGAAGGGCCTGGAGGGGATGCAGTAGCTTTACACTTCGAATATTTTGTGGAGGATAGGCAGCCTATAGTTCTTGGTCTTTGTGGGGCTCACTCTGCTGGCACTCAATTTCATTACCATTTCGACGGTAATTGTGTGCACTGGCACCCAGAGGGAGAAGAGAAAGAATGGAAAGATTGGAATGTGGATTTGCTTAAAAAAGACGAAGCATCTCCTGTTATAGGATTCGCATTTGACGGATATCCAATATATGGGCCTTATGGCAATGGTGCAGATAAGATCTTGAAAGAAATGAGATCCAGCTATCGTCTTAGAGAAGGCGAAAACGGATATGGTGGAATAGATGATTGGGAATATGTGGAAGGATTGGGTGACCTGGATGAGTGTAATGGTATAACTTCTGAAGTGTCTGGTATGGATGGGGATTTATATCATTATCACGCTTCTAAAATCAGTGGTTCGGGGGAAATCGGGTTTCCTTATTTCATACTTTGCTATTCTGGTGTTCCAGAGACCAGTAATATGAATCAGGGTGATCAGGGCCAAGGTCCTGGTGCGGGCATGCAGAATAGAGCACCAGGTGGAGACAATGCTCCTCCAATGGGGAAGCCGGACTGTCTGCCACCTAATCCACCGCCTGGTAGAGACAATTATCCACCTGACTGGTCAGATTTAACTCCTTGTCCTTAAGAATGTTCTATATTCAGTAGTAGGGACGGTCTGCACTCCTTTACATGTGAGACGTCGCTTCAAGAACCTACTTCACTTGGCAGGACTCCCGCCTATGCGGTATCATGATTTACGACACTTGGCCACTTTTCTTATGGCTAGAATGCCAACATGTGTTGGCATAAAACCACTTAGACTAGCGGCAAATGGACTAGATTTAGCTTTGATGCCAGCGTAGCTCAGTGGTAGAGCAGCGGTTTCGTAAACCGCAGGTCAACGGTTCAAATCCGTTCGCTGGCTCCAGCTGATAGGCACAAAATCGGCATGGCAGGGGCTTAGTGAGTTGGCTTTGGGACATCCACTTGGACATCTATTTCCCA
>Ga0209403_10000162_pt1 | contig 103876 bp, 80 predicted proteins | sample ArcticOcean_MG_C_8_FD_187440 | JGI IMG/M metagenome (GOLD analysis project Ga0209403, IMG submission 187440) | Marine microbial communities from western Arctic Ocean - ArcticOcean_MG_CB11_86 (SPAdes) (version 2) | ecosystem: Environmental > Aquatic > Marine > Oceanic | place: Arctic Ocean...
TCGTCGTCATCTTCGTCGTCTGAGTCATCTTCATCAGAACTGTCCTCTTCATCTTCGGAGGAATCTTCTTCCTCGTCGTCACCAGATTCAGCCTTAACCCTGAACTCATCACGCCAAACCGAGGTTTTCATGCGGAGAATAAATGTGGCAATTATACCGAACAAACCTAGAATCATCATTGCGATTCCATCTCCGTAGAACCCTTTAGGCATCGACGAATTCTCTCCGAATGGAGTCAAGGAGTTCTTACATCCAGACTCTTGAATTGATTTGTCGCAAGGGTAAATCTCTCCGGGTTCAATGATGCCCCCGAGAAGAAATGCATCCTCTGCGCCATCAAAGGCAATCGCCCCGCCCGAACCATCGACTGGGCCGATAGCACCGTTTACGAGCCAAATTCCAATGAAAATCCCGAGTAATACGAAGGCAATAGGGAACAGATTCTCGTAATGCCGCATCAAAAATCGCTGCCATTCAGCGGGCCCTTCCCGCTTGGGCTTTTCAATTTCGTCGATGACCTCCTCTGGGTCTTCAAGTGCGGAGGTTATTTCGACGATGTCTAGGAATCCGTCGTCATCGGTGTCCATCGCGGAAATAATCGAATCCAAGTCTTTGTCACTGAAATCATCATTCATCAACTCTCGAACAGTATCTTTGAATTCATTAGGATCGACATTGTCACTCTCATTTCTGTCTAGTTTCTCAAAGAGACCTCTAGAGGACTCGGATGAAGCCTCAACTGCCTCAATCAGTCGAGTGAAAGCGTCGACTGCAGAGTCGGTGTCGTCTTCTTCGTCGGCGTCGACATCGTCCTCACTATCATCGTCATCAGTTTCGTCGTCAACATCCGAACTATCGTCGTCGTCGCCACTTTCATCGGCATCATCGTCATCAGCCGCCTCTTCGGAATCTTCAGCGTCAGTGTCAGCGTCTGAGTCATCGGAATCGTCAGCGTTAGAGTCTGCGTCATCGGAATCATCAGTGTCAGCGTCTGAGTCATCGGAATCGTCAGCGATATCATCACCGTCATCATCGCCAGCATCATCGGACTCTTCTTCATCAGATTCTGTTTTCTTCGAATCTTTACTAGGCGAATCATCAATCAAATCCATTAGGTCAGCAACCGCCTTGTCTTCCTCGGCGTCATCTGCATCATCTGTCGAGGTCTCTTCTGATAGTGGTAGAAGAAGGGCAGCTGCTAATTCACCCAATTGTACCTCATGGTCTTTATTCAAATCAACTTGGAGAAGAAATCGGTCTACCTCATGTTCGGGTAGAACAGCGATTCCATCGGACAGCAAACCATCCCGGATTTCCTTACGCGAGATGACTCCATCATCATTTGAATCCCATTTTCCAAAGACATCTATGACTGAGAGGCCTTCGCTAACCATCCATTCTCTGACAGTTTGAATCAAGTCGTCCATGACGAAAGAAATCCCACAATCAGGGCAAGATTTTGAGTCTAGAGGAACTAAGGCATTGCACTTTCCGCACTCGCCTTGGTCAACCCCTTCAATTCCTCCAAAAGAGACACCACATGATGGGCACTCGTTAGAATCGATTGCAATAATCTCCTGACAGGCGCCACATTGGGCCACCCCTGAACTTCCACTTTGGTCTTCTTTTTCGTCCGGCATGGCCTTCTCCCCATCACAATCCACCTAAGAGGGGGATTTAATGGTTCATGACGAACAAATTGAGGTTTGACTAACGAATCATGGGCTGTGATGACGCCGAAGGCGTCAAGAACGGCCTTGTTTGAGTCGGTGACAGGTGGGGTTACCGGGATGTCATCTCTAGCGTCGGGACGGGTTTACGGAATCCAATTGGATGACCCTCGTTCCGGCTATGTTTGGCTACAGGAAACGATGAGTTCAAGCGGCTCTACAATAGTACTTTCTCGGCTCGCACCACAGCGTTTGGGCCGGTGGATCCGATTGGAGTCAATCGAATTTCATTGGTTGAGTTCTACTGACCAACTGCACGCAATAGAACCCGCTTTGGAACGCCTACATCATCTGATTACAAACCGAGTCGTCGAGGGTAGCGGATTGATTTGGCTAGATGCTGTAGAATACCTTGGCAGCCGTCATGGATTTGACGCTCTCATGAATTTTATTCAAAGTATCGGAGACTCAATATCCCAAAGTGGCTGGACTTTGATTTTGCCATATAATCCACTGGCATTTGAGTCTACTCAAGTAGCACGACTCCGCCGTGAAGCATCACCACTCAAAATTGCCAAACCAAAACAAATCGAAGCAATATCAACAATATCAGATGGTGGAGATACACCCGATTCGACAGAACCAGCAGATGAACCCGAAGTCGGCGAGCAAGTTCGGATGGATGTGGAAGAAACAGTGGCTGTCGAGGTAGAACCCGGATTATTGATGTTGAGCAGAATCCCAATGGCGAGCCTCTCCCGTGCGGTCTTACAACGCAGATTGGAACAATGGGATTCGATGGGATTTGATGTGGGTGAACTGGAACCTGTGCTCCTCGAAGATGACCGCGAATCTCGATTTGCGCGCTACTTGATTTACGAGGAAAAGGTCCGTCGCGCAGTTGAATGCGAGCGTCGCATTAGAGAATTAGAATCTCTTGGCTTCAATACCGATGCCACGAAACTCAGGTTCAGAACAATGCAATTAACTGGTCTTGATGATATAGAACTTCGATTGACACGCCTTCTCGCCGAAGCGAGATGAAATCCTCGCCAAACAGAATTCCCACTGCTGAGTGGCTGACTCAATCGAGGGGGCCAATAGTTGCTTCAACAGCCGCTAACAAATCCCCAGACTTCAAAATCTCAAACATGGCATCGTTGTCAGGGAAAAGAGGTCGGTCTTCGTCGAGATGAGCGATCTTTTCTCTGATTACTGCATGAGCAGCAGCAACTCCTGTGCCCGGCTTCAAATCGCGAATATCGAGGGCCTGTGCAGCGGCAACCATCTCTATCGCAAGAACTGAAAAGCAGTTTTCCATAATTTTAGCAGTCTTCTGTGTGGTTGTCATCCCCATACTAACAAAGTCCTCTTGGTCCGCTGCAGCCGGAATGCTTTGATTTGCAGCGGGGTGTGATAGGATTCTCGTCTCAGCCACAAGAGCGCAAGCGGTGTATTGAGCCACCATCAACCCTGAGTGCATGCCTGGATGCTCGGTCAAGAAGGGGGGAAGGCCACCAGAGAGGGCTGGATTGGTGAGTCGGTTCAGCCGGCGTTCGGATAGTACGGCGGCCATAGATAGACCAGTACCCACCATTTCCATAGGGAGCGAAACCGGGGTTCCTTGGAAGTTAGCACCAGTGATTACACGCTGCTCTTCCACAATGAATACAGGGTTATCTCCAACTCCATTGAGTTCTATCTCTACTTGTGATTTAGCGAAGTTCAAGGCATCTCGGAGGGCCCCGATTACTTGGGGTGTCGACCGTAGCGAATAGGCGTCTTGCACTTTCTTTCCTTCTGCTGCCATTATTTCCGAGCCTTCAGTCAAACGACGGAGGTTTGAGGCGACTACCTGAGAGCCTGAAAAGCCACGCAATTCGTGCAGTTTGTGGTCGTAAGGAGTCATGTTAGCATTTAGCGCTTCGATTGTCATCGCCGCCGCAATATCTTGTAATTTCAACCATTTCTGGGCATCACAGATTGTCAATGCAGCCATCGCAGTCAGCATATTACTTCCATTGATTATTGCAAGGCCGTCCCGAGCGTGCAATTTGAGTGGAGTCATCCCAACTGCCTCGAGTGCAACTGCCGATTCCATCCGATCACCTTGGTAGAATGAGTCACCTTCACCCATCATCCCCATAGCCAACTGGGACATTGGAGCAAGGTCTCCACAAGCGCCTACTGAGCCATTTGCTGCTGCGACAGGAGTTACTCCTCGGTTTACCATCTCGATGAGTTGCTCAGTGACCTCGCGCCGTCCTCCTGAGTTGCCATGGCAGTGGACATTTATCCGGCCGACCATCGCGCCTCGAACAACATCAATAGGCAGTGGACCGCCAATTCCGGCAGCATGGGAATATACGAGATATTTTTGGAAACTTTTGACTTGTTCAGGTGTAAGCACAACTTCGCTGAATTCACCGATTCCAGTCGTTACCCCATACATGATTTCGTGATTGTCAATCTTCTCTTGTATCATATTGCGGCACGCTTCAATCCGGGCCCACCCATCGTTGGAAACTCCAATGGAGGATCCTCCGCGAGCAACTGCTTCCACATCTTCAATAGTGAGGCTGGAGCCATCCAGTTCAACTGCCATGAACCGCGCCAAAAAAATGAGGGATATAACGCTGATTGTAGTAAGGCGTGACAGATTTTCAGTCAAATGCGCTGTCTAGAGTCTCTTTGTTAGCTAAATTAGGTAGGGTAATTCGCAAATTTGGGTCCCGAGCCATCGCTTGTTCTGCGGCAAAATTAGCCTCGCTGTTTCTCGCCCAAGCACGACGGGCGATACCATTGTTGACATCCCAGTTCAACATCGAATGAAGTCGCCGATTGGAATCAGAAGAGCCATCCAAGAACATACCGAAGCCGCCATTGATGACCTCTCCCCAGCCGACGCCACCGCCATTGTGAAGACTTACCCATGTGGCTCCTCGAAAAGCGTCTCCAACGAAATTTTGCACAGCCATATCGGCGGTGAACATTGAACCATCTTTGATATTCGCAGTTTCACGGAACGGTGAATCTGTCCCACTTACATCGTGGTGGTCCCTACCAAGGATTACTGGACCTGATAAGATTCCATCTCGGATAGCGTCGTTGAACGCCTCCGCAATTGCCCGCCGGCCTAGTTCGTCAGCGTAGAGAATTCTTGCTCGACTGCCAACGACCATATCATTCTGTGAAGCCTCTTCGATCCAGCGTATATTGTCCAACATCTGTTGTTTGATTTCTGGTGGGCTACTTGCAGATAATTCGCGTAAAACCTCAGCGGCAATTTCATCGGTTTTTTGTAGGTCCGAATCCAAATTCGAACAACAAACCCATCTGAACGGCCCAAATCCGTAATCAAAGCACATCGGCCCCATGATGTCCTCGACATAGGAGGGATAGGAGAATGAACCGTCTGGTTTGACGATATCTGCTCCAGCCCTTGACGCTTCGAGCAGGAAGGCGTTCCCATAATCCCAGAAATGCATACCAGATTCCGCCATTCTATTGATGGCAACAGTTTGTCTACGAAGTGATTCACGAACTGCTTCTCTGAACTGTGCAGGTTCCTCTGACATCATCTGTTTTCCGGCAGTAAATGAGATTCCTACCGGGAAGTAACCGCCCTGCAACGGGTTGTGCAGGCTTGTTTGGTCACTGCCGAGGTCTACCGAGATTCCACGCTCGACCAACCGTTCCCACAGGTCGACGATGTTTCCAACGAAACCAATGCTGGTGGCGTCCCCCAGTTGACTCGCGGAAACCATTCTGTCGATGGCATCATCGACATCTTCTGTGAGTTGTTCCAACCAACCTTGCTGGAGCCGCTTCTCGGCTGCAACGGGATTGACTTCAGCTATGATACAGGCAGCACCAGCGATAACAGCCGCTTTTGCCTGTGCGCCGCTCATACCTCCAAGGCCGCTCGTTACATAGGTCACACCGGCCAATCCTTCTTCTTCCGAGCGGCCAAGATACTTCCTCGCGGCGTTCAAAATCGTAATTGTAGTCCCATGGACTATTCCTTGAGGGCCGATGTACATGTAGGAGCCAGCGGTCATTTGACCGTATTGGCTGACTCCTAACGCGTTGAGGCGCTCGTAATCATCTTGGCTCGAATAATTAGGTATCACCATACCATTCGTTACCACAACCCGAGGCGCGTCAGCGTGGGAAGGGAACAGACCGAGTGGGTGGCCAGAGTACATCACCAGCGTTTGTGAGTCCGTCATCTCACTGAGGTATCGCATTGTCAGCCTGTACTGAGCCCAGTTTTGGAACACCGAGCCGTTACCGCCGTAGGTAATCAGTTCATGAGGAAATTGGGCCACCGCGGGGTCAAGATTGTTTTGAATCATCATCATGATTGAGGCCGCTTGTCTGCAATTCGCTGGATAAGAATCGATGTGATGCGCCTTCATCTCGTATTCTGTCGGTCGAAAACGATGCATGTAAATTCGACCTAATGTTGTCAGTTCTTGGGCAAATTCTGGCGCCAAAATAGAATGCATTTCCTGCGGGAAATAGCGCAGCGCATTTTGCAATGCCAACCGCTTTTCGGTGGTGGATAGAACCTGTCGGCGAGCGGGAGCGTGGTCGACAGAATCGTCGAGAAGGGCCGCTTGAGGGAGCGATGAAGGGATGCCCTCACCGATATGCGCCTGCAATCCACCGCCCGTCATGTCTGCAACTGCGACGGTCACTTACCTTGAGCATTCGCCTTCCTTTCCAAATCGCCATAGAGCGGAGAAACAGTAATTTTTGAGAATACAAACATCGACTTCGCTTTCCCATTGAGGCTAAAAACGGTCAGTTGACGCCTCGTGGCGTGGAGTCAGACGATGTTGTGTGGCGTCTGTCAGAAATGGCAGGAGGAATGGAGAGGAGTCGGATTCTCTCTATTGCGGCTGATGTGCGTGAAATGATAGCACAAGGAAAGGAGGTTGCTCCATTCACGGTTGGAGATTTTTCTCCAGACCAGTTCGCTGTTCCCGATGACCTAATTTCCAATCTTACAAAGGCTGTGTCTTCTCGCCAAACCAATTACCCCCCTGCTGCCGGACTTCCCGAGTTGCGGGAAAACTTAGCCGGTTGGATGGCTGACCGATTTGGAGTAGATGTGGGTGCAGATGGAATTATTGTTGGCTCGGGTGCGCGGCCAGTTCTGTACGCCTCATTCCGTCTATTCTTGGAACCAGGAGATGGCCTAGCCCATGGAGTTCCAGCGTGGAACAACCACTACTATGTCCACTTGACAGATGCTGTGGGCATTCCCATTGTCGGAACAGAAGAGAGTCGATTTCTCCCAACTGCTGAAGGGATTTCCGAGAGGATAGAAGACATCCGAGTATTGATTTTGAACAGCCCGCTCAATCCAACTGGGACCTGTTTCACGGCAGATGAATTAGGTGCAATATGCGATGTCATTCTTGAAGAAAATGAAAAACGATCAATTACAGGCAAGAAACCTGTGATGTTGGTCTACGACCAAGTCTACTCGACTATGACCGCGGAAGGTGTTGAGCACATACACCCACTCAATGTAAGGCCGGAAATGTTCGACTTCACAATCACTATTGACGCCATCTCAAAATCCCTCACAGGCACTGGACTCAGACTTGGCTGGATGGCCATTCCTCCCTCCCTAGCACCTCCTGTGGTTGCACTTATCGGTCACATGGGTGCTTGGCCTGCAAGGCCAGTACAACAGGCGGTTGCTGCGCTGTATGGTGAGCCAGAGAAATTGGATGACTACTTTTCAGATCTTGATAAACGGATTGATGTCAGAATGAAATTACTCAAGAGTAGGTTAAACGAATTGCGCGTGAAGGGACATTCTGTTGACTTCATCGAACCTGAGGGTGGTATCTACTTGACCACTCGTTTCGACCTTTTTGAGAGTCTGAGACTTGAAACTAATGAACAAATACGGAAGTGGTTGTTGAATGAGGCGGGCGTTGCAGTCGTGCCATTCCAAGCGTTTGGACTTGAGGATGAAAACGGTTGGTTCCGAATATCTATCGGTGCAGTTTCTCTCCAAGACATCTCGTCGGCGATGGATCGTCTAGAATCTGCTCTCAACCGTTGACTACAATGATAGATGGTAATCAATCGGCAAGCCGGTTGTGGACTGCTATCATCACTTGACGGCTGACTATCTTCGCGGAATCTCGAATCTCCGACACTTCAGCCATCAATCCGTCGCCTTCTTCACCGGGTAGAGATGTCGCGTTGATTTGTACATTGAAGAGGGCCCCTTTGCAGGCTGCACTTACCAACAGGCTTGCTACAGCCACATCTGTGACAGCGTTTGCGTTACCAACCTCTGCCAACTTAGGCAATAACTCGAGAAGGGTCAACGCTTCTTTGGCCGTTTTCAAAGGAACATCTGCAGCAACCCTCGTCCCATCAAGAATCGCTTTTTTGCGCGCCGCTTTCTCCTCATCTGACTCCTTCGGGAGTCTAAATCCAGCCATCACTAAATCGAATGCATCAGAGTCAGCCGCAGCAAGTTCATGGCCCAAGGCCATTAGTGGGGTGGCAATTTTCAAACAATTTTCAGAATGTGCCCAACCTTCCTGCCACCTCTCCTTACCGATGGTCAGGTTACAGACCATGACGGTTAGGGCAGCCCCTTGAGAGAGAGCGACCGCAGCGGCAGTTCCACCACCCGGAGTGGGATTGCCAGAAGCGAGAGCATCCCGATAATCGGCAAGGGAAATATCATCGTAGTCGCCCATCAAGCACCCTCCGCAGCGAATTCTATGATACTTTCAGCAGCGACAAAAGGCTCCAACGCATCTAACTGTAGTCCTGCCACTGCAGCCTCGATAAGCCCCGCCTCAGCGGCGCTTTCGGGTGCTTTGTGGTAGAATCTTCCGGCTGAGATAATTGCTGCGAGAGGCACAAGGCCAACCAACTCTCCTGCCGTGGTTTCCAACCCCAACGGAGCTGCTTCTTCTCGAATCGCTTCGGTTACAGAATGGAGTCCAGTGGTTGAGTGGTCGAGCAGGTTCATCGAGACTTGGGCGGTTGATTCGTCGTACATCCAGCCGGCGCCTTGTAGCGCTTCAAAACGACCGGGTATCCTTTCTGGTTTACCGTCATCTCCGATGATTTTGTCCCCATTGTCGTCCTTTTTGAGGACTCCACTGGTACGCAATTTACCGGCTATTTGGTTCGCCGCGGATTTATCATCTGTATTCAAATTGACATTGTAAGCAATCAAAATGTTGCGCGCCCCGGTTGCAGTTGCTCCCATCGTCGGCTTGAATTCAGCAGGTCCGAAGTCGGGTGCCCATTCGGGAAGCAGGATTTTCTCTCTAAGTCCCTCATATTCCCCGCGCCTGATATCCGGCAATTTGACTCGCTGTTCACTTGCTGCTGCCTCGGCATAGAGGTAGATTGGTAATCCGAATTGTTCACTCGCCGCCTTGCCAAAGCGGTGCGCTAAATCAACACAATCTGCAATACTGACGCCTGAAATGGGGATGAAAGGAACAACATCAACAGCTCCCATCCGGGCATGTTCCCCCTCATGGTTTGACAAATCAATCAATTTTAGCGCGGTTCCTGTTGCTGCTAGAGCTGCCTCAAGAATTGGTTCAGGTTCTCCGACCATTGTGACTACAGTCCGATGAAAATCAGCACCCATATCGACATCGAGGAGCGTAACTCCTTCCACAGCCTGTATCGCATCAGTAATTTGTGCGATGACAATCTCATCTTTCCCCTCTGAAAAGTTGGGGACGCATTCGACTAATCGGCGACTCATTGAACTGGGCGGAGAGAGCGGGGGTGAAATCGGTTGCGGAATCAATACCACCCGACAATCGGTGTTATCTGGCTCTCAATTCCAAAGGCCGGAGGGTGCTCCGGTTCGACCCTCGGTCCGTTTTTCCTTGACAATTTTGAGAGCCTTCTGGAAGTCTGCCTTCGTCACCTTATTTCGGTTACAACGAATTGCGCACATTCCGCCTTCTACAACTAACGCCTTTAACTCGGCGCCGGAGAATCCCTTCGTTTCCTCAATCAAATGACTCATCTTGACCCCTTTAGTCACAGGCATACCGGCGATGTTAATCTCAAGAATTGCTTTGCGTCCGTCGTCATTCGGGAGCGGGATCTCGATAATGCGGTCAAACCGACCTGGTCTTAGCAATGCTTCGTCTAGAATATCAGGTCTGTTCGTTGCTGCAATCAACTTGACATCATCAAGTGAATCGAATCCATCGAGTTCAGCCAATAGTTGCATCAAAGTTCGCTGAACTTCTCTGTCCCCGCTAGTAGCAGAATCTAGCCGCTTTGCACCGATCGCATCGATTTCATCAATGAAAATGATTGCAGGCGCTCTTTCTCTTGCAAGGTCAAACAATTCGCGGACCATTCGCCCACCTTCTCCGATGTACTTCTGGGCGAGCTCACTCGCCACCAATCGGATGAAAGTGCATTCTGTGCTCGAAGCTACAGCCTTGGCGAGCATTGTCTTCCCACAGCCGGGAGGACCGACAAGGAGAACACCCTTAGGAGGCTCTATTCCGAATTTTCTGAAGGCTTCGGGTTTGAGGAGGGGAAGTTCAATGGATTCTTTGATGAGGAGGATTTGCTCTTCTACGCCACCTAGGTCTGCATATGTCGTATCCGGGCGGTCAATCATCTCTGCACCCATCACAAGCGGGTCCCATGCATCGCTGAGAACATCGACTACAGAGAGCGAATCTTGATTCAAAGCCACCCGCGCACCGGGTTTGAGTAAATCAGAATCTAGACTTCGATTTAACGAGACAAGGAATATCGTACCATTAGATGACCTGACTACGGCTCTGTCATCATCCAAAATGTCCTGTATGTTGCCAATCACATGCGGTGGCATCCGAAGTTGGCGAACTTCATCCTCCAATCGATTGACTTTCTTTTTTTGCTGGCTAACCTCATTTTCGAGATAGACACGCTCTGAAAGGAGTTGTTGAGCCCGCTCTTTTAGGTCAGCAAAATCTGCTTCAAGGTCTTTCAAAGTCCTCTCGGCGATTTCGCCGACCTTGTGTCTAGACGATTCTTCGTCTCTAGGACTGATAGCATCAGAGTCCGCTGTCATGGTCCCACCCGAACCTATTCCGCCCTCCCTTCACTTAAAATCTATCAGTCGAGGATAGAAAGCAAAATGAGTTCTTTGAAGGAGGGCAGTTGGTCGATGAGAACCCTCAAATGGGCCGAGCCCACGCTGTCAAGTCGAAGATGCCAACCTGTGAGACTTGTGGAGCAGATAATGTGTCAACAAGACGCATTCAATTACATGGTGCGCTCGTAGAAGCGTGCTCAAAATGCCAAGATAATTTGGGTATTACCAAGGATGCTGAGACAGCAGTTGAAAATGTCCAGAAGGCTGCAGAGGTTGCTCGTAGGCGCACATCCGGTGGCTGGGGTGGCCTTGGCACCGCTGGCAAGGATATCATGTCTAGAAGTGAAAATGAACTGGTTTCAGACTTTGCTAAACAAATAAAAACCGCCCGAGAGGCCAAAGGTTGGGACCAAAGAACTCTAGCCCTTCGTATGAAAGAGAAGGTCAACATCATTCAAAGAACCGAATCCGGGCATACTCCTTCCGACAAAGTTGTCACCAAATTCGAGAAAACTCTCGGTATTCGGTTGAAAGGTTCTGAAAATGCACCTCCTACAGATACCCACATTGCTTCAAGGAATGCTAGAGGATTGAATCTTGGCGACCTTCTTGATATGGCAAAGAACGAGGATGATTGAGGTTGGAGCCTGTCCCACTGCATATCATTCATCTCTCCCAGGATGACCCAAAAAAGTGTACAGCGCGTAAGTTGCAAAGACTCGGACTCGCGATAATCCATGAACAAATCCGCAGGCCACCCCGGCGTGGATTCTTACTCGACCCTGTCGCGGGGACGATACTTGGGCCAGATGATGTTTCTAGTTTGAAGCAAGGTGCATCAATCGTCGCTTTGGATTGTTCGTGGAAAAGACTCGATGATTCTCTCGCTCAAGTGCAAAAGCGAGCCCCGAACCTAGAAGGGAGAACCCTACCGGTGGTGCTCGCTGCAAATCCGGTTTCTTGGGGAAAGCCGGGCCGTCTTTCTACTGTCGAGGCGCTCGCAGTGAGCCTCGTTTTGGTAGATAGATGGGATCAGGCAAAAGAAATCCTGCGCCCTTTCTCTTTCGGTGACCAGTTTTTCAAATTGAATCAACAACCTCTTGAGGCGTATGCTGAGGCTAAGTCAAACGCAGAATTAGTAGAAATCCAGTGGGAATTTTTCGATAAACCTTAGTGCCAATCGGAAGGGGAAATCCCACTCCCGAATCGAAAATATTGAGTTGTAATCACCTTACTGAAGAGCCAGGTGAAATATCACCGTCTATTGTGATGAGGCGAACAGCGCCCTCACCATCATCCGCGGCGAGCAACATTCCTTCACTCATTACTCCCCGTAACTTTCGAGGTTTGAGGTTGGCTACAAAGACAACTTGCATGCCGGTCATATCCTCTATGGAGTAGTAAGGTTTCAGCCCAGCGCAAACCGTTCTGCCATCCTCACTGCCGTCATCAATTTTGACGACATACAATTTGTCCGCATCCGGGTGGTCATCTACTGACACTATTCTTCCGGTCGTCAATTCAACATCTAGAAATGTCTCGAAATCGAGATACTTCGTCCCTTCTGGTGGTACATTCATCTTTTCACCTTCTTTTTTCTTGCCGCCCTTCACATTGTGGGCGGGGTCTTCACCTTGCGTGCCCTTTTCTGCCGCTGCTAGAGATTCCTCCTGAGCAAGGATTTCCTCCAACTCAAGACGCTCAAACAATGGTTGTGGGGTCTCTTTCGACCAGGTCATCCCCTCCTGCCAATCCAAGGCACTCGCCCAAGCGGATTCAGAAACTTCTCCTTGTTGGTCCAATAGTTGCCATAGACGCTGGGCGGAAAATGGAATGAATGGGTTGGTCAAGATTGCAAGACAGCGACAGATACGCCAGCTGAATGCGAGTCTACTCAGGGATGTTGCCCTCTCTCGATGATAGTCTTCGTCAGCATCATCTGGTGGCGTCAAATATTTCCACGGAGTAGAAGATTGTAGCAATTGATTGCCGTATTTGGCGATGTTCATCACACCGCGAAGTGCTTCCTTGTAGCGATGTTTGCGAAGGCTGGCAGTGACCTGTTCGTGCAATCCCTCGACTTTGGTGGTTTCTTCAGACAAAGAACTTGGGTCATCGAATTGTGCGAGTGGATTCACCCCTGAACCGTCATCGAGCCGTGCAGCGAGAGTGAGAACCCTATGAACGAAGTTTCCGTAGGTGCTAATCAACTCGTTGTTTACCTTCTCAACGAAGTCAGGCCAGTTGAAGTCGGTGTCGTGACTCTCTGGCATGTTGATTGAGAGATAGTATCGCAGAGTGTCCGGGTCAAACCTGTCGAGGAATGAAGGGAGCCAAATCGCGTGCTTGCGACTCTTACTGAATTGTCCACCCGCTAACATGAGATATTCCATCGCTGGAACATTGTCCTCCAAGTGCAATTCCCCTGGCCCGGGAAGACTTGCGGGGGTGGAGATTGTTAATCCGGATGAAGCGTGGTTAAGGCCCATTATCAGAGACGGCCAAATTACCGTATGGAAGGGGATGTTATCTTTCCCAAGGAAATATAGATGGCGAGGCTGCGAACCATCTTCGCCATTTTTCCACCAACTCTCCCAAGCCGATTCACCACCCGGATGACCAGCCTGCTGACCATGCCTCTCAGACCAGATTCGGGCGCAGGTGTAGTAGCCTTGGACTGCTTCAAACCAAACATAGACGCATTTGCCCTGCCACTCTTCGCCGTCGAGAGGTAATTGGATTCCCCACTCCAAATCTCTAGTAACTGCTCTTGGCCGTAATCCCATATCGAGCCACTGTTTTGTCATCGCACGCACATTGGGTTTCCAGACCCCCCAATTTTGGGATGAGTGTTCCTCAAGCATTTTTTGGAAGTGGTCCAAACGGTAGAAGAAGTGGTCGGTATCTCGGATTTCAATCTTTGCGTCAGGATTCATTTTCGAGCGTGGATTACTCAATTCTGCTGCTTCGTAAGTAGCTCCGCACTCGTCGCACTGGTCGCCTCTCGCGCCATCGGCGCTACATTGTGGGCATTCACCCTCAACATATCTGTCGGGGAGGAATCTCCCCCCATCGTCTGCTCTCAATTCGTAGTATTGTTGCATTGTCTTTTGCTCAAAAAGGCCTGCCTCAAGTAGCGAAAGGAAATTTTCCTGGACGAGTTCCTTATGTCGCGCGTCGGAAGTTCTGTTGAATAGAGCGCCTCCAAATTCGACACCGCGCGGGTCGATATTAGGCTCCCAGAGGCAACCGAGGTCCAGAAGTGCTTGTTTGTTGATAGAATGGTATTTGTCAACTACATCTTGCGGATTTACTCCTAACTGCTCCGCAGTTACTGTGATTGGGGTGCCGTGTTCATCACTGCCGCTAACGAGTAGGACTCGGTTTCCCTGTGCCCTTTCAAAGCGGAATTGTATGTCTGGTGGGAGGTAGCATCCAGCCACATGACCGAGGTGCAGAGGGCCGTTGGCGTATGGCCATGCCACACAGATGAGAACATGCTCCGCCTCTCCCATATTGTCGAGGCGGGCGACGACCGTTTTTGGCGGTTTCCATTACTCATCGCCTCATGTCATGTTAACGAGAGTAAAAATTGAATTCCCAGAACTCAATCTTAGAAAATGCTGAATAGCCCTGACCCCTAGGCTTGTTGTCGCCGCAGGACTCTCTGCCGATGGAGACAAGCAAATTAATGAGTTTCACGATGCTTGTGGTCTTCGCATCGATTGCGATTGGCATCTCCTTTATTTGTAGCATATTGGAGGCAGTTCTCCTCTCCACCTCCCTCTCTCATGTCGCATTACTTGAATCGGAGAAGCGCAAAGGTGCTGCTCTGTGGCGCATGTACAAAGATGAACCAGAAAGACCTCTTACTGCTATTCTAACTTTGAACACAATTGCCCATACTGTTGGAGCGCTAGGAGTAGGTGTCGAGGTAACCAAACTCTACGAGGGTGATCCTAGGGTCGAGATGGCGATGTTCGTCGCCACCGCATTGATGACACTCGGAATCCTTCTACTTTCAGAGATTCTACCAAAAACACTCGGAACATTGTACTGGAAGAAATTGTCAACAGTGACCGCTATGACACTCCGATTCCTGATTATCATACTGATTTGGATTGTCGCACCGATTGAATGGATTCGTTCATTATTCCCTATTGCTCAACAGGAAACTGTCACCCGTCAAGAGTTGTCTGCCCTTGCAGAGGTAGCTGAAGATGAGGATGCTATAGAAGAGGATGAGGAACAGGTTATCGTCAACCTCTTGAAATTGAAGGATATGGAAGTGAAGGAAATTATGACTCCTCGCGTGGTCATCACCCATGTAAACCAAGATAGTACAGTAGAGGAGATAATGGCTGAGATTCCAATAATGATTCATGGCCGCATGCCCGTTTGTGGCGATTCGATTGATGACACAAAAGGACTAGTCCTCAGAAGCGACATCTTGCGCTTAGCAGCCAAGGACGAATTCTCACATACAATGACTGACATCATGAGAAAACTCTACTCTGTTGAATCAACTCAATCAATAGATGAGGCTCTAGATATTCTTCTTGATAATCGGGTTCAGTTACTAGTTGTTCGAGATGAGTTTGGTGGAACTACTGGTTTAGTATCGATGGAAGACATCATCGAGACACTGCTGGGCCGTGAAATTGTGGATGAAACTGACCTTGACGCGATTGAGGAAGGGACCACTGCAGAGGATATGCGTGAATTCGCTAAGCAGAAAGCCGAGCAGAACGGCGACTCTTGACCTCACACCTTAGTGGGTAGTTGAGACAGCCATGTAATGGGTGCATGGATGGGGTTGGGTGGATGAAAGACTAGCCTTTGTTCAGTCTTCGCTCTCTTCCGAACCTAGCCAGCCTTTGTCCTTGAGCCAGTCACCACTAGACTCCAGTCTACCGAAGAATCCACCTTCGGACTCATCGCTAGTTCGGGCGTGCTTCACCATATATGTGAAAAACATTGAATCCCACAATCCCTGTTTGGTTTCGTGCCGTATGCGGGCAACAATCCAATCGGTCAATGGAATTGCAAGGATTGCAAACCCGATTCCGAGGTTTACGGAGTTCCACCCAGTTCGAGTATCATATGCTGATGCGATAAGGAAGGCACCGAACAGAAGGAAGATCCATGTCAGTCCTTTGAAAGTCTGGTGGAGGAAAAATGGTTGAGTCCCCTTGGAGGTGATGTAACTCGTCAATGAAGCGTAATTGCCTACTGTTCTGTGAGTCATGATAGGCATAATGACCAAATTGAAAATGGTAAGCAGTGCGCCGATCGCAATGAAGTATGTAGGGTCGAAATAAGTACCATAGGCGGTAATACCAACGATTGGAACCATCCAGCCGTAGGTGACAATGAAATCTATGAGGCCCCTTGCGAAGCGGGCCTTGCCTGAAGCGAGAATAAATTCATCTGGCATTGTTCGAGCGACACGCTCAACCTCCTCAAAATCGTCCAAATCATCTACTGGCTTCGCCTTGCGTTGACGCTTCGCCTTCTTTGGGGCTTTCTCAGGCTTAGCAGCCTTAGGAGGTTTTGCCTTTTTCTTTGGTTTTGTTGCCGCAGGGGCATCCGTTTGCATCTTTCCAGCTTTTTCGAGCAATCCCATTTTCTCACGCTCCGTATATTTCGCTCATCGCTATGAACAGTTGGAAGTCGGTTGACTCCATGAAAGATTGTAATTGCTTGTCAGGCATATCACCCAACTCGTTGTTGACCATTTTGAAAAATTGCTTTCGTAATTTGGTTGAAGTCCCTGAAGGGTCTTCTCCAACTTTTTCAAACAGTGGGAAATTTTTGCTCGAAATGAATTTGTTGACGAAATCATCGGGCATATCGCCGAGAAGTGTATTGACAACATCGAAGAACGCGGGGAAGTTATCCTCATCGACTGCCGCCTCGGGTTCTGACTCATCACTCTCAAGAACAGATATGTCCTCATCACCAGCGAGAACTGATTTAATCAATTTTCGACGGCTAGCGAGTGGGCGTAATTGTTTACCTAATTTTTGGACTTGCGATTTCTTGCCCTTTTGTTTAGCAGCATCGAATTGATTCTTCAATGGACGCATTTCGGATTCTAAATCAGAAAGTTCTTGCCTTAGTTCCTCCATCTCTTCGGACTCTTCCTCATCGGCTGGAACATCATCAGGAGTGGAGATCAATTCAACGACCGGAGCTGCTTCTCGAAGTCCTTCTCGTTCACTCTTGCGCATTACGATGATTTCCCTGTCAAGTTCGTGTCCGAATCGGTCAGAGTATCTCTCAAGAAGAGTTCCAACCTCACCGGACCCGAGACGGTCGATGTGACCATACATCTGTTGTAGTGACTTTTCAGTACGGTTTTGCCACAAGTCTGCATAGTTTTCGTCTTTAGGTTCATCGTCTAGAACCACTTCAACTACATCGTCGTCGATAAGTGATTCATCAGATTCAACATCAGCATCAGTTTCAACGCTGATCTCACCTGCCTCGATTGCAACTTTTGGAGGTTCAGGGGGTGCTGGAATTTTTGACATATCAGCAACTGGAGTAGGCTCCGGAGGAGGCGTAGGAAGCGGGGGTAAATCTCCAGCCGGGGCGGGAGGTAGAGGTAATCCACTAGGAGGTGGCGGGAGTGGCAAACCACTCGGTGGCGGGGGTAAGTCCGTCTTGTTTTTCCTCTTCCGAAACGCCATACCCTCACCTGACAAGCAACGGTGAACATGAATCTGCCTTTAACATTGGCTCGGAGCGGATGCGTGGATGGCAGGAGTTTGTCAGGTTGTACTTACCTCTCCCCAACCTTTCAATGTAAGGAAACTTTCCATATTTGCGTTCGCAATTAACTCGTCGCCCATGGATAGGTCAATCGCTTCATCCCCTAGCCTTACCACACAGCGGTCGGTTACTATCTGAATGTTCACGGACTTGTCGTCGTAGCGGGGAATGGCTTCTGAAAGCGGATCAAATGGATTCGCTCCCGAGGGGTCCAATCTCTCGAGAGGAATATCAGTTACGCGCAATCCACACTTACCGTGAAGGCTTCCTGGCCAGCGAATTTGTCGTTTAATATCGATAGTGACGGATTCATCAGTTTCCCCTGCTCTGCCAATAACGAGTGAGCGGTCCCCTTTCACTAATTCAAGGAAGAGATGTTCGTGTTGTTTTAACCCCTTCATATTCCCTTGCAAAATCCTTTCCCTACGGTCGGTGTGTTGGACCTTTTCAGCCAGAGTCTTCATCCGTGCGGGCCCACAACTCTTCTCTTTTGAATCGGGCGATTTTGCTCTTTCCTTAATTATTGCAATCAAATCCCGGGTCATCGCGTTGCCCTCTGCATTGTCTTGGTTGGCAACATCCAACTTTTCCAAAATGATTTCAACACCTTCATCGATGCGAGTACGCCAACCGCCACCTGAATTATTCTTCAACGCGCCGACATCGATTCCTTCGCCGCGGATGTAATTCACCAACTCTCGCCGACTTGAACTATCGAGGGAGAGAAGGTCAGGGCTTCTGTAGTGTAAATGGAACCCTCGATGACCAGAAAAAGTCACATGGAGTTTGTCTTCTGTGAAACCAAACTCAGGGTGAAGAAATTCTGACCATAGCAGCCACGCTTGGTCTTGAATAATCTCTATCATCTCTGGAAAGTTGAATGGGTCTACATGGTCGAGATGGTCTCCATCGAGGTCAAAAACCAAATCCGCCCCATGCCATCCCTTTTCCGCCATCAACCGTTGCCATGGCTCTTGGTAGTAGGCAGTTGAATAGAAGCAACTGTGTGGACCTACTTTTCTGATGTGGTCAACAACCTGCGCAGGCGTATTGAAGCCCCGGTGTCTATCGTATGGTGCGTTACCCCATTTCTGGAACATCCACTCCCGCTTACGAAGACGAGGAGGGAACCAGTGTTCACTCACGGGCACTTGGTCATACCAATTGGCAAACCTAACTGCGGCTCTCGCCCAAGAACTCCCGACCATCTGCTACGGGTCCGCTGTTGTGGCGAGGCTCTTGAACGACTCGCCCTAGCAGTAGCGAATTCAAATGTGCTGTAATTGAATGAAGTGCTCACTTTGAGTACAAATTTTTTGAAATTTTGAACTTGTTCAATCTGTAGGTAATCCCTCAACAGTTTTCGGTTCGGTCGAGGGTGTCGCTCCCGTCTCGGTTTGATAGCATTCGAAGCAGGCATATTTTGCGTCAATCGGAATTGATTGCCCAAATGTGAGTCGAGCCCCACAGAAATCGCAGATTGGACCTAATTCACCTTGGTGAAGTCCGAGTCTCGATTCGTCTACCATGTAACCCGAATTTAATGCGTAAGGTCGGGGTCTTTGAGTCTGTCCATCTACACCTTTAGTTTCGGTGGGGCTGAAAGCGGAACATTGAGTATAGGTAAGTGAGGCGACAGGATTCATGGCTGATGGAGTCCGCACTATCCGAGTGGGTCATTCACCTGACCCTGACGATGCATTCATGTTTCATGCATTAACGACTGGAATCCTTGAAACACCAGGGTTTGAATTCCAGCACGTCCTTCTCGATATAGAAACGCTCAACAAAAAGGCATTGGCCGGCGAGTACGAAGTGAGTGCGATCAGCATTCACGCGTTTCCTGAAGTTTCTGAGCGCTATCACATGATGAATTGCGGAGCTAGCATGGGTGAGGGCTACGGACCAATGTTAGTAACAAAGGATAGTATGACATTGGAACAAGCATGTAGCCAAACTATTGCCATTCCAGGAGAGAAAACATCGGCTCACTTAGCACTCAAAATGGCTTGTGGCGAAGTTGATGTCGCGATCGTTCCATTTGATGAGATAATTCCTAGAATTGAGGCGGGCGAATTTGCTAGTGGGGTAATTATCCATGAGGGTCAATTGACCTGGGAGTCACACGGCCTAAACCTTCTATTGGACCTCGGAATTTGGTGGAATGAGAGGACTGGAGGGCTCCCGCTCCCGCTCGGTGGAAATGTCGTTCGCAAAGACTTGGGTGAAGAGTTGTGCGTCGAAATAACAGAGTGGGTGAAACAAAGTATCGAATTGGCTATTTCTCAACCGGAACAAGCACTGGAATTCGCTCGTCAATGGGGTCGAGGAATCGATGAGGAAACGAATAGTCGGTTTGTACAAATGTATGTGAACGACCGAACTATAGATTACAAACCCGAAGGAAGGGAGAGTGTTCGGCGGTTTCTTACCGAGGGGCAGGAGATAGGAATGATTGATCCTAATTTTCGAGTGGATGATGTGACATTCATTGGCGCTAATCGGGAATGATTTCTATTACTGAAGAGATTGCCCGACCAAGACGCAGCAGAACCAGTTATTTCTGAATCTTGTAAGGTCGCAATTGGTTTGTTTGACTCTGTCGAAAGTCACAAAATAGAAAATAGCGACTCGTAATAGTGCACAACTAACGGTAATGCTTAGGGGGTTGGCTCCTTTTCGCAGCCGTGGAGAGAGGTTACCCGGGTCATCTGTCAGTGGCAGCGCTCGTTGCCATTTCAATATTGATTGTCTCGTTTACACCTGTTGTAACCGCAGATGCGACCGACCATTATGCATACAGTGGGGCCGTAGATAGCCCCTATTCAAATTCAGGTTCAACTACAGTTGCTTACAGCCACGATGGAACATTTGCGGCAGTAGGCTTTCATAGAAATGTTGCAATCCTAGACATCGCATCTAGAAATTACACTCGTAGCATCGATGTAGGCGACGGGATTCTTTCCATCGCTTTTTCTGAAGACGATTCGATCATGTTTGTAGGAATAGAGAGTTTGATTTTAGAATCAATTGCAGTTGCGCTATACAACACAGATAACTGGCAACGAATTGGGGTTGTAGACGAAGGTTTTGAAGTGAATTCAATCAGCACGCTTGAATCGGAACAAATGTTTGCCGCAGCCAATGAGGATAAGGGCGCCAATGAATACCCTTACGATGACCCGGCCCACGCCTCATCAACTTACGAAGGAGTTCACACCTCAAAGGTCACCTGCATCGACTACGCGCCTTCGGGGAATCACCTACTTACAGGGAGTGCCGATGGTTCCATCGTCGTTTGGAATAGACTCGACCAGACGGCTCACCTCTCTTGGCTTTCAGACGACCCAATAGAGGATTGTTCATTTTCTCCTCAAGGCGATACGGTTACCTGGGCTACAGGGGCAGTTCTTCAAGTGCGTTCGATGCCATCCGGGGAATTTCTACACACAATCTCATTGAATGGCCCGGCTAAACAAATCCAATGGAATTTGGATGGGGATGAGTTGTGGGTTTTGTCAGAGATATCCTCACCCGTGATACAAGTTTTTAATTCGCTCCAAATGAATATCATCAATTCATACGACATTGGCCACGATGCTGCATATTTCGCACTCTCTCCTTCTGGAGATGAATTTATTGTGGGTACATTCAGGTCAATCATTACTGTTTTTACAGAACAGCCTTGGAGACCGGGGTACGGTCAACCCGGGCTCGATGGTGATATGGATGGTATACCAAATAATCTTGATTCAGATGATGATGGGGATGGAATCGGAGATGAATACGAATATGTCTGCAATGAAGGAAACAATTGCGATTCACACCCGAATATGAACTTTATCCGTGCCGTAAGAATATCCTTCGCTGGCTCTACAATGACGATTCAAGACACTGTTCAATTAAACTCCTCACAAAGTGCGCCACTTCGAGATTTAGCATCTTCTTCTGTGGTACAAGATAGGCTTGTAGATAGTGGCGAAGCAATTCGGATGGAACGAATGTTATGTGGTGGGACCAATGAGCAACAAATCATCGATGATTGGTTACTAGCGGTTGGATTAGAATTGACTGCTATCGTTAGCCACAATGTGATATGCGATGCAAAGTTAGGCTTGATTGATACTGAGAACACTGACTCAAAAACTCGAATTTCAATTCGATGGTTCATTGAGATGGAATTGTCAAACCAAGTTCCTCGCCCTTTCAATTTGACTTTCACGCCAGGCATTTCAGCCCCGGCCTCGACAGTAGCGATGGCTACCCCCACAACCCCGATCAAACTTACAGTTCTGTATGAAGGCAAGACAGAATATGTTAGTGGAGCAATTTATCCGAATGACTCAATGTTTACGATCCATATCGCTGCAGAGGCCCTACCGCAACCAACAATTGTTGAAATTTCAATGGCTTGGCTGGCTGAGAATTATTGGATACCGATTGTAATCACTATCTTCGTACCCTTGACTATTATCGCTGTAATTAGAAGAAGAAATGTTGTTAGGTTTGAAGATGACAAACCAAAGGAAAAAATCGTTGCAAAACGAAGAAAATCTAGAATTGCAACTGAAGAATATTTGGAAGAGGTGTTTTCGACTAGTGGGAGGCGGCAACCATCTGCCCCTCCAACGGTTGAAAAGTCACGACCTCAACCAAGTAGGCCGCCACCAGATAAACGGGCGGTAAGGAAGGTCAGAAAATCTCCCGGTACAACCATCCAGACCGGAGAGGCCCCCGAAGGAGAATCTTGGGATTACGAGAAACATGGTGCCTACTGGGATGCAGATGATCCAGACCAACAAGACCCATATGGCGAAGCGAAGGAATTCCACGAATCAGATATGGACCTCAAACAACTAGCAGAACAAATGGGTGGGGATGATGAATCGAATAATCAACCAGATGATGGCGGGGAAAACATAGAATTTGCAGACGCATTGTCAAAATTAACCGAAGGCGGGATTGAAATTGAACCGGAACCAGATGCTAGCCCAGATCCTGATGAGCCGAAGCCAAAGAAACGACGAGCACCAAAGAGAAGAGCCCCAAAAAGGCGTACGAAAAAGGAGTAGGTTTAGTCAAACCAATTGATTTCTTCATCCATTCTACAAACATCCTTCAAGAACTTCTGCAAACCGAGTTTACAGCGTTCGTCGAGTCTGTTGTTCACTTCATCGAAGTAGGAGTCAACTCTTTCAATATCGAATTCAGTACGCGTAGCAGTCGTGTTGACAACGGTTGCCCTCCACTCCGAATCATTTTCAAATTTCTCAAGTTGGTTCACTAAGTCTGTGTGGACGGCCGACAATTGCACAGTTGGTGCATCGCTTCTAGCCGCAAATACACCGAACACCATTGGATATCCTGTAACCCGTTTCCACTCAGCCCCCAAGTCAAGTTTTACCAATTCTGGTCTGCGAGTTGATTCATCAATAGCTCGGTCTCCAATCAATAGAGCAGCATCACATTTATCCAACATATCTCCCAAGTTTGGCCCCATCTCAATCGTATCGGGATTGAGGCCCAATTCGGCGAGTAGATACATCAGTAATTTGCGTGATGTTGACGAATCGGTCGGCATCGCAACCCGTTCAATTTCGTCCAATTTTTTCTTACTGAATAGTAAAACGCTACCTACATTTCCATCAGAAGATATCCCCACATCAGGGAGCAGTTGTAATTTTGAGTGATGCTTCGCATAATCTGCGGTAGGAATTGGAGCCACCAAACAGTCCTGGCGGAGTAAATGTCCAGTCAACCACGCTGGTGGGGCTGGCAGGATGGTCCATCGCTCGGGTAAGCCATGAAACAACGGGTCACAGTTGACGAAAGAGACCCTTCCTACAACATTAGACCAATGAGCCATTTCATCACCGTCCCAACCGAGAAGGCTACCCCGTAAAGGGTGATTGTTGGCTTACCCGGCAGTTACAGGAAGCCGCCGTCCACTAGGAGGTGGTGGTGGCTGATGCCGTTTGAAGCGGGTGTAAATCGAATCCCTTTCTATCGGTATTCCGCCAGACCCTTCGATGAGACGGGCCAATTCTGAATCTGTATCAGTAAGGGAGGTTTCAGAACCTGCCAAGTGCATGATTTCCTCGTGGCCAACCGTACCATCCAAATCATCTGCACCACCATTGATTGCCATCGCTGCGACAGCATCTCCGATATTCATCCGATATGCCTTGATGTGAGGTATATTGTCTAGCATCAAGCGTGAAATTGCTATGACTCGAAGAGTTTCGGCGGAACTGGCCAGTTGAGCCTCTGGAAGTCTTGAAGCGTCCGGCAAATAGGGGTAAGGGACGAAACATTGGAACCCTCCAGTTTCATCCTGAAGTTTTCTTAATTTATCCATGTGGACAAGCCTCTGTCTAGAAGTTTCAATAGTGCCAAATAGCATTGTACAATTTGTCGGAATATCCAATTTATGTGCAGTTCTGTGGATGTCTAAGTATTCTCGACTGGTCTCCTTGCCTCTGCAAATCACATCTCGGATATCATCGTCTAGTATCTCTGCTCCACCACCTGGAAGACAATCTAACCCTGCCGTTTTCAATCGCAGTAATACATCTATGACTGGAATTCCTTCCTGTCGCGACAAGTGTTGGATTTCTACTGCTGTGAGCGCTTTCAACATCAAGTCCGGAAACTCTCGTTTGAATTCAACGAAAAGCGATTCGTAATATTCCAATCCCCAATCTGGATGTAACCCACCAACGGAATGAACTTCATTGATATGGTCGGCCACAGGAGAGACGCGCGAAATATATTCTTGGACAGTGAGGGCATATGCATCATCTGCTTTCGGACCTCGACGAAACGCGCAGAACTTACAGGCGAGGACACAGATATTTGTTTGGTTGACATGTAGATTTCTGTTGTAAAAAATTTGATTCCCAAATCTTGCAACTTTCGAATGATGAGCTAATCTGGCTATGGAAGGATAGTCCCCACAGGCAAATAGAGTGAGCCCATCGGCGATAGCCAACCGTTTATTTGCTGCAATCTTCTTTGCGATAGGACCCAGTTCAGGGTGTCCTAGTAACTCCTCGCCCATTGCTGAAGCCAACCTCTCTTGCCAGTCATCCCTGACACCAGCCCCTCGGACTAAATCCGGCCAAGATAACTCACCTTCATGATCCATGTGACTTCACCTGATATTTGGAATGAAAAATGATGAACGGGTTCGGAAATAGTATACTAAAAAGTGACCTCAATTTTAGCAAAAGAGGATCCAAGTTCATTCATCCCTCCAATTGATTGTCATTATTTTTGAACGAAATCATCATCTTGCGAACTTCTTCTAGCCAGAATACAGATGAACCCATAATTATCACAAATACCCAATCAGTCCATTCCAAGGGAATTGTTGCAAGCAGGTCTCCGATTGCAATACCAACTACGGGGACGGTCAACTCGGACCATTGTACAATCAAAATCAATAGTGTTAGACTGATAGCAAATGATGCGCTGATGAACCGATTTTGGAATAACCCCAACTTGAACGCGGACCGGTTGATACTTCGACAATTAACCACATTGAATAGTTGGAATAGAATGAACACAGCGAATGAAACTGTCCTTGCATACTCAAATTTGTTTTCAGCAAATATGCCCCAAGCCGTTTCATCACACTCACCAGTATCAGTGAATAAGCCGGGGTGGGTCTCTTCAGACACCCCCGAACATGGCCCATCAGTAGCGTAATGGCCACCAGCGAGGTAGAAGATGGCTAGAGTCCCACAGACCATAATCAGCCCGAGGAATCCAATCATTTTGACATCAATTTGATTTGGAAGAGGTTCAGTTAGAGGACGAGGGTCTTGGTCCATGACATTCCCGTGTCTTTTCTCTATCCCGAGCGCGAGGGCGGGAGGTCCATCCATTAGGATGTTGATTACGAGTAATTGGGTGGCTGTTAGTGGGAGGTTCCAGCCGAACAAGAAGGTCGCACTGATGACAAGCAGCACTGCTGCAACATTTGTTGAAATTTGATATCTTACGAAATTCCTAATGTTTTGGTAGATTTTTCTGCCCTCTTCTACTGAATGGACGATTGTTGAAAAGTTGTCATCTTGTAACACCATATCAGCCGCGTCTCTCGCTACATCGGTCCCGGCGAGGCCCATCGCGATGCCGATGTTGGCCTGCGAGAGGGCTGGCGCATCATTGTCGCCGTCTCCGGTCATTGCCACTACATGACCCATATGTTGTAGACGGGAAACTATGCGCAATTTCTGGTCAGGTGTTACGCGCGAGAACATAACGATCCGATTTAATTCCCTATCCAACTCATCATCACTCATATCTTTCAATTGGCGACCAGTTACAAAATGGGAGTCATCTTGGACGATTCCTATTTCCCTCCCAATGGCAAGAGCCGTCATTTGTTGGTCGCCAGTGATCATCATAACTCGTATTCCTGCGTCTTGGCATGTACGAATCGCATCCCCGACACCGGGGCGGGGTGGGTCCATTATTCCGACAAGGCCGAGGAAAATTAGACCACTCTCAACACCCTGGACATTTTCCATATCCTCTTCACCACTCAGCGGGCGGGCAGTAAGGGCGATGATTCTCAGGGCTTGACTGGCAAGTTCTAGGTTAACTTCCCCGATTCTATTTCTGTGCTCATCCTTGATTGGCACAATGGAACCCTCGTGTAAAATGTGGGTGATTCGAGATAGATACGGCCCTATGGCTCCTTTTGAGAAGACCCAACGCTGGCCGTCATATTCGTGAATTGTGGTCATTCTTTTACGAATTCTATCGAAGGTAAACTCCCTAAATCGAGGATGTCGCTTTCTGAATTCATCAACATTACCATGCAATTTTGAACCAAAAACTGCACAGGCAGAATCTGTAGGGTCACCAATTGCCCTCCACTCATTATCGACTTTGCGAATATTACTATTTTGACAGAGGAGGCTACAAGCAACTGCCAATTTGTACCCTTTGTTGACTTTTAATTCGGCCAAATCCTCCTCGGCTAAGGGTGTGTCGCCTCGGCAAAGACCACCTTCAGTTGGGTCAAACCCTTTTCCAGAAACATCGTAGATTTCACCATCACAGTAGAACGCGCGCACGGCCATTTCATTTCGTGTGAGTGTGCCTGTTTTATCAGTACAAATGATGGTAGTGGAACCAAGAGTCTCGACAACCTTCATGCGAGATATAATCGCTTTCTTAGCAGACATGTTGCGCATTCCCAATGCGAGAGTTATTACAAGAATGATTGGCAATCCTTCAGGGACAATAGCAACAAAGATTGCCACCGCTATCAAGAATTGTTCAGCGATTACTATCTTCAACTCTTCACTACTTGCTCCATCCAGCATAGATCCGATGATGGTGAATCCGACTATACCCGCAGCAGCAAGTAATGCAATAATTCCTAGGAATTTTCCGAGAGATTCAAGTTTAACTTCCAATGGGGTCTTCGGTGTTTTGACATCGGACAAGCCTGCTGCGATATCACCCAAACTAGTTTGCATACCAGTTTTGACTACTATTCCTAATCCTCGGCCTCCCGAGACGACTGTTCCCATGAATGCTAGATTGAACATATCTGGCATCATCGCATCTTGTTCGACCGGCTCGATTTGTTTGTAGACAATATCTGACTCACCGGTCAGAGACGACTCGTTAACTGAAAGTTGGTGAACCTCGATAAGCCGAACATCCGCGGGGACATTGATCCCCTCTTCTAACCAAACAATATCTCCTGGCACCAGAACCTCGGTGGAATGACGGTGTTCTAGTCCATCTCGAAGTACAATGCAGTGGCTGACCAAGAGTTTCTTCAACGAGTTCATCGCCTCTTCTGCTCTCCTTTCCTGTAGGTAAGAGAAGACAGCATTCAATGAGAGAGCTATACAGATGAAGATAGGGGTTCCAAGGTCGCCCCTATCTGCGAGAAATGCTATGATAGCGGCCAGAAGAAGTAGATACACCATCGGGTCTCTGAACTGATTAACCAACTTCCAAAAGGGGTGAATCGGCTTCTTTCCTTTCAATTTGTTATTGCCGTAGAGGGATTGTCGCTTCTCAACCTCCGCTGAAGAAAGACCATTTTCATCAGTTGAAAGTCGCTGATAGACCTCCGATAATGGCAGGTGGTGCCAATCAACCTCTCCACCTTCTGGTTGAGAGTTAAAGTCGGACGGTGTCTGTAGCATACGCTCCCCTATTGGGTAGCAGTGCTCAATTCGTATTTGATAGAGAGGGTAGTCCCCAATGCTTTCAAAATGCGGAAACAACAGCCGTAGCATTGACAGTCAGTCTATGCTTCGCCCACCTATGGCAGAGCATCAGCCTTATGTCTCAGCAGACAAAACTCTACCTGAATTGACTATCAGGGCGCTAATTCTTGGTGTGATTCTTGGCGCTTTGATGACCGCCGCAAATACCTACCTCGGCCTCTACATCGGCATGACTGTGTCTGCTTCAATCCCTGCCGCGGTAATGTCAATGCTGTTACTCAGAATGTTGTTCTCCGATGTCAGCATCCTAGAGAATAATATCGTCCAAACGATGACATCGGCTGGCGAGAGCCTCGCAGCCGGCGTAATATTCACCATGCCAGCATTGTTGGTAATGGGTAAAGAAATGGACACCATGACTACATTCATTGTAGCCGTTCTCGGTGGAATCATCGGCACCATCTTCACAATCACATTGAGGAGGGTCTTCATTGTCGAGGAGGCCTTACTCTACCCCGAAGGAATTGCCTGTGAGGAGGTATTAGTCGCAGGCGAGAAGGGTGGCTCATATCTCATCGTAATCCTCTACGCATTGGGCTTAGGCTCACTTTATGGCTGGATGGTAAAAGGCTTTGAATTGACTCAAGCAAAAGTCGAAGTCGCAGCGGATTTCATCGGAGTCAGAATATATTCATCGTTAGATTACTCACTTTCACTCATCGCTGTCGGTTGGATTGTTGGAATGCAAATTGCTTCTTTCATTTTCTTCGGTGCTATTATCGGCGTTTTCATTCTCACACCCCTCTATGGGTTAACTTACGGTTGGCCGGTTGATGCAGACATCGCTCACGGATTCAAAACCCTCTGGGCGACCCATATCAGATTCGTTGGTGTGGGTTGCATGGTGGTAGGCGGTCTTTGGACCCTCATCGACATGCGAGGGACAATCAAATCTGGCCTCAAGAAGGCTATGGGCTCTGATGGTGATGTAGACAGAGCTAATCTCCCACGAACAGAGTTAGACATTCCGATGAGCCGAGCGGTGATTGCGCTAGGAGTAATTGCCGTTCTTACATTCCTCTTCTATTGGTGGAAAACAGGTTCACTCCTCCTTGCGATTGTAGGAGCAATTTTCCTCGCCTTTACAGCGTTCTTCTTCAGTGCTGTTGCAGGTTACATTGCCGGAGTTGTAGGCTCTTCAAATTCTCCTGTATCTGGCATGACGATTGCCACAATAATGGCAACCACGCTTGTCGTCTGGTTGGTTGGCGGAGTAATTCTAGGGATGGAACAAGAGGAATTGATGTATGCGACTCTCATCATTGCTTCAGTAGTTGCAGTAAACGCGGCGATTGCCGGCGATGTCATGCAGGACTTGAAAACAGGTCATCTCTTGGGTGCGACACCTTGGAAACAACAGATAGCAGAACTAATTGGAGTCCTAGTTGGTGCGGTAGTAGCGCCGCTGACCCTTACTGTCCTCAACGAAGCATTTCGAATTACGCCGACATACTGCGCTGCTAATCCACATCCAGAATGGGGTTGCGCCAAAGTCCTCGAGGCACCTCAAGCCGAAATAATTGGGACGCTAATTCAGGGCTTATTTGGGGGAGATGTCAACTATCCAATGTTAGGACTTGGAGTCATTGTTGCTGCAATCATTATCGGAGCCCGCTGGTATCTAGGTTCTTGGCAAGCAAACAAAATCAAAATTTTCGGCGTGTCAACACCAATTCCAGCCCTATCTGGCGGTCCACAACTACCGATAATGTCGATTGCGATCGGAATGTACCTCCCCTTCTATCTCTCTGCCACCATCTTCCTTGGGGGTTCGCTGAACTATCTGGTGAGCCGGTCTGCTCACTTGAGAGTTGATAGAACATTACGCGGTGCTCCAAGTGATGAGGCGAAGGCAGCAGGTAAACAGGTTATCAGTAAAGGCACATTGATGTCAGCAGGTTTGATTGCTGGCGAAGCGCTGATGGGTGTTCTCATCGCGGTTTTCATCATCCTCGGTACAGCACCGAGTAGCTGGTTACCTTTCCTCGGGACACTCGGTCCATTTTTCTCAACCTTGTTCTTCCTCTGGTTCTTCGGCGTTTTCATCTGGTTGGTGACTCGAACATTACCGACTGGCAAAATGGCATTTTCACTGTTTTCGGATATTATTCAAGTCTTAATCGATAGCGGACGAAGATTGATTGAGAAGTTGAGAGTTCCTTAATTACTCATCATTACAATTACAAATTACGATTTGAAAACTCCCCAATGGATCACAGTTTTCATTGGGGAAATTTACTGGCTTTTCTGCTTGATAGCAGCGATACAGAAGGCCGGAACATGAAGAAACCATCAAAGGCTGACGGAGAGGCAGTGCGGCCGGAGTGGAAGGGTGACAGCAGTAGTCGATGAACAGACGGCGAGTTTGAAGGATTCCGCTGCTCTTGAAGAGGCAGCGCGAAGATGCCGGCGCCAAATTGTCAAGATGGTTCACCGAGCGGCTGCGGGTCACCCGGGCGGTTCACTTTCTGCGATAGACATCTTGACCGCATTATACTGTAATCGACTCAAAGTTGACCCGGCTAATCCGGATGATGCCGATAGAGATCGATTCATCATGAGTAAGGGTCACGCATCTCCAGGTGTTTACGCGATTCTTCACGAAACCGGTTTCCTTTCGGAAGAGGACCTCCACTCATACCGCCGGTTGGGGGGCATTTGTCAAGGCCATGTAGACATGAAGTGGACACCGGGAGTTGACTTCTCTGCAGGAAGCCTCGGAATGGGCCTCTCCTTCGGAATCGGTTGTGCTCTAGCAGCCAGTCTTGACGGCTCAGATAGGACGACCTTTGTGATGCTCGGTGATGGCGAACTTCAAGAAGGGCAAATTTGGGAGGCTGCAATGGCTGCCGTCCACCATGAAATCGGTAATCTCAAAGTATTCGTTGACAGGAATCGAATTCAAAACGACGACTTCGTCGACAAACAAATGAGAATGTTTGATGTTGCATTGAAATGGTCTGGTTTTGGCTGGTCTGTCATGGAGATTGACGGTCACAATATGGATGAAATTACAGCATCAATTGATTGGTTGGACAGCATTACCGATGGGCCGGCAGTCGTTATCGCTCACACCGTAAAGGGCAAGGGAGTCTCATTCATGGAAGACAATCCGAAATTCCACGGCGCTGCTCCTAACGATGAACAGTTGGAACAAGCATTGGAGGAGTTAGCATGACTCTAGCAGCATCACGAGACGGCTATGGCGAGGGGCTGATGGGATTAGTCGGAGATGAGAAGGTCGTTGTTCTTGAAGCAGACCTTGGAAAATCAACGAAGAGTCTTTGGTTTCGCCAGGCTCACCCAGAGCGAACTTTTTCTTTGGGTATTTCCGAACAAAACATGATGCTAGTCGCCGCCGGACTTGCAAGTTGTGGCTACAAACCATTCGCCTCTACATTTGCTATCTTCACTGAGAGAGGATTTGAACAGGTCAGAAACGGTATCGCCCGGCCAAACCTTCCAGTGCACATCTGTGGGAGCCATGGTGGTATCCACACCGGCACAGACGGGTCGTCGGCCCAATCGATCGCTGATCTCGCAATTTACCGTTCACTGCCAAACATGACTGTCATGCACCCTTGTGACGATCTGAGTACAGAGGCACTTACCATCAAACTCGGAAATTACGACTCTCCATCTTACACTCGAACAGCCAGAAACAAGACTGAGCGTATCTACGATTCAGATTCTGCCGCCACCCTCCAAATTGGTAAAGGCTCCCGATTAAGAAATGGCAGCGATGTTGCCATACTCGCCTGTGGCGTCATGGTTTCCAAGGCATTGACCGCTGCAGACAATCTAGCGGGCCAAGGAATTGACGCTACTGTAGTCGATATGCATACCATCAAACCACTCGATGAACAATTAATCGCTCGTCTATCTACTGAATGTGGTTGCTTCGTTACTTGTGAAGACCATTCTGTCATCGGTGGACTAGGTGGGGCCGTCGCTGAGCATCTTTCGGCGACTACCCCGCAACCTTTGGAGAGAATTGGAGTTCAGGACCATTATGGTGAATCGGGTGACGGAGAGGAACTTTTGACAAAATATGGAATGAGTTCCGACCATATCGTCACTGCTGCACAACGAGCAATTGCACGCAAGTGATTGCTTACTTTCATGTTTAAAGCATCATAGCCTTGATGAATAGGATGCGTGTGGACAAGCCGGAGGGGTCACTATGGGAGACGATGACGGGCGACTGAAACAACTCCTCGATGGTAATTTGAGTCCCGAGGAACTTGAGAATGACCCGATGCTAACGAAGTTAGCAGAACGCATCTACGGTGAAGATTTCATCGAAGCGATGGGACTCTCGCGCGGGGATGCTCAGAGAGCACTTTCTGAATCTCTATCTGAGGAAGATGATGATGATTTGTTAGTTGAAATTGTCCCTAGTGAAGACCTTCCAGAAATTGACCCGTTCGACGCACCAATAAATCTTCCACCACCCCCAAAACAACCCAGCAAGGGGAAAGGGCGCTTGGTCAGCGGTTCCGCGTTACTCATCATTTCGTTAGCCAATTTACTAGGTGGTTTTGCATTCTTAGGCGGCGGTTGTAACGGAGGGGGATGCCCTTCAGATGGCCATACCCGCTTCAACTGGGCGAGCTTCGGAAATTTGGATTCCGGATGGGGCTGGTCCTCATCTATATTGGATGGAAGTTATGGGATTCCAGACCTAATTCTGATCGGTATTGGCCTAGGCTTACTCGCCTTACACTTTCTCAAGAAGTGATCTAATACATTCGGGCTAAATGTTGCCTTCGGGTCGTCATCTTCCCACTGATGATACAGGGTTTTTCTTCACTGTATGGTTGCACATCATCCCCTAGTAGAGTCAACCCAGTGGTTTTCTCCAGAAGTTCAGCATCAGCATCATTTCCATCGAATGCAATTTCGTAAATCTTTCCTTCTTCGATTGGTGAATCTAAATCTGTTAAATGTTTGACACATGTACCGATATGCTCCGCAGAACGGGAGAGTAATTCTACCCCAATCGCATCTAATTCACCATCGACGGCTTCGCATATCGTAGAGAGCGGTATTGGTTGTTTACCACCAGTTCTGCGTGCAGCGAAGGCGGTACCACCCTCAATGTCACGGGGACCGATATCTAGTCGAAGTGGGACTCCTTTGATTTCCCAATCGTAATACTTCTGTCCCGGCCGTAGGTCGCGGTCATCGACATGAACGCGGTACCCGGAATTTCGAAGTTGGTCTGCTACATCGGTTACGGTAGTCATCACTGCCTCATCTTTGTGAGCGGCTATTGGAACGAGTACAATTTGAATCGGGGCAACTTTAGGTGGGAAAATAAGTCCGGAATCATCACCATGTAAACCGACGACAGCCCCCAACAATCTTTCCGACATCCCATATGTTGTTTGGTGACAGTTTTCTCTACCGCCGTCAGGAGTTTCGTAATTGATGTTGAATGCCTGAGCCCATTGGTCTCGGTAGTGGTGACAAGATGCGACCTGTAATGTGCGCCCATCTGGCATCAGCACATCGATTGCGATTGTATACCAAGCACCGGGGAAGGTGTCCCAGACCGGCCTCTTTGAAATCAATACAGGTAGGCATAAATCACTCATGATATTCCGGACAATTTCTAAATCTTCTACAATTTGCTGGCTAGCATCATCTTCGGTTGCGTGTGCGGTGTGTGCTTCAAAGAAATGAATCTCACGAACCCGAATGAATGACCGAGTCTGTTTCGTTTCGTAACGGAAGGTATTGACGATTTGGTAAGTTTTCAGAGGTAGGTCGGTATGACTTCTAATCCACAACGCGAACAGAGTGTACATTGCAGTTTCTGATGTTGGCCGGAGAAACATTGGAGAATCCAATTCATTTTCGCCGGCGTGTTTGACCCAGTACACCTCTTTAGCGAAACCCTCAACCTCCTCATCCATCCTCAGTTCAGAGGGGTCCACACCTGCTTCGCGGGCCGCCTTCAAATGGGCAACCAAACGGTTTTCTTTGTCAAGAAGTTCCTCTGGAATTAATAGTGGGAAGTGGACTTCATCATGACCGGTTCTCGCCATTTCTGAATGAGTTAAGGCGTCGATACACTTCATCGCTTTCCATCCGTAAGGCCGCCAAACATCCATCCCTTTGATGGGATATCGCTTGTCAACCAAATCTGCAATCTCAACTATTGCAGGGTACCAGGCATTGAAGTCACTCTTGGCAGGAATCCCACGCTTGGCTCGATTGGACTCTCCCATGGCCGCCCCTCCTACACTGTTCCCTTCAAACCTACGCTGACTGGCCATCAGTCGAGGGCTGGTTTAGGAGGTTGAGTAAGTGCCCACAAGGCGACACCCATCCAAACTCCTTCAAGAATGAAAAAAGCCCATTCTGCGGTATGTAGTGCGCGCACACCGAGTAAGCCGGAACCAATCGCCATCATCCAGAGATATTGGCTATCACGGCTCGATAGTTGCCCCCTCGTCTCAACTGCGAATGCGAACAGAATGACGAGCATCCCCAAATATCCGAGTATAGATGAATATGGTTCGAGTTCAGGTAGTCCAATTACTTGTTTCGTCACAAAATCACCCACATATCGCCTGCTCAATGAACTGCGCTAACGAACTTTCGCTAGAAATTTCAGATTCTGTTCCATCCGAAGAAACCCAAATTGCTCTTCTGCCTTCAGTTTCTAGCTCCTCTAGATGATTGGCCACAACTCCTGCCAAATCATGCTGCTCAATTAGTGCCCTCGCCCGGTCAACAAGTTCAGAGTCAGATACTCCGGATTCTAGTTTGAAAGCGATACGAGTCGCCCCTTCACAGAGCGGCGTCAATTGTTGGAGATGTTTCGAGGTGCGAGATAGTTCGATGGTCCACCCTTCTGAGCCGGATTTCACCTTTTCAGTTGCAGCCTCAGTAACACTGTAATCGAGTACAGCAGCACAGTGGACCCATGCATCCTGTTTCGTGATTTGGCCTGCGACTTCGATGAGTGCTTCCAACATACCTTCGGGCGTCACCTCTTGGTGGACATTCTCGAAAGTAAAGGATGGGGGGTGATTGTAATCGCCAGCAATTATTGTGACTTTGTGGCCCATTCTATAGAGATGTTCAGCGATTGTCCAACCGGTTTTTCCTGAAGATGTGTTCTGTAACCAACGAACTGCATCGATGGCACTCCGATTGGCTCCCAAAGTGACTACAACACGCTTTCTTGATGCTAGACGCGAATTGACAACATGAGCGAGTCTTGCTACAATCGTCACTGGGTCTGGTTGTTTTCTCCTGCCTTCTTCATCCGGTCCCCAGAGCAGGTGGTGTCCCTGCTGTTCGAGGCTCTGACACAAATCATCTGTGACTGGGTCGTCGAATAATGAGCCATGCATACTCGGGACGAAAAGAATAGGAGTTCTCGCGCCTCGACCAGAGGAGAGGGCCATTTGTAGCGGCGTATCCATAATTCCGTGAACATGAGCCGCGATTGTTTGGCGAGTAGCCGGACTGACCAAAATTCCGTCGAAGCTGTCGAGTTGCGACATTTCAGGTGACCAGTTCGTTAAAACCTTGGTTTGGGAAGCCCATTCTACAGCGAGAGGAGTAATCACCTTTTCAGCGGAGTGAGTCATCATCACCGTAAGGTCAGCCCCATGTCTACGGAGTTCACGCAATAATCGAACACTCTCAACCGCAGCGATTCCACCAGTGATTCCAACAAGGATTTTCTTGTCCTTCAAAGCGGCGGAGCGCACCTCGACATCGGTGTCACGCAGTAATCCCATCAGTTCTGCCGGCACAACGGCCCTCTTTGGGACTGTCGGTTGCCATCAACCTCAAAGAGAAGAGGCTCAAACCGACATTTGTGAGTGAGCAGGGTTCCATAGAGTCAATCCACCGAGCGATGGCAAGTACCGTCTTTTGGATGTCGTTACTCTCACTAATTCTACTGTTTTCGCTTCTCGATTCGGTTGGGCTTCTCACCTCCCCATTTGCGCTAGTGCTTCTTGGCGCAACATTCGCGGGTACAGCCTACCTTCATTTCGGATTCAAGAGGCAACAATCTTGGGCGTTAGCACCTACCAAACTGCTCTGGTTATTCTTGATGGGAATGTGTGCGGTCTTTGGATTGATTGACCTTCTAGCAGCGCTCAATGGAAATTTTTTCTCAGGATTATTAGCGGCGATGCTCTTCTATGTGGTTTACACAATGGGAAAAAGATATGGAAATTTCAACAATCCAATGTTCGTGAGTTGGTATTTTGGTTCACCCGCTGGAGGAAACAATTCCTTATCTCTCTTGAAAGACGAAGTTATGGCATCCTGCCCTACCTGTCTTTCCATACTCGCGGTAAAACCGTTCGAACTCAATGCCGATGAACTGTGTCCAAATTGTGATGGCAGGTTAGTATCGGAAACAACTGCAGCAAAATTTGGCGAAGAAGAGTAACCAAGTGAATGGGAACAAGCTATCGAAGAGTGGCGACCTCAAGGTCACACAGATTAACAACTCAAAGATTGCTGGATAGAAAATCCAACTTAAGTTCGTCTCAAAGGTCCGAAATGGTGAGGTTCTTCCAGTATTCCTCTGGCACTTCTTGGCCAAGCCGTAGAGCGCCAAGCGCACCGAGTTGCACCGGGTCCTCAACGATGTGAACTTCGATTTCACCTAGGTCAGCGAGCCTTTCCTGAATTGTGGCTCCCAAGCCACGAATGCCAGAACCGCCGCCAGCCAGAATGATATTTTGGCGGAACGCATCGTGATACTCTGGATTAGAATCAGCGATCAACGCCTTGATGTTGTCCACAATTGGGTCGACGATTGATTCACAAGCAGCTTGCATACAATCTGTGATATCCAAGGACATCGCTTTTCCTTCAATAGAGAAGTCGACGATGATTGGGTCTGATGGAGGTGATGCGCTAGTGTATGATTCAGCTTCTTTCCAGCGCCTTGCCATATCTTTGGTAATCTGTGCGCCCGTGTACTTCTTTTGGATTTCAGTAATCAAAACAGAATCTATATGGTCACCGGACATATTGATGTGAAGTTGGTCTTCGGGCCCAGGAATTGTTCCGTAAACTCGGCAAATGTCAGTGGTACCTGCTCCGATATCTACTACCAATGTGTGGTCGAGCATATCCAAAGCGTAAGCAACCGCAAATGGTTCTGAAATAATCATGCAAGCGTTCACTGTGCCAGCTGCGGCATCGAAGATGGCCGTTTTATCAACATGGCTTGCTTCCGCTGGCGCTCCGATAACAGCAACAACTCTTCCATAATCCTCAGGATCTGCAAGATTCATCATGTGATTGATGAAATGGGCGATGAACTTCTTATCTTCTGGAGTATCTTTGATGACTCCATGTTCTAGTGGGCGAAAGAGGTTGAGCGCGAGTCTATTCTTGAGCGCTTCCTCACCGAACAGAACATCCCGGCGAAGGAAATTTTTTGCAATTGAATCCTTAGGAGTTCCAATGACGGTCAATACCTGTTCCTCGTGCCCTTTGTTGGACACCACAACTGAGCGGAATGTCCCCAAGTCAACACCGATGTAGAGTGTGTCATCTGCCATGTTCTTCACCTTGAACCAGCGTCCGGCACCGCCGGCATATTAACCATGCCCATTCAATTGCTCGCCAATTGGTCTTGGTCACACCCACATTTCGCAGCCGCCGCAATACCAGGCATCATGTTCAGGATAGAGAGGTACAGGTTTTCCACACCCTGTACATTCTTTGCGAACACCATCTCCAAACAGCGTCAGAATAATTTTCATGTGCCTCTCTTCGCTGATTGAAAGATGTTGCCTCATTGCCCAAAGAAGTTGGTCTTCACTCGGCGTGATGATGCCGTCACTCAACATTAATTCAACCGCTGCTTGATAGTCAGACTCAATGCTCATCGCTGCGGCGTCCAAAGTGACTCCATCCTTTTCAGCAACCAAATCCTTGTCACCGGGGTCATCGACGAATAGGACCAATGCCTTAGAATCCAATGAGGAGTCCTTCAACTCAAATATCACCGCGTTTCCTTCAGAGTAAGCGTGAACTAACTCACTTTCTCGATTGATTATTGTGGCGATGTTTCTAGCAGTTTCGTCCCCATTCCGACCTCGACGCCATCCTCTATCATCTTCTGAATCGTAAGCATAGAATTCAGTTCCGAGCCCCGGATACTCGATTCTAACCTCTTCACCTCCATCGAAGTCATTGTTGAGAATTGTCAATTTCCCTACATCAGTCTCCATGATATTGTCTTCTTCATCGAAGTTGATGATGAGTGGTTTGCGCTCGTCTTCGGCAGCATTGTAATGACCTTGCATGCCATCTATCCACTTATCTTGCAGTCTTCCTAGACTTTTTTCCTGTTTCTTCGTCAAGTGTTGTTCGATACCTAACAAATCGGAAATTCCCGAGCCGCTTTCAAGTTCACTTCGAAATTGTTCAACCATTGCCGAATCCTTTTCTATGCTCTCAAAATTCTTTTCTCTCGGGCCTTGTGAAGAAGAGGGGTCTTTCCACTCATAGGAGCAACGAAGACAAGCGAAGTACCCATCCATGGAAGATGAGCCCGCATCACCACCACATCGGGGGCAATCACCATCGTCATCAATAGCAAGATTATCCTTCGCATCCCTGCCGCCCTTGCTGCCTACGAAAGGTCGCTTCCTCAATGCCATCGGGCTGATGACTACATCCGACCCAAATAGGAGTTGTGCCGAAAACCGCCCTTTCTAGAGTAACGGTTATGGTTCCCAAGACTCGAGAATTGTTGCTATTCCCATACCGCCACCGATACACATAGTCGCCAATGCAAACTGGCCGCCCTCTCGATTGAGCAGACTAGCCGCCTTCCCGGTAATTCGCGCCCCACTAGCGCCGAGAGGATGTCCTATCGCAAGTGCACCGCCATCGATATTCACACGCTGGTCGTCATCAGAGAGTCCCAAATCAGACAGTACAGCAAGAGATTGAGCGGAAAACGCTTCATTCAATTCAATCACAGATAGGTCATCGAGGGTAATTCCAGCCCGAGTTAGGGCCTTCTGGGTTGCAGGAACTGGTCCGATGCCCATGATTTCGGGTGACACCCCAGCAACAGCAGTGCTCACAATGGACGCCAACGGAGTAATTCCTGCATCAATTGCGAATTCCTCTGCACAGACGAGAAGGAATGCTGCTCCATCAGTGAGAGGAGAAGAGGTCGCGGCGGTCACAGTTCCATCAGCGACGAATGCTGGTTTTAGGCGCGCCATCGCTTCAAGCGTTGTTCCTTCGCGAATACAGCCATCAGATTCGATATTACCATCAGGTGTCGAAATACTCACGAGTTCATCTTGGAAGAGGCCAGCCTGTTGCGCTGCAGCGGCTTTCTGGTGGCTGGCCAACGCAAACTCCTCTTGACGATCTCTTGAGATCGAGTGACTTTCTGCTAAATTCTCAGCAGTCAACCCCATCGCAATATACGCCTCTGGGAACTCCTGTTCAAGCGCAGGGTGAGGTGAATGATTGAAACCACCCCGCTGAACCCGCGACATCGACTCCACGCCACCACAAAGGAAACAATCACCAGAACCCATCTTCAATGCGCCAGCCGCGGTGTGAATCACTTGCATTGAAGAGCCGCACAATCGATTTGTGGTCATCCCCGGTACGGAAGTCGGAAGCCCGGACATGTAGGTGAGAATTCTACCGAGGTTGAGGCCCTGTTCACCTTCTGGATAGGCACACCCGAGCATGAGGTCTTCCACTGACTCTACCGAAATGCCTGTGTTTGAGAGAGTTTTTCGTGCCACTTGAGAGCCAAAATCTTCGACTCTAGTATTCGCTAAGGCACCCTTGTGGGCTGGTTGGAAAGGGGAGCGAGAATACCCGGCGATAACCGCACGCATACCTCCGCCACATAGCGCGCTGTGATAATCATTGATGTAACACGGGGATTACAATTGGCAACTGTTGACCGTGAGGTTCATGAACGAAGCGTCGGTCGCCGCATTCGATGATAAGAGAGTGTCACCTGCACGGTCACTTCGAAGGCCAACTATGCCCTGCCTGCAACGCCGAAGGAAAGTTTGTGATGAATGATAGAGAGCGAGACCAACTCGCTCGCAGAATGGCTGGTATTCTTCGCCATTTCCCTGAGAAGTTTGACTTGGATATGGACATCAATGGATGGGTCAGTATCCGCGAACTTTCAACCGCAATCGCTCGCAAGGACCGACGAAAACATTGGCTTCGAGATAGACACATCGAGGCTATTGTAAACTGTGACCCGAAGGGAAGATACGAGACTCGCGGTGGAAGCGTTCGAGCGACCTATGCACACACCGTCGAAATTGAGTTGGATTTGCCGACTGAAAACATTCCCGAGTCGCTATACTACCCTTGTGCGCCCGAAGAGTTGGATGTTCACCTTGAAGCGGGTATCTTGCCAGGTTCCCGTAAGTGGGTCCACCTTTCCAAGACAATCACCTCAGCCTCCAATGCTGGGCATGTCCACCACAACCGCCCTACAATTATCGAAATCGATACCATACAGATGCAAGCCAATGGAGACATCATCTACCATGCAGGTACTACGGTCTACCTCACGGAGAGTGTGGATGGGACATACTGTGCACCGATTGAGGCAGACAATGTCGAATACAATTTGATGCTCGACCAGTGGGCAGAAGAAGAGTGAACTGATTCAGGTACCGATTCAAGAAGCGAATTGATCCGTGAATCGCGAATGAATTCGTCGAGCGATTCGAGTAGCGACTCGTGAACCATTGAGTTCACTTGATGTGGCCACAGACAGAACAGAATTCTAGCCCTTGGTCCATCGGTTCATCACATTTAGTGCAGAAGTTGTCGTCTGAGCTTGATGAGTTTGATTCTATTACTTCGCCTTCGGTTGCGAGAAGGCGAACAGCTTTTGCTTCCTCATAGAGGGGTAATTCCTCCTCTTGCCGTCGATTGACGCTGGCATGGAATGAAATTGCTTCCTGCAATGCTGATTCTAGTTGCCAGCGTCTGTTATCGCGTTGGCTCTTGCTCTTGATGGAGTCAGCCAACACTAACTCCTCTTGCAACCAACGGCGGAATTCGTCGAGAGATGGACCTTCGCTCACGGTTGGCGCACCCCTACAACACTCATCAACCCGGCGGATAGTTCTCCCGCAACCCACATCAGCGTCGGCCGCCCACGCGACCTCAATGTCCGAGTTGGTTGTCATCAAGTTCGGCGGCGGACTCATCACCGAGAAAGGCAAATTGTGCACTGCAAAACCAAATGTCATTGATGGATTAGTAGACGCGGTTTCTTCTTTAATTGACTTAGGTCATCGAGTCATCGTCATTCATGGGGCAGGCAGTTTCGGCCATCTCAAAGCAAAAACTTGGTGTTTAGCACAAGGTAGAACTTATGTTTCCTCTGTCCTAAAAGGCGGCTTCGGACTTTCCAGCCAAGATGAGGCAGTGGACTCGGTAAGAAACGACATGGATGACCTGAATTCTCTTGTGATTTCGTCATTCACTTCAAAGGGTATGGAAACACGAATTGAGAAACCTCGAGATTTTGCGGTTGGAACAGGGCCTAATTTCCAAGGCGAATTGTCACGATTTGTCAGTGAATTCGATGAAGTTGTAGTTTCATTTGGAGATGTAGTGCCGGTTGATGGTGAACAGGAATTCGGCATCTTAAGCGGCGACGATATTGTCTATAGAGTGGCGGTTGAACTCGATGCTGACCATGTCGTATTCGCAATGGGTGGCGCTCCTGGATTAATGACCTCACCTCCAAGTAACCAAGATTCTACTCTCGTTACAGAATGGCGACAAGGTGACCCAATAGATGGTCATCACGACCAAGAAAAGGATGTTACTGGTGGAATCGAATTGAAGTTAAAGCGCGCTTCAATTATCTCAAATTCGGTTCCAAATGTCTGGCTGATAGACGGTGAACATCCAGAAAGAATAATCGCTGCAGTACAGGGAAAATCTCCAATTGGCACACGCATTCTACAAAACACACCCTAAAGGGTGTGGGCGACCATTCGACTAAAGGCTCAAATGGAGTCGGCAGGGGCGGAGAAAGACATGAGCGACGATGCAAGTCCAATCTTGGACGACACATACGACGCTGAACAATCAGCGATGATGGCTGAACAGTGTATTCTCGTCGACGAATCAGACCAACAAATCGGCTCTGCCTCAAAGGTCGATTGTCATCTCGGTTCTGGTAAATTACACCGTGCATTCAGTGTTATGTTATTCGACTCAAATGACCGTTTACTTATCCAAAAACGGGCCGCTTCAAAAATCACCTTCCCATCAGTGTGGGCCAACTCATGCTGTAGCCACCCTCTAGATGTAGTTGGAGAAAATGAAGCCCAAGATGGATTAGGTGCTAAACGGGCTGCCATTCGTAAACTTGAGCAAGAACTCGGGATCGCCCCGGAAGGTGTCCCACTCGAGAACTTCCAGTTCGTGAGCAGGATGCTCTACAAAGCTCGTGCTGACTCGAAATGGGTCGAACACGAATTAGACCACATTCTGTTCATTCGAGCAGATGTCGATGTGAACCCAAACCCGAACGAAATCGACGAATACCGGTGGGTTAGTCAGTCTGAATTAGAGGAATTGGTTACCCAATCACCAGAAAATGGAGAGTTGATTGCCCCTTGGTTCCAACAAATAAAATTATTATTCCTCGACAATTGGTGGGACCACTTGGATAATATGACTCGATTCGTTGACGGAACTATACACGAGGTCGGTGATGTAACTATGCGGGAAGACAGCCTCCTCCTTGATGCGTTACAACACCACAGGATTGAGGTTGAGAAGAGAATCCGTGAGGCGCTTTCCAAAACTAAGAATGAACGGCTACAAGCCGCTATGCTACATCTCATCGATGGTGGCGGCAAGAGGTTGCGGGCGATTCTCCCTCGCTTGGTAGCGGAGGCCGCAGGTCAAGCAGATGACGGCCTCTATGACCTCGGGGCTGCGATAGAAATCATCCACAATTTCACCTTAGTTCATGATGATATAATGGACAACGATGAGATTAGGCGAGGACGGCCGGCAGTGCACATCGCATTCGACCAACCAACTGCCATAAATGCAGGAGATGCAATGCTTGCAGTCTCCTTCGAAGTACTTAGCGAATCTCAACATATTTCAGATCAACATTTGAGGAAATTAACCTCGATTATCGGCCAGATGGTCAGAAATGTTTCAGAGGGGCAACAGATGGATATGGATTTCGGAAATCGAGACTCAGTTTCTGAATCGGAATATCTTACCATGATTTCGGGTAAAACGGCAGCGATGTTCACAACCTCCTCCCGCACCGGAGCATTACTTTCGGGGGCCTCGGAAGAAGTGATTGAGACACTCTCCCAATGGGGTGAAAATGTCGGTTTGTGCTTCCAACTCATGGATGACCTAATCGACGCCACCGGCGACTCCGAAACTCTTGGGAAACCCGCCTGCTCAGATGTGATAGAGGGGAAGAGAACTTTGATTGCAATTCACGCCCTTAACCAAGACGAAACTTTACTCCCCACTTTCCACCGAGTATTCGCCAGTGGTGATGAAAATACCTCCCGAGAGGACCTCGACACCATTATCTCTGAATTAGAGTCAGTTGGCTCAATTGAGTATGCGAGGAACAGGGCGATGGAGCATCATTCGATCGCTCACAAGCGGCTAGATTCATTGCCTCCATCAAAGGCAATTTCAGTCTTGAGGGAACTTACTGACTGGCAACTCATCCGAATTGCTTGATTGTGAACGGGCGCTGAGTCTGTTTTGTACCGACCAGTGAATCGCACGCTGAGTGTGCTATCTAGTTCTCTGCGTCCTTTCTGCAAATTGCAGGAGAGGTTCAATCTGAGTAGTATGCTTCGCCGGGAATTTCGGGCTTGAGCCCTTTACGCTCTCGGATGACTGCGACTGTTTTCTCTAGTAGACTGCGAGGCAACTCTTCGAATCCGCAGTTCTCAGTGTTCCACACTGCTCTGCCTTGGCTTGCAGCACGGATATCGTTTGAGAATCCAAAGGTTTCAGCGACTGGTACCTTTCCGATGACGGTTGTAATTTCACCATCTGCCGGCATGTCCTCGATTTCTCCCCGGCGTTGGGTCAATTCACGAGTGACTCCACCGAGCCAATCATTGGGCACTGACACATTCATCTTCTGGATGGGTTCCATCAACACTGAACCAGCCCGCACCATAGCACCCTTGCAGGCATTACGCATAGCAGGGATTGTCTGAGCAGGTCCACGGTGAATCGCGTCCTCGTGCAGTTTAGCATCGACTAGTCGAACCATTACACCCATCATGGGTTCTTCTGCGATCGGGCCTTTCTGGCACACATCGTTGAACGACTCGATTAGAAGTTCCTTTGTTTCGTGAAGATATTGGATACCTTTCGTGTCATTGACGAGTACATTTGTTCCGTGGATTGCGTAGATTTTCCGCATCTTATCTTTGTCCATGCCGTATTCGCCGAACTTTCTGCCGACTTCCTTGGCATCATTGGGCCGGATTGTGCCTTCTCCGAATACCCCCTCTCGAAGACCTTGGACAACCTCTGGTGAGAGTTGTTCGACTTCGATGTAGAATCTGTTGTGCCTGTTAGGTGACTTGCCCTCGAAAGAGTCACCACGGTTGGTGCCCGAGACGGTTTCGCGGTAGACCACAATTGGTTCAGAGACTGAGACCTTGATGTTCTGTTCTTCCTCAATTCGGTAAACTGTGATTTCCAAGTGGAGTTCACCCATTCCTGCGAGAAGTGCTTCTCCAGTTTCGGCGTTCGTTCGCACCTCAAGAGATGCGTCTGCCTTTGCTAGGGAGCGTAGTGCGTCGATGAATTTTGGTAAGTCCTTCATCGCTTTTGGTTCGACTGCGACTGTAACGACAGGTTCGGAGTAGTGTCGAATTGCTTCGAACGGAACGATTTCACTATCATTGCCGATTGTAACACCAGCAGCAGCCGAACGAATTCCGGTGATTGCAGCGATGTTTCCAGCGACAATACTCGGTACCGCGATTCTGTCGGCTCCAACCATCATACTGACTTGTTGAACACGCTCCGCTTTTGCTCCGCCAATCGCCCACACGCTTTCACCGTGGTTGACTGAACCTGAGTAGAGTCGCCCAACTGCTACCTCGCCTGCGTGAGGGTCCATCCAAATCTTGGTAATCATTAGAGCAAGAGGCCCTTTGGGGTCGCAATTTAACATCGCTTGACCCATCTCTGATTCCAAATCGCCCGTCCAAATATTTGGGATTCTATATTTCTGAGCCGTGATTGGTCCGGGAAGTTGAGATACAGCCATGTCGAGAAGAACTTCGTGGACTGGTGCCCGCTTTGCTAATTCCGCCTGATTCTCGGTGTTACAGTAATTGAAGATGTCCTTGAACGAAATTCCAGATTTCTGCATATATGGGACTGTGATACCCCAGTTGTGGTATGCTGAACCAAAGGCGACTGTGCCTTCAGCGACGCTGACCTGCCATTCCTTCTTGTATTCTTCAGGGGCGAATTGACGAATTAGTTTGTTGACCTTCTGGATTTGCCCCATGAATCGTTCTTGCATATCTTCTGGAGTCACCTGAAGTTCGTTGATGAGTCGGTCGACTTTGTTGATAAAAAGAACAGGCTTCACCTTCTCCTTCAATGCTTGACGGACAACAGTCTCGGTTTGAGGCATTGCGCCTTCAACAGCACAGGTCAAAATGAAGCAGCCGTCAACAGCTCGCATTGCACGGGTCACATCTCCACCGAAGTCGACGTGACCAGGTGTATCGATGAGATTGATGAGGTAATCAGTTCCCTCGATGTCGTGGACCATCGATGCTGATGCAGCGTTGATTGTGATTCCACGGGCAGCCTCCTGTTCATCGAAATCGAGAACACGACTCTTGCCAGCCAATTCTTCACTCATCATGCCTGCACCGGCAATCAAATTGTCAGAGAGTGTGGTCTTTCCGTGGTCGATGTGAGCAGCGATACAGATGTTCCTAATCTGCTCTCGAATGTGCATGACTTCTGTTGCCTTTGCGATGTTGTCTTCTTTGCGTCCCATGTGGTCCACCTTCGGTGAAGCGGCCGACCTGCCCTCCATTGATAAAGTCCCCTGCGCGCGCGAGCCCCCACGCGTGAAGACCTTGAGATTGAATGTGATACTGCTCCGCTTATGCTACCGAAGGCGTGGTAGCGTTGCACATCTCATCTAGCAGCCGTGTGAAGTCATCACGCATCTGTTGAATTGACTTCCTCGCCTGTTTCATTTGAACGGCGAACTGTTCTCTCGACTCATCACTTGCTCTCTTGAATTGTTGACGCATGGATTCGAATTGTCTCTGGGCCATTCTCAACCCCTCACAACACTCCTTTGAGCGTAATTGGAACGAACTCATTTCCTTGGAATCATGGATAGCGGAAGCATCGGCAGCAGCTTGTGAAAATTTGGTTTCCATCCTTGCAGTTTCGATTGCCCACTTCGGCGTCTTCTTGAGATTGCGATTCATCTTAACAAATGAGAACGCACTAATCCACCACTTTGATGGGTCCCATTGCCACCAACGGTGCCCATTGCGGTAGTCTGCTTGGAAGGTGTGATGGAAGTTGTGGTAGCCCTCCCCGAAAGTGAAGAAGGCGAGCCAGGTCGAGTCTTTGCTCGAGTTGTTGGTTGCGTAGGGTTGCTTACCCCATACATGGGCTGCAGAGTTGATGAGGAAAGTTCCGTGATGCACGAAAACTGTTCTGACCAACCCTCCCCAAACAAATCCGCCAACCGCCGTTCCAACTCCGCCGATAGCATAGCCGACTGCTGCAGGAAGAACCATCCCAACCAAGAATCCAATCGAGAAGATGAAACGATGTTGCAATCTAACCACCCAATCTTTTTGGAGGTCTCGGACATTCGAATAGTCATGCTTACCCTCGTGTTCATCAAAGATAATCCATAGGAAATGGCTCCACCAGAATCCTTTTGCTGCACTATATGGGTCGCCAGCCGTGTCGACCTCCTTGTGGTGATTACGGTGGTCGCTAGACCATTCTAGAATCGAATTTTGGAAAGCACCCGCTCCAAACAAAGCGTAAGAGAGACGGAGCGGCCAAATCGCTTCGTGGCTACGATGAGTGAAAAGTCTGTGATACCCTACAGTAATGGAAAGTCCACATGCGTAATACCAGACGAAAAAGATGAGCCCTTCAACCCAAGTTATTCCGTAGGAGTAACCGTGCCAAATCGCGGCGCCAAGAGCAAGCGGCGGTGTGCCGAGCAGAAACGCGGCATTCAACCAGTGGATGTTGAATGGTTTTGAGGCCCTCTCAACATCTTCCATGTTGGATTCGGCTCCCTATTTTTGTTAAGGTTGTTTGCTTTTGATAATCAAAATTTTGTTTGTTGTCGCAAATCTCCAAGGCCGATTTAGGCGAGGGTCCAGTATCATCTAGCCGAGGCCGCGATTCTCTCAACCTCTTCCTTCTTGCCGATTGCGTAGGAGGTCACATCTCCTTGTGCAGCTTTGGAAATCTCAGTAACGATTCCTTGAGTGAGCGTTTTCTTGCTCTTGTGAGTAGCCTGAGTCGCACCAGTTGCAAGATGTCGAATTGCAACATCTAGCCGACGGCTTGGTGCAGAATCAACCGCCTTAGGTTGACTGACTGCACCGAATTTGATTCGGGTGATTTCTTCCATCGGGGCAGCGTTGGATAGAGCGTCAACAAAGGTCTGTAGTGGATTGACTCCATCGCGTTCTGCGATTCGGTCCAATGCCTCTTCTAATGACTTCGCGGTTGACATCTTCTTACCAGAATATCGGCCGGTTCGCATCAGACCGTTGATGAATCGCTCAACAACCGACAGTTTGGATTTCCCAAACCATGCATTTGCGTGTCGTCCACCAGAATGAGGTACGCCGACAGTTCGGAGATTGACATAAGGTGCTAGACCGGGGTCTAAACAGGTGACATCAGTTGTATCCCACTTACCGAATACGAGAGTGCCGATTCCAGCGATTGGAACTTCTGGCTCCTCAACCTTGACCTCTGGCTCTGCCGCCTCTTCGACTACTGCCTCTTCTTCATCAACCATCGAAAAACACCTCAGCGGATTGGCTTCTCCTTACGCCCTCGGACCATCTCATCGAGTGAGACGCCGTTGACTTTGATGACCTTGTATCGGACACCGGGAATATCTCCGTAAGAACGGCCCATGCGGCCGCCGATTCCTTCGACGAGAACCTCGTCGTGTTCATCGATGAAATTGATTGCGCCATCGCCGGGTGCGAAGGCGGTCAATTTGTTGCCAGTTCGAATCAAACTGATTTTGACTGCCTTTCTGATTCCAGAGTTAGGCTGCTTCGCTTCGATGCCTACTTTTTCAATCACAATGCCCTTCGCTTGTGATGAGCCACCGAGTGGATCGGACTTCTCTTTAAGCTTCAAAATTCGTCTTTTGTAGCCCCGGTCCTTCCAGCGAAAACGCTGTCGGTCCCGCTTCATTTTGGCACCAGCGAAGAGTCCTCTACCCATTGATACACCTTGAAGCAGCCCGCCGACCTACCTCGCGTATATGAGGGTGACGGATATGAATGAAGGACAGCGGCCCTGTAAGCCTCTCAATGATTACTACCTGTTTACCCTTGCCCCAACCTTGAAGCGACTTCTATTGTTAGACCCCTATATGGCATTCAGAGACCACCTCCAGAAGGCCGAGCACATCACTTCTGTAGACCCAATTGGGGGGATGAAGGAGGTAGCCTTGGAGCGGCGTGGGAAGACCCTAGTTTTTGATGAAGTAGAAGGCGCACCGGGGCACCGGGCTGCAATGAATGTCTGTATCAGGCGGAACTTAGCCACCAACTTCGACATCGCAGAATCAGAAGTCATCGATATTCTTGGCTGGGCTATGGAGAACGGAAGTATACCAATTTCAGCGGTCGGCCCTGCACCTGTTTTTGAGAATTCCATCGAGCCGGCTGACCTCCACCAACTTCCAATCCCACACCACTGGCGAGAGGACAGAGGGCGATACATGTCGGCAAGTATCATCATCGCCGAATGGGGCGGAAACAGGAATGTCTCCTACCATAGACAGTTCATCAGAGATTCAAATCATGTTGTCGCTCGACTCGTTCCACGACATCTGCGAACCATGGTTGACGAAGCGAGAGCGGCGGGTCAAACTATTTCGATCGGGATTGTGAACGGCGCTGACCCATCTGTTTTACTCGCTGCGGCGATGTCTTTCAATGAGCCAATTGACGAGTTATCTGTCGCCGCCGCTCTACATGAGAGATTGTATGGAAAACCTCTCGAATTAGTGAAACTATCCAACGGAATTGAAGTTCCTGCTGATGCTGAATATGCTATGGCTGCTACCATCACTTTGGAAGATGATGATGAAGGACCATATGTCGATATCACAGGGACTGTCGATGATGTCAGACAAGAACCACTCATCGAAGTTCATTCAATTCACCACCGAAATAATCCGGTTTTCCACGCAATCCTACCCGCCGGAAGTGAACACCGAGCGCTGATGGGCCTTCCGAGAGCGCCGACCATCAAGGCAGCCGTGTCTAAAGTCTGCAAATGTACTGATGTGGTGATGACGGAGGGCGGCTCTGGTTGGTTGTCGGCAGTAGTTCAGATAGAAATAGAAACTGCTGACGACGCAAAAGCAGCAATCATGGCAGCGTTTGCTGGCCATCCTTCCATGAAAGCGGTTACAGTCGTAGACACAGATATCGACCCTGCTGACCCGATTCGGGTAGAATGGGCTCTCATGACACGATGGCAACCAGACAAGGATACAGTCATTCTCACCAACCAGCGAGGTAGCAGTCTCGACCCGACGCGGACAGATGACGGATTGACATCGAAGATTGGCTACGATGCCACCATCCCTTTCGGGAGTGACAAAGCACCGTTCACTTCTGTAACTTGAACTCACAAACAGAACACCCTCCCGCCCCCGCCCCAATAACGGCCTTGCCAAACAGCCCCTCACATCGTTTGCAGGTTGAAACAAGTTGCCGAAGGTTCATTGACGCTTGAGATGCGGGTAGCGTTCGTGGTCGAGCAGAGTGGCAGTGGATTGCAACATCCGCGGCGAAGTCTTGGTAATCGACATCGGGCGCAAGCGAAGAAGTTCCTCCAATTGGCAAAGAGTGACCCTGAGATGGCAAACAAGAATCTCGCCTGGGCTGAACAGGCCGCCCGTCAGTCGGTTCTACACGATTTCACGCACGAAGCGAATTGGACAATTCTTTCGGAAGTCAAACTTCTACTTTCAGATTCAGATGGATTACGCGCCGTCCTCGAAGATTTATTCACAATCCTCGGTCGAGACCCCGAACAGCTCAAACAACTCGGCTCGCTAGATATGCTGTCACATGGTGGGGAACTGCTCAACGCGGCGCTCGACACCGACCCACTTGACCCAGATGCATGGTGGACAGTGGTCGGAATTTCCGGAATTCCCGAATTTGAATCAAGAGTTCTCAAACTTGACCTCTCAGACCCGCGCGCCAACATCCTATTCGGTCGAAGAATGGAAAGGGTACGACCTGTTGACGAAGAGGCCTTTATCAGACTAGTCAGACGATTACTGGCTCACCGTCCAATGAACCACGAAGCATGGATAGAACTAGGCTTACTCCATGAAAAACGAGGCGAAAATGACGATGCTTGGTTTTCCTACGACCAAGCCCAAACCCACTTCCCTCAAATCCCAGCCCGCGACAACTTCCGCAAACGGATGGAGAAGCGCATTGATGGTGTCGGCAAGCGCTGGCAAACACCGGATGCCGACACCCGTGAATTGTTCCTCGAACGGATGGAGTCTCTTGCGATGAAGGTAGCAACCCCGGAGATGCAGCCAGAGGAAACTACCGAGGAAGGGACCGGTATTTCGGATGATGAAAAGAAGTTGCGTTCACTTATCCAAGCCGACGAATTTGCAGCGGCGTTCTTCTTGGCACGCCGGTTAGTCACCGCAGGAGACGCATGGGCGCAACCCTACCTTGACCAAGCCCAACTCAACCTTTGATGGTGAGAAGCCCCACCACATCAGTTGCTCTCAATTCAGCAATTTTCTTGAGCCTCTCTTGGAAAGCCGATTCACCAATAGTTTGCTCCGCTTCCACGATCAATGCAAGGTCCGGCCTTTTATCGCCAACAACATTTCCATCCCAATTCTCGGCCAACCACCCTAGAATATAGGAGATATCTGCTGGATTTGAACGGCCATCAATACCGTCACCGGGGTTTCGAGGTTTGGCGGTTGCAACTCGTTCTTCCATTGAAGGAGATTCCTCAGAAACCTCATTCAGTGCCACATCCAACCAAATGAGTGCGGCCTCCTCTGCTAAGTTGAACATTCCAGTTTCGCAGAGTCCTTGGAAGGCAACCCAACTGTGCCGCAGACTAGATTGCAAATCACCTAGATTCAGGGTGATATGGGATGCGCGTAACCTACTCAGTGCGATAGTTTCAACCAAATGTGGTCCTGTACGGCTAATCTGACTATGGATGGCCAGCGCCATAATTGGCTCGCCGACCGATTCATGCCACGCCGCCATGTTGAGCATCGACAAACCGTGTGCTCCGCTGCCAGATTCGAGCGCGTTCAACCGTTCCATAGCCCACTTTAGGTCGACTCCTGCCTGGTCAGATTCTCCAAGCGAGAAACGAACTAAACCCCACTCCATTCTGGCCCGTGCTTCCAAAGTGTGGTCCCGGTCCCCCTTTTCTCTGGAAGCAAGCACACAAGCGGTCAGCGCTTCTACCGCTGTGTCAGTTTCATTTCTGAGTTGAGCGCGGCGAAATTGCAGAAAATGGAGTTCCGCTGAAGAGAGTTCAGATTCAAGTTCTGTGCAGAGTTCTTCTTCACCCTCGAAAAGAGCACATTCGCTGAGGGATAGCGGTTCGACCTCAACGATTGCCGACTCGATATCTATCGAATTTGAAACCAATTTTGAAACCGCTTCTGAGGGTGTCATTTCTTGTTCCTCCTCAATCCAGATAGGTCTGCAATGAATCCTGAGCGTACAGTGACAGCGGGTGCCTCGCCACTCCAGCCAGCAGCACCCGGATGGCCGCCGCCTTCTCCCTCAAGCCTCTGAGCGAGCGCTTGCATCATCTCGCCGAGGTTGCAGCCTTCAGACACTGCTTTTCGGCTAGCGCGAGCGACTAATCGAGTTTCATCCTTAGCCCGCCTTACAACGAGTGCTACATCAGCACCTGCTGACATCAAAGTTCTGGCGACTACACCTTCGTTTGTTCCGGCGCGAGTGTGGAGTAGGAACCACTGCCCCGCTTCTATAGACTCAACTCGACTCAATGCTTTGGCTATTGCAACCTTCTGCGAGTGGTTCAACTCGTTCGATTCCATCTCCTCTACAAATGAGTGGTAATCGAGTTCGCCATCACCAACTAGCTTCGAAGCGGCGGCTAAACTTCCTGAATTAGCATGGCGGAACCGACCTGTATCAGTTATTACTCCAGCGAGTAGAAGCCGACGGACAGTATCGTCGATTGAATCCGGCATGAATTCATCGAGATATGCGAAAACCATCTCTGCTGTTGAGTGGCATTCCCAATGAAAATGAAGGTCGGCAGAACTCCAATCCGCGCCACCTGAATGATGGTCTATCGCACAGACGGGTACATCGGTTGGAAATGACATTCCTACTTGATTTGGGGCAGCAGCATCGACCACCACGATACTACCGAGCGTGCGGGGCCAGAGGGGACGGGCCTGGTCCATCAAATGGAACTCACCTTCAGTTTTTGAAAGGATTTTTTTGGCGATGGAGGAGGAATGTAACCCACAGGCGCGGGCCGAGTCACCTAGCGCGTGAGAGAGAGCACAGGCGGAACCGATGGTGTCCATGTCACCGTTTTTGTGCGACACAATGGCGATTGGGCCCCTTTCAGCAGCGGAGCACAGCCATTCATGGAGGACAGCAAGGTCAGAGGTCTGCTGGTTCTCTTGGGTCACTCTGCTCCCTCGAACTTCTGCACAATTGACTCGTATTCACTACGGAGGGTCGATTCCCTCTCTTCGAGGCGGACAACATGCTCGGATAGTCGCTCAATGCTGACTTTGATTTCCTCAGTCAATCCCTCTCGGTCGCCAACTTCGAGAAGAACTGGTCCACTCTGCCGATAGACAGGTCTGTCTTCTTCCTGTGTTGACAAGGCTTCCAGTGTGCCTTCCAATTCTCCGATTTGACCTTTGACTGCCGCAACTTGTTGTGAAATAAGTTGGAGTTCCTGTACCACAGTTTGCAATTCGCCTCTCAAGTCTTCTGTTGTCATCTGTCACCCTCCATTAATCCTAATCAGTTCACTGTAAATCGGTTGTTTGCGAAACACGGTCGGCCTCGATTAGCGCTTCGGACGCCGCCTGTAATGAACGAAGCGTCGAATTCAATCGGGCGCGTAGGTCAGAAATCGATTCTGCTTGAACATCTACAGTCAATGAATTGGCAACCAAATTAACTTCAGCGTCTTCAGTCGACATTGCCGCCGCTAGAGCCGTAGCATTAGCGCTGTCAGATATAGACAAGGAAGCGCAACAGCGCTCACTCTTCTTCGGATTCGCCACCGTCGTCACCCTCCGTGGCGATCTCGGCAAGAGGTGCATCTTCATCCTCTTCTGCTGCCCGCTGGCGTTCAAAGTCAACAGCCTTCTGTTGGGCGATGAGTGCCATGTCGGTCGCAGTCGCTCCATCGATGGAGCGGCGAATAATTCGGTTGTTTGCGTCAGTAGCACGCGTGAACGGCTCCCAAACTCCACCAGCGAATGTGTGGTCGCACTTGCGGCACGCCCAGATTCCTGCAGCCTCTCGCCTTACCTTCTGGTATTGGCAGACCGGGCAGGTGTAGTGGCGCTTGACCTTCTTGAGTGCGGAAGTTGCCCTTCGGCGAACAGAGACACCGTAGCGAGGTCCAAATCGAGCAGCCAATCCAGCCTTTTGAGTTCTCTTTGACATATTACTCACCTCACAGGTTGTTGATTATTTCTTTGAGTTCAGTGACGCGCTGCTGTGCAACAGTCATGATTTCGTCGAATTCGCTCGCTGTGAACACTCCCTTTAACCCCTTCTGAAGGGAATGGACATGCCCATCATCACCTAGGGTGATGTGAATGCGTTCATCTCCGCCGACCTCTTCTTCACGATTAGCGTCGTAGACGAATCGTCCGCCGACCTTGTGGTATGAGCACATGATTGGCATCTTGGTAAGAGGTAGTTTGCGGTCTTCGCCAATATCGAATCGCTCTGCTGGAATTGTAGCGTTCTTGAGAGCAATGATTGCAGCTAGTCCGAATGCATCGAACAGATTACCATCATCGCTGATAGCAAAACAGTCGATGATGACCTGCCATACTTTCTCTCCAGGAATGATGCATAGGTCATTGACATCGATGCAACCCGACTCTCGGATTCCTCGGTCGACCACTCGGCCAAGTTCGATACTCTCCGGGCTTGGAGGCCCGGGCTCGAAGTGGCGGCCGGCGACAGGACGCAATTCAGCGCTTGTCATCAAACCGCCCTGGTCGGGGCGGTCAGGGTAGGGAGTCTGTAGTTGGAACTTAATTCCAGCGTAGACGATTGTGTCACCCATTGTGACCTTCGCTGAACCTTCTGCGTTTGGCAGCGGGTTAACTTCAATCGACAACTCACGGCCAGCCCATTGGCTGCGCCCGTCAACCCGCTCGTCGCGGCTTGCGAGTTCAGAGAGGTGGTCTCGTAGGAGGCCGGGAACTAGTGGATTTGCCATTACTGGACACCCCCATAGCGCTTTGCAAGAGCAGCCACCATTACTTTGTGAACTTCTTGTGCGGCCTCGACATTGTAATCCCAAGCCTGCTGGAACTCATCTTGTGAAAGGTCGCCATCCATCTGTAGGAAGACTAACTCGCCTGTATTGGGAAGGACTCCCATCGGTAGGTCAGCCTCGCCGAAGTTATCCTCTTCCTTGTTGAGGTCACAGACGACTACTCCGTTGATTTTTCCTGATGCGACACTGACGACCATATCGGTCATTGGAATACCAGCGTCTGCCAAAGCGACTGATGCTGCAGTAAGTCCAACACAGCGAGTGCCAGCCTCGGCGCACAAAATCTCTATCTCGACACGAATCTTACTTCGGGGATAGAGTTCGAGTTGAACGACGCTCTCAAGAGCATCTGAGGTCACCTTGCCGATTTCTCGGCTGCGTCGGTTGAACCCAGGTCGCATTCGGTCAGTTGTGCTGAAAGGAGCCATGTTGTAACGGACATCGAGAACTGCTCTCTCTTGTCGGGAAATCTTCCGAGGATGTGCCTCCATTGGGCCGTAGACTGTAGCAATCGCATAATTGGCACCCCAACGAATACTCGCTGAGCCATCTGCGACTGGAACCACTCCAACCTCAATTTCAATCGGTCGCAAGTCGCCCGGTCCTCGACCGTCAACTCGCTTGCCATTCTCATCTATCATTTGGACATCGCCGTATCCACCCATTTTCATCACACACTCCTAATTTTCTACTCAGAAAAGACCCTTTATTCGATCCAAGAGGCCTGGTGCATGACCAGTCTCTCGAACAATTTCCAATGCGTCTCGTACCAAACGGACGCCCTCGGGCTCCCCTTCAATCCAAAGACGACCGTTCTGTCCTACGATAATGCGGCAGTCGCTCTCTTCCTTCAGCATCTGAATCATCGTGCCTTTTGAGCCGATGACCAGTGCATTCAAGTGAGGGGGAATTTGGTCTACAAAGCCAGAGTTCAACTTGCGCAGACCCATGCCTTTCATTGTAACCACAGATGAATGAGATTCGTCAACCTCTTGCACTCGGCAGAGGATTGTCGTCCCGACATCCATCGCATCTCGAGTTGCACCAAAGTCGACTTTACCCGGTGCAAGACTCATCGGGAGAATAGCGTTGAACGGAGCACCGATGTCGATGAACCAAATATTGGCTCGCATACCTTCGATATATCCGACCACCAAATCGCCGGGCCTCGGCATGTAGGCAGTCTTCACCGGCATTACCGTGACTTCTGAACCCTTTTCGGTGACATATCCGAGGCGAGTTGCAATCAAAGAATCGCCTCGCCGGCCTACACCGTGTCCAAGAGTCCGGTCACCTGCTGGTCCAAGCGATTCGCCGGGAGTAACAAGCTTGACTTCGCAGTCTGAGCCGCTTTCATCCGAGCCGCCATCTTGTCCCATGGTATCTCTCCGTGGCCGGCGACCGTCCCCCCCTCTATAACCGTTGCATAGCAACGCAACTTTGGCGTTCGGTCACTTGAGTTCTTTGACGACGACATCTGGGGCTCTTTTTCCAACTTTTGCGATGTAGTCATTCTTCATTCCTGCGGGCACCTCAACGGTGAACGCCCAATCACCGTTAGGTAGCCACTCTTCCCTCAACATGTCCTCCCGGACCATTGCAAAGACCGGGCCATAGTTGGTACCTGGAATTTTGAAGGCGAGCTTCACGGTTGTGAAGGAGAGTGGAATCAGTGGACGCAGCACCTTTACGGCATCTTTCACTTGAGTCTCGAACGGTTTGAACGGGTCTACCTTAAAGCGCGCTTCATCAAGTGCATTTTCTACCCTTTGAATTGGGTGAGGTAACTTGGTTTGAGGGTCAATCGCGAGAGTGCATATTTCATGGATGATTTGCCGCCGCTTTTCTGCAACCATCTTCTTGCGCTGGTCAGTAGTCAATTGGATGGAGCCATTCGTCAATATCTGAAGGACACACTCGGCTAATTCTGTGGTACCAAAAACTCCAATCATCTTCTCTTCAGTCGGGCGGTCACCATTCTTCGCATCGTGCCACACCTCATCTATAGCGAGCAGGTCATCGAGTTCAACTGATTCTTGGTCTTCTTTCCATTTGTCGACTAAGTCTGGGTCGACTAGAATTTCATATCTCTTACCGCCTTTTTCCATTCGTGCGGTGACGGCATTATCCAAACTGACCATGAGAAGCCCCTCTTGCTATTCGCGGAGAAGCGGTGGAGACCCTTTAGCCTTCAGTGCGGCTAGTTCACTCGCCTTCAAGCGGTTTTAGACGCTCGATGTGGACTAGTGTTTCGTCAGATGTCAACTCGCGGTAGCCGTTGATATCGATGACTGCGATTTCGACTGCATCCTTGTTCAGGTCATCATCCAAGGAATTTCGAAGCGCTTCCAAACCAAGTTTGATGGCGGCGTTCATTGTCATGTTTTTCCTCCAACTCTTCTCAAAGAATTCAACGACAACATTCCGACCTCGGCCGATTGCTCCACCATGGTAGGACTGGTATGCTCCGCTCGGGTCAGTTTCGTAGAGATGGACGCCGTTGTGGTCAACACCAGCGATGAGAAGAGCGGTGCCGAAGGGGCGAACTCCTCCGTATTGTGTGAAGGACTGCTTGAAATCGCAGATTTTCTTGGTGAGGATGTCGACTGGAACTCTGTCGTTGTAAGTGATTCGATTCACTTGACATTCGGTCCGTGCCCGAGAAACTAGTTGGCGAGCATCTGCTACCAAACCTGCTGTAGCGAAGCCAATATGTTCGTCGATTTTGTAGACTTTGTCGATTGATTCTGGTAGGATTAGACGACTCGCAATTCGCTTGTCCACGATGAGAATAACACCGTCGCGGTACTTCAGACCGACTGTGGTTGTGCCTCTCTTCACCGACTCTCTCGCGTACTCTACTTGGAACAGCCTTCCATCTGGGCTGAAGGTAGTTATTCCGTGGTCATATCCTCTTCCGCTCGGCTGCATGTTGCTCCCAACCTCGGCTGCCGGTCGACCTCTTATGAACCTTGACTCACTGCCCACTAAATCGGACGACAGATATGATTGAACTCAAATTGAGTGTTGGCACTAGTGGCAAAGATTTGGTTGGTTGGAAATGCAAACTGATTGCCACGGGGACCATAAAGATGATTTCAACAACTCAATTTCAATAGGTCAACCGATTGATTTCTTGAAAATCGATTTGAACCGATTCCCTCGACTGAACTGTAAACCCATTATCCAACGATGTTAGCAGGTTCATCTGCGGTCGCGTCTAGCGTTGGGTCTATTTCTAGAACCTCTTGACTGATTGTCATTGTTGTGATTGCCTCTAGAACCACCCCTGTGGTTTCTATTTCTATTGGGCCTGTTTTGGCGATTGCCGTAGGATTTTTTGACCGGATTTTTGCCTTTGATTTTACCAGCCTTTTGACCGGGTTTAGGAATCGCCCCCGGAAAGTGAAATTCGTGAGTATCATCTAATGGAATTTTCATTTCAATCAGTTGCTGAATACCGACGAGATATCCTGACTCGGAATCATCACAGAAAGAGTATGCTATGCCAGATTTACCGGCCCTTGCTGTCCGACCAATTCGGTGAACATAACTTTCTGGTTCATTTGGTAAATCGTAATTGAAAACATGAGTTATTTCCTCAACATCGATACCACGGCTTGCAAGATCGGTAGCGACTAGAATTGGTATGTTTCCCGACTTGAATCCCGCCAATGCTTTGGTTCGTGCCCCTTGACTCTTGTTGCCATGAATTGCAGTAGCATCAATACCACCTTTATCCAGTTGTTTTACTAATCGATTAGCACCATGTTTGGTGCGAGTGAAAACTAAACCTCTACCCACCTTTTCTTCTTTGATAATCTTAACCAGCAAACGCCTTTTATCTGCCTTTTTTACAAACATAATCTTCTGGGCAATTCGATCTACAGTAATTTCCTTAGGGCTCACATCCACCATTACTGCATTGTTCAAAAAAGAGCCGGCAAGTTTCGCGATAGTGGTGGGCATAGTTGCACTGAAAAGTAGGTTTTGGCGCCTTCTGGGAAGTAACTTCAACACTTTTTCAATGTCTCGAATAAATCCCATATCGAGCATTCTATCAGCCTCATCTAAGATGAAAAATTCGACTCTACTGAGGTCTATGTGGCCTTGGCCTATGAGGTCTAGCAGCCTACCGGGAGTTGCTACCAAAATATCCAACCCTCTCTGTAATGCCCGAACCTGTGGGTTTTGACCTACTCCTCCAAAAATAACGCGATGGCGCAAATCAAGGTGCACACCGTAAGCGGAGAACCGTTCATCGATTTGTGCCGCTAATTCACGGGTAGGGGAGAGAACCAATGTGCGAATAAATCGTTTTCCTTGAGGGCGGCTCCTGCTCATCACTTGTAATACAGGTAGAGCAAACGCTGCTGTTTTCCCAGTCCCAGTTTGGGCTACCCCAAGTACATCCCTTCCAGCCAGTAACGGTGGAATTGATTGTTCTTGAACGGGGGTAGGTGTGGTATAGCCTTCTGACTTAACAGCACGAAGTAATTCATTTGAAAGGCCCAAGGCCTGAAAATCGGTCATTAAAAGTCCTCAATACGCATCGGTGGCCATGAAAAATCGGGGGACATCTATCAACACAAATTGGCGCCCACACACATCACCTAAAAACTCAATAGCCCGAAAGGTAGAGTTTGAACTGCGTTTAGTCCTACAATAATTAATTCGGAGAGCATGATTCGCTCAGCCCTCAAATTACCCAAATCACTCAATACCTTTCGACTGCGAGCCTAAGCAAGCAATACACCCAGACATTGAGTCTGAACTCGGATTCGGAGTTTCAAATTCCAACAATTTCAAGTCATTTCTTGGGTTTGGTTTTTCATTCGACGCCACTTAGCAGATTCATGCGTGTGCTGATTCTTTCATCGGGGGGCAAAGATTCCTGCTACGCCGTTTGGTGGGCACTCCTGCAAGGTTGGGAAGTCGCCGGCATCGTAACCGTCCGGGTTTCCGGCGAAGATTCCATGATGTTCCAACTCCCTTCGACTGCTTTGGCCGGCCTTCAGGCAGCCTCAGCAGGAATCCCTTGGCTCCCCGTAATTGTTTCAGGTGAGCCTGAAGTTGAAATTACCCAGCTGGAAGATGCGCTCCGCCCCCAAGTGAACGGCAAATCTCAGCCGGCCCCCGCAGATGAATTGCACTGGAGTGAATATGAGTGGGCATCATTCTGGCCATCTGAGTGGCCTCGACCAGATAACCTCACGCGCATGCGTAGTGAAACTCCGATTGATGGGCTCGTTTCGGGTGCGCTTCGTAGCGATTACCAACGCACCCGCCTCGACCGTATGGCGGAGCGGCTTGGCATCAAATCCTTCGCTCCGCTCTGGCACAACTCCGCCTCTCAACATATGTCAGACTTGCTAGACCAACAATTCTCAATGTTTCTTTCTTCAGTCTCCGCAGATGGCCTAACCGAAGAGTGGGTCGGCAGAAGTCTAGACCTACAGTCATTGGAGGAACTCGGCGTGGTTGCGGCCCGTCACAGTTTTACAGTCGATGGCGAAGGTGGAGAATTCGAAACTGCAGTTCTCTCTGCACCATGGATGAAGTCCAAAATCGAAATCCAAGGAAAGCCTGTATGGCACGGCCAACGGGGTCATTTTGACATTGAATCCGCCTATCTACCCGAGTAATTTGGTTGCGGCACGCTCAAACGGAATACCCGACTCGCCAATTCGTAAGGGTGTTGGGATGCCACTCTGTCCACTAGATTACCGATATGGCCGGGACTCTGTCAAAGAGATCTGGTCTGACAGCGGTCGTCACGCTCGCCAAATCGAAGTTGAGAGGGCACTCATTTGGGCGCACAGGGAACTTGGTCGAGTCTCGCAGGAGGACTACGATGCAGTTGCTGCAATCTCAAACACTTCCTCAGTTACCATCGAAAGAGTTCTCGAAATAGAGGCTGAAACCCAACACGACATCATGGCCTTGACAAAGGCGATGGCAGAACAGGCTGGCGATGCTGGTTGGTGTATCCATCTTGGTGCAACGAGCAACGATATCGTTGACTCCGCCGTAGCCATACAAATTCGCGATTCAATCACCAAGCAACATGAAGTTCTATGTGAACTCATCACGACAATGGCTAATCTTGCTGAAAGAGAACGCGATACCGTGATGCTCGGTCGTACACACGGCCAGGCTGCCGTTCCAATCACCTTCGGGTTGAAAGTCGCTGTATGGGTCGATGAATTCCGCCGCCACTTGCTAAGACTCGCTGAGATGGCCCCTCGTGTCTGTGTTGGAAAGTTCCTCGGAGCGGTTGGGACCGGCGCAGCACAAGGCGAAAATGCGAGAGAACTTCAAGCATTGATTCTCACTCATCTGGGAATTGGAGTCCCAATGGTGACGACTCAAGTGGTTGGTAGAGACCGCTACATTGAGTGGGTATCATGGATGGCAAATGTTGCCACAAGTGTCGAAAAAGTACTCACCGAGGTCCGTAATTTGCAGCGAACTGAAATTGCAGAAGTTGCAGAAGCGTTCGATGTCAAAAAGCAGGTCGGCTCCTCAACGATGGCCCACAAGCGAAATCCAATCACCGCCGAAAACGCCTGCGGGCTTGCACGAATTGTCCGCTCAATGGTGATGCCTACATGGGAAAATGCGCTGCTTTGGCATGAAAGGGATTTGGCCAACTCCAGTGCTGAAAGGTTCACCCTCTCCCACTCTGTAGTGCTCCTCGATGATATTCTTGCCAAGACTGACAAAGTTCTCTCAAAGTTGGTTGTTGATGAGGCAAAGATGCTCGCCAATATAGAATCGAATAATGGACTTGTGATGGCAGAGAAAGTCATGATTGCCTTGGTCGACAAAGGGATGCCGAGGGATGAGGCGCACGAAGTGCTGCGCACAGCCTCCATGGAGACGCTCTCTTCTGGTGGGCAACTTGAGGACATCTGTGCAAAGACACCGGCTGTTGCAGGCCTGTTTGAAGGCGATGAGTTGCACGGTCTGTTCGACCCGTCGAGCCATTTGGGTGTCTCGGGTGAATTGGTCGATGAAACTGTGGCGCTTGCAAGGCAAGCCATTGGCGGTTAACCGACTGCAAAATTGAACCGACTACGGATCAAACAAACTGAACCGAGTTCGCCTCAAAAGACAATCATCGCAATGCCGAGGAATGTCCCCGTTATTGTCGCGGTGATTACGAGAAGTAGAATCATCGCCTGTGGGCCATACTGGTTCTGGTCTTGCAAAGCGGTTCCTATGAGGCCATGTTTGGAGAGGGCAGCACGTAAGCCACCCTCTTCGATCTCCTCGTAGGGCGGTGGGTCTCGTCGTGAGATTCTCTCACCTTTGCGGGGCCCGCTCATACCTCACCCCAACTGCTGCCCCATGATAGCGATTGCCGAACAATCGGCTCAAACAACTGAGAGTTCAAAAACCGCCGATGTAAGCCACGACTGTGACCCTGCCACCTCTCGATGGATTAGTCCATCTCGCCGTCGCCAGCGGTTGTGGTGGTACTACCCTCGGCTTACAGTGTGTCCGCGCAGCACTAGAATCGGATGGCAGAGCAATTTGGGTATCTCTTGAGCCTCCGAACCCGGAACGGTTCCGTCAATTACTACAATCAATCCCATTGAGCACATTATCCAAACTTCATTTGTTTCCTTGCGGTGACTCGGTTTTCACCGGAGTTGAAGCTGCTGGAAAATTGTGCGGGACACTTGACACTAGGCTAATCGTCATCGATGATTGGACACCCCGGAGCGGCCACATAGACCCGATGGCAGCATCTGCTATTGGAGAACTTGTGAAGTCATTACCAGAGAATGCACCGGAGATTCTCGTAATCTCATCACTCTACGAAGATGCTTCGGGGAAAGACACCTGGAAGGTTCGCGGGCGGGCGAAGTTGGAAGAATTAGGTTTCCAAACTTGGATGCTAACAGTTGATGAAACTGGCCACCAACGCAGAACCATAGACAATGGCAACGGACAATTGCCTTTTCTCTTGGAAGATAACGGGTTCAATCCCCGCGCTCACTCGTCTTCAAGTTCCAATCCTTGAGCCTCTGCTGCCGAGGCGAGAACATCAGCCATCTGCTCAAGCGCTTCATCATCAGGTTCATCAAATTGTGACGGGTCTTTTGCCCCACCACCCAATTCATCCGAGCCTGCAACCGCTGGAACATTGTCTGCGGCTGAAATCGCTTTGTTCCTTTGTGTAATCTGCCAAATGACATACAGAAGCCCTGTTGTGAGCAACCCCAATCCAATATAACTCAAGGTCAACGCTTCTGCCATGAACTCTGTTGGTTAACCGAAGGGGCATTACACCTTCGGCTCGCGGTTCAGTGGCATTGCCAAATGGCGTCTTTGCGAAATCGGTGGTTCTACCCAAGTTCCTTCGCCAGGAATTCTACTGCCTAGCCAGAATGAATGAGATTCATTTGAACAGGCCGCACAAGTTAGCGGTTGGCCTCTCCCTTTGCGTCTAAACCGACTCCCACACTCACACTTTGGTCGATTTTCGATTCGAGGGACTGCATCATCCATTCGTAGGTTTTCCAGATGAATGGAACCGTCTGGGGCAACTGTGCCGCGCCAACTCAGCCGGTCACCCGGTTGACTGTTTCTGAGCAACTTATTCACCTCTCCACCTTCTGAAAATGCAACTAATACCAAATGGCATTTTCCATCGAACACTTCTACACTAGCGTGACCTCCTTTACGGTCCGTCACAGGTGAAATAGTGACTCCTGAGTTAGAACTGACAAGGTGGTCGCCGGTCGCTTGGTTACTTTTGTGAGTTCGCTTCGCCACACATTTCTCGACTGAATCTTGATTTTGCAACCAATCATGAGCAGAGTCTGCAGACTGTTCATCCTCTGCCCTGATACCATATAGAACGGGGCACGGCGTCCTAGGAGCGATTAGGCTTCGGCCAGCATTTGGGTCACGATTGAGGATTGTGCCAGAAAACAACTCGGCCATTTCAGCAACAGATTCGCTTGGTACTTTTCTGTCGGCACCGATATTCTCTGCCATGCGCCAGGCGGTCGCCTCCCAAGTCCAATCGCGGTCTGCTGGCCAAGCGATTGCTGAACTTGCACCCACTACACCATCGATTCTGCCAACCGACCAAACTTGAGTCCCTTCCAGTTCCTCCAAGGCGGTGAGTCGTGAAGCGGGCTCAACCCACTCTCGGACTGCCGACCAATACCAATCGGCAGGTAATTTCTCTCTACTCCAAACAAGTGTTGGAGATGGTGTTGTTCCATCATCAGGATGGGTAATTTGACTTAGATGTTGAAACCGTTGAGTGAACCACTGCTCCAAGATTGTGTGTAAATTCGACTCTTGACTCACTTCATTTTGATTCGCTGCGTGATGTTCGTCTGTTCTATCATCCATCTTACCAAGTTCTACCGGCACAATTTCCGCAGATAGCGCCGCGTTACCGCGGGTCCGCCTTGGAGCATGAGGCCATAATCGAACAAGTCTTGGGGCGCCAACCAATCGGAATCCATTCTCTTCAAGGTGAGTCAATAGAATGTGCATATCCCAAGTGGTGCAACCACCTTCTGGCGAATCGGTATCATCCAATCCAATCCAACTCATCAAATCACTCCGGCCTAACCTTCGCAGCCACTTTATCGTTGGCAAGACTCACTGATTCTTGAGGGCTCGCCTAGTTTCGAGTTTGTTGTCCGCGATTAAAAATCGCCGCTATCCCCATCGTCCAAAACTCGAGAAATTACATCGGTCAAGCCAATTCTTGCTTGACACTTGAACATTCGAACGCCGTGAGCCACTCCCGCCTCAACATCAGCTCGCCTGTCTCCTACCATCAGCGACCTACCTTCTTCACGGGCTGAATAATTCGGTCCATAATCGAACTTATCTACACCAGAACCGTCTTTCCCTGCGTCGAGTAACTGTCTACCGGCTTGCAACATTCCGGGTCTACCCTTTCGCGACCAAGCATTTTCCCAAGGTGCGTACGGACTGTAGAGAATCAGGTCCAAATGAGCATCGGAATCCTGTGATAGAATCGTCTGTTGAAGTGCCGAATTAACCGATGCCAAGACTTGGTGTCCCCACAACCCACGGCCGATTGGTGACTGATTTGTGACAATGCAAACACGAAAACCGGCTCTCCTGATATCTCCAACATTTTTTGCCGAATCGGGGAAAATCTGTAATTCAGAGACTCCGTTGATGTAATCTTCACTCCCCACATTCAACACCCCATCCCTGTCGAGGTATGCGATATCCCCTCCCCATTCAACCCCCTTTGGCATGGCAGGTAGTTCCAAGGGTGCGCCAATTTCGGAAAGGTGACGGTGCGGTAGTAACATCGAACCGCCTCAGGAATGGCTGGGAAGACCACGGTCAGCCTTGACCGCCTCTTTCACAATATGATTGATGATGAGTTGTAAATCTTCGATTCTCTCCATCGAGGTGGTGTCGCAAACGATTGCTACATCGACAATGCCTGCAAGTTTTCCACCCGCTCCACCCTTGTAGTCGCCAGTTATTGCCGCAGTTTGGCAGCCGAGTTCCTTCGCTTTTGCAATCCCGTTCAGTACATTCGGAGAGTTTCCTGAGCCTGAATATCCAACAACCAAGTCGCCTGGCTTCGCCCAAGTTGAGAGCGTGCCTGCGAACACATTGTCGTATGAGGTGTCATTTGCCCACGCTGTGAGACTCGATATGTTGTCAACATGGGAGAGTGTAGGAAGTCCGAGTTCCTTACTCCAGTCACCAGCAGAGTGTGAAGGAGTGGCAGCAGAACCACCATTTCCGATGAAATGCACTGTACCTCCGCCATCAATCACTGCAAGGACTTGGTTGTATAGCGCCTCCAAATCCCGTTTTGACAGACTGGCGAGAGCGCGGCTCAAATCGGCAACATAGCCGTCGACGAAAGAGTCGAAGTCGAATCCCATCACTGTTCCCCAACGGCACGCTGCAAGGCAGCCTATTTACGAGTTGTTGATACACAACTGTAACAGAATGGCGTCAGAGAACCTTTTGCATCCACTCGCCGAGGCGCTCGGCACCTCCGATGAGATGCTCCGACTGTACTGCGCTGTCATCGGTTTGGTGTTGCTCGGCGTCGGCTTCCATTCGAAGGGTAAGCGCCGAGGCAGTATCGCTGCACCGGGCTGGATTTTGCTCGGCTTCTACTTCTTTCTGGACACCCCACATTATGTCGAGATTTCGGACCCTGTTCTCATCTTCATGTCAGCAGCAGCACTCCCTTTTTCCATCGCTATTGCGGTGTGGGAGGTCCGTTCAGAGCGTGATAGCACTGACGAGCCGGCGCTGGTATGGTTCCGAGGTTGTACATTTTGGGCGGCCACGCCTTATCTCCTCGTCTCATGGGTACCGAACATCACAATGGCAGTGGTTTGGATCACCGCATGGCAGGGTGTCGTTTTCCTACGAGCTTCCGGTGTCGCCGATTTGACATTAGGCGAATCGCGTGTCCACTACGCCGACGGCTCAAGTGGGCTGTTTTCAGAATTTCAAGGAAACCCATGGCTATTCTTGGAACCACTTGGCGAGGGTGGATTCTATGTCCCAATCCTCACAGAATCGGGAGACCCTGCCGGAATCTCAATTATTCTCGCTTGCAGTGCATTACAATCGATGATTGTCTTTGTTGGAGCGCTCGTCGCATTACGAGGGGTCTCTTGGAAATTGAGGGCTCGTGCGTTCATCATCACCCTGCCTGTAATCCATCTGCTGAACATTTTCAGAAATGCAGGCATTATCTATCTCGATATGGTCTATAGAGATTGGAACTGGTTTGATATCGGCATGTTCGACTTCGCTCACTCCTATGCCGCTAAGGTTGGCAGCCTATTCGCTATGTTCGCGATGGCAATCGTTCTCTTCGAACTGCTGCCCGTCATGCACTCTCATGTGATTAGACTGATGGAACCGATGATGAAATTGCGAATCGGTCGGCCAACTTACCGAAAAGACCCCAATCGGTGACTAGGTCGGTAATGTTGGAAATTCAAGAGTTGGTAGACTCAACGGCCACGAATCTTGTCGAGGATTTTCCCTCTAAGAGGCATATTGTGCTCCCAAGCAAACTCCTTCATCACCCGAAGTGACTGTTTCTCCAACTTTGGGTCGGTGACGAGGTCGGTAATGTGAATCACGCCCTCTCTCGTATTTGCTTTGAAGGCGGCAATCGGTTCCTCCTTGTGGAATACAAGATATGCTGAACCGTACCCGAATCTCTCTCTCAAGAGTGAGGCGAAGTAGGGTGATAGCGGGTCGGATGGGGGGAGGACGAAGTCACGCATTGGGGGAAGTTCGGAAGCATTCTCCAGTTCTTCTTTTCTACCCCAGCAAACCTCATTCATGTCTTCAAGCAGGAATCCTTTGATGAATTCGTCTTCTTCTAACAACTGCAGAACTGCCATCACATCCTCTGGTTTGAAAGGCGTTCCAGCCAATTTTTCGAATTGCTTGAGGGTAATCAACGGAATGTCTTTGACAATTTCTTTGAGGTACTCCACCCGAATTTGCCAAGGGTCTTCAACAGTTATTGGTACAACAGTCTTGAATCCACCTCTATAATCTTGAACGAGGTGACCAGTCTTGATGAGCGGTTGAGCCAACTTTCTGAATTCGGCTCGACGCATTGCATGTCTATCCATGAACAGCTGAGGGTCTGAATTTTCTGAGAAGAACTCTAGCACATCCAACAATTCATCGTCGGGCACATTATTTCGAATCGCCAACAATCGTTGGAAATGAGGATAAGTCGCGTAGACCTTTCTTCCTCGCAGGTTGGTACCTTGATGGAGCTGGTTTGCAGTCGCCATCGATTTTAGATTGACTCGGAACATCTCACATCTGCCACGCAAAGCGAAGTCATCTCGGATTTCATCGATGTGACTCATAGCCTCTGTTTCGTGAACTGACCGGGTATTTTGGTGTAACTTATGATTCCAGAAGAGGCTGCGAATCGAATCTTTGTATGGCTTAGGGTCCATGACCCCGCCGCGCATCAAGCGCTGTCCGTCACCTATTGCCTTGAATCCAATTCGCTCGAACGCCTCCTTGGTCTTGTCTTCGGCTTCCGTGATGCTCTCTCCATTGAAGTTGGTAAGAACTGAAATCCCGACGAGAGTATCTTTGTAATTGTCAAGGAACCGATCGAATTGCTCTACAAATTCATCGAGATATGCGTGCGGAATATGAATATCCTTAATTTCAAGATAATCATTTACCTTGTACATCAGGATTCGGCCAACTGGGTCCACCCCTTTGAAGACTGGATAGTACCAACCCTGTTTGAGGACATATCGAACCTCCTGAATGAAGCGAGAACAGAATGGATCGGATTGAGTGAGAATGCGCATTTGGCGGTCTTCTCGAACTCTTTTTCGGACATTGATTGCATCCTCTGCCACACAATAAAAGTCGGTTAGTTGCGGTTGAAGTGCAGCGACTTTTGTGATTGCACCTTCATCGAGTAACATTTTCAATGCGAAGTCGAGGTCTTCTGCCGCCCGGCTGACATAATTTCCAAGAGTGTATCTTTTCACTGGCCCGATTCGTTTGATAAGTTCAAGAAGAGCCTGGTTGAATGGCATAGGCTTGTAAACTTCGTACACCTTGTGAAATAGCGATAGGCTTCTCTTTCGTTCAGCCAATTCCTCATATTGCTTGACGAAAAGCATCTGGCGTTCCATATTGCTAATGGCGTATTTTGCTCGATTCAGAATATGTTTTGAATCATCATCTCGCGGGATGTCTTCAAGCAACTGTTGCCGGGTGATGTTGTCTTTAGTCCGCAATTTTGCAACCAATTTCACCTCCATTTCACCCATCCAAGGCTCGGGTCGAAGTCCGAGCAACAGCGGAAGTTGTTCCTTTGTTGTGTAACCTACTCGATTGTGCAGAAGCCTTCCCATGACTACATCAGGGTCATGTTTCATATCCTTCCAATCAGAGAAACGATAGGATTCGACTCTGTCCAACAACTCATGCATCTTTTGGAACAGGATATGGGCTTCAAGTGCTTCAAGCGGACTTTCGTACAACTTGAAGGATTTGCCGAGAAGTAGATTTTGCAGACTTCGATATTCGATTACCTTCTCGACTCCGCCGGTAATGTAATGCTCATCGACTCGTAGAATGAATTCACCATCATTTGTCTGGCGATAAAAGCCGATTGTAACGACATTTCGAACCTCCAATTCGTGCAGGAGATTTTCAATCATCCTCTCGGGGAAAGGTAACCGTTCGACTAACCGCGCCATAGTCAGCGGCCCTTCGCTGCCAAGCATATCTACCAATTTCACGCGCAGGCATTCGTGCGGGTCTGAAAGTGCGACATCCTTCCATTCGGTGACATCTGTTCCGGAGTAATTCACGCTCATTTTGTAGGTCAGGCCACCTGTGTAGAGTTGCCTAAGGTCCTCCATTTCCTCAATGTCGTGAGTCGCCAAAACGCCAAGAGTTCCGTGAATGTCAGCCATCCGCTCGGAATACCATTTGTTGTCGACTTGGTCATGGCCAGTATCATTGATTCGGACTATCGCTCCCTGTTCTATGAGTTCATGAATCCAACCACGGATATCATTCTGGTCTATGCCATCCAATTTCGCTTGATAGAGCGGATTCTCATGCTGCTTATCCAATCCTCCGCCCATTTCCATCATTTGAAGGAGAGACTCGGCATCTTTCGGGATGCCGACCTTGTCAGCGTAGTAATCGTTGACCTGCGCTTCATCCAAATCTGTTGCGAGTGCTCTTTGGCCGAGTAGACGGCGGAGAATCTCGGGGTCAATGTCCTTGATGAGATATGCTCGGGTACGCATTGAGAGCAAGTCCTCGAATGCGGACATGTAGAGATTCATGCCGAGCGGAGAGGGAAGTTTCACCTTGCTGTGGAGAATTCGCGAATCGCCTGAAATCACATCGTTGACAAACTGTTCAAGCCCTCTCAAATCGAGGTCGGAATGGAAAATTTCGTTACAAGTTTCCCGCATAAGAAGAGAATCGGAAGTTGCTCTGTGCGCTTTGAAAAGTGCGTCTGCCTTCTGTTGGAACTGCTGCGGAGATACTTCATCCGCCCCTATTCTGCGCGGAATAATTAGGCTCCTTCCTGCTATCTCTCGGAACCTCTTCGCGAACAGTTCAGTATCGAACAGATAACGCTCAATCACATTTCGGTGGTCATTCGCTTCAAAAATCGCTGGGAAAGAACCCGGATTCACATGACCGGAGAGTTTGATGAGGAATCCATTCTCATCGAATGACATCTCGTGAACTTGGATATCATTCATCTGGGCTAAACCAGCAAAGAAATAGCCCAGAGTGAGATTGAACGCCCTGCCTCGGCAGGTCGTCACCATGTAGGTCGGGACTCCACCCGCTATCTCCTCCATCATGATTCGATTTTGGGCAGGAACTTCGAACGACTCCGCCACATGCTGCTCCATGAATCGGGCAACCCCCTCGGCGATTGGAGAGGACATTCCGTAGCCCTGTTTGAGAAGCACCCTCGGGTCTCTTTGGCGGCGGAGGGAGAGCATGGTCGCACCGAGTAAGTCCAAAACGGCAAGGGAGAGTTCGTGGCTACGACTGAGCGCTTCACCAGACCAGGAGGGAACCGTCGGCCTGAATCCAGTAACCGGGGTTACATTGACCCTTGAGCCTTGAATGGATTGAATGCGATATGTGGTCCCACCCAACATGATTACATCGCCTGGGCGCACACTTGAGACGAATGAGGAGGAAAGTTGGCCAATCATCGAGCCATCTGTGTTGAGCACGAGGTAACTGTTGTCTGGAGCGATGGTTCCTACATTTGTATAGTAAATCATCTGTGAATAACCGCGTTTTGCAAAGGTGTTTTCTTCCCAATCCATCCACAGTCGCCTTTCATCTTCTAACATGTCGAGGACTTCGATGAAATCGTCATACGGGAAATTTCGATAGGGCCACGCTTTGGTGACAAGTTCGTACGCCGTGTCTATGTCCTGTTCTTCGATGATGCAAAGGCCGATCAAGAATTGAGCGAGTACATCAAAGCAATTTTCAGGGAATCGTAGTTTATCCATGTCGCCAGACATTATCGCCCCTTGGAGAGCAACCAATTCGACAAGGTCGTGAGGGCTTGTAGGCAGGAAACGAGCACGCGGTATGCCACCTACATGGTGGCCGGCTCGCCCAATCCTCTGCAGCCCAGTGGCGATACTTCCCGGTGAGCCGAGTTGGATGACTAGGTCAACTGTTCCAATATCGATTCCCAGTTCCAGCGACGAAGATGAAATGACACACCTCAATTCACCATTTTTCAGCCTCTGTTCGACCTCTTGTCTAATCTGTTTGTTCATCGAACCGTGATGGGCTTGAATTGCATCACCATCCCAAGCGATTGCTCGCCTAAGTTCCTTGACGACTTCCTCAGTCATCCTTCTCGTGTTGACGAACACGATGGTAGTAGTATGAGCCTCGACTAGGTCGAGAATTCGCTCGATGTTGGCGGCTAGAATCTGTTTGTAGTCGAAGGTCGGGTCGCTGAACCGCGGATGTGGTAATATGATGTCCAAATCGAGTTCTCTATCGCCACTCACCTTTGCGATGTAGACTGTAGACTTTGAATCAGCAGGAACCAAGAAGCGGCCGACTTCGTCGAGCGGTTCCATCGTCGCGGAAATTCCTATTCTTTGAACAGGAGTTTCAATGATAGAATCGAGAAGAGAGAGAGCGAGTGAAAGTAGAGTGCCTCTTTTCGTAGGGACAATACTATGCAATTCGTCGAGTACAATCCATTTCAGATTTGCCATCAAAGGTCTAAATCTCTTGGCTCCCAAAGCCAAAGACATACTCTCTGGTGTTGTGATGAGAATATGTGGCGGCTTCCTCAACATTTTTTGTCTATCGGACTGACTTGTGTCGCCAGTTCTCAATCCAACACGGATTTCCTGCGCTCTGCTGGGTAGAAACCTCTCCCTGATTTCTGTCAAAGGCTCGATGAGATTCTTTTGGATATCATTCGCCAACGCTTTAATTGGCGATATGTAGACGCAATAGACCTGCTTTTCCAACTCACCGTTGAGCGACTTGATTACCAAATCGTCGATTATGGAAAGGAACGCAGTCAGCGTCTTTCCGCTTCCTGTTGGGCTACAAAGCAACATATGGTCGCCATTGATGATTGAAGGAATCGCCATTTTTTGAGGGTCAGTGAAATCGGGGAACTTATCTTTGAACCAATTACGAACAGGCTGGCTCAAAGATTCCAAAATGACCTCGGATTCCTCTAGAGAATCAAGGTATACTATGTCTGTCATTTTCGCAGCGACCCTTCTTAACAGTGGTCAGCGTGAACATACGCTATATCAACAATTCGCTTCAACCACGAAATTTGATTGGATGCGACTGGTTTCCAAATTATCTGGAAAAGTGATTCCTACCCGAAAAAATAAGATTGAGGCTGATGAGATGACTCTCTCAAGCCCAGCCTTTTCCACCCTTCCCCCAGCGTAGGACGGGTGTTACAGCGGGGTCGGTAGCTCGCAAGAGGATGAGGGGTGTTTCTTCGGCATTGGGGGGCACCACAATTTCATGGAGTGCGTCAGTAGGGCATGAGCCGATACAGGAAAGACAACCCACGCAATTCTCGTTCAAAACAACCACCGGGCGTTTCTTCCTCTCCGGCGGGCAATCTGTGAGTGGTAGTAATGCCTCAAATGGGCAATGATGGATGCAAAGGTCACAACCGGTGCATTTCGGCTCATCGATAGCCACCATCGCCTGACCCATGGATAACCGTAGACAGTTAGCGCTCTTGACCCCTTTCCCGCCGAAGGCTTGAGAACCCTACGGCGTTCGACGGAGTCGAAGGGAGTACCTTGAGCGGCGATGAGGAGAGAGTCAACACGCTGATGTCCATGCTGAAACGGCGTGGCGTCATCTTCCCGGCGTTTGAGATTCATGGCGGTGTAGCCGGCCTCTTCGACTACGGACCAGTCGGTGGCAGATTGCTTCGCAAAGTCCAACAGGCGTGGCGGGAACACTGGCTCGCTCTAGGAAACATTGTGGAAATAGACAGCCCAACATTAACACCCCATTCAGTTCTTGAAGCGAGTGGCCATGTCGGTGCCTTCAACGACCATGCGTCGGAGTGCGCAAGTTGTGGTGCCGTCTTCAGAAGTGACCACCTGCTCGAAGCGCACCATCCAAATCCAGATTCCTTACCAGCAGACCAATTGGATGCTCAGTTCTCAGAACATGGCGTCATTTGCCCATCATGTGGAAAAGGTGAGTGGTTAGGGGCACGCCCGATGAATCTCATGTTCGCAACTTCAATTGGTGCGGTTGGTGGCGGCAGACAGGCGTACATGCGACCGGAGACGGCGCAAGGAATGTTTCTTACCTTCCCAAATGTCAAGAGGCATTTTAGAGAACGGCTTCCATTTGGTTCAATCCAGGTTGGAAAGGGCTATCGTAACGAAATCAGCCCAAGACAGGGGGTAATTCGCCAGCGCGAGTTCAACATGGCTGAGTTGGAGTACTTCGTCGACCCCGAATCTACCACAATTCACGACCTCTCCTCTTGGAATGACAAATCGTTCAACCTCATGCCAGACCCCGCCGGGCCTCACCCCGAGCCAACCTCAATGACAATCGCTGACGCGGTCGCAAATGATGTCGTTCGCGACCAAACTGTTGGCCTCTTCATGGCCCTCACGCACGACTTCCTGACCTCGGTTGGTGCTGACCCTGCCAAGATTCGATTTCGACAACATGAGGCAGATGAGATGGCACACTACGCCTCAGACTGCTGGGACTTGGAAATGCATGGCGGTTACGGCTGGATTGAATGCGTAGGAATCGCCCACCGCGGCTGCTACGACTTGGCCGCCCACGAAAGTGCCACTAACACCAACGAACTTCGAGCGTGGCGAGAATTTGCGGAACCACTGGAAATCGACAAAGAGGTGCTCGCGCCTGTTGGAGCCGTACTCGGGCCTGCCTTCCGAAGCAAGGCCGGCCTCGTCAATGAGGCGCTCGCAGCGCTGGAACAGTTACCCGACTCCACCCCATTTGAGTTGACACTCACGGATGGCTCGACAGTCACCATTGAGGAAGCGATGGTTGAACGGAAGCGAATTCAGCAGACCGTTCGGGGCGAATGGTATCTGCCGCATGTAATTGAGCCAGCGTTTGGTTTGGACCGCATCATCTGGCATCTTTTGGACCACTCATTTGAGAAGACCGAAAAAGAGGGTGAAGAATATGTCATCCTACATCTTTCGGAGGCGGTGGCGCCGTACGAGGCGGTTGTTCTTCCGCTGTTCGAGAAGGAAGGGATGGGCGAACTCGCCGGTGGATTGCAAAAACAGATTCTTGGGTTGCGAGGGGTGAATGCCTACTATGACGGTTCTCGGAGTATCGGCAGGAGATATGCGCGTGCGGACGAAATCGGAGTTCCTTGGGCGATTACAGTCGACCATCAGAGCGTCGAAGATGGAACCGTAACTGTGAGGCGGCGAGATGACCAAAAACAAATTAGAACATCGATTGATGAGTTGCTTAGCCATCTCAATCGAGGTACTCTCTCCACTCTCTTTTGAACAAACAGTTTCAAATGCTAATTGGCCTAGTAAAATGCCATGAACAATGGTGCGAAGGTGGTCCTCGCTGTTGGCACGGTAATCTTGCTACTCGGAATTGGATTGATGGTGAAGGCTGGACCTTCTGCAACGATTGAGGAACTTGACCCAGTCCCTGTTGCGTTATGGCGGGAAAGTTCTGCCGACCAAGAGACGCTGACTCTCGACCCAGACATGGATTTTGAGGCCTACTTGCAGGGTGACGGGGAACTCAACTCGATATCCATCTTAGATTCTCTAGGACGAGAAATATTCCATTACGGACCATGTGAGCAAGACTCACTCCAAAAAGAGGGTTGTGATGATGATTGGATTGAACTTGGTTACTTTTCAACAACTGATTGTCCTTGCCAAATTTCTCTCAATGCAACGGAAGATGTCATCATCTCTGAGTACGGGAGAGCCGGCGGCCACAGTAATGTCGATGAGTGGCTCTCAACATTCTGTTTTGGGGTGATTGCGATTTGCTTCGGAGTTTTGGTTCTAGCCGGTGGTGGTGGATGGGGATTGTTGGCTGGCAAGAAGAAGGTTGAACTTCAACCTCAGCAGCAATTCGAGCCGCTCGGCGATCAACCTAACTATCCAAGTTAATCAATCTGAGAATTAGTTCGGGCCTTCGGTAATATCAAGGGGTGTCGATGTTCGCTTTGAGATAATGAGCGGAGACGAACCCGTTTTATCGGATTGGACCGAGAGATATCGGCCTTCTAGCGAGAAGGACCTTGAGGGAAACGATGCAGTTCGCAAGCGAATCAAAAATTGGCTCAATACTTGGGCTGATGGAATTCCGGACCGAAGGGGGATTCTATTGACCGGCCCGCCGGGCATTGGCAAGACCAGTATCGTAAGGGCGCTTGCCAACGACAATGGCTGGAATGTAATAGAATTGAACGCCTCTGATGCTCGAAATGCAGCGTCTATTCGTAAGGCTGCACTCGGTGGCGCGACAAACTTCACCTTTGGACTCGATGGCAGTTACAATCCAGAAGCAAGCGTTCGCACCCTGATTCTGCTCGACGAAGTAGACCACCTCCACGGTGGTTTACGAGGCGTTGCAGAATCTCGAATCAGTGATTCCATCTCATCAAGGCAAGGTGTCGAAACCTCGAACAGTGAATTGCGTGGCGATTCGGGCGGCAAGGCTGAACTGCTAAAATTGCTGAAACTGAGTAAACAACCAATCATCATGACTTGCAACGACCCGATGGGATTGTGGGGGCGTCGAAACTCTAGTTGGAAAAGCGCCCGTGACCGATTTTTGAAAGAGGCTGAACTCATTCAGTTCCGGCGTGTCACAGATGCTGCACTCAAACGCATTGCAAGGCGTGTAATCGATGGCGAGAAAGTGACTGCAGACCCTGGCGCAATCGAGTTACTAATCTCAGTCAATCCGGGCGATATACGAGCGCTTGTGAGGGACTTGCAGATGATTGTGGAGGGCAATACCTCACACATAGATATCGCCGCTGTAGAAGCACAAATCAGTCGAGGTTTGCGTGACCATCAGGTCGACCTGTTTCCCGGTCTTGAGGAACTATACCGGTGTGGCAGCGCCAAGGAGGCTAGTCGGTTGAACATGGAGATGGAGAAAACCCCGAGAGAATTAGTCGCTTGGATTTCGTGGAACAATGGCTCGGTTTTGAGAGGACGAGAAGACTTGAGCAGGGCCGCTGAGGCGTCAAGCCGGGCGGACCAAGCACTTCACGCCACATACACTAACCTTGCCTACCGAAGTTGGTATTGGGCAGGGCAACTCTCAGCACTATCCGCAAGCGTAGCAGCAGAAGAAATACCTCAAGGGCGATTATCACTCTCTTATCCCGAATTCATGAGGAGAGGAAACGAACCTTGGCGGCGAGTCACACTCATCGAGAAGATGGCGAACCTTTCAGGTTCGAGTAAACAGGCTGCGAGAGAGGAACTCTGGCCAGCCCTTGCTGCAATTCACGAGGAAGCAGAAACGGTTGACCCAGAAGATTTCCGAATCAGTCTTGAACTCGGATTGGAAGCTGAAGAACATCTACTGCTTCACAAATTGCCGAGTAATCGTGTCTCATCAAAGAAACTTGTTGAGCGATACAACGAACGGCGCGCTACGAAAGAATCCGAAGAACTAGAATTGGAAGATGAAGAAAAAGAGGCTAAAGAGCAGCACCCTGGCCAGAAGCGGCTCGACTTGTTCTAGAACCCAACTTCCATCAAATTGACTTGCGGGATTCTTAACGCTGGCTGGTCTGTCCTCAATGCCCCCTAGCCTGTCCTCAGTACGGGCGGTCTGCGCTTCAGTGGTGTCTGGTTTGGGCCTAAACGCTTACTGGCGTGACTCTAAACACAGAATATCGATAGCGCCGATATTCTATAGAACGGTCACTTCTTCCAAACTCTTGGAGAGAATAGAACCAACACAGTCAGCAACTCCAGTCTGCCAAGCCACATCAGGATGGTAGTAAGAATAAGCGAAAACCAACTCAATCCCGCCCAAGTATGGGTAGGTCCGAGCGCTCCTAGCGCAGGACCTGTATTTCCGAGGGCAGAGACGACCAGCGAGATGGTAGTTTCAAAATCGAGTGTCGGCTCTATCATTGCGAAGATAATCATGCTGCCCATCGCAAGGACCGCCCACCAAGAGAGCATGCCAACGATAATCCACAATTTGTCATCGGGGACAACCTCGCCATTCATTCTCACGAGGTGGACTTTACGTGGGGCCGCAATGCGGGAAATTTCCCTCTTCGCCAGTTGGTACGCTATCCTTAACCTCAGAATCTTCAGACCTCCTCCGGTCGAGCCCGCACAGGAACCTACAATCATCAGGAAGAGTAGAATCATTAGCGAAAGAGTCGGCCAACTCGCGTAATTTGCACTTGCATAGCCGGTCGAAGTTCCGATTGCCACCGCTTGGAAGGCGCCATATCTGAATGCATCAATTGAAGAGAGAGAATCAGTCATTGTCAAGTTGAGAATCATCAACACCCAAGCACCGAGTAAAACTCCGAAATAAACATGCAATTCTTGGTCGCCAACAGCACGCCACCACTCTTTGACAAGAATGAAATGGTAGATGCTGAAATTGATTCCTGAGATTACCATGAATAGAATGATTATCCATTCTACTGCGACGCTGTCGAAATGCATTATACTTGCATCATATGTGCTAAATCCGCCTGACGGCATTGTTGTTAGCGCATGGTTGATTGAATCGAACCAACTCAACTTTCCGATATAACGCAACATGAGTGCCTCAGCTATGGTGAAAAATGAGTAAATTCCCCACAAAATTTTGGCGGTCTCCTGCAATCTTGGCCGTAGCCGAGATAGAGATGGGCCGGTCAATTCTGCCCTAGCGATACTCATTCCACCGCCAAGGTGGCGAGATAGAAGCAACATCCCGAGCATGATGATTCCCATACCACCTAACCACTGAGTCATGCTGCGCCAAAGTAGCAGGCTTCGACCTTGGGAATTGATGCAATCGACTACTGCAGGTATACAGGACGGGCTCGTGCTAGGGTCGATGACTGTCGCCCCTGTCGTAGTGAATCCGGACATCGATTCAAACCACGATCGAATCCAGCCACCCAACGCCTCCTGAAAGGTCGCATCTCCGGCAGCAAATTCGACTGGACCCCAGAACATCCCGCCAAGCCAGAATGGAAAGGCACCGATGGCGACTACAACTGGCCAACCAAATGCAACCGCCGCAAACGCCTCGCGGTCACGAAGTTGGCTCCCATCACCGCTTTTGCGACCACCGTATCTGCGCAACCCTTCGCCAAGAATCATGCATAGCAGAAGAGGAGGAAGGAACGCACGAATTGTGAGGTCTAACTCTTTGAGAAAGATGGAGGCGCACAGAGCAATAGTGAGGGGCAGACAGAGAAGAATTAGTGTCCAGCCCACCACATAGGCGAGAATCTCCTTTCGCATTCAGTCAACTTCCCGTGAGCAGCCGCTCTTCGACTTTACCGATATCCTCTACCCGGGCAAACAGCATCAGCCTGTCACCTTCCTTGAAGACCTGGTCGCCCGAGGCGCGGAGCATACTCTCTTTCCCACCCCTTACCGGGCGTAAAATGAAGGCTACTCTGCAGAGTGCCCCCTCTCTTTCAAGAACTGAAACTTCTTTGTCCAGCATCTTGTGACCCGGCCCAATTGTTGCAGACATCCCGACGATTTCGGGAACACTTGAGAGAAGGTGATAATTTCCTTCGACTTTACTATGGACTTGGCGGAGAATGTTGTTGATTGCTACTCTTCGACGGCTGACTGCAAACGATTGTCCTATTCTGCGAGCTACAGTTGCCATTCTACTGTCATCGAGTACTAGACCTGTCCTCTCCACGCCCATTTCAGCGGCTTGCATTGAGACTGCCATGTTTGTGTGGTCATCAGAAAGAACTGCTATGGAGATGTCGTGGTTGTCTATGTCGATCTCTGTCAAAAGGTCAGCATCCATCGCGTCGCCATGCATCACATCGAGATTGGTATCCTCCCCGATTTTGCTACCAGCCAATTCATTCGCACCCTCCAAACTCTGGCTGATTACGGTGACTCTACTTCCATCTTTGAGATAAGATGCGGCAATCTGCCGACCTAACCGAGTTGCACCAAAAATGAGTACTCTAGGTTTTTCTGGATATTTTGGTGGTGTATGTCCGGCGGCTTGCAGAATTCGTCTAAACGAGTGCTGGCCGATGGTGGCGAAGGCGAGCAAATCACCAGAAGTTATCGATTCTTGCCAACCAGGAATCTTGCTCCTCTCCTTTTGCCGCTTCATGCCAAAGATTCGAGGCAAACCATCGATTTCATTCTCAGCCTCCTCGAGAGTCTTGTGAACCATCTGGTCTGCACTAGGCTCAACCTGAACTACTGCTACCCAAGCATCATTACCCAATGAGAGAACTTCGTGCATCGATGATGCTTTCAATCCCGCTTTCAAGTCCCCGATCACCAATAGGTCAGAACAGACTGCGTGGTCCACACCTGACCATCGCTTGAACGCTTCCGGTTTTTCAGCATGGACTAATTCTGCACCATGAACTCTGGCGATTGTCATCAGTTTGACGCCATTGCCCTCATGTTCATTGATATCTCTGGCTAGCGCACAGGCGATGAGATTCTTTTCATCTCTGTCAGTGGCGGCGATGAAGACCTCCGCTTTGTGAACTTCAGCCTCTTTGAGGTCCTTGCGTCGATTGATGTCACCTTGTACAATCATTACATCGAGGGCTTGAGCCTCTTTGATTGCAGTAGGGTCCGGGTCAATCAGTACTACATCGCGGCCTTCGGAGCGTAGAGCCTTCGCTACCCCCCTACCGACTTCGCCGGCGCCGCCGATTACGATCCTCAATGAATCACCTCTTGGCAATCTTTCCGCCTTGCAACCACCATATAGCCATTCACCATCTCAAATATACGGTACTTTGTATGTTCCACCTGAATTATATGGTCCATCAATTGTTTCCAACTCCTGATAAAGATTGTATTGATTTGCGTAAACTGTGGCCAATCTATAGAATTCCATGGGAGCCTCTCCGTTTGGACTGGCAGGTTCAATAAACTCGGAAAAGGCTGTCGGCGTGTGCAAAAGCCATTTGTTATTCACAACATCCACCGAACCTTCGAGATAACAGCTCTCAGGGTCAATACCTTGGTCATCACACCAATCGAGACTGTAAGGGATCAAAATGTTCGACCACGCGTGTGGTTCCCACCGCTCATGGTCCTTGTCAGTAAGCGCTCCGAACTCATACCAAGTTGGAATGTTTTTGACCCGCAATATACTCATCCAAGCATTCGATTGTTCATCACAGTCACCAATTCCTTGTGCCAAACAAGCCGGTCCATTGCGCGGTGGACCGAATGGATTGCCTTCACCATAATCGACATTTTCTCGCATATAGTCGAAGGCAGCCCTAGAGAATGCGAACACATTATTCTGCTGAGATGCTGGCAAACTCGCAAGAATATTGTCAGCGGCTGATATGACTATTCCATTCGTGCCATCGATTGCCCAATCTGGATTGCCAGCCCCATGTGTGCGGTCATACCACTGCGACTCTTCGCCAATCAGTTGCGTGGTGGAGCGAATCCAACCATTTCGTTGAAGGTCATCAAAAGTTCCAGAATTTGAAACATCCATACCAACTACCTTCCCATTCACCAAACTGTCAACATCACCACTCTTCCACCAAGTGTAGGAATACGCGGTGATGTCGTAACTTACGATTAGTTGCGCAAAACTCTGTGATGGAATCGCCCCCTCCCAAAGCAGGCAGCGAGTGTATTCACAGCGGCCGTCGCCCGCCCCAAGGGATGGCCAATGGACTGATGTTCTGCCATCCTCCAAAAGTAAGGCATTATCAGATTCAAGATATTCTTCAGTCAAGACTGGCACACCAATATGAGGAATCGAAGCACCAACACCCATCGAAGTTACAGTTTGTAAGGTGAAAGCGGTATCTTGGAAGCCCCCTCTATCGAAGGTGGTATCCCATGTGCCTCGGCTAGTCCTTTGGATTGGGATGTTGAGCCAGAATGTGAACTCTCTTTCAGTATTGTCGAAATTTTCGATGACCACTGTCCTGTGAAGAGTGTACGACGACTCAACCGGGTATTCGTGATACGGGCCAACTGCCTTCCATAGTTCATCCAACCAACTGCTCAATTGTTTGTTCACATGTTCTTGCGCCGGGGTGAAAAGGAAGATGAATGCGATGACGAGCACAATGACGAGATTCCTGTACTGTTTACCTGACTTCTTACGCCTTCTGGCCACCGCTGCCCTCTTCGCTTTCTCTCTAGGTGTAGGGCCGTACCGAGTCTTGGCAGGTTTCCCCGAAGTGGGTGGAAATGCCTTGACGCGACCAGCCATTCCAGATGAACCGCTGATGATTCTGCCACAATCGTAGCAGAGAGGTTGGCCTGCCACCGTAGGTGACATGCAGTAAGGACAGCGGGTCACTACTCATTTTGTGTGTCACAGCGCTCTAAAACGGTTCTCCAACGGAAGGCCGTTTTCTGCCCACTAACAGGCTTTACGCGATTTCCGGGGGAGTGGTCGCTTGAGACGAGGTGGTGATGCTTAAATTCGCTAGATTGGGTAGTCGGGTTGGGAGAATAAACGAACGGTACGCTGGAATTGTGTCACTCATCTTCACCGTAGACAATCTCGCCGCGGATTCTTTCGGATTTCTGTTGATGCCGTTGCGATGATGCTCTTGCAGTACGGTCAAACTCCTGCCTAATTTCTGGTAACAAGGCGCTCGGAAGCCACTTTTTTTCAGCGATGCTGAACCCATAAATTGCTGCTGGCAGCATTATGATTAGCAGAACTGGCTGTGAAGTTATTCCAACGGTTGCAATTATCAAAATGAACCCTCTCAATACACCTGACTTCCAGAGAACACCCCAAGGTCGCTTCTCTATGATGGAGGCGCCTTGCCAACTAGTGAGAATCGCCTCGAGTGCCGGCAGATGTATGACCAACCAAAATCCGAAGAGCAGCATTTCTGGATTGAATCCCGAAACGAACCCGGGCCACAGTGGGTCCGCCATTCGAATCATCAGATAGACCGCTTGGAGAGCCCCCATCCCTAGCCCAAGAGTCCAACCAGAGGTGGCGCAGGCGCGGGCATTCAAGGTGCCTTTGCGAGTTAAAATGAAATGAAGAAGCAGTGACTGTGCAAAGCCTAACAGCAGCATGAAAACGACTGTTCGGTCAATCAAAACAAATCTAGTTGCAACTACCTGTTGCACGAACAGATTGTCGATGAACCAGCCAGTGAACGAACCGATTGCAATTCCGAATGCAAGATGCTTCGTGGCGCTTGGCATATCATAGAATCCAGCCATTCGCTGCATTCCACCACGCCAACCGATGAAGATGCCAACCATGCCGATGGCAGTCAATATCTGAAATGTTGACTGAGCGATGCCTAGCGCCATATTACATCCGACTTGAGAACCGTTGATGTATTCACCGGACTGCGAACCGCATAGAGCGGCGGATTCAAACGGAACGGTTGTGAGCGATGGTCGCGAGGGAGTGCCATGGCGTTGGAAGGGCTCAAGTCAGGAATATTTGGCGCACTCGCTCTTCTCAAAGGAAAACGCAAGTTGGATGAGGCTCAGTTATCAGAAATGGTACGCAGCATTCGGCGCGCTCTTCTTGAATCCGATTTCAATGTCAGACAGACCAAGGAAATCACAGAACGGCTAGAAAATAGAATGAGAGATGAGGAAATTCGACCCGGATTGACTTTGCAAACTCATGCACTGAATATCCTCTACTCAGAATTAGTCCGAATACTCGGTGCGCCTCGTGAGATTCAACCACACAACCAGACAATCCTGATGGTCGGACTTTTCGGTCAAGGAAAAACCACGACAACAGCCAAACTTGCTGAATGGTGGCGTAAGAAACACAATATGAAAATCGCCGTTATAGAGGCTGATGTACATCGACCTGGTGCTTACAAACAATTACAACAGTTACTCGAAGATTCTCCGGTTGAAGTCTATGGTGAACCCGATGAAACGGATTCACTCAAAATCGTCAAGAATGGCCTCGCCGCAGTCGGCGGAGCCGACCTTGTAATCGTCGATACGGCTGGCCGGGACAGCCTCGACCAAGAACTACTTGACGAACTCGATAGGATTCACAAGGTTGCAAATGCAACTGAAAGATTCCTTGTCATCGATGCTCAAGTCGGCCAAGCCGCTGGACCAGTCGCAGCATCATTCCACGACCTTGTCGGAGTAACTGGAGTCATTGTAACCAAACTCGATGGAACAGCAAGAGGAGGTGGCGCCCTTTCAGCAGTTGCCGCAACCGGCGCACCGATCTGTTTCATCGGAGAGGGCGAGAAAGTTGTCGACCTCGAACTCTTTGAGTCGGACCGGTTTATTTCTCGTCTACTCGGAATGGGTGACATTCGTGGTCTCATCGACCTCGCTCCAGAAGACATGGATGCAGAAGAAGCTGCCAGAATAGCAGAGCGATTGATGTCAGGACGCTTCACATTGAATGACATGTACAAGCAAATGGAAATGATGTCTAAGATTGGCACCGTCGACAAAATTCTCTCTCACATGCCGATGGGGATGTTTGGCGGCATGGGCAACATGTCATCAAAGCAGAAAGATGAGATGCAAGGAAACCTCGAGAAATTCAGAGTCATCATGGACAGTATGACCGCGCAGGAGAAGAACGAGCCCACCATTTTGAAGCAAGAGAGAATCCGAAGGGTCGCCCGCGGTTCTGGAGTTACTGAGAAAGATGTTCGTGATTTGATAGGGCAATGGAACCGCTCTCGAAAGATGATGAAGGGGATGAAAGGAAACCGCCAGATGCGCAAGCAGATGAAGCAGATGATGAGTGATGTCGACGATGTTGACCTACCGATGTAGGTGACTTCGATGGAAAGACGGTTTGCAATCGTTGGCCATAGAGCCACTAGTTCGGGTAAAATTCGGCTCAATGATTTAGCGGGCAGCGCCGGCAGAATGGATGTTCTAGTAAGGGCAGTCAATGCTGCTCTGTTCCTCTCGCATGGTATGCGCGAAGATAGCCACATCACACTCCATCTCATGGGTGGACCGGGGCCACCTCGGCGAATCTGGTTTGATGGCTCCCGACTACAAGGGCTGCACAGCGATGAACGAGCAATTGCAGGTCAGGTCAACAAAGTTCTGCAGTATCCCGTTCCACCCATCGGCCAATTGGTAGAAATTTGGCCAGGCCTCTGGCATTCTGGTGGTGACCTCTCGACGACCATCGGTGAGTGGCAAAGAGAAGATGTAACATTGGTAAAACTCGATGCAGAAGGTACCGCTCTCGAAGCACAGGAACATAAGGAAATACCCGAAAAAATCGGTTTCGTACTCTCTGATGACCGCTCTTTCACTGATGAAGAAAACATACTTCTCGCCCAATCGATGGAGGCTCGGTCAATTGGCTCAAAGTGGATACAAGGTCATATCGCCATCGGAATAATCCACCATATGCTGGATGAGCAGCGACCACTCGATATCTAAAGGGAACAGCCAGCGAAAAGGCGCAGGCAAACTCGCCGCAATTCTATAGAGCGAACACTTAATCGCCTTTAACAACCCACGATGGCAATCCATCTGCAGTTACAGTTCTGGCAAGAATCTCGTCAGAAATCGATAATGGGTGACCTTGTGGCCAAGTCCCGAGAGTGGAAACACTCGCCCTTCCTTGTCTAATGCAGTGTGAATCACCGTGCTCAATGGGCTCGTCGACGATTGTGGCCGCACCAATTTTCACAGACCATTCGCCATCGCCTCCTTCGACTACTCTTGTGTGCCCCCTATACCAACGGCCTCCCAAGTGGGTGGAGGAAAACACCCCATTCCAATCGACTGGGACATTGAGATTGAGGAAAACATCACCAAGAGATAGTGCGTTGCGAAGATATTCTTCTTCATCGCCACCCTTCGGTTTCAAGGAACTGCCGTCAACTCGGCCGAGGTTCACAGGCTCGGCCGGAATTAATTGACAAACATGGTTGACCAATTCGATTGTCGCCTTGACTGCTACTTGGAAATCGACTGGTTCAAAACTGTCTAAACTAGTCGAAATCGCTGGCAATCCACCACACGCCGCCTGTCTAGCACCTCCAATCGTCCCCGAATGGAGAACATCGACAGACATGTTGGGTCCCCGATTTACTCCACTAACACAGAGAGAGGGAGCCGGGATTCCATCTGGTAAGCCCCCACCTAGTGCAGTCAATACGCAGTCAGCAGGATATCCAGAGAGGTCGAAGAGCCAAACAGGGGCGCCATCTTCAGCGAACTCAAAATTTGCTAGCATGTCGTTTCTCAAGCGGAGCGTGAGAAGTCTGTGAAGAGTGATATGCATTGTGGAGGCGGAACGCTCGCGGTCAGGTGCGCAGATTATCAGCGGATATCCTTCATCGTGAAGACCTTGGACTAACTCACCCAAACCGGGTGCTTCAATTCCATCGTCATTTGTGATTAAAATTGTATGTCGCAACTTTACTCCTCCTCTAATTGTGGGGCCACTGCCCCCTCACCTTCTGATAGTCCGAGCGTCACCAATATGACTCCTGCGACCAAAAACGGTCCACCGAGTAGAGTGAACAGGCCAGGAGCAACTGCGGTTCCGAGAAGCCAACCGATTAGAGAGCCGACGAGTGGCTCAAACAGGACTGCCACTGAGATGATGATTGGAGGGAAATAGCGCAGTACTGCGTTGATACCTGTATGGCCGATAAGTCCAGGGCCAAACGCGAGGTAGGCAATCGCCGGGAGATAGACGAGGTCACTCCAACCTAGAAGGGATGTGGTGGTTGTCAGTGCACTGAGTGTGGACCCTTCAACCACCATGGAAGATAATGCAAGTAATACTGCTGCGATGAGTGTGACTGGGAAGGCGTAGATGAAAAGTGGCATCCATCCACGCAAATATCTTCCAGCGACCAAATATCCTACGATTGCAATTGCTCCGATGAAGGCCGCCGCATCCCCGATTAAAGTGACATCACCTTCGGTAGTGACTCCTAGAAGAGTTATTGCAGCCCCAAGAAAGCCGACTATCGCGCCCGTAGCTTGTTTCCGGTTGATGCTTCGGCCCATGAGATATAGCCCTGAAACGATGACCAGGGGGTGGGCTGTAACAAACAGAAGACTGTGGGTCAGTGAAGTATGGTCAAGTGACCAGACCCAACTCGCAAAATGAATCCACAAACAGATCGCTGAGCCGACAACTGCGAGGATTACTCGCCGTTCACACAGTCGAGGGAATTGGTCAGGAGAATCTCTTCTGAAAGCAATCAATTGATACAAGAACGGAGGTAATAGGATTAGAGCAGTTACTTGTAATCTCCAAGAGGCTTTCAGAATTGGTGGGACATCGTCGATGAGTTGGAAGACCGCCCCTGCGCTCGATACAGCAATCACTGCAGCACCAAGAATAAACCAGGCGTAAGTAGGAGGCGAATGGTTCGCCACGGCTGGTCACCTCATCCGAGTTCTGCTTCCATCAACTGGTCTTTTGGACCGATGATTCCGGCTTTTCTGAACAGGCCATAAATTGCTCCTGCTAACAGTACATTCAGCATAACAAATGTTCCAAATCGAGCATATGGATACCATGAGAGGTCGCCCATAACGACATTTTCCATGAGTGGCTCACCATCCGGCCCGATGACTGAAGCACCTTCACTGGTCAATTCGACCATGTCACCTGTCGGAAGTTCATCTACAACTGCGAAGATTGCGCTCTCTACACCGAGGAACGCTTCACCGGTCAACATTCCCGCAGCGAGCATGAATGTACCGAGCAACATGATTGCACGCGCCCGCTCAGCCTCCTTGTTACCCTCTTTCTCACGAATTTTCTCAACCTTAGGTTTGAGCCGCTTTTCCTCCCACCAGTCGCGTAATCCTCCACCGATGAGCATCGGGAAGGTTGCGAGGGTCGGCAGATACATGCCGAGCCCGAAAGATGTGCCCATTCCTGTCGCCCATTCTACGAAGCAGCCCAAAGCAAATCCGAGCCCGAGGGCCTTCAGGTTGCCCTCGTTCTCGGCGAGTAGAATGGTGAATGTAGCGAAAGCGTTTGCTTGCGGGGCGAGCAGGTCTATCTTACCACTCGCCAACATCATCGAGAGGAAGATTGCAACACCAGCACCAAGAATGGCTCCGGGTACGACCCCCATGATATTGCCCTTGGAAATGTGGTAGGGTCGGTTCCCTATGTATAGGCTGTTTTTGTAGTCACCAACGACTGTCCCGGACATCGAAATCGCAGAGCCGAACACGGTAGTCCCAACTAGTCCCATCAGAATCGCCTCCTCTTTGGAAAGCCCAAGAGTATCACGCAAGTTGAGGAACAGGCCTAGCAGCCCTAGCAACACGATGAATGAGGTCCCGCTGACGGGTTCTATTCCAGTTTCACCCATGACGCGGACTGCAATCGCACCGAGTAGGAAAGTAGCTACTCCGACGATTAAGGAAAATAGAATGCTCGGAATCAGAGGGAAGCCCCCTATCCAGAAAATTATCGACATCGCGACAAACGCTATGAGTATGAAAATCGGAAGATGGTAAAGCGGCCATTCGTACCACCCTTTTCCTTCAATATATTCAGCCCCTTGCTCACCTCGGAAAGCCTTTCGAATATCACCGAAAATGCCGACGAAAGTTGGCGCCATTTTCACCAGTCCGAGGAATCCGCCACCGAGGATTGCGCCGATTGCGACAACCCGAATTAGAGTTCCATAGACCGTCATTTGAACTAACGGACTGTAAGGTTGAGTGGCCGGGTCACCTATGTCAGAGAGGAGATAGTAATCACCCAAACTCGCAATGTAGACAGGGACATCAAGCATTACTGCCATCGGCACCAAGTAGAACCATGCGACCAATGTCCCCAAGTTGACGAGAATTGCCACTCTGAGTCGCATAAACCACCCTATTGCGAACAAGGTTGGTGAGAGTTCGACCCCGAGATAGGTGTACATGAATGGGTTCATGCTGCCCTCTTCGTAGTAGGTTACTCCCTTGGAAACCCCCTCCCATGTGCCGTGCTCTCCCGCTACCGTCTGAACTCCGGCGGGCTGGTGAACTGCATGGTGGCTGAAGATTGAAGCGAAGCCGGTCTTAGCGAAGGACAACTTCTGGGCGATGACATCCATGATAGAGGCAGAGACTCCATCCAAATGGCGCTTCCAAGAGATTGGATAATCAATCAAGAACATGAATAACATTGTTGCAACCGTCGACTTGCCTACTGTGGCGAGTGATTCTTTCGCTTGTTCCGCCGCTCCGGTCGAGACATCGCAGGCGATGTCGAGCAGAACGAGAGTCGCCTCAAATCCAGGCATCGGTAGAGGGTCTTCAACCAACCAAACTCGTCTGAATATGATGAAATACATCACACCGAGGAATCCCGCAAACATCGAGGCGATGATGCCGATGAAGGCGAGTTGGAATGTATCGACATTGTTGATGAGGTGGCCTCCTGCCACTTCATAATTCGGACTAGAGGCGAGGAGGAAAATTGCTGGGAATGTGAAAATAAATCCAGTAGAAGCGTGGGTCGCCCCAGTTGTAGCGCTGGTTGCAATATTCACTTCGGAGGGGGTCCAGCGCATCGCCATCCCAAACAGATAGGCGATGTACCAAGCGGCGGATACAGCAAGTCCAATCTTCAATCCGATGTAAGCGGTGACGCCGCTGAAAACAGCACCAATCAAAATCCCGACGATAACTTTGCTAAGCGACCAGTGACTGACTTCAAACGCCTCTTCGAGGTTCTTCTCTTCGAGATATTGTTCGAGTAGACCGGTGTTGAGATTCTTGTACATGTCCTGGTCGAGCCAAGTCAGACTGCCGTCCTCAATCGCCTTCAAACCGTCGGCAGTGACCGGCTGACGATATGCAGAACGCTTCACCCCCAAATTGACTCACCTGCCCTTAGGGGCAGGTGGTCACAGCGCGCTTCTCTTCAATACGATTGCCCCGAAGGAGGCAGGTCATCAGTTGAGTAAGAGGTTCAATGGTCCCTGATGATTTTGTACCGGCCGAGCGCTTCCATCCACATGATTTCGCCGCCAGCAACTATGTTCATTCCTTCATCAAGAGGTAGCACCATCATCTCGTAAGTCTTAGCGTCCATAGCATGGACTTCCTCACCTGTGATGTGGGTCACTGTAGCCGAACCCTTCTCAATCATCGGGACATAGATATTGTCTGTTACTGTACCGACATGGCTCCTCTTCTGACCCGTGAATAGGTTCTCAAGTTCGATGCGCGCCTTGGCGCTACCGTGCTTACCTGGCTTCGATTTTGAGATACTCAATATCTTGAATGCATTATCATCTAGAGCGACATACCGCCCTACCTTCAAAGTGCGAATCTCAACTCTGTTCGTGCCCGGCATCTCAACCCCAACCTCGACCCCTCCATCCGGTCTTATCAGCATTACCTAATTCGATAGTGGAACCTGCCGAGTGGTAGGGTCTCTAGGAGTATTCGTAAAATCCTTGACCACTCTTTCTTCCGAGTTTACCTTCGGAAACCATTTCCTCAAGCAATTTTGCGGGAGCGTACTTGTCGTCATCGAACCCTTCGTGCAACACTCTCATGATGTGGAGGACTGTATCCAATCCAATCAAGTCGGTCAATGCGAGCGGCCCGATTGGGTGATTCATACCGAGTTTCATGATTCCATCAATTGCTTCTGGCTCTGCGACCCCTTCCTGAAGTGACAAGATTGCCTCATTTAGCATCGGGCAGAGTAGTCGGTTTGAGATGAAGCCGGGGGAGTCATTGCAGCAGAGGGCGACCTTACCCATATTTTCAGCAGCAGTGACCACAGCATCGGAGACCTCGGTGGAAGTTTTTGAACCGTTGATGATTTCAACCAATTTCATTATCGGCACTGGATTCATGAAGTGCATCCCAATAACCCTGTCAGGACGAGTAGTTGAAGCAGCGATGTCATTGATGCTGATACTGCTAGTATTGCTCGCCAATATCGTTTCAGGTTTGCATAATCCATCTAACTCAGCAAAAGTTGAGAATTTTAAGTCGGGAATTTCGGGGATTGCTTCGACCACAAGGTCACAGTCTGAAAGCGATGATTTTTCAGTCGAAATCGTCACTCTAGCGAGTGCCGCTGACGCGGCATCAGCAGTCATTCTATCTTTTGAAACCAACTTACCAAGCGAAAATTCGATTGCGGCGAGGCCGTTGTCGACAAACTCCTGTTTGATGTCAACCATTGTTACCTGGTAACCTGCACAAGCTGCAACTTGTGCAATGCCATTCCCCATTTGACCTGCACCTAAGACGCCGACACTCTCAATACTCATAGGGCGGGGATTGAGGTCGGCTGCATAGCCGTTCTCTTTGAGTACATTCGATGAGAATATACATTTGAAGCGATATCGTTGTGCTATCGAATGTGGGAAATCGGTTCTGAACTCACTTTTTGGTCAATCAGACCATTCGCCCCAGTAACCCGAATCATTGCGGAACCACCAGCGCCCACTGTTTTCTGGCCACTCAAGCCATTCGAAACCGTCGTCGCCAACTTCACCTTCCAACTTCCATGGTGGTTTACCTGAGGCAGAGTCCACACCTCCTGCCTCGGCAGCTTGAGCGTTCCGAACGCCCTCGCCTTCCTGCTCGGAAGCCCACTCACCGCCAGCCTCATCGACGACATCGAGTGCTTGTTGTAGGCGCCCTCTCGTCTTCTTCGGCTTCTTCTGTTTCACCACAATCGCTGCGACTAAGCCGCCTATTGCTAGGACCACTATTACCAAAATTGCGATGAGGCCAAATGGCAGTCCTCCACCGGATGTTGAATCGCCTCCGATGTTCGAGTTACCCCCCCCACTGTAAGGTGGGCAGCCAGGCGGATCGGCGAACGGAGAAGATTCTGTTGGGCAAGCATCGGGATTCCTTGCGCCCTCAACATACTGACCGGGCCAATCGGCGTCTCGACCGGGCGTCCAAGTTGGGTCACCGTAATTGTCGAAGTATCCGTCACCATCAATGTCAGACCACTGAGTTGGTTCCCCTGCCCAAGCATCAGCTCCATCTTCTGTAGTCCATTCCGAATCGGGGTCACTAAATCCGTCAGAGTCTTCGTCGGGACAGCCATCCCGGTCCTTCGATGAATCACCAGCCCGATTAGGACAGTCATCGCCATTCAGTCCGTCAGCATTGTCACCATGACCATCTCCATCAGTATCGGCAGATTGGCTAGGCTCGTTCTTGAAAAGCCCATTTGGCCCATCTACCGGATTGAACACACCATCTCCATCTGAGTCGGTTTCTGACTCGGCGCAACCGTCAGGATGGACCCATGGCGCCTCTTCTATAGGTGTGTTCGGACAGAAGTCGTTTGAATCGACAATTCCATCAGTATCAGTATCCCTTTCTGATGGCCCGCACCCTTTGGAATTGACATCGTTGCGCTCGCCGTAGGGCGTTTCTATGCATTCGTCCGGCGAAGCGCCGTTCCAATTGTCACCATAGCCGTCGTCATCTCCATCGGCCCACTGGCTCACCTCATCTGGGAATGCATCTGCAGAATCAGACCAACCGTCAGAATCGCGGTCAGGGCAGCCTAGGCTATCTTCCGTAGAATTGCCGGCTGCGTTAGGGCAGTCATCAGCCAAATCGCCAGTAGGATTGTCACCATAGCCATCTCCATCGATGTCACGCCATTGTGTCACATCGTCAGGGAAGGCATCGCCTTGGGTGTTAGTTCGGAGACCATCACCATCGAGGTCGAAGGAGTGATTGTCACCCCAGCCATCAAAGTCAGTATCTACCCACTGTGCAGCGTCAAGAGGGAAAACATCAGCCCCATCTGTGATTGTCCAATCGCCATCCTCGTCCGAATAACCATCACCATCAGTATCGGGGCAACCTAAACGGTCAGCCGTAGAATTGCCGAAAGAACCGGGGCAATCATCTGCATTGAAACCACTCGAATTATCTCCGTATCCATCACTATCCGAATCAGACCACTGACTCCCCACCAAGGGAAAGGCGTCCGAATCATCTGCCCAACCATCGCCATCTTGGTCAAGGCATCCAATGACCGGTTGGGTTGAGTTCCCAGCGACTGTTACGCAGTCGTCTTCGTGATTGAAAATCCCATCACCATCGTCGTCAATTTGATGCTGTGCGCAGCCGAACGCGTCGATTGTTTCGCCCAAGTTGGTATCGGGGCAATCATCGGCACCATCCCAAATGCCATCGCCGTCGGTGTCGGGCAAAATGTTGGTCGCATCGACGCCGATCCGTCCCCAAGAGAGGACTCTCGCCATCAATCCCAATCGAACGAATCCCATACTCTCCCATTCGATTTGGCCTTCTTCTGTCAAAAGCCAGTTCAGCAGATTGAAGCGGTCATCCATATGCTCTTCATTAACTATGAAATGTACATCATCTTGAACCGGCCAGGTTCCATTTGAACTATTATCTGCTGAAGGAAGAACCATTCCACCTCCCGCTGAGATATGGTCGGATGCACCATGTGTCCAATTATCTGCAATCGGAACTAGCCATAGACCGGGGGCGGCGAGTGAGACATCGAGTTCTGTGAAGCCGAGAGTGTTATCATCTTGAGAGACAGCAAAAAGAATGCCACTGCGCGTTTCTAATTGAAATCGGTAGCGCTCATTATTTGAAGCAAAGAAACCTTCTGCGAATTCACAATCCGAACAGGTCAACATCCTTTCCATCATCATCGGTACAGAACGGTTATCCCATCGCCCGGTCAGATGAATCCCTTCTTGTGGACAGGATGGATGAAGGTCACCCCACTCTTTGACCCCGTCCCCATCATTATTCGGTGCTACAGAAGTTAGCGAGACTCCCGGCGCCCAACCATTCTGGCTGAGAGAGGCATCACTGGCGCTCGAAAAGATCCACCTCAATTGCGCCATGGAAAGTCCCCCGATTGTGCTCAAACAAGACTGTGCATTGCTCGTCTGTTTCACAAACAAGGCCGCAGGCATCCTTCCTACTGGAACTTCCAACAGTTGTCTAGGAGTGTTTGCACAGTCGCGCAAACCTGTGGTTGAATGGTTGGCTAGCCGACCGGCAAGATGTTCAGGTGAACCGTGGCTTACTACGCCAACAATATCCTCCCCGTTACAGAGGGATTGGGTCAGTTGGCTCGCTGTTGCATTGTCGTGTGAGAGGAATCGCCCATCGTCCGGCCATGCCGAACTCCATCGGCTGCGCATCAATTGACTTGTTACTTCCCCGTGAAGTCTGATGTAAGCATCATCACCAGCATAGACTGCGAGTCGCCCACGATTTGTCGCGAATACGATTCGTGTACCATCTGGCGACCAGGCGACATCCCGGGCACCCCTAGAGCTACCTTGGCCGCTACTAAAGTCTGCGAAATCGTAGAGGCCGGACCAGTTAGATGCGAGCCCCATGTAAGCATCATTTCTTGCTCCCGCCATAGCGAAGAAGCCACCATCAGGTGAGAACGATATTGCGCGTACATCGTTGTTCTCCCAACCGTTGCCAACACTGGAGTTATTTGTCACATCGTAAACGCGCCAATAATTGTCGTCACTTCCCGTGACTATGTTGGTCCCGTTCGGACTCCAATCTAGACCGGATACTGTTCCTGATGCATCATGGCGATTCATCATCACCGTCATGTTTGACACCCAAAGTAGTGTCAATTCTTGTCCATGAGTTACCCCCATCAGTCTCCCATCAGGACTAGTATCTAGATTGTAAATCGGGTCACCAAGACGAATATCATGAGTCAATGACCAATTGCAGACGCAATAGGAACGGACCCACCTATCTTCATCACCCGTGAAAAGATAATCACCATCACCTGAAAATTCGACAGAATATACATTGCCTTCATGGTCACTCGCAAGGTCAACTACTAAAGTTGCAGTTTTTGTCTGCCAATCGATCTCCAAGACTTGAACTGTTTCGGCCCCATTAGATTCGTAACCTGAAACAGCCAAGTATGTGCCATTGGGTGAAAAAGAGAGGTCTCTAACTTCAGTTCCGACATTCTTGAGAACAGATTTAATGGCCCCAGTTGAGCTGAAAAGAGTCACATCTCCGTTGTCTCCACCTGCAACAATCCAATTACCGGTTGGGTCGAACACGACAGCCCTCGAGCGAGCGTTGGTGAACCAAGTGTATGCTGCCCGATTGGAGTCCCTCCAATCTTGAGTTGTGGCACCGACAAAATCAGGGTTGCCATCTCCGTCTGCGTCGGGGCAGCCATCGTAACCGATTGTGCTGTTACCCCATGCATATGGACAATCATCGACTGCATCATCGAAGCCATCGTAATCGCCATCGACGGCAACTGCAGGAATTGCCAGAGAAATCGTCACTCCGACCATCAGCAACGCCATGACGATAGCGCGACTGCTCAACTTCATGCTTCGTCTGCCCCCTCATCATCGCTTGATGGTTGCGCATTATCGTGTAATTCTTCCAAATTGAGTTCTTCAGCGCTCGCCGATGATATTTTGGAAATGTCATGGACCTGTTGTAGCAAACTGGAATCTGCATCATCAATATCCTTCTGTTCGGAGGGCGGAGGCCCTATCGGGCCTTGAGAACCGGGCATAATCATGCTATCAAAATCAGCCTCATCGACTTCGGTTTCCTCTGTAAGTAGTTCCGGGTCGATGGGAGTCCCAATTGGCTCATCCCACTTTGAGCGAGAGTCCCTTCTCGTCTGTGTAAATGCGAACAATCCAGCCAGAATAGAGGCGACGAGTAGAATATTGAGTGAAGAACCCGGAGCAGTAACCTTTGCAGCGAGGGTTGAATCACTCGTCACAACCTCATTGGCTAACAGAACTTCGCGCCTATTTCCAGCAGCATCCTCAACCACAAGTTCAGTCACCCACGCACCGGGTTGTCCAAACTCGGTGAGGTCAACTATCAATGACGGTGAAATTGGTTCACCACCTAATTCATTGTAGACAATCGTCCTCTCCCGGTTGATTGAAAGCGACCAAAATGTGATGTCCTCGTCAAGGAAATCGACGCTCAATCCGAGTGCGCAACTCGCTACGGGCTCTGGCTCAAAGAGAGTTGAAGGGGGTTGATCCTCGCAGTTTGGTTCATCCCAGGAGAGTGCGGCTCGAGGTGCTGTCCGATCTACTGTGATGAAAACTGACACACCACCATGGTTTCCAGCAGCATCAACCGATGTTGCGGTTATCTCGTAAATTGACTCTTCGTCAGGAAGTGAAAACTCCGCCCAATAATCTTCATTTTCACAGTCGACAGTCTGAATCTCGAGATGTAAAGTGACCGCGACTTCAATTCCAGATTCACATGTTCCAGTGACATTCCATGAACGGACCGAAGTGTGAGTGGCAGGTGCGGGTGAGGCGATTGTGAGTAAAGGTGAACGGGTGTCTAGTGTCACGGTTAAATCGAAAATATAGATGTTTTCAAGCGCCTCGATTTCAAAGCGGATTTGGTTCATCCCTTCCTCCAATTCAACAGGCACGACAAAGTCACCAGACGAGATTTCTGAGCCGTTCTGCACCATCCAAGCCGTTCCGTCCCAAAGGCTGGACGACCAACTCTGCTCCGGCCCAAGATGGAGTTCAGCGAATACAGTAGGAGTGTTCAGGATTTGGTAGTTCCAAGATGCGGTCACAGTCGGTAGATATGCTTCTGGAGTTAGGTAGACATCGGTACAATTTGTCGCAACATTCGGGTTCGGTCCGAGCGTTAAATCGGTTGCGAGAATGCAAAGTTGATGCCAACCAGTTTTTTGGAGTTCAACTATCGTGGAATACTGGGATGAGCCGGCTGCGAATTCTCCGACGACTTCGCCATCAAGAACCAACGATTGTTGAGCAGGCTCCGAAATATTCCAATTCAAATCGAATCGATGATGCCAGAGTGTTTCATTTTGGGCTGGGGAGATGACTTCGATGAGCGGCGCAGTCCTGTCAAGTTTGAGAGTTTTAACATGTGACCCCCAATTTCCAGCCCAGTCGAGAGTCTCAATGTTCAGTTGCCAAATTCCATCAGTTAGATTCGAATAATCCAGTTCCACATCAAATGGTAGAAGATAATCGGCAATGCCCATGTAGAGTGGAATGAATTCCTCGTAAATCGGGTCTTCCAACGGCCAAGGCGGCTCTTCCGCCCAAAAACAACCTCGATGTCGCTCAATCCCCTCTTCGTCCATCATTCCAATGCAGACCCTTTGGGTATCGAAGAACAGGTCGAGTGAGATGGTAATAGGTGAATCTAATGCGTTCAGCGCGTCAGGGGGTGAGAATGGCTCCAAACTCCAATTGCCATCATCTGATGTTCCTGAATATCTATTGACTACTATCTGAGGTTGATTTTGCACTGAGTTCTCTGCACCCCAAGGGTCGTAGACAACTGAAAAATCAAGGCTGTTGTCATTTCCAGAGGGGTCAACTGCGAATAGGTCGAATTCGTTCAGGCTAGTCCATCGCCAAGTTTTGACATCATCTGGGTCGCCATCTCTCACAGTCCAATACGTTGGATGTAGGATAAGAGAGAGATTCGCCCGCCCGTCGGAAGATACCGGTATTTCTGTGCCATTAAGCCAAATTCGAGTTTCAGGGTCTGTTTGAATGTACATGCCATCCGGTGTTGAGGTGTTAGTCAGTAACTCCCAACCATGCAGAATTAAGGGAGGGGAAAGGTCGTCGTGCTCGACGATAATTGTCGTGAAATTTACCCTATCTGCAACATCTGTGACATTTGCTGCAAAAGTTCGCCAAGTGTTGTCTGCTGGCATAGTCAAATTGACCCAAGCGGAACGGAGTTCCAAATCTGAAATAATCGAGTCTGGTTGGCTTGCATTTGAGGGAACAAAAGTCCAATCATCAGTTAGCAGGATTTGATCTAGACAGACACCATCTTTTGCAGTCCACAGATTGAGAATGTGTCTACCCGGAATACCGATGTCGAAAAACACCTGAGAGGTGGTATTGGAACTGAGAGAACTACTCGACCATTGCGTTGAGTTGTAACCAAAGACAGTGATTCCATCAGTACCCATTGTAAGAGGTAATCCGTCAACCCCCGCATGGACAGAGTTACCATCGCTGTCCGGCGCTATCATTCTTAGCCACAAATAGTATCTGCCAACGGTATGGAAATCTATAGAGTAATCCAATCGATACCCATCATCATAGTTATTCGACGACCAACCTGAATCAGATTCCGTCCCGACACAGACACCATTTGAACTTAAATTACTGCTGACATCAACCCATTCAGGGGCAGTTGGGTCATTTGCGACAATCGTGGCAGTCGCCTCATCAGCCTCAATGGTTAGCGCTCCGCCGGACTCGACAAAATGACTGCCCGGACCTAGACTGAGGTTGTCATTCCAATGGCGCCATGATTCTGCCAAATCTACTGTGGAACCATCCCGATTTTGTAAGGTATCAACAGTGAAAGATGCATTCTGCCAATCCAATTGAGGTGTAGTATTGAGATTTAGTGAAGAGAGGTTGAAGCCACCGCCGAAATCGTGAGCGGCGAGAGAAATCGGTATGCTTTGATTGGTGCGAGTGCCGTTCAGTGGTGTGTCGAAGGAGAGTTGAGGCGGCAATTCTTCCAAACGGTAGTCGAATCCGAGGCGCAAACTCCCACCACTTGCCAAGTTGACTACAATGAAGCCTTCCCAGATTCCGTTTCTATCCGGCGCTTCGTAAGTGATGTTGACATCGAATGCAGATTCTGGCGGCAGACCACCAAGAGCTGAACTGCCGTTGGGGAACCGCTGAGAAATTTCGCTGCTGTTGAGTTGGGTCACATTGTCAATTTCAAGAGAATCACCTGCCACAATCGTACTACGCAGCCAAAACGAGGCATTGCCTGTCGGAACATCGTAGCCGTGGACTACAGCCCACCATGTGCCATCTTGTGGATTCTCAACGGTCAATTCCTCATCGGAATTCCAATTACCACTTACCGAGTTTTGTTCACTTCCGTAATTTAAAACTCCATTTCCATTTGAATCTCTGTAAAGAGCCAAATCCAAATCTGTCCGGGTTGCCAAAGAATCGATTTCAATTTTTAGCATCTCAGCATCTTCTACTGTGAATTGGTATGCATATCCCGATGAGGACCAACTTCCTGGTGAGTCTTGGGTTGCGGTTTCCGTCGGAAGCAGAACCGGTTGAGTCCAACCGAAACCTTCCACTGAAGCGACATCGAGGGGGAGCGTCGCACCAAAAGTGATGGTCTCTTGACCGGCAGCATCAGCCCAGTCATCAACCACTTTGTTGAGTGAACCGTTAATCGGAGCAACATATCCAACGCTGATGTTGAGCGGGTTGTCATTGGTGTTCACACCGTGCACAGCAGAGTGTAACATCATCTGTTTTAGGCCCGGAGTCGCCTCCGCCACCAACACTTCACGACTGGAGCCAGTAGATGTTTCCCAGGTGTATTTTCCTGAGCCAATATGGGTGTTTTTAGAAGAAATTTCGGGAACAAGATTGATTGGACCATACGCCGCAGGGTCATCGAGATAGTATGGATGGCCGTTTTCAGACATCCAATGAACATCGACATCGGTGAGATTGTTGTCAGGCCAATCGACATCGATTACGATCGCTCCATCACCAGTAAGATTTCGAGGCCAGTCGAGCGTGAGAAATTTCCAATCGCCGGATTCCGCTCGCCAACCCCACCGTTGAGCCCCTTGTATCCAAGTCTCGGAGTAGAGAGTCTGGTTGCTCACATTGCCATCTATTGGTTTGGGAGTCAATTGAATCGGTCCTGCCGCTGCGACATTCACTACCACTGGTAGAGGCCACTCGCGCATCGTTCCATTCTGCTCATACTGGATTCTCACCTGCTCCTGCCTAATCCCGGGAATCGCGTTCAAAGGAACACTAACTCTGCAGTTGATGTAATGTGTCCCATTCGCTGCCAGCGTTGCATTGCCACTGCAAGGGGATAACCAACTATCATTTTGGACTGGCCCAAAAGCGGTCCAATCAACTTGAATTGGAATTGGGTCCATTAGATTAGTCCGAATGTTTTGCCTGTAGACGCCCATCAGAATGCCATCACCTGCCCGTTCGGTTGGCAGACCGATTCGAGCCTCAACTTGCCCCGATGTATATTGATGCAAAGTTACCATCGAGTATTCGTTTGAAGATTCTAACTCACCGTCGTCGACCATCGAATTGTTGTTGGAGTCGTTGAACCAGCTTCCGTCGCCGTCTAAATCATGCCAGCGCATCAGTTCAACCCAAACTCGATTCTCTTCTGCCATGTTACGGTCGCCGTCAAATCCGTAGCCTGCCAGTGCGGCGCGAGCACGCACGAGAGAAGTACCGTTGGGGAGGGAGAGGTTTGCATCACCCTTGATATGGATTGGAATCAATAGGTCCGGCCTGCCCGATTGGTGGCCATCCCAGCCTAACGAGGTCGAGGAATTCCACTCTCGAGTATAGTGGCTAAGTGGTTGCAGAATCCCGCCATTCCAAGAGAGGTTAACCGGTTCATCGCCGGTTCCATTGATAGTAAGGTTCACCCAACTCGATTGACCGGGTAGCATAATGTTGGTATTTGCATCTCGATGAGCACCATTGTTTGAACCCGGCATCCAAGCGGCTGGAGTGACCCATGCTGAGCCATTTACCCCCTGAATCGTTTCTACCGCTCTGCTGATGTTTGCCCAACCTCCACCCTGAACTAGAGCATCGTAGCCGCGGTCGTCAGCGGTTGACATCAGTAAATCTCGCACGGTTTGAGAGTCGGGCCAAACTCCATTTTCTTGCATCCAAGCGTCGTAGATTAGGGCGACAAGTCCCGCAGCAACTGGTGTCGCTAGAGAAGTGCCAGCCCAAGTCGTCGTTGCCGAATTGGCATTCGTCACCTCGTTCAATGTTCGGTCGCCGGTCGCTGACCAGCCAACAGCCACGATATCGGGGTCAAGCCGACTGCCAGCGTTTGGTCCACGGTTTGACCAAGATGCCGAGTCGCCCCAAGTTCCGCCGTTAGGCTCTCCGGTGCGAGACGAGAATGCACCAACTGAGATGACACCATGAGAACCCCCCGGAGAAGCGGTGGTGCCATAGCCATGGCCACCATTTCCAGTTGCAACGAGGAAGGTCGTTTCAGGTGCGTGGACCCTTGTTAGCCAATCGAGATAGAGCGACATCTGGTCGGTTCCGTCATTGTGAATGTTTGACCAGCCGAAAGAGAATGAACCGATTTGGGCTTCGTCGCCAGAACTGACATTTCCGTCGTAACCTTCGGTGAGGAATCGCCACGCATCAAGGAAAGAGCCGCCAGCGTAGAAGTCTGAGACTGCAATCAACTCTGAATTAGGAGCCATTCCCTTTACGTTGCCGTTGTTGACCACCCCTTGTGCAGCAACTGCAGAAGCGCAGAGAGTCCCATGATTGCCGCCAGGGTCATTTTTGTCATTGAGCATGAATAAAGTCAGATTACCAGCACCAGCAATTCGATTTTGGAATCCGGCTCTGGCACTGTAAGTCGGCCCATAGGGAATACCGTTCAGGCCATCACTAATCCAGTAGAGGAGACCCCCGGATTGGTCCCACAATCCGTCACCATCGGTGTCCCGTCCAGCAGTTTCGTTGCCCTTTCTCATCGGCTTCTCTTCTGAAAAGTTTCCATCGCGGTCAAAATCGATGTAGACAGTTTCGTAAACGCCTGCAGTAATGTCATCGACTACCAAAACATCGACTTCACCCCCTGCCCTGCTCTTGAGTTGGGAGTCAGGGTGGAGGCCGTGGTGGTAATCCCCGGAGAGTGAAGGGGGGAGGCCTGTGACATTGAAGCCGGTTAGGTCGAGGAGAGAGTCGTTGTTGCTGTCGTTGTCTATGTTGGCGGTGTCGGAATACCATGAGCCGCCGTTGCCGGGGTATGCCGTGCCATCCTTCAACCAAATGTCCGATGAGCGAGGGTCCCACATGATTGGCCAACCGTTCCACGGGCTTTGCAAATCGTCCACGCGGGCTTGGGTTCCATCGAGGTCGGGATGACCGAAATCGATACCGGAATCGACTACTGCGACTTTGACGCCAGAACCATTGACTCCTGCTGCCCAAGCGTCTACTGCGCCATGTATTTCGCCTGACTTTACGGAGGTTGGCGCTGGCTCGTTTGAGGAATATGATTCGGGTGGCCCGGGGTCTTCAAAGACAACAGTGACACCCGGAATCCCTATCAATTTCGGGACGAGTTCTGCTGGCAGAGTGATGAGACGATGCTCCAAAATGCCGCTACTGGGTTCCATCGGAATGAGAGCCTGTCCAGCGATTTCCGTTTGTGGGGTGAGGAGACTGTGGCTATTTTGCCAACCGTGTAATTCTGCCAAATCTCTGGTAATGACATAGACTGAGGCCTGCTCTTGACCTCGAGCCCACCACTCTTCTGCGGGTGGCCAAAGGGTTGCCAAGCCAACCGGATAGATAGGTTGTATCGATTCCGTTTGAGCATCGACGAAGAGAGAAGAAGGTGCTGATGAAGAATCTGATTCGGGTTGAGAAGTTGGTGGAAGAACCGCGGCCCAAGGAGTTGACACCATCAAGAGAACAATCATCGCCGCAAGAATCCCCGAGGAACTGCGACGCATATTGCGTCGGGCGGTTGACGAGTCCTTGAAGGACTCGCCCCGTAGTGTGCGCCCGCATGAGAAGCCGATGAACTGTCGAGACTTTGCGTGAGTTGCGAACTATGGCGAAAATTGGCTCGCCTCATTTGGCTTCTTGCATAGGTCGCTAAAGCGTCAAGTCCAAAACCCGTACGCACTCGGCGTTGTTCATCAGTTCCGTAGTGTAGTGGTCCATCATCTCTGGTTTTGGTCCAGGGGACGCAGGTTCGACTCCTGCCGGGACTACCATCGCTTGATCGGCAGGGTCGAACTTCGTACTTCCTTCGCTACGCTCAGTGCACCACTTGACCGGAGCAGTGTGTCATGGCAGAAGACCGTCAAAACCCCATTCTTCACAAAGGGCCCCAGCAGTAACTCTGAATTGCTCAAAATCACCTTCATAGTTTTCGCTATAGACCAAAGATTGTAACGCCATATCCAATTTATCACAGAGCCGAACAAACTTTGCCTCGGGAGAGGCTTGTGCTTCGAATTCTTCCCACAATCCAACTACTCGAACGCCAGCGAATCCCAGTGGTGCAGCAATTCCTTCAATCGCTGCTCGTTCCTTTTGCTCTTTTTCCTGCTTCGAAACTCCATCAAACGGCGTGATGTCACCGACTCGAACTTCTGCTAGGTCGTGAACAACCGCCATTTCGATGGCGTGGCCACGGTCAACCGATGAGGGGCAAAGAGCACTGACCAACCATGCGACTCCCCACGAGTGAGCCGCTACTGACTCGGGTGACTCAACGCCAAGCCTAAGCCAACCAGCCCTTGTCAACTGCTTCAATCCGAGTGCTTCGAGGAGAGTTGCTCTAGTTCCATCCATAGAGACCCGAGGTGGAATGAGAGTTCAACCTTACTTCTGTTCTGAGGCTATTTTTCTGCGCTGGAACTCAGCGACCAACTCTTGCCTTAGTTCAGACTCACGCGCTTCTACTCTGTGCTTGACAATCTGTTCGATATGTGGCCCCAGTGTATCGAGTAGGTGGGCGACATCGTGGGGTTCGTCACAATTTGTGCATTGCAATTTGTGTTTTTGGACAGGCCTTGAATCAGTTATCGGGGTAAAACCTTCACCCTCGTATGAGTAAAGGGAGGACATGCTGGCGTCGTCCTTTTTCCTTACTCGCTTTTTCCTCGGCGACCTAGCTGGTTTATCCGCTTCTGCACGACTTCTCAAACTTCCAAAACCGACCCTCGGCTGGGCGCCATCTAGTTTTGACCGGCGCTTACGCGAAACTGGCTTCTCATCTATGTCAAAATTAACCCCAGAACAGACGAACTGCGTGAGGTCGTCCCCATCGGGTTTTGAATCGATTGTCATACGAAACTGACCAGTAGCCTCGCTGAGGGTGATATAAGCATATTCGCGTATGACTGCATCGGGCGCGCGATTTCGAAACCTTCGCTAAATTTCCGGAGTGAATTTCGGCGATGAACTCATCGATGTACCTATGCAACCGGAAACCATGGCAGCGCATTCATGGATCGACGATGTACCTTTCATGCAGCCGGCTGATAGATTCCAAATCCTGTAAGCGGCGGTGTGTAAACATGCAAATTGATGAGGTCTCCTGATTCCTCATTCGACACTCGATGAATTTCAGGCTCAGCAGCAGCACAAACTTCGCCGGGCGCGTAGGTTTGTTGGCCCGTTGGCTGAGCGAACCCTTCAGAATTCAGTTTATACTGAGTTTCCGTAGAAGTCCCCTCCACAATCAGAAAGGCACAGTCAGAGCCGGTGTGGTCATGGATAGGGGTGTCTTGGCCGGGTTTCCAACAGACTGCCACCAACTCGTAGTGTTCGGTTTTTTTCAGCACATTTCTCTGGTAACCATCATCCGCATAGCCGATATGTTTGCGCAATTCCTCAACATTGACGGGTAGCCCAGCGAGACGAGTATCAAGTTCTGAGAGGCCCGGGCGGCGGTCAATCGAGTCTAGCCATTCAAGTAATCCCTCAAGCCCTTTACAGCAAGAAGTAAGGTGATTCAACTCGGATTCGCCGAGAACAATTTGCACCACCATCTAACTTCCTCAATCTCTTCACAGGAGCCATAGGAAAATGATGATTTCGCTTGGCAAACCTGAAAAAAAAATGAAAATTTCTGGGATTTCTGTAAGCAAGATTGTTTGTATTGAACAGTATTCTACATGATTTCCACGCATAAGTAGGTAAGAACCTGGAGCATGCAAGAGCAGCGACCCTCATCAATTCCAATTGGAGTGCTCGTGACGGGACAACAACCTGGACTGAAAACAATGAAGCGAATTGACTCCGATTGGAATCATCGGCATTGAGGGAAGGTTGTGGCGAGGCATGAGCACCGTTGCTAAACGGTGTACTGCGAAGGTGCTCGTGCCGGGATTTGAACCCGGGTCGACGGATCGAGAACCCGTCATGATGG
>Ga0209403_10000165_pt1 | contig 103562 bp, 100 predicted proteins | sample ArcticOcean_MG_C_8_FD_187440 | JGI IMG/M metagenome (GOLD analysis project Ga0209403, IMG submission 187440) | Marine microbial communities from western Arctic Ocean - ArcticOcean_MG_CB11_86 (SPAdes) (version 2) | ecosystem: Environmental > Aquatic > Marine > Oceanic | place: Arctic Ocean...
ACAACGAACAGCTCGGGCACTTCCGGAGGTATTCCAAGTCGCGTCTGCACCATGCTCTTTCCGCACGTTTCGAAGTCGAACGGCTCCGGTACTTCGGCTTCACGATGATCCCCATCACCTGGTGGTTCTCCCGGTTCCGGCGCCGCCCCTATCCAGTCGGCGCTGTGGCGGGATCATCGTCGCTGGGAACGGCCATGGATATCGTCTGTCGGGTGGAGTCGCGCATCCCGGCCCCGCTGGGCACTTCGGTTCTCGCAATCGCCCGTCGGCCCTGACGCGTCAACCATCGGGTGGCAGGCGTCAGGCCGACCCCGAGAGCACCACGGCGACGCCGGTTACGGCTTCGGCGGCCTGGCGGGCGTGGTAACTGGAACGCACGAGCGGGCCCGACTCGACGTGTGGAATGCCGAGGCGCTCCCCCACCTCACGCCAGCGGTCGAACGTGGCCGGCTCGACCCAGCGCTCAACCGGCAGGTGGTTGGTGGTCGGCCGCAGGTACTGGCCGATGGTGACGATGTCGCAACCGATGGCAGCCAGGTCAGCGAGGGCGCCGTCGACCTCTGCGTCCGTCTCGCCCAGGCCGACGATCAGCGACGACTTGGTGGTGAGGCCCGCCGCCCCGGCCCGTGCCAGCACGGAGAGGCTCCGGGCGTACGAGGCCGAGGGCCGCACCGTGCGCTGGAGGCGGGCGACCGTCTCGAGGTTGTGGTTCAGCACATCAGGTCGGGCGTCGAACACGACACCGAGCGAGTCGGGGTCGCCCTTGCAGTCGGGGATGAGCACCTCGACGGCGGTACCGGGGTTGACGGCCCGGATGGCCCGGATGGTGGCGGCGAACTCGGCGGCCCCGCCGTCGGGCAGGTCGTCGCGGGCCACCGCCGTGACCACGGCGTGCGCCAGGCCCATCTCGGCCACCGCCTCGGCGACCCTCACCGGCTCACCCGGGTCGGTGGCCTCCGGCCGACGGGTGTCGACGAGGCAGAACCCGCAGGCCCGGGTGCAACTCTCGCCGTTGATCATGAAGGTGGCGGTGCCGTCGTTCCAGCACTCGAAGATGTTGGGGCATCCGGCCTCCTCGCACACCGTGACGAGAGACTTCCCGCGCATCAGGCCCTTCAGGCGTCGGTACTCCGGGCCGGTGTCGAGCTTCACCTTCATCCACTCGGGCTTGCGTCCCACCGGCGGCGGCTCGCCGGGGCCCTCGCCCCGGGTGAAGGCCGCAAGGTCGATGCTGCGATGGCGCCACGCCACGTCCGCCCGGTCGACCGGCCCCTTCGCCCAGCGCTCGGTGGCCCGCTCGGCCACGCGGTCGACGACCTCGCGCATCGACACCCCGACGCCCTCGGCGGCCAGCGACGTGACCCCGTAGCCGGCGATGCCGCACGGGACCATCCGATCGAAGAACGAAAGGTCGGGGTCGACGTTGAGGGCAAAGCCGTGCATGGTGCGGCCGCGGCTCAGCCGCACGCCGATGGCGGCGACCTTGCGGGGATCGGGGCCGTCGGGGCGCACCCAGACGCCCGGGTAGGGGTCGAGGCGGCCGACGTCTGTGAGCCCGAGGTCGCGGCACACGTCGATGACCAACGCCTCGACCGAGCGGACGTAGTCGACAGTGTCGGCCATGCCGCCGCCCCGCTTGCCCGCCAGGTGCAGCAGCGGATAGCCGACGAGCTGCCCCGGACCGTGGAAGGTGATGTCGCCGCCCCGGTCGGCCCGTTCGAGGTCGGCGCCGACCTCACCGGGGGGCGCCAGGAGGTGCTCGGTGGTCGCCCGGACGCCGAGTGTGTAGACGGGATGGTGCTCGAGCAGCAGCAGGTGGTCGTCGGTGCTCTCGGCGAAGATCCCCTGTTGGAGGGCGAGGGCGTCCCGGTAGCGGACCCGGCCCAGCCAGCGGACCCGGAACGGCCGGCCCCCGGTCATGGCCCGTCGTCGCCGGCCGGCCACTCTCCGGCCCAGTCGCTCGACTCGAGCACGTCGCGGACCCGTCGCAGGAAAGACGCCGCGTAGGCGCCGTCGAAGGCGCGGTGGTCCCACGCAAGGGCCAGCACCCCGATCGACCCGATCCCGACCGTCTCGTTTCCTTCATCGTCGACCTCGACGACCGGCCTGCGGGTGACGCCGTCGGTGGAGAGGATCGCCACCTGCGGCTGGTTGATGATCGGGAACTGGAAGAGGGTGCCGTACTGCCCGGGGTTGGTGACCGTGAACGTGCCGCCGGCGAGGTCGTCCGGGACGAGCTTCTTCGAGCGCGCCCGCTCGGCCACGTCGGCGATCGCCCGGGCAATCTCGGGCACCGTCATCCGGTCGGCCTGCCGCACGACGGGCGCCACCAGGCCCTCGAAGTCAAGGTCGACGGCCACGGCCAGGTTGAGGTCGCGGTGCACGATGAGTTCGCCGTCGCCGACGCTGGCGTTGATCCGGGGATGGTCGACGAGTGCCTCGGCGACGGCCCGCACGATGAACGGCAGGTAGGTGAGGCTGCGCCCCTCGGCGGCCTTCCAGGCGGGGCCGTGTGCACGGCGGGCCCCTTCAACCCGCCCGTAGTCGACCTCCATGGCCGTGAGGACGTGGGGCGACGTGGACTTCGAGGCGACCATGTGCTGGGCGGTCCGGCGGCGGATCGGTGAGAACGCCTCGACGTGGCCGGGGTGGTCGCGCAGGTACTGCTCGACGTCACGCCGGGTGATCCGTCCGCCGAGGCCGCTGCCGGGGACCTTCGAGGGATCCAGGCCGTGGTCGGCCAAGAGTGCCCGGACGACCGGTGAGAGCAGCCGGCCCCCGCCCGTCCTCTTCGGGGTGCGGGGAGCGTCTGCGGGAGCGGCAGCCGTCGGCGCCCCGGTCGACTCCTCCGTCGGCGCTTCCGAACGTGGCGCAGGAGCCTCGACCACCGGCGCAGGAGCCTCGACCACCGGCGCAGCACCCTCCGACTCGTACCGGGCGATCACCTCACCGACCAGGACGGTTGCGCCCTCGGCGACGACGATCTCGGTGAGGATCCCGGCAAAGCCGGCCGGGACCTCGGAGTCGACCTTGTCGGTGGAGACCTCGTAGAGGACGTCGTCGGCCTCGACCCGGTCGCCGGTTCGCTTGGCCCAACGGGTGATGGTGCCCTCGGTGACCGTCTCGCCGAGTTGCGGGAGCAGGAGGTCGGCCACGACGGTCACCCGTGCAGCGATCGGCCGGTCAGCGAGAGCACCGTCTCGCCGAAGAGCTCGCTGAACGTCGGATGGGGTTGGATGAACGCCGCCACCTCGTCGACGGTCGCCTCCCAGTTGACCGCCATGTAGCCCTGGCCGATCTGCTCGGTCACCCACGGGCCGACCAGGTGCACCCCCAGGATCCTTCCTGCGCGGCCGTCGGGCTCCTTTTCGGCCACCACCTTCACGAGTCCGTCGGTGTCACCGACGATCATGGCGCGGCCGTTGCCCGTGAACCGGTGTGACGAGACGACCACGTCGTGGCCGGCCTCCCGGGCCGCCGCCTCGGTGAGCCCGGCGAAGGCCACCTCCGGGTGGGAGTAGATGCACCACGGCACGGTTGCGGGGTCGACCGGCGTCGGGTGCTCGCCCAACAGGTCACGCACGACGAACATGCCCTCGGCAAAGCCGACGTGGGCCAACTGGGGCGTGGCGACCACGTCGCCGACGGCGTAGACGCCGGGCTCGCCGGTCCGTAGGCGGTCGTCGACGACCACGAAGCCGCGGTCGTCGACCTCGACCCGGGTGCCGACGAGTCCGGCGGCGTCGCCCCGGGGACGCCGTCCGACGGACACCACCACGAGGTCCACCTCGACCGCTCCATCGTCGCCGAACCGCACCGTCGAGGCCGGGCCGTCGGGATCGTGACCGTGGACCTGGACACCGACGTGTACGTCGATCCTGCGCTTCTTGAAGGCCCGACGCACCGCGCCGGCGGCGTCTGCGTCGCAGCCGGGGAGGATCTCGGGCATCGCCTCGAGCAGGGTCACCGACGAGCCGAGGTCGCACAGCATCGAGGCGAACTCACAGCCGATGGCGCCACCGCCGATGACCGCCACCCGTTCGGGCACCTCGGTGATCGACAACAGTTCGTCGCTGGTCACGACGAGCGTTCCGTCGACGTCGAAGCCGGGGATCGTCCGAGGCGACGAACCGGTCGCCAGCACGATGTGTGGCGCCTGGAGAACCGCCGGTTCGCCTCCGTCGACGGTCACCGTGTGGTCGACCCCCAGGCGGCCGGTCCCCGCATAGACAGCGACCTCCCGGCTGGCGAGCAGGCCGGCGAGTCCCTTGAACAGCCCGTCGACCACCTTCTGCTTGCGCTCCTGGCTGATCACGAGGTCGACGGCGGGATCACCGACCGTGACCCCGAACTCGGAGGCATGTCGCACGGTGCGCAGCACCGAGGCCGTTTCGAGGAGTTCCTTGGCCGGGATGCAGCCCACGTGGAGGCAGGTGCCACCCAGCTTCGACTCCTCGACGAGGCCGACGTCGAGGCCGGATGCCGAGGCGAAGAGGGCAGCGGCGTAGCCGGCCGGGCCCCCACCGATCACTACGACGTCGTGTGCGATCGCCACCCGGTCACTGCTCCCGTCTACGCGTCATTGCCCGTCTCGGCCCGCTCATCCGGCAACCAGGACCTGGACAGTGAAGGCAACGAGGATCGCCATGCCGCACGCCAGGGCCAGGGACACCAGCATCCGCGTGCTCATGGCTCCGACGTTAGCGGGCGTAGGGTCACGGCGTGCATGGATCGGTGATGCGCCTCCTCGTCGTGGTGTGCCTGGCTGGAGCCTGTGGAGGAACAGAGGTGGTGGCGCCTCCGACCACCGCGCCTCCGACCGCCACAGCTCCCAGCTCGGTTGTCCCCGAGGTCCTCGACTTCACGGCGACGCTGTCGGACGGCACGACCTTCGTCGGCGCCGACCTGGCTGGCAGGGACGTCCTCTTCTGGTTCTGGGCGCCCAGTTGACCGATCTGTCGCCGTGAGGCTCCGGTGGTCGCCGGGTTGGCAGAGAGCGGGGAGTTGACCGTGGTCGGCGTGTCCAGCGGCGTCGATGGCTTCGAGGCCATCGCCACGACGGCGCAGCAGCTCCACATCGACGGATTCGTACACATTGCCGACCTGGACGGATCGGTCTGGGCCCGCTTCGGCGTGTTCGGCCAGCCGGCCAGCGTGGTCGTGACCGCCGACGGGTCGGTGACCGTCCATATGGGCGACCTCGACGCCGACGGGTTCGCCGACCTCGTCGAGAGGGCCCGGCTGGGCACCTGACCACCCGATCCGTAGCCTCCCCACCCCTATGCGACCAACCGCTGCCGCCTGCCTGCTCGCCACCCTGCTGGCCTCGTCGTGCGCGACGGCAACGCCCCGAGGCACCGCCCTCAGCGGGACGTTTAACGCCACGGGAGACCCGACGGCCACGGGTGTGGTCCCCGACGGCGCCGTTGACCTCACCGGATCCACTCAGGTGACGGTCGTGGTCACCGACAACGCCTTCACGGACCGGATCATCCTGGTGTCCCCCGGGACCGAGGTGGTCTGGGTGAACGAAGGGCGCAACGACCACAACGTGCGACCGTCCGCCGAGGGTCCGGGACCCGGCTGGTTCGCCGAGGTCGATGTCGGGTCCCTCGCCGATGGCGGGTCAGGATCCGTCACCTTCGACAGCGTCGGGGACTTCCCATATTTCTGCTCGTTCCACGGCACCGCCCGTCGCGGCCAACGCGGCCGGGTGATCGTCGTACCTGTCTGAGTTGAGGCGACCCTGCTGGACTACGGTGCGTTCCATGCATAAACGCCCCGTCGTTCGCGTCCTCGTTCCCACGCTCGTCCTCGCCCTGGTAGCCGCCTCTTGCGGTGGCGGGAGCGAAGAGCCCGCCGCCACCACGGTGCCCGCCAAGCAGTCCGTCCTCGAAACAACGACGACCGCAGCACCGACGACCACGGCGGCACCGACCACGACGGCGGCACCGACGACGACGGCGGCACCAACGACGACGCTCCCGCCGTTGTGCGCGGAGGAAGATGACCGGGCAGCCACCGCCCTCGCCGGGATGAACCCCATGGCGGACACGCCAGGCGAACTCGCTGACACGATGAGTGCCGCCGTCGACTACACGACCTGGCTGACCGGCGAGCTCCCTGAGGAACTGCAACCAAACGCCACCTTCCTCATTGAATTGGGCACCTTGGTGGTCGAGGTCTTCGCCGGCCATGACGACTTCTGGGACGCCTTTCCCGAAATAATGGCCAGAGCGGAAGACTTCGAGGCCCTCGATGCCTACGGCTTCAACGACGAAGAAGGAGACCTCGACCTTGGCGTCGCCGCTGGGCCCATCGCCGCCTTCCTCAGTGGGGAATGTGGATCGGGCCACGACGAAGTCTTCGAAACTGCAGGTCAGGCCTTGGAGATCCTCGACGAGGTATTCGACGACGGCGACGGCGACGGCGACGGCGACGACGACCCGTTCGGCGAAGGTGACGACGACTTCGCACAGCCCGAATACGAGGGCGACCTTCCCGACGCCCCGGAAGGCTTCTGCGCCAGCCTCCAGGAAGAGGCCATGTACGCATTCGTCGACCTGATGCCGCTACTCGGTCAGATGGAAGGCGACGAAGAGCCCGGCGTCGATGCGTTGGCCAGCCTCTTCACCGGCATAGATCCCATCTACGGATGGCTGGTCGAGAACGTGCCGGCTGAAATGACCGCCGACGCCGAGACGGTTCGCTCCCAGATCGCCGGCATGGCCGAAATGCTTTCAGCGATCGATCCAGAGACCGCCACAGACGAAGAAATCATGGGAGCGATCTTCATGGCCCTTCTGGGTGGCATGGGCGCCAACCCGCTGGAGTACGAGGAAGAGAGGGACATGCAACTCGCTGGTCTCCGCCTCGACACATTCCTCAGCCGCGGTTGCGGCATACCCATGGGCGAGGGACCGCTCGCCATCCTCGAAGTCGCAGGAGGCGACGACACCGGCGAACCGCCCCCGACGACCGAACCGCCTCCGCCGACCACCACCGTTGATCCGCTGGCCGATGCCCTGATGGTGCCCGACGACTACGCCACCATCCAGGAGGCCGTCGACGCCGCCAAACCCGGCGACCTGGTCCTGATCGGCCCGGGCACCTACCACGAGGCCGTCATCGTCGAGACCGACGACATCGTCATCCGCGGCACCGACCGCAACGCCGTGGTCATCGACGGCGAGCACGAACGCGAGAACGGGTTCATCGTCTTCTCGAACGGCGTCGCCATCGAGAACCTCACCACCCACTCGCACACCTCGAACGGCGTGTTCTTCACCGGCGACTACGGCACCGACATCATCGTGGACGGCTACCGGGCCTCGTACGTGACCGCCTACAACAACGGCCTCTACGGCATCTACGCCTTCAACGCCACCAACGGCCTCATCGAGCACAGCTACGGCAGCGGCCACCCCGACTCCGCCTTCTACATCGGCCAGTGCAACCCGTGCAACGCCGTGGTCCGCAACGTCCTCGCCGAGAACAACGCCCTCGGGTATTCGGGCACCAACGCCAGCGGCAACCTGATCATCCAGGACTCCGAGTGGCGCGGCAACCGGATCGGCATGGTGCCCAACACCCTCGACGGCGAGGAACTGGCACCCCAGGGCGACATCGTGATCGTCGGCAACTACGTCCACGACAACGGCAACGAGGACACACCGCGCAAGAGCGCCGACTGGGACATCGGCTTCGGTGGCGGAATCGTGATCGCCGGAGGCAACGACAATCTGATCACCCGCAACCTGGTCACCGACAACAGCTATGCGGGTATCGCCGTGGCGGACTTCCCAGACGTCAACCTCTGGCTGGCCGAACGCAACACCGTCACCGACAACGTGGTCAGTGGCAGCGTCTACGACCTCTTCGTGTTGAACTTCTCCCTGACACCGGCCGGCAACTGCTTCAGCGGTAACACGTTCGAGACCTCGATCCCCGCCGACATCGAGACCGCCATGCCGTGCAACGACGAAGCCGGCGCACTCGAGGAGAGCGGCGGACCCAACCCGGGCGAATTCGCAGTGACCGACCACACCACCATGCCCGCTCCGCCGGACCAGCCGACGATGCCCGGTGCGTTGACCGAACTGGCCCGGCGCGCCGGCCCACCGCCCGCCGTGAACCTGGACGCCGTCAGGGTCCCGATCCCGGGCGAGGTACCCGACACGATCGGACGTGCCAACTGGGCCGACCCCGGCGTCGAGGTGCGCTTCAGCCCGGGAATGGTGTCCGGCGAGGAATGGCACCACCCGACGAGCCAATGGGACAATAATTCTGATGCGCCCAACCCTCACGGTGGACGGATCGCCGGCTCCGGCTGGCCCCCGGGCGAGACCGTGTACCTGATTCCTTGTTGGGGCTCCTACGAGACCTTCGACCTTGAGTTGTGCGACTGGTTGAGCCCAATGACCGTCGAGTATCGGGTCCCGGCCGACGGGAACATCGAGTCCGTCTATCTCCATGGGATGGACATACTGATGATCTGGGGGCAAATCAAGCCGGAGGGCTTCTGCGGAATAATCGGTACCAACGGCCCGGACCTGGAGCCCAACACAGGCGACGAGGTCGGTGCGATCCTCTGTTCTGCGTCGGACGACCTTGGCTTGTTCGGCGAGCAGTAGGCGCCTCCGAAGCCTCTTCGCTGTCGCCGGCCTGATCTGCCTGGTCGGACTGACCTGGCTGCTCATCGACCGGGGACCGGCGTCGACAACGGCGACGCCCGTCCTCGCCACCGCCGCCCCAGACCTGCTGTTGCGCTCGGGCGGCGGCACGACCACCGTCCACGCCGGCGAACGGGCGTTCAGCCTCTCGGCGCGCAGCATGGGCCTGCCGGACCGCATCCGCTTCGCCGACGGTGACGTCCCCTTCGAGCACCCCTTCAGTCCGGAGGACGGGCTCGGCGCCACCCACAACGCCGACGGCTGCCTCGGCTGCCACGTCAACAACGGCCGGTCCCCGGGTCCCGACGGGTTCGTGGCGGACGCAGGACCCGTCCTGCTCCTCGGCCTCGCCGACGGCTCACCGAGCCCCGAGTTCGGCCAGCAACTCCAGGACCGCGGCTCGGACGCCGACGGCCTCCTGACCGTCGACTGGCTGGAAGAACCGGGCTCCTACCCCGACGGGACGGCCTTTTCGCTGCGACGGCCGGTGGTCTCCGTCGACGGCGCCGACGTCGCCGGCCTGGCGACCTCGTTGCGTGCCGCCCCACCGGTGTTCGGCGGCGGGCTGCTCGAGGCCATCTCCGCCGACGACCTGCGGGCCATGGCCGACCCCGACGACTCCGACGGGGACGGCGTCAGCGGCCGACTGCAGAAGGCCATCGGTGACGATGGATCACCCGCTGCAGGCCGGTTCGGCTGGAAGGCCCAGCACGCCTCGATCCTTGCCACGACCCGGCATGCCTTCGACGTCGACCTGCACCTCGACCACGACCTGGCGGCCGAACGCTTCGGCGACGACTTCCTCGACGACACCGCCTTCTACACCCGCACCGTCGCCGTGCCCGCCCTGCGCGACCGCGACGACCCCGAGGTCCGGGCCGGCGCCGCCTGGTTCGTCCAGGTCGGCTGCGCCACCTGCCACCGCACCGAGCCCTATACGACCACCGTGGTCGACGTGCAGGCCCTGTCCGACGAACTGATCACCCCGTTCACCGACCTGCTCCTCCACGACCTGGGCCCCGGCCTCGCCGATGACCTCCCCCAGGGCGTCGCCAGCGGCAGCGAATGGCGCACCGCCCCCCTCTGGGGCATCGGCCTCACCTCCGTGGTCGGCCACGAGCACTACCTCCACGACGGCCGTGCTCGAAGCATTGAAGAAGCGATCCTCTGGCACGGGGGTGAGGCTGAATCAGCGAAGCAGTCGTTCATGGGGTTGGCTGCTCCTGATCGCGCCTTGATCCTGCGATTCCTTTCTGCCCTCTGACTTCTGCACCAGGGTGGGTACCGCCGGGCACGGTTCGGTCGCCGGTATGCGGCTCCCTCATCAGCACACGCCTGTCAACCGAGAGACCTGCGGTTGCGTCCTCCCGGAGGGAGGGCGGGCGTCGACGGCGAGCGAACGTACGCATCCAGCCGGAGCGAGTGGAGGCGCCGTCGGCCCGCCCGGGCACCCACCGAGGCTGGGAGGCCAGCCGAACCCCGTAGCCTGAAGGTCCGACCGACCCGGAGAGATGCAGGAATGTCCGGACAGACGCTCAGCCAGAAGGTGTGGGAACACCACGTCGTGCATGCTGCCGACGGTGAGCCCGACCTCCTGTTCATCGACCTGCACCTGGTCCACGAGGTGACCTCTCCGCAGGCCTTCGACGGCCTCCGCATGGCCGGTCGCCCACTGCGCCGCCCGGACCTGACGGTCGCCACCGAGGACCACAACGTCCCCACGGCCGACGTCGACCAGCCCATCGCCGACCCGGTCAGCCGGAAGCAGATCGAGGCACTGCGCAACAACTGCGACGAGTTCGGGGTCCGCCTCTATCCGATGGGCGACCCGGGCCAGGGCATCGTGCACGTGATCGGCCCCGAGATGGGCCTCACCCTGCCCGGCATGACCGTGGTGTGCGGCGACAGCCACACCAGCACGCACGGGGCGTTCGGCGCCCTGGCGTTCGGCATCGGCACCAGCGAGGTCGAGCACGTGTTGGCGACCCAGACGCTCCTCCAGCAGCGGCCGGGCACGCTCGCCGTCACGGTGGACGGCACGCTGCCCGAGGGCTCGACGGCCAAGGACGTGATCCTGGCGATCATCGGCCGCCTCGGCACCGGCGGCGGCATCGGATCGATCATCGAGTACCGGGGCGAGGTGATCCGCAGCCTCTCGATGGAGGGGCGGATGACGGTGTGCAACATGTCGATCGAGGCGGGCGCCAAGGCCGGCCTGATCGCCCCGGACGACACCACCTTCGCCTACCTCGAGGGCCGTGCCCACGCCCCGGAAGGGGACGACTGGGACGCCGCCGTCGCCGACTGGCAGTCGCTGGTGACCGACGACGACGCCGTGTTCGACCACGAGGTCGTCCTCGACGGCGCCGACATCGTCCCGCACGTGAGTTGGGGCACGAACCCCGGTCAGGTCACCCGCCTCGACGGGTCGGTCCCCGACCCGGACGCCTTCGACGACCCGGCAGCACGCGAGTCCGCCTCCCGGGCGCTCGAGTACATGGGCCTGACCGCCGGCACGCCAATCCGGGACATCCCCGTCGACACGGTGTTCATCGGCTCGTGCACCAACAGCCGAATCGAGGACCTGCGGGCCGTGGCGAAGATCGTCGAGGGCCGCCGGGTCGCCGAAGGCGTCCGCACGATGGTCGTGCCCGGATCGGGCGCGGTGAAGGCGCAGGCCATTGCCGAGGGCATCCCCGAGATCCTGATCGCCGCCGGCTTCGACTGGCGCGAGCCCGGTTGTTCGATGTGCCTGGCCATGAACCCCGACAAGTTGACCGACGGCGAGCGCTGCGCCAGCACCAGCAACCGCAACTTCGAGGGCCGCCAGGGCCGGGGTGGGCGCACCCACCTGGTCTCGCCGAGCGTCGCCGCCGCCACCGCCATCGCCGGCACCTTCGCCACGCCGGCCGACCTGGGTTAGTCAGGGAGACCGACATGGAAGCCGTCGAGATCGTGTCGGGCACCGCCGTGCCCCTGCGCCGTTCGGACGTCGACACCGACCAGATCATTCCCAGCGACTGGCTCAAGCGCATCGAACGCACCGGCTTCGAGAAGGGCCTCTTCTCCGAGTGGCGCGACGACCGCAACTTCGTCCTCAACGACGAGCGATTCGAGGGAGCCTGCGTGCTGGTGGCCGGCCCCAACTTCGGAACGGGCTCGTCGCGCGAGCACGCCGTGTGGGCGATCCACCAGTACGGCTTCCGGGCGGTCGTCTCACCCCGCTTCGCAGACATCTTCCGCAACAACTGCACCAAGAACGGCCTGGTCCCGGTGCAGGTTCCGGCCGAGGTGGGCGAGGCACTGCTCGACGCCGTCGAGGCCGACCCCGACCTCGTGATCGTCGTCGACGTGGCGAACCTCACACTCGAGGCGCCCGACGCCGGCATCGCCTGCTCGTTCCCGCTCGATGCCTCCACCCGCGAGCGCTTCCTCCGAGGACTCGACGACATCGGCATCACAGTTCGCCACGAGGAGGACATCGACGCCTTCGAGGCCTCGCGTCCCGCCTGGTTGCCCACCACCACCTGAGAAATCCTTCGGGAACGGGAACCTGCGAGCCGGCATCGGTCGTCTGACACACTGGAACATCGCCGAGACCCGGAGCCAACCATGCGACGCCTGATCGCCATCCTTCTGACCTTCGCCTTCGCCGCGGCTGCCTGCGGCAGCGACACGACCGACCCCGGTGCCTCCGGCACGACGTCCCTGCCCGACAAGAACTCGATCCCGACCACCACCACGAGCGGGCCGGCCACCACGACGACCTTGCCGGGCACGAGCACCGTCGGCCCCACGACGACCTTGCCGGGCACGAGCACCGTCGGCCCCACGACGACCTTGCCGGGCACGAGCACCGTCGGCCCCACGACGACCTTGCCGATCGTGGAGTTGGGCGACCTCATGTTCGTGAGCGCCCTCGTGCCGTTCACCGCCTGCGACGACCTGCTCACCTACCTGTGGACCGAAGCCTCGGCCCGGGTGGGTCCCTACGGCCTCGAGGGAGCCGGCTGGTACGGCGGCGGCGGCATCCTCAGGTCGGGAGTCATGAGGATGGAGGTCGACGACGTCGTGGCCATGGCTATGCCCGATTCGGTGCCGATGGGAGGAGGGGCTGAGGATCCGACCGTGGCACAAGCGAGTGTGGGAGAGGCGGATGGTGGCTCTTCGAATCTGGAAGCCGGCGTCGACTTCTCCGGCACGAACGTCCAGGAACTCGGGATCGACGAGCCCGACCTCATCAAGACCGACGGCAACCGGGTCCTCATCGTCGAGGACCAGTGGCTGCACCACGTCGACGTCTCGGGCGGGACCGCCGTCCTCACCGACTCGATCGAACTGACCGGCCACTGGGGCTCCGAGATGCTGCTCGACGGTGACCGCCTCCTCGTGCTGGCCCAGACGGAGGGTTGGGTGGGAGAGGACGGCAGTGTCGGTTCCGGAAATGCCGCCGTCAGCCGCCTCGTGGCCCCCGGCCACTACAAGTCGCTCACCACCCTGGTCGAGGTCGACCTCTCCGACCCCGCCGACCTCCAGATCGACAACACCCTCACGGTCGAGGGCCGCTACGTGAGCGCACGGGTCGTCAACGGTGCCGCCCGGGTGGTTCTCACCAGCGGCCCCGAGCAACTGCCGTTCGTCTATCCGCAGAACTCTGCCGGCGAGGAACGGGCCACCGAGTTCAACCGGCAGATCATCGCCGAGTCCGTGGTCGCCGACTGGCTGCCGTCGTACGTCCACGAGGCTGCCGACGGCACCTTTACCGATGGCCTTCTCGTCGACTGTGACCGCGTGTCGCACCCCACCGAGTTCGCCGGCTTCTCGACGCTGTCGGTGGTCACCGTCGACCTGTCCGCCCCCATGGTTGCCCCCGACACGACCTCGGTGCTGGCCGACGGCGAGACCATCTATGCGGGCGGCGGGCACCTCTACGTGGCCACCACCAGTTACGTCGACCCGGTGGACGACGAGTCCTCCTGGGAGGAGATGGACAGGAACTACGCCACCTCGATCCACCAGTTCCGGGTGAGTGACCCCACTGCCACGGTGTACGTGGGTTCGGGGTCCGTGCCGGGACACGTCCTGAACCAGTTCTCGATGTCCGAGCACGCCGGGTACCTGCGGGTCGCCACCACCCTGGGTGGTCCGTGGGGGTTCCGGGAGGAGAGTGAGTCCGTCGTGACCGTCTTGGCGGCTGACACCGGCGAAGACCTCGTCCAGGTCGGCCAGGTGGGCGAGATGGGGAAGGGTGAACGCATCTACGCAGTGCGCTTCGTCGGCGACGTCGGCTACGTCGTGACCTTCCGCCAGACCGACCCCTTCTACACGATCGACCTCTCCGACCCGGCGAACCCGGTCGTGCGCGGCGAACTCAAGATCACCGGCTACAGCGGCTACCTCCACCCGATCGATGGGGACCTGGTGCTCGGCATCGGCCAGGAGGCCACCGAGACCGGCCGCACCATGGGCACCAAGGTCACGCTGTTCGACGTCTCCGACCTTGACAACCCGACGGCCCTCGACACCTGGGCACCCGGCGGTGGTGGCAGCAGCAGCGCCGAGTGGGACCACCGGGCATTCCTGTGGTGGGCGCCCTTGGACCTGGCCGTTCTCCCCTTCCAGGACTGGAACTCCGGTGAGGCGGCCGCCGTGGCCCTTCGGATCGCTGATGGCACGATCACCGAGGTCGGTCGCGTCGACCACCTGCCCGCATCCGACGAAGAGGAGCCACTCGTCGAGCCGCCCTGTCCGACGATCGATCCGGGCGAACTCGGACTGGACGAGATCCAGGTGGGCCTGGAACTCGACCGGGCGGTGTACATGCTCTGCGACGAAGACACCAGGCCCGAGATGAAGGGGTTCTGGTGCCAGACGTTGGAGCAGGAGGCCTTCTTCGACATCGCCGAGGGGCTGGGAGTCAGTCCAGTCGTTCTCCAGACCATTACGGACCTCGTTCCTGAAGGCCAACAACTGACCACCTGTCTGCCTGAGGACTACGAGTACAACTGGACCCCGCCGATCCAACGCACGCTCGTCATCGGCGAGGACCTGTGGTCGTACAGCTACGGTCGCCTCCAGGCCAACGCCCTCGACGGCCTGGACCGCACCGACGTCGTCAACCTCTAGACGGCAGGGATCCATCACAGGCTCGACGATGGGATGCTGCGAAACTCGCGCCGTGCGGCACGCGTTTCCCTTCCTTCTCGGGCTCGGCCTCGCCCTCGCCGCCTGTGGCGGAGACGGCGACGAGCCGACAACCCGCAACGCCGCCCTCCCCACGACGACACTCGCGCCGACGACCACGACGACACTCGCGCCGACGACCACGACGACACTCGCGCCGACGACCACGACCACCGCCGTCGAGGAGATCACGGAGCCCGACGACAGCGCACTCGACGACTACGGATCGGGTCGGGCCGGGGGGATCGCCTACGGCGGTGACGCCGCCTACGGGTACGACGCGGCGTACGGGTACGACGCGGCGTACGGGTACGACAGCGCCTACGGCGGCGACTGCGCCTACGGGTACGAGCGCATCGGCGACTACGACTGCCTGTTCGGCCGCTACTACATCTCCACCGAGTCGGGCAGCCTCGTGCTGGGCGTAAGCGTGTTCTTCACGCTCACACTGTTGGGAGGCATGGGGACGATGGCCTGGCAGGCGCTCCGTCGCGAAGAGGAGCCCGCCGAGGCCTGATCAGCCGATGTGGCCGGGACGGTCCACGGCGTTGGGGTCCTCGCCGGTGGCCCGCACCCGGGCGATCTTGTTGAGTGCAGCCACGAACGCCCGGGCCGACGCCTCGACCACGTCGGTCGAAAGGCCGCGACCCGCAACCTTGACGCCATCGCTGCTCTCGAACGAGAGCACCACGTCGGCGAGCGCATCGACACCTCCGGTCACCGACAGCACCGTGTAGTCGGTGAGCCGACCCTCGACACCGGTGGCCTGCTTGATGGCGGTGCACGAGGCATCGACCATGCCGTCGCCGGTGGCAGTCGCCTCGACCCGCCGGCCGGCCACCTGCAGCACCAAGTCGGCCGTCGGGGTGTTCACGGTCCCGCCCCTCACGTCGAGGCTGACGAACTCGTACTCGTGGTCGACAGCGCCGCCGAGTTCCTCGGCCACCAGGGCCTCGAGGTCGGCATCGGTGAACTGCACCTTGCGGTCGGCCAACTCCTTGAAGCGGGTGAAGGTGGCGTTGAGGACATCGCCATGGATCTCGATGCCCATCTTGGCCAGCGTGTCCTTGAGGGCTGCCCGGCCCGAGTGCTTGCCGAGCACGATCTGGCTCTCGCCGGCGCCGACGGCCTGCGGATCCATGATCTCGTAGGTGGTCCGTTCCCGGAGCACGCCATGCTGGTGGATGCCCGCTTCGTGGGCGAAGGCGTTGCGCCCGACCACAGCCTTGTTGAACTGCACCGGGTAGCCCGTGAGCCGGCTCACCATTCGGCTGGAGCGGGCCAGTTCGCTGATCTCGATTCCCACTTCGACCTCGGGGAACTGCTCCTCGCGGGTACGGATGGCCATGACGATCTCCTCCATGGCCGCGTTGCCCGCCCGCTCGCCGATCCCGTTGACGGTGCACTCGACCTGGCGTGCGCCCGCGGAGACAGCGGCCAGCGAGTTGGCGACGGCGAGGCCGAGATCGTTGTGGCAGTGGGTGCTGATGACGTAGTCACCCGACACCCGCTGGCGGATCGCCCGAATGCGCTCGGCCCACTCGACGGGCACGGCGAAGCCGACCGTGTCGGGGATGTTGAGGGTGCTGGCACCGTTGTCGACGGCAGCCTGGAGCACGTCGCACATGAAGTCGAAGTCGGAGCGGGAGGCGTCCTCCGGCGAAAACTCGACGTCTTCGGTGTACTCACGTGCCCGGGATACGGCCGAGACCGCCTCGTTCAGCACCTGCTCGGGGCTCATGCGCAACTTGTGCTCCATGTGGGTGGGACTGGTGGCGATGAAGACGTGGATACGCCGCTTCTCGGCAGGCTCGATGGCCTCCCAGCAGCGGTCGACGTCCTTGTGGGCCGTACGGGAGAGGCCGCAGATGACCGGGCCACGCACCGACGAGGCGATTGCATGCACGGCGTCGAAGTCGCCCTGGCTGGCGATCGGGAAGCCGGCCTCGATGTAGTCGACGCCCAGGCGCGCCAGTTGGTCCGCTATCTCGAGCTTCTCGCCGACGTCCAGGGAGATGCCCGGGGACTGCTCGCCGTCGCGGAGGGTGGTGTCGAAGATGACCACCCGTTCCTTCGCTGTCGTTGCGCTCATGGCGTGTTCCTGTCTGGTTGCTCTGTCAATCGTTGTGTGGACTCGTGTCGATGCGGGCGAACTACCCCCGAAAACCGAAGAACCCCCCGGCCCGGAGGCGGGAGGTTCGGACGAACGCGTATGTGGGCGCTCGCCCTAGGTCAGAAGCAGGAGGTCGAAGTTCTGTCGCATCGCCCACCAGTGTAGGCACGATGACGGACCCGACCACAACCTCGTGGTCCGGGACGATCCGACTACGTATGGATCTCGAGGGTCGGAAGGTCGTCAGCTGGCTGGAAGCCGAAGCGCTCCGCGAAGAAGGCCAACTCGGCCTCGAGCGCGCGAACGACGTTTGGGGCCTTCCGGAAGCCGTGGCCCTCGTCGGGGAACTCCACGAGGGCATGCGGAATGCCGGCGGCCGCCAGGGCGTCGGCCATGAGGTGCGCCTGATTGGGCGGGACGATCGGGTCCTCGGAGCCCTGGAGCAGGAGCAGCGGCGTGGACAGGCGGTCGACATGGTGGATCGGCGAGCGCTCCCGGTACACGGCCTCGTCCTCGGGCCAGCGGCCGACCAGTCGGTCGAGGTAGCGGGCCTCGAACTTGTGGGTGTCGGCGGCCAACGCCGCCAGGTCGGCGACGCCGTAGCGGCTGGCCCCGGCGGCGAAGGCGTCGTGGAAGGTGAGGGCGGCCAGCACGGTGAAGCCGCCTGCGCTGCCTCCCCGGATGGCGAGCCGCTCGCCGTCGACGTCGCCCCGATCGGCGAGGAAGCGGGCCACGGCTACGCAGTCGTCCACGTCGAGCACCCCCCAGCCACCACGCAGGCGATGCCGGTAGGGCCGGCCGTAGCCCGTCGAGCCCCGGTAGTCGACGTCGGCCACGGCAAAGCCCCGGCTGGTCCAGAAGGCGATGCCGAGTTGGAGGTGGGTACGCACACAGCCGGTCGGGCCGCCGTGGACGAGCACGATCAGTGGCGGTCGCTCCCCCCCTGTGGCTGCGTGGTCGGGGTTGGCGGGCGGGTAGACGAGGGCGTGGGCGTGCTCCCCACCGGAGGTCGGATAGCGGACCGGTTCGGGGACGGGCAGCCAGGCCGGGGCGAGTCCGAGGTCGCGTGCGGGGCGCAGGACCCCGGTTCCGGCGGGCGTCACCGTCACCACCTCGGGTTCGTTGGTCCACGAGGCGGCCACGGCCGCCACGCCGTCGGCCCAGGCGGCCAGCGACCCGATCGAGGTGGCGTCGAGCGGAATGTCGTCGACGGTGCCGTCGGCCTGCAGGAGGGCGAGTCGGTCGACACCGCCCTCCCGGCGGGCGAACCACACGTCGTCGCCGACGAAGGCGTACCGGGAGAGCCCGAACACCCACTGGGGCGTGGCGACCTCGAACTCGCCGGCCGTCAACCGGACCAGGTCGTCACCTTCGAGCCGGTACAGGTGCCACCAGCCGTCCCGGTCGCTGACCACGTGCAGGGTCCCGTCGGCCCGCCACTCGGGCTGGAAGAAAGACTCCCCCGCCGCCGCCACGCAGCGCCCGCCCTCGACCGTGCCGTCGCCCAGGTCGGCAACCCAGAGCTCGCTGTCGTCCCAGGGCAGGTCCGGGTGGTTCCACTGGATCCACGCCAGGCGACGGCCGTCCGGTGAGACCCGGGGCGACGACACGAAGTCCGGTCCCGACACGAGCACCTCGACCTGCTGCGAGCCGTCGAGCGACACGGCCACGACCTCGTTGGCAGGCTCGCCGCTTCGATGGTGGTCCTCGCGGACGCACACGTACCAGCGGCCGTCCGGAGTGGGCCGTCCATCGGCGAACCGGAAGGCACGCGCCATCTCGGACTCCGGGGTGAGCACCGTCCGGGTGCCGTCGGGATCCTGACGCCAGAGGCGCTGGTCGTCGAACTCGCTGTGGACGAGGACGCGGTCGAACGCCCACCAGGCGCCGCCGCCGTACTCGTGGACGAGGGTCCGGACGTTGGCGTCCACGCCGAGGGCGTCGACGCCGTCGCACACGACCACCGTCCGGCCACCTTCCTCGGGTCGAGACTCGGCCCACCAGACGCTGTCGCCGTCGACGACGACCTCGCCGAGCCCGGCGGCGCCGGCCACCAGGGACTCGGCGGTGATGGGCGACGCCCAGGAACCGCAGGGTGCCGGGTTCACCACGGGATCAGCCGTTCAGGAGGTCGGCGATCCGGGTGATGCCCTCGCCGAGGTCGTCGTCGCCCAGGGCAAACGACAATCGGGCGTAGCCCGGCGCGCCGAAGGCCTCGCCGGGGACGATCGCCACCCTGGCCTCGTCGAGGACCAGCGCCGCCAGGTCGACCGTGGTCTCCGGGGTGTTCCCGGCGATGGTGCGGCCGAGGAACGCCGACAGGTCGGGAAAGGCGTAGAAGGCGCCCTGCGGGGTCATCAACTCGACCCCGTCGATCGAGCGCAGCATCTCGACCATGCGCTGACGCCGACGGTCGAACGACTCACGCATCATCACCACGTCCTCGAGGCCGCCCGACACCGCAGCCAGGGCGGCCATCTGCGACACGTTCGAGACGTTGCTGGTGGCATGGGACTGCAGGTTGGTGGCGGCCCTGATGGCGTGGACCGGGCCGAGCAGCCACCCGACCCTCCAGCCGGTCATGGCGTAGGTCTTGGCGACGCCGTTGACGACCAGGCAGGTGTCGGCGATCTCGGGAACGAGCGCCCGTATCGAATGATGCTCGTGGCCGTCGTAGACGAGGTGCTCATAGATCTCGTCGGTGATCACCCAGATGCCGTGCTCGACGGCCCATCGGCCGATGGCGGCGATCTCGTCGGCCGGGTAGACGGCACCCGTCGGGTTCGACGGCGACACGAACATGAGCGCCTTCGTGCGCTCGGTGCGGGCAGCCTCGAGTTGTTCGACGGTGACCCGGAAGCCCGATGCGGTGTCGGTGGTCAGCACCACGGGCACGCCACCGGCGAGGGCGATCGACTCGGGGTACGTGGTCCAGTAGGGCGCAGGCAGCAGGACCTCGTCGCCGGGGTCGATGACCGTGGCGCAGGCGTTGTAGACGGCGTGCTTGCCTCCGTTGGTGACGAGGATCTCGGAAGCCTCGGGCCGCCAGGCGGAGTCCCGCTCGGTCTTGTCGGCCAGGGCCTCCTTGAGGGCGGGCAGGCCTCCGGCGGGCGTGTAGCGGTGGTTGGTGGCGTCGCGACAGGCGGCCACGGCCGCCTCCACGATGTGGGCGGGGGTGACGAAGTCGGGCTCGCCGGCACCGAAGCCGATGACGGGCTCGCCGGCCGCCTTGAGGGCCTTGGCGCGTGCGTCGACGGCCATGGTGGCCGATTCGGAGATGGCGCTGATCCGCCGCGAGAGTGGTGAGGGGCTCATGGAGTTCCGTTCGGGAAAGTCGTGCTGCCAGCCTGCCACCTACACGGGGTGCTTCCGACGCGCATTCCGGTGTCGACGACGACCAGTCGGCTCACGGGGCGATGGCCACCCGAGACGTCGGCTCGGGGGCGGCCTGGCGGCGGGAGAGGCCACGGCGCAGGCCAGTCAACAGGGCGTTGCGCAGTTCGCGGGGGTCGATGAGCTCGTCGAAGCCGAGGCCCGAGGCGCTGCGGTAGGCGGCCTCCATCTCGACCTGCTGGAGGGCGGCAACCTCCTCCTCGTCGGCGCCCAGGGCGTTGCCGGCTCCCTTCGCCCCCATGGCGCCCAGGATCGCCCCGGGGAAGGCCAGCGAGACACTCTGGCCCGAGAAGGACACCATCGACATCACCATCGACCCGAACCCGAACGCCTTGCGCAGCGTGACGTGCAACTTCACGGTGCGGGTCTGGGCCTGGGCGGCGAACATGCGACCGCCGGCCCGCAGGACGCCGGCCTGCTCCGACCTCGTCCCAGCCAGCATCCCCGGGTTGTCGGACAGGAACACGAGCGGCAGGTGGAACGAGTCGGCCACCTGGATGAAGTGAGCGGCCTTGTCGGCTGCGTCGACGTCGATGGCTCCGGCCAGGGTTCGCGGCTGGTTGGCGACGACCGCCACCGGCTCACCGCCGAGGTGACCGAGCACGCACAGCACGGACCGGCCGAAGTCGGGCTGGACCTCGAAACACCGGCCCCCGTCCAGGACGGCTCCGAGGACCCCGCACATGTCGTAGGCCTTCTTGTTGTCCTTCGGCACCAGGTCGAGGACTTCGGGGACGGGCCGGGGACCGGTGTCGTCACCCTCCGAGCGGGGCGGATGGCTCCATGCGCTGGACGGAAAGAACCCGAGGTAGGACCGGATGTCGTCGAGCAGGGCACCGTCGTCGGCCACCACGTTGTGGACCAGGCCGCTCGCCACGGCCACCTCCGGCCCGCCGAGCTCCTCCTTGGTGACATCCTCCCCCAGCGAAGCCAGCACCACCGGAGGGCCGGCCGTGAACACGCAGGCGTCGGCCGTCATCAGGGAGAAGTCCGACATCGGGACGATCAGAGCCCCGTGGCCGGCCGAGGCGCCCATCACGCCGGTCACCACCGGGACCCGGCCCGAGAGCCGCGCCTGCTGGATGAGGTCGGTCGGTGCCCGGGCGGGTCGGGGCTCGCCCGGCAGAGGCGGACGGTGACCGGCTCCCTCGAGCAGCATCACCAACGGAATCCGGTCGAGTTCGGCCAGTTCGGCGATGCGGTGGCGCTTGGCCGTGGAGCCGGGTCCGATCGAGCCGCCCATCACGGTGAAGTCCTCGGCGCCGACCATCAAAGGCCGACCGTCGATTGTGCCCGAGCCGGCGACCACCCCGTCGGCAGGAACCTCGCCGACCAGTGTGCCGATCTCGGTGAACGAGCCGGGATCGAGCAGGTGGGCGATGCGTGCACGGGCGTCGAGGCGGCCGGTGGCCCGACGGCGCTCGACCTTCTCGGCGCCCCCCATCCCGCGGGCGGCCCCCTTGCGCCGCGCCAGGTCGTCGAGCAGCGGCGCCCAGTCGTCGAGCGGGTCTCCGGCGTCGCCTGGAGTCTCGGACATGCGGGCAAGTATCGCCCACGGTCGGGATCCGACCCTCAGTCGCACGACTCCAGGTACGGCGCCAGGAATTCGCGGGCCACCTCGCCCCGGGCCCGGTAGGACAGGCCCCCGTAGATCTCGCAGGCCTGCACACGCAACTCTTCGGGGTGGCAACCCAGTTCCTCGGACCGCTCGTCCAACTCGGAGAGCCGCATCAGGTGTTCGACCGCGGCGAACGGGTCGCCGGGGTTGGCGGCCTCGAGTTCGACCAGCGTCTGGCCGGACAGTCGTTCGAGGACGTTCTCGGCGACGGCCCGGCCGGCCTCGACGAGGCCGGCGCAGTCGTCGGCCGAGGCCGGGTCGGTCACCTCCGGGCTACCGCACGCGGCACCGCCCAGTGCCCAGAGGGCGAGTACTGCGATGGGGATCCGGAGTCGCCGCACGCTCCCGAACCTATCCCCGGTCCGGGTCGGGAGGGAGGCGCCTCAGGCCGGGCAGACCTCGAGCACGCCGCGGGCCAGCCGGCCGTGGTGCATGTCGTCGAGCACCGTGTGGATCTCGTCCATCGGGTACACCTGCGAGACCAGTTCGTCGAGCTTGAACTTGCCTGCGAGGTAAAGGTCGCAGATCCGCGCCACGTCGGTCTGGGGCCGCGACGAGCCGTAACGGCAACCCATGATGCTGACGTCGAGGTAGGTGGCGAGGGTCATGAACTCCATGGTGCTTCCGAGGGGCGGCACGCCGAGGACGACGAGGGTGCCGCCCCAGTCGAGGAAGCCCAGCGCCGCCTCGATGAGGGCCTTGGCGCCGACGCACTCGAACGCGTAGTCGACGCCGAACGGGCGCACCTCCCGGATGGCCGCATTGGTGTCGACCTCGGCGGCGTTCACGAAGTGAGTGGCACCGAACGTGCGGGCCAGCCCCTCCTTGTCGGGGTTGGTGTCGACGGCAAAGATCGGGTTCGCCCCCGAGATGGCGGCGGCCTGGATCACGTTGAGGCCGATGCCGCCGACGCCGACGACGGCGACGCTCTCGCCAGGCGCCACCTTGGCCCGGTTGAACACTGCTCCGGAACCGGTCAGGACCCCGCACCCGATGAGCGAGGCGGCCGGCATCGGTACCTCCTCGGGGATCGTGATCGCCTGGTTGGCCTTGACGACGACGCGTTCGCTGAACGAAGAGATGTTGGCAAAGTTGTAGTGGGGTTCGCCATCGAGCGTGAACGGTGTGCCACGCGCACCGAACGTGGAGCGGCACATGGTGGGCCGCCCGCCGTCGCATGCCGGACAGGCGCCACACTGCCCGAGGGTCGAGAGCACGACGCGGTCGCCAGGTTGCACGTTGGTGACCGCCGAGCCGACCTCCTCGACGATGCCGGCACCCTCGTGGCCGAGTACCACCGGCGTCGGGAACGGGATCGTGCCGTCGATGACGCTCACGTCGCTGTGGCAGACGCCGGAGTTGGCGATGCGGACGATGACCTCGCCCGGGCCGGGGTCGCGGAGCTCAAGGCCCTCGACGACTCTCAGTTCTTCACCATCGAACACGATGCCCTTCATGGGCTGCCTCCCGGGGCGGTTGGGATCGGGTGAACTGCCCCATCCTCCCCTTTGGCGGGTGCGGCAGCAAAGCGGGGTGGTTCAGGTGCCAAGAATCAGCCACACCGCGACGAAGTGAACGCCGACGGCCGTGGTGACCACCGTGTGCCAGACCTCGTGGTAGCCGAAGTGCCGGGGGGCGAAGTCGGGCCAGCGGGCCCCGAGCATGATCGCTCCGGTCGTGTAGAGGAGCCCCTCGACGGCGATCAGGACCAGGACGGTGACGTCGAGTTGGGTGATCAGTGCCGGGGCGACGAAGATCGGCACCCAGCCCAGGCTGAGGTACAGCGTGTTCATCAGGCCCTTCGGAGGGTGGAAGGGCAGGACGCGGACCAGCACGCCGAGCAGTGCCCCTGCCCAGAGCGCCCAGAACAGGATGCGGCCGGACGTGCCCTCGAGACCCGTGATCGCCACCGGCGTGGCGCTCGCCGCGATGAACACGAAGATCGCCGCATGGTCGACCCGGAAGAGAGTCTCGTAGACCGGCACACTCCACCGGCGCAGGTGCACGAGGCCGCTGGCGGTGAACATGAACAGCGCACCCAGCACGAACACTCCGGCGCCGACCCGGTCTGACGGTCCCGACCCGTGCAGCACGAGCACCACCCCTGCGGTGATGGTCAGCGGAATGGCCGTCCGGTGCATGGTGCCGCGCCACCGGGGACGGGGCAGGGTGAGGGCCCGCCGTACGAACGGCGAAACGCCCTCGGGGGCGACGGATGCCGGGTCGGTCGACTCCATGGCAACAACGCTAGCCAGTGACGGTCGGCGTGCCGGGCAGGGTCAGGCGAGCAGGCGGAGGAGCGCTGTCGCCGCCATCGCAGCGACCACGACCACCACGAACGGCGCCCGCCGCCACACGGCCACCGCACCGACGGCCACGCCGACGAGGCGGCCGTCGACGACCAGCGACTCGCCGTCGACGACCGACATGATGGCGATGATCGCAGCGAAGAGGGCGGCCGGGAGCAGGCTCGCCACCGGCGCAAGCCGCACGGCCAGCCGGTCGCCGGCGACGAAGCCGACCACCTTGAACAGGTAGGCGCCCCCGGAGAGCACGAGGATGGCGGTCCAGTTCACGTGTCATCGACTCCCGCTGCCTGGTGGTTCCGGATCCACAGGCCCGGTCCGACGGCCAGGGCGGCGATCAGCATCGGGGCGCCTGCAGGCGTGAACGGGACGGCCACGACGGCGATCGCTGCGCCCAGCACCGCCGAGACCTGTCCCGGCCTGGTCCGCACGTGAGGAACGATCAGCGCCACGAACGCCGCCGGGAAGGCGGCGTCGAGGCCCCATGCGCCCGGGTCCTCGAGGAGGCCACCGGCCAGTACGCCGACGACCGTTCCCACGTTCCAGAAGGCGAAGAGCCACAGTCCGGTGAACCAGAAGGCGTCGCGGGCCGCCTCCGGATCGTCCTGTGCGCTCATCATGGCCGTGGTCTCGTCGATGACGAACTGGGCCGCCATGGCCCGACGACCCCGCCGGACGCGTAGGACCGGCGCAACGACAGGCCCGTAGAGCGAGTTGCGGGCGGCCAGCAGGAGGCCACTCACGACCGCTGCCACGGGGTTGCCGCCGCTGCCGATGACCGAGACCGCTGCGAACTGCGAGGCGCCGGTGAACGTGAGCACCGAAAGGGCCGATGCCTGCGCAAGGCTGAATCCGGATGTGTCTGCGAAGACGCCGAAGGTGATACCGATGAGACCGACGGCCGCAGCGAGGACGAACGAGTCGCGGCGGTGACCCCTCACGACGGGTCAGGGAGCCGGGCGGCGAGGGCCTCGATGAGGCCGTGGAGTTCGACGGCACAGTCGTCGAACACGGCCTGGTCGCCGGAGGCGGGGTCGACCACCTCCTCCCAGGGCTCGACCCCGACGGTAGCGAGGCCGAGGGCGGCCACGCTCTCGGCCAGCGTCCCGGCGGCCGGCAGGTCCCGGACCAGGCGGGGCAGGGTCGCTGTCCGGTCGGCGGCTTCCGGATGGTGGCGGCGTACCCAGGACACGTGGTCGGGTTCCATCGCCACGACGAGGTCGGCGGCCGCCTGCTCGGCGCCGAACTGGCGGCTGCGGTGGTCCGGGTCGGTGAGCCCGTGGTCCCGCAGCGCCGATCTCGTCCGACTGCTCATCGGGTGGCCCTCGAGCACCAGCGTCCCCGCCGACGTGGCCCGGTAGCCGGGTGCCAGTTCGGCGAACATGCGGCGAGCCATCACGGACCGGGCGGCGTTGCCGGTGCAGACGAAGCAGATGACCGGACGGGCGTCGGCCGTCACGTCGTGTCCGTCCCCTGGTGGCGTTCCTGGTCGCGGGTGACGGTGACGAACAGCGCTTCAGCCTCGGCAGTGACCTCGCCCTCGGCGAGGCAGCGGGCCTTGGCAATCAGCCGCCGACCGCTGTGGCGTTCGACCCATGCCTCGAAGCGCAGGTCCACGTCGATGGGCGTGGGCTTCCGGTAGCGGATCTGGAGGCGGGCCGTGAACGCCGGGCCTCCGCCGACGAGCCCCAGGGTGCCGCTGAGCACGTCGTCGAAGAGGCCGGCGACGTATCCACCGTGGATGCGGCCGGGGGGGCCCTCGTGGCCCCGGTCGATCCGGGCCTCGCCCACGACGATCGGCGTGCCGGCATCGTCTTCACTGGTCGAAATGGCCATCGGTGGTGCCAGCGGGCTGCGCTCGCCCCGGAACAGGCTGTGGTCGCGGTACTCCACTCGCAGGCGGGCCTCGGCGTCGTCGTCGATCTCGTCGACGGGAACCTCGTGCCAGCGCAGTCGGGCTGCATCGCCCAGCGAGTCCCGGACTGCAGCCACCCGGTCGACGGCCTCGCCGAGCGCCGCGGCGGAGGGGTCGAGGGCGTGCAGGTCGACCAACAGGGCGCGCACCTCGTCGGCCAGTCGGATGCCCTCGTCACGAGCACTGGGTTCGGAACCTGTCATGGCGAAGGTGTCTAGCGGGCAAACCGGTCGAAGCGCGGCTCAGCCGGCCAACAGGCCGACGGCCACCCGCCGCCGATGGTGGGCGGCATCGCCCCAGGAGGCCGACAACGCCCAACCGCGCTTGAGCCAGAGCTGGAGGTCGTGCTCGATCGTGTAGCCGATGGCGCCGTGGCACTGGAGCGCCGACCGGCAGGCCAGGTCGACGGCGTCCGACGCCAGCGCCTTGGCCATCGCCACGTCGATGGACGGATCGCCGCCCTCCGGGCCTTCCCCGTTGGTGCGGGACCAGGCGGCCTTGTGGACCATCGGGGCGGCGAACTCGAGGGCGATCGCCACGTTCGAGCAGTGGTGCTTGACCGCCTGGTTGACGCCGACCGGCCTGCCGAACTGCTCCCGCTCGGCCACGTAGGCGACGGTCAGGTCGAGCAGTCGCCGCCCCACGCCGACGGCCTGTGCGGCGGCGGCGAGGGCCCCACGGTCGAGCACCTCGTCGACGACCGACGGATCGTCGCTGACCAGGGTGTCGGCGGTCGGTGACCAGTCGACCCGTGAGAGGCGGCGGGCGTGGTCCACACTCCGCAGCGGAGTAGATGCAAATGCGTCGGCCGGAACGGCGTGCACCTCGCCACCGGTGCACAACAGCGCCAGGTCGGCCCTCTCGGCGGCCAGCACGAAGGCGTCGATGGGCGCTCCGACGGTGAGCACCGCCGATCCGTCGGCGGCGCGGCCCAGCCATTCGTCGGCCAGGGGCCCGGGTGCGTGGTCACGCAGGATCGGGATGGCCACGGCGGCGTGCTCGGCAACCGGCTCGGGGCAGGCGGCGTAGCCCAGTTCCTCGAGCAGCAGGACCAGGTCGCAGGTCGACATGCCGAGGCCACCGTGCGACCCGGGAGCGGCCACGCCCAGGACCCCGGTTGCGGCCAGGGTCTCCCAGAGGCCGGGCACCCGGCCCTCGGGATCGTCCCAGGCACTGCGCACCGCCGAAGGCGGGCACTCCTCGGCGAGGATGTCCCTGACGGTGTCGGCGAACAGGACCTGGTCGTCGGTGAAGGCGAAGCGCATCGTCCCCCCTACTTCCTCGGGAGGCCGAGCACCCGCTCGGCGATGATGTTGCGCTGGATCTCGTTGGTGCCGGCGTAGATGGGACCGGCCAGGGCGAAGAGATAGCCCGACATCCACGAGCCGCCGTCGAAGGCGTCGTCGGCGACGAGTTCCCCGTGCGAGCCGAGTAGGCGCAGGGCAGTGGCGTGCAACTCGACGTCGAGTTCCGACCAGAAGACCTTCATCATCGACGCCGAGGCTCCGAGGTCGCCGCCGGCCTGGAGTCGGGCGGCGGCAGCGTAGGTCTGCCACCGGTAGGCGTCGGCCGCGGTCCAGGCCCGCACGACCTGGTCGAGGACACCGGGGTCCACGTCGTGCTCGGCGCTGACCCGCCGGTACAGGTCGGCCAGGCGTACGGCGGCGGCGAGGAAGCGGCCGGGCGCCCGCAGGTTGAGGCCCCGTTCGCTCGACGTGGTGGCCATGGCCACGGACCAGCCCTGGCCCTCCCCGCCCAGCAGGTTGGCCTCGTGGACCCGGCAACCATCGAAGAACAGTTCGGCAAAGGCCGGCTCGCCATCCAGGCGCCCCACGGTTCGACGCTCCAGCCCCGGGCTGTCGGCCGGCACCAGCAGGTACGACAGGCCCCGGTGGCGCTCCGAGTCGGGGTCGGTGCGCACGATGCAGAACAGCCAGTCGGCCCAGGCGCCTCGGGAACACCAGGTCTTCTGGCCGTTCAGCACGAAGTGGTCGCCGTCCCGGACGGCCTTCGTGGCGATCGACGCCAGGTCGCTGCCGGAGTCGGGCTCCGACCAGCCCTGGGCCCAGATCTCGTCGCCGGAGGCCATGCCGGGCAGGAACCGGTCGCGCTGGTCCTGCGTGCCGAAGGCGAACAGCGTCGGGCCGAGCAGCGTGATGCCGTTGGTGTTGACCCGGCCGGGTGCTCCCGAGGCGTAGTACTCCTCCTCGAAGAGCAGCCACTCGACCAGGCCGACCTCCCTGCCGCCATACGCCTCGGGCCAGTTGACGACCGACCAGCGGGCTTCGAAGAGCACCCGCTCCCACTGGCGGTGCGCCTCGAAGCCCTCGGACGTGTCCATCGAGGGCAACGGCTTGTCAGGGATGTTCTCGGCGAGCCATGTCCGGACCTCTTCGCGGAACGCGACCTGTTCTGGTGTGAAGCGAAGGTCCAAGGTGTCGACCCTCAGCCCTCGCAGAGGCGGTCGAGGGCTTCGGTGGCCTCGGCCACGATCCTCGAGACGAGGTCGGCGACGGAGGGAAGTTCGTCGATCGAACCGACGCCCTGGCCGGTCGGGAGGATTCCGACCTCGGTGCGACCTTCGACCATGGTGGCCCGGGTGAGCATCGGGGCGTTGGCGGCCAGCGCCACCTGCCCCCAGGTCAGGTCCTGGGCCTTCTTCATGCGGATCCCCTCGGCGAGGAGTGCCCGCAGCGAGGTCCCGGTGAGGCGCCGGAAGCGCAGGGCGTTGGCCGCAGCGCGGGGGAAGCGGGTGAGGCGGGCGGCCTCGAGCCGGCGAACCATGTCCGTGGCGATCACACGTTGCGGCGCACCGTCGATGGCTGTCGTGACCACGGTGCCAGTGGACGGGGTGGCCAGGTACTCGGCCTTGACGTTGTCGGGGACGCTGCTGTCGGCGGTGAGCAGGAACCGGGTGCCCATGGCGATGCCGTCGGCGCCCCAGGCCAGCGCTGCGGCGAGGCCCCGGCCGTCGACGAACCCGCCGGCGGCGATCACCGGCAGGTCGACGGCGTCGAGCACCTGGGGAATGAGCAGTGAGGTCGGGACGACGCCTGTATGGCCGCCACCTTCGGTGCCCTGGGCGATGACGGCGTCGACCCCCCACTCGGCGACCTTCTCGGCATGGCGGCGGGCCCCGATGGTGGGGATGACCACGACACCGGCCTCCTTCAGCCGGGCGACGGTGGCCTGGCTGGGGGCCTGGGCGAACGAGGCCACCTTCACCTCGGCAGTGATGAGGTGCTCGACCCGGCGTTCGACGTCGTCGGCGTCGGTGCGCATGTTGACGCCGAAGGAGGCGTCGGTGCCGGCCCGCACCTCGTCGATGGCGGACACCATCTCGTCGAAGGTCAGCGTGGCGGCGGCGAGGATGCCGAGGCCGCCGGCTTTGGCCGTGGCAATGGCGAGACGCGGCCCGGCCACCCAGCCCATCCCGGTCTGGACGATCGGGTACCGCACCCCGACGAGGTCGCAGAGCCGCGTGTGCAGTCGGGGGTCGCTCATGGGGCCGGGCTCAGCGGAACTCGGCCCTGCGCAGGCCGTCGGGGTCGATGACCTCCCGGATGAGCCGCAGTTCCTCGTCGGTCGGTAGCCGGGTCTCGGGCACCTCGTCGGCCACGAGCAGTTCGAAGCCGGTGGCTTCGACCACCTCGTCCACGGTGGTGCCCGGGTGGACGGACACGACCTGCATGCGCTGTTCGTCGTTGGCGAAGTCGAACACGCCGAGGTTCGACACGACTCGGCGGATCTCGTGGTTGTCCCGGATGAATCGGGAGAGTTCCGACACCCGGTCGTAGCCGGGACCCGACACCACGTCGACGGCCGGCACGAAGGACCGGGTCGAGTGGTTGGGCACCCAGTAGGAGGTGACGTGGTTGACGAGGTTCCCGGGGGCGCCCCGCAGGCCCAGCAACTGGGCCTTGGGCTGGCGCCAGTCGCCGATGGCGGCCAGGTTCTGGTTGCCGTGGGCATCGATCTGGCTGGCGCCCATCACGACGTGGCGGCGACCCGACCAGACGATGTCGAACACGTCCCGATAGGGCATCCAGGCCTCGACGAGGCGGGGGGCGTCGTCGTCGCCTACGGGGAGGATGTTGGCGGCCAGCACCGAGACGGCGTCGGTCATCACCATGTCGGGCTCGAAGGTGGCCCGGGCCAGGCGCCCGCCGATGACGGGCGTGGTGCCGATGGGGTTGCAGAGGATCTCGCCGTCGCCGCGGAACGCCTCCGCCATCGCGACCGCGCAGACCTCGTCGATCGTCGCCGGGGTGCTCACGAGTCGCTCCCCTCGCGTGCGTCGACCGCTGCCAGGTAGGCGTCATGGCTGGGGGCGTCGACGTAGCGCTCCCGGAACGCCGCCCAGGCCTCGGGGTCCTTCGCCGTGGCGGCGTACTCGCGCTGGAAGGCCTCGTCCCGGCCGTAGTCGGGCGGGCACTCGGTGAAGTGTGCGCCCCGGGGCGCCTCGACGACCCCGTCCACGAAGAGCCGCGGGATCTTGAGCGTGTGGAAGGTGCCCTCGTCGAGGAGGTCCTCGGTGGGCACGACCTTCTCGCAACTCAGGAAGGTGCGCTTGGCCGCCTTGGCGAACAGGTCGTCGAAGTAGAGGTCGGGGCCGAGGAACTGGCCGTTGCCGCCGGCGTCGGCCCGGTTCATGTGGACCAGCGACACGTCGATCTCGAAGGCGGGGATGGCGACGAGTTCCTCGTGGAGGCCGTCGGCGTCCGGGTAGGGCGAGGTGATCGTGGCAAGGTCGGGGTTCATGGTGAGCATGTCGCTGCCGAGGCCGGCCCGGGTCGGGTAGAAGGGCACCCGGTGGGCGGCGGCCAGCAGGCCCAGGTAGAAGGCGCCCTCGTCAAACTCGGCGAACTCGACGGCGGCATTCTGGCGGGCCACCCGGAAGTGTGGTTCGAGGGGGATCGAGTCGAGCGACACGAAGCCGTAGACGACCTTGCGGGCGGTGCCGGTGGCGCAGAGCAGGCCGATGTCGGGGCCGCCGTAGGCGACGATGGTGAGGTCGGTGAGGTCACTGCGGGCGATGGCCCGCACCAGCGACATGGGCTTGCGTCGGGAGCCCCAACCGCCGATGCCGATGGTCATGCCGCTCTCGAGTTCGGCGACCACCTCGTCTTCGGTCATTCGCTTGTCCGGCACGGGCCGATGGTAGGCGAGCCGAGCCCCCGACGACGATCCTGACGGATCGTCAGAAAGTGAAACCGGTCACCGGTGGACGGCGGTCTCCCGTTCGGGAACGGGGTCGGCGCTAGCGTGCTCGTCGTGGACTCCCCGGTCGATCCTGCCACCGCCCTCGACTTCAGCGGGCAGACCGTGCTCGTCACCGGCGGAACGCGTGGACTGGGACGGGTGATCTGTCGCACGTTCCTCGACGCCGGAGCCGATGTGGTCACCTGCGCCCGCAACACCCCTACCGAACCCGTCGTGTCCTCCGACGGCTCGCGCTCGGCCACCTTCGTCGCCGCCGACGTACGCGACGCCGACCAGGTCGGAGCCGTCGTGGCCGCCGCTGTCGACCAGACCGGTCGCCTCGACGTGCTGGTCAACAACGCCGGCGGCGCACCACCCGCAGCCAGCGATGCCTCGATGGGCTTCCACGAGAAGGTCATTGCACTCAACCTGACCGCCGCCCTCACGTTCAGCCGGGCCGCCCACGGGGCCATGGCCGACTCGGGCGGGGTGATCCTCAACATCTCCTCGGTCTCGGGCACCCGGACCAACCCGGGCGGCGCCGCCTACGGGGCTGCCAAGGCCGGCCTCGCCAACCTGGGCCGCACCCTCGCCCACGAGTGGGGACCAGCCATCCGGGTCGTCACGGTCACCGTCGGGATGATCGTCACAGACGAAGCCGCCGCCTTCTACGGTGACGGTGGACGCCGGGAGTCCATCGGCGGCCTCCTTGCGGCCGGCCGCATGGGCGAGCCCGAGGACGTGGCCGACATGTGCCTCGTGCTGGCCTCGCCGCTCGCCCGCTGGGTCACCGGCACCGAGGTCGCCGTCCATGGCGGCGACGAGCGTCCCGGCTACCTCGACGCGATCGGCACCGACGCCGAATCGGATTGACCGACCCGTGCCGCCCATCCACTGCTGGCGCTCCCCCAAGGTGGAGGTGCGCGACGGCGCCCTGGCCGGCAAGGGCGTGTTCGCCGTCGAGCCGATCACCACCGGCGAGGTCGTCGCCGTGAAGGCCGGGCACATCGTCGACCGCGACGAGGTCTGGCGCCTGACGGCCGAGATCGGCGACCAGAGCCTCCAGATCGACGACGACCTCTACCTCTCGCCCCGCACCGCTGAGGAGGTCGAGCAGACGTCGGTCCGCATCAACCACTCGTGCGACGCCAACGTGGGCTTCCGGGGCCAGGTCATCTACGTGGCGATGCGCAACATCGCCACCGACGAGGAGCTCTGCCACGACTACGCCATGGACCGCACCGACGGCTACCGGCTGGAGTGCCGCTGCGGCGCTGAAGCATGCCGGGGCGTGGTGACCGGCGAGGACTGGCGCCTCCCCGAGGTGCAGGCTCGCTACGAGGGCTTCTTCCTCGAGTACGTGGCCGACAAGATCCGGGCGCTCGGGAACTAGCGGCCCGGGTCCTCGCCCATCTCGGCGAGGGCGTCGAGGAACGCACCCCGTAGCCGCCGGGCGATGTCGGGCGAGAGGTGCCCGATGAGCCCCTGGCCAGGCTTGCCGACCTCCTCGACGGTGAGGATGACACGGGGCTGGGCGTCGGCGTAGTCGTCGCTGATGGCGACCGCCCACGAGATCGGCGTGAGTTCGTCGTCCTCGTAGTCGGGCGGGTAGTCGGCGGGGTCGAACGGGTAGTCGTCAATGGAGCGGCGCATGCCGACAGTCTGGCAGGACGCCCTTATTCCTAAATATGACTAATCCGATCGGATTTCTGTTGATTCGGGAGCCCGGCGTCTGTAGGTTGAATATTAATCCTGACCGATCTGATCGGAATTACCTGACACCATGCCCACAGCGACCCCGACCCCCGTGCAACTGCGCCCCCCGACCGCCCTGTCCGCGGCCGAGGTCGAGGCGCTGAACGAGCGGTTCGAGACGGCGCATCCCACCGAGGCCATCCGCTGGGCCACCACCACCTTCGGCGACGGACTCTGCCTCACCACCTCGTTCTCCGACACCCTGCTCATCGACCTGGCCGTGGCCGTCGACCCCGACATCGAGGTGGTGTTCCTCGACACCGGCTTCCACTTCGCCGAGACCCTCGACACCCTGCGGCGGGCGATGGTCCGCTACGAACTCCGCCTCCGGGTCGAACGGCCCGACGAGGACGCCCCCGACCTCTGGGAGAGCGGCACCGAGGCCTGCTGCGCCGCCCGCAAGGTGGCCCCGCTGGATCGGGCGCTGGCCGGGAAGCGGGCCTGGCTCTCCGGCATGCGCCGCGACGACCACGCCGGGCGGGCACACACGCCGATCGTGCAGTTCGACCGCCGGGGCCTGGTCAAGGTCAACCCCCTCGCCGCCTGGCCAGCCGCTGAGGCCGAGTCCTACGCCGCCGAGCACGACATCGTCCTGAACCCGCTTCTGGCCGAGGGCTACGAATCCATCGGGTGCTGGCCGTGCACCGAGCGTCTGACCGATGGCGACGACGCACGCAGCGGCCGCTGGGCCGACAGCACCAGGACCGAGTGCGGAATCCACCTGTGAGCAGCCACCCCTACCCCGTGAACCTGGACCTGTCGGGTCGCAGCGTGCTCGTGGTCGGAGCCGGAGCCGTGGCCGCCCGCAAGGTGCAGGGCCTGGTGGCCGCCGGCGCCCGGGTGACCGTCGTCGCCCCCGAGGCCGTATCCGAACTGGCCGAGGCCTCCGAGAACGGTGCCATCCGCTGGCAGCAGCGCACCTACCGCCGGGGCGAGGTGGCGTCGTACCGCCTGGCTGTGGCCGCCACCGGCGACCCCGACGTGAACGGCCAGGTCCACTGGGACGCCGAGGCCGCCGGAGTCTGGCTGAACGCAGCCGACGACCCCGACCGCTGCTCCTTCACACTGCCCGCCGTCGTGCGCCGCGGCGACCTCCAGATCGCCGTCTCCACCAACGGTCGCTCACCGGCCGTGGCCGCCTGGCTGCGCCGCTCCCTCGAGGAGTCGATCGGACCCGAGCATGCCGCACTCCTCGCCCTCGCAGCCGAGGTTCGCGAGGACCTCCGGGTCGAACGCGGCACCACCGAAACCCCCGACTGGCAATCCGCCCTCGACGAGGACCTGCTCGACCTGATCCGGAGCGACGACGTCGACGGCGCACGCCTCCGACTCCGCCGGGCCCTCGGACTCCCCGGAGTCCCGGACTTCGAAGAGGCCGCGTCATGACCGTGTACCTGGTCGGTGCAGGCCCGGGCGATCCCGAACTGCTCACGCTTCGCGCCGCCCGCCTGCTGGCCGAAGCCGACATCGTGGTCCACGACCGGCTGATCGACCCCCGGGTGCTCGACCTGATCTCCCCGTGGGCCGAGGTGGTCGACGTCGGCAAGCGCCCCGGCGGGCCGGCCGACGCCCAGGACCGCATACACCGACTGCTCGTCGGGGCCGCCGGCCGGTACACCACCGTCGTGCGCCTCAAGGGCGGCGACCCGTTCGTGTTCGGCCGCGGTGGCGAAGAGGCCGCAGACCTGCTTGGAGAGGGAATCGACGTCGAGGTCGTCCCCGGCATCACTTCGGCCATCGCCGGTCCCGCCGCCGCCGGAATCCCCGCCACCATGCGGGGCCACGCCAGCGGATTCACCGTCATCACCGGCCATCAGGACCCCACCAGCGCACGCAGCATCGACTGGGAGGCCGCTGCACGCCTCGGCACCACGCTCATCGTGCTGATGGGCGCCTCGCGGGCGGGCCTCATCGCCGAACGGCTCCTGCTCGGCGGCCTCGACGCCGACACCCCCGTCGCCGTGGTCGAGTCGGCCACCACACCCGACCAGCGGGTCGTCCGAACCGTCCTCGCCGACCTCCCGGAGACACCCGTCCATGCACCGGCCATCCTCGTGATCGGCTCGGTCGCCGCACTCGACGTCACGCACGCCGCACTCGACGACCTCGTCACCACCACAACCAGCGAACACGGAGGTTCGTCATGGCTCAACTGACAAGCCCGCTCGAGACCGCCCCGATCGATCCGGAGATGGCGGCCGACATCGACAAGTTCGAGGAACAACTCGCCGACTACTTCGCCGGGCGCGTCCCCGAGGACGTGTTCCGGGTCTTCCGCCTGAACAACGGCATCTACGGCCAACGCCAGGGTGGCACCAACCAGATGGTGCGGGTCAAGGTCCCCTACGGCGCCATGACCGCCGACCAGCTCGATGCACTGGCCGACCTGGTCGTCGACCACAGCCGCGGCTGGGGCCACATCACCACCCGTCAGAACATCCAGTTCCACTTCGTGGAACTTGCCGAAATCCCCCGGGTCATGCGCCGGCTGGCTTCAGTGGGACTCACCACCCGGGAGGCCTGCGGCGACACCGTGCGCAACGTGCAGGGCTGCCACCTGGCCGGCGCCTGCCCCTTCGAGGTACTCGACATCAGCGCCTGGTCAGAGGCCACCTACCGGCACTTCGTCCGCAACCCGATCAGCCAGCGGCTCCCCCGCAAGTTCAAGATCAACTTCTCGGGGTGCGACACCGACTGCGGCCAGGCCATGTTCAACGACGTCGGCGTGATCGCCGCCTCGCGCACCCACCCCGACGGAAGCGTCGAGCAGGGCTTCCGCATCTACATCGCCGGCGGCCTCGGCACCACGCCGTTCCCAGCACTGGCGCTCGAGGAGTTCACCTCCCGCGGGGACCTGCTGCCGACCATCGAGTCCGTGCTGCGGGTCTTCGACCAGACGGGCAACCGCGACAACAAGTTGCGGGCCCGCCTCAAGTGGGTCGTGGACCAACTCGGCATCGACGAGGTCCGCCGCCGGGTGGTGGCCACCCGCAAGTTCCTGCCGGCGTCGTCGACCTGGCCGGGCGGCGTGCCCGAGGTCGTTGCCGAGTGGGGTGACGACCCGGCCGGCCTCGCCGCAGATGCCACACCCACTCCGATCGGCCAGGGCGTCCCCGTGTCGCTGGGCGCCAAGACGCCCTTCGACCGGTGGGTGGAGGCCAACGTCGTACGCGGCGCCGCCAACGGCACCGTGTCCGCCTACGCCTGGTGCGAGTTGGGCGACGTCACCGCCGACCAGTTCCGGGCGGTAGCCGCCATCGTGCGCGAGTTCGACACCGATGTGCGCGTCACCAACCGGCAGAACTTCGTCCTGCGCGACCTCACCGAGGACCAATTGCCCGCCCTCTTCCAGCACCTCGTGGACGCCGGCATGGCCAAGCCCGGCGCCGAACTGCTGCGCGACGTCGTCGCCTGCCCCGGCGCCGACACCTGCAACCTTGCCGTCACGCAGAGTCGGGGCCTGGCCAAGGCCATCGGCGAGGCACTCGAGGCGGAAGGCCTGGCCGAGGTGGGCGGTGTTCGCATCAACATCTCGGGCTGCACCAACAGTTGCGGACAGCACCACACCTCCGACATCGGATTCTTCGGCGCCGAGAGGCGCGCCCACGGCCAGTCGGCCCCCGGCTACCAGATGCTGCTGGGCGGCTACGTCGGCCAGGAGCAGGTCCACTTCGGGCAGAAGGCGCTGCGCCTCCCCGCCCACAACGCCCCGCAGGCGACCGTCCAGGTCGTCCGGCGGTTCGTGGACGAGCGGCAGGCCGGCGAGAACTTCCCGACCTGGCTGGAGCGCTCGGGTGGCGCCAAGGAGGTGGCGATCGGCCTCAAGGAACTCGACCAGTTCCCGTTGCCGGACGAGTCCCCCGACTTCTACGTGGACTTCGACGAGACCGGTCCCTACTCGGCCGATGTCGGCGAGTCGGAGTGCGCCACCTGATTCCCGGCTGATCCGCGGCCGGTTCGCCACTCGACCTGCCCACTCGGGCAGGATCACGTCATGGCCATCGAGTTCCGCACCGAGGACGCTCCCCCGTACGGGGCCGTCGAGCAGGTCTCGCCGCTCGTGCGCCGGGTGGTGGCCCGCAATCCGTCGAGGTTCACCTACCACGGCACCGGCACCTTCCTCGTCGGCCCACCCGAGGGTGGCCGCGTGGCGGTCATCGACGCCGGGCCGGACGACGACGACCACGTTGCCGCCGTGCTGGCGGCGGTGCAGGGCCAGGAGGTGACCCACCTGCTGGTCACCCACACGCATCCCGACCACTCACCCGCCACGGCAGCCATCCGATCGGCGACGGGCGCTCCGACGTTCGGCTTCGGACCCCACCCGGAGGCTGCCATCCGGGCGCACGAGGAGCGCAAGCGCCGGGCGGTCGAGGCGGACGACGAGCCCGAGTCCGACGACGGGGAGGGTGGAGGCGACCTCGCCTTCGTGCCGGACCACCCCGTCACCGAAGGCGACCTGATCGAGGGCGACGGGTTCTCGTTCGGGTGCCTCCACACGCCGGGCCACATCTCGAACCACGTGTGCTTCTCGTTCGCCGAGGAGCAGACCCTGTTCAGCGGTGACCACGTGATGGGCTGGTCGACGTCGGTGATCCCCGCACCCGACGGCGACCTCAACGACTACCTGGACAACCTCCGCCGCCTGGTCGGACGCAACGAGGTCCGCTACCGCCCCACCCACGGACCGGCGATCATCGATCCGGGCCCGTACGTCGAGGCGCTGGTCGCCCACCGGGAGTTACGCGAGCGCCAGATCGTCGAGGCGCTGGCCGACGGCCCCCGCACCATCGCCTCCCTGGTCGCCGAGCTCTACGCACACGTGCACGAGGACCTGCACAAGGCCGCCGGCGCTTCGGTGTACGCCCACCTGCTGGCCCTGCAGCGGGCCGACCGGACCATCGTCGAGGGCGAGCCCGGGCCGAAGTCGGAATGGGGGCTGCGGTAGCTACGGGTGGCGGCTCGAGACCGAGACGACCTCGCCGGTCATGTAGGACGACAGGTCGCTGGCTAGGAAGACCATCACGTTGGCGACCTCCCACGGCTCGGCGGCACGACCGAAGGCCTCCTCGGCCACGAGGCCGGCCAGCAGTTCCTCGCTGCTGGTCCTGGCGAGGTGCGGATGCATGGCGATGCTGGGTGCCACGCAGTTGACCCGGACCCCGTGGTCGGCAGCCTCGATCGCCGCCGAGCGGGTGAGCGCCATGACGCCAGCCTTGGCAGCTGCGTAGTGGGCCTGTCCGGCCTGTGCCCGCCAGCCCAGGACCGAGGCGTTGTTGACGATGGCGCCGCTGCCACGGGACGTCATGTGCCGCAGGGCAGCCCGGGTGCAACGCATGGTGCCGGTGAGGGTGACGTCGAGCACCCGCTGCCACTCCTCGTCCGTCATGTCGACCAGCGGCGTCTCGCCGCCGAGGCCGGCGTTGTTGACCAGCACGTCGACGTGGCCGTGGGCGTCGATGGCTGCGGCGAACAGGCCCTGGACGTCGTCCTCGACGGTCACGTCACAGCGGACCGCCACCGGACGCTGGCCGGTGAGGTCAGCGAGGACGTCGGCCGCTTCGCCGAGTCGACGTTCGTGGACGTCCGAGATGACGACGGTTGCACCCTCCTCGACACACCGCCTGGCGGCGGCGAAGCCGATACCCGCGCCGGCAGCGGCCGTGACGACCACGATCCGGCCGTCGAGCAGGTTCCGACCCGGCGGGTACTCGGGCACGGCGGTCACGAAGAGGCCTCCTCGGCGGCCTTCTGCTCTGCCATCTCCTTCATGCGTCGTTCGAGGTCGGCGAACATGGGCATCTCCTCGTGGCCGATCGAGACCGGAAGTCTCTCAGCAATCTCGTCCACGGTGAAGACACCATCGGTGTTGGCGGTCATCTCGCGTACCTCCACCGGCTGGTTCCAGACGGCGATGCGGCTCCCCGTGCACGTGTAGGTCTGGGCGGTGATGTCCCGCGCTGCGTCGGAGAGCAGGTAGACGGCCAGAGGGGCGATGTCCTCGGGGGCCCCGGCCTCGATCTCGAACGGGACGTTCTCGGACATGCGGGTCATGGCCGTCGGGGCGATGCAGTTGGCGTTGATGCCGTACCTGCGCAGGGCGAAGGCGGCACTGCGGGTCAACGAGACGACGCCGCCCTTGGCCGCCGAGTAGTTGGGCTGGGCCGTCGAGGCCACGAAGGCACCCGAGGTGAAGCCGACGAGGCTGCCACCGGACTCCTGCTTGCGCATGACCGCCGAAGCGGCCCGGTAGAGCGTGAAGTGGCCCTTGAGGTGGACGGCCACGACGTCGTCGAACTCTTCCTCGCTCATGTTGAACAACATCCGCTCGCGCACGATGCCGGCGACGCACACGACTCCGTCGATGCTGCCCCAGTTGTCGACGGCGGTGTCGATGATCTGCTGGCCGACCTCCATCTTCGAGACGTCGCCGGCGACGGCGACCGCTGTGCCGCCGGCCGCCGTGATCTCGGCAACGACGCCGTCGGCGACCTCGCTCGAAGGGTCACGGCCGTCCAGGGAGACGCCGTAGTCGGCGACGACCACGTTGGCGCCCTCGGCGGCACAGGCGAGGGCGATCCCCCGACCGATGCCGTTGCCCGCGCCGGTGACGGCGATGTTCTTCCCTGTGAGGTGTCCCGACACGATGCTCCTGCGGTTCGATCGTTTCTGACGGTGCGTCAGGTCACCCTACCGCCGACGCCACCGCACACGAAGGCCGTGGCCGGATGCGCATAGGGTCGCCCCGTGGCCCTCCCCGACACACCTCCCCTCCGCCCGGACGCCATCCGACTCGACGGCCGGGTGGCCGTTGTGACCGGAGGAGGCGCCGGCATCGGCCGCGGCGTGGCCGAGGCGCTGACGGCCTTCGGCGCCCGGGTCGCCGTCTGGGAGCGGGACGCCGACACGGCCGGCGGCGGCATTGAACCGGACGGACTCGGCCTCACGGTCGACGTGCGCGAGGTTGACCAGGTCGAGCGGGCACTGACCGAAACGATCGCCGAACTCGGCACACCGACGATCCTCGTCAACAACGCCGGTGGCACCTTCCGGCAACCGTTCCTCGAGTCCACCCAGAAGGGCCGGGACGCCATCCACCGGGCGAACCTCGGTCAGGTCCTGCTCTGCACACAACTCGTGGCCCGGGCGATGGTCGACTCCGGGCTGGGCGGGAGCATCGTCAACCTCACGTCGATCGAGGCCGACCGGGCCGCTCCCGGCTACGCCGCCTATGCCGCCTCCAAGGCCGGCATCGCCAACTTCACGAGGAGCGCAGCCGTCGAACTGGCGCCCCACGGCATACGGGTCAACGCGGTCGCCCCCGACATCACCGCCACCGAGGGCATCCTCGAGCGGGCGGACGACGACGCCCCCCGGCGCTGGGCCGACCTCGTCCCGCTGGGCCGAGCCGGGACGGTCGCCGAGGTGGCCGGCGTGGTTGCCTTCCTCGCCTCGAACCTGGCCACCTACGTCACAGGCGAGACCATCCACGTCGACGGCGGCACGGCGGCCGCCGGCGGCTGGTACCGGCACCCCGACACCGGCGAACACGTGCTCGGCCCGCGCTGATCCCGACGGGCCCGCCTCAGCGGGCAGGGACGAGCCCCCCGTCGACCGTCAGGCACTGCCCGGTCATGAAGCTCGACGCATCGGACGCCATGTAGAGGACCGCCCCGACCATCTCGTCCGGGGATGCCAGCCGGCCCATGAACGTGGCCCTCGCCATGCTCGACAATCCGGCCTCGCCGGTGTTGCGGACCATGTCCGTGTCGACCGGGCCTGGGGCCAGGGCATTGACGCGGATGCTCCGACCGGCCAGCTCTGCCGCCATCGACCTCGTGAAGCTGAGCAGGGCCGCCTTGCCGGCGGCATAGAGGGAGCGGCCCGGGCTGGGGAGGAAGGCGCCTGCGGAGACGACGTTGACGACGGCGGCATGTTCGGAAGCCTCGAGGTGCGGGAGGCAGGCCTGGACCAGGAGCACCGGCCCCCGGACGTTCACGGCGAACGACTTCTCGAACCCGGCCACGGTGATCCCGCCCAGCGGTTCGGCCAGGGCGTTGGCGGCGTTGTTCACGACGATGTCGATGCCACCGAACGCCTCGACGGTGGCGGCGGCCAGGCGCTCGGCGTCCTCGGGCTCGCCGAGGTGGGCGGGGACCGCCAGCGCCTCGCCACCGGCCCCGCGGATGGCGGCGACCACCTCGGCGCAGGCGTCGGCCTTGCGGCTGGCGACGACCACCCGGGCGCCCTGGGCGGCGAAGGCCTCGGCGACGGCCCGGCCGATCCCGCGGCTGCCACCGGTCACGATGGCGACCCGGCCGGTCAGGTCGTGCAGGGCGGCGATTCCGGTGCGGTCCATGTCAGACTCCGATCTCAGCGAACGGGACGACCTCGCAGGCATGGCGAACTCCGGTTGCCGTTGGTCGTCTGGGCGAAACTCCGATCCGGAACGCCTGCAACCTAATGCCGGACACGAAGCCGGGTGCGACGCGCCCCTAGCCTCCGGGCGTGCCCACCGACCGCAAGATCCTCGTAACCGGCCTGACCGGCCAGATCGGCCACCCCGTGGCCCGGATCCTGGCGCAGGACAACGAGGTGTGGGGGGCCGCACGCTTCTCCGCCGAAGGCAGCCGGGAGCGCGCCGAGTCGATCGGGGTCATTCCGGTCACGGTCGACCTAGAGACCGGCGACTACGACGGCCTGCCCGACGACTTCACCCACGTCGCACACTTCGCCGCATGGATGGGCCCCCGTCCCGACCACGACCGGGCGCTGCGGGCCAACGCCGAGGCAACCGGCCTCCTCATGCAGCACTGCCGGTCGGCCGAGGCGTTCCTCATCGCGTCGACCAACTCGGTGTACCGACCCAACGCCGACCCCTGCCACCGCTATGCCGAGGGCGATCCACTCGGTGATCCGACCTCGCCGTTCAGCCCCACCTATTCGATGTCGAAGAACGCCCAGGAGGCGGTGGCACGCACCATGGCCCGGGCGCTCGGCCTGCGCACCACGATCGCCCGCATCAACGCCAGCTACGGACCCAACGGTGGCCTGCCCGCCTACCACGGTGACTGGGTGGCCGCCGGCCAACCGGTCCACCTGCGGGCACCCGGCCCCAACGCCTACAGCCCGATCCACGAGGACGACCTGGGCGCCCAGGTGGCACCGCTCCTCGACGCCGCCGCCACGCCAGCCACGATCGTGAACTGGTGCGGAGACGAGGTCGTGACTGCCGAGGAGTGGTGCGCCCTGTTCGGCGAGTGCCTCGGGGTCGAGCCCGAACTCGTCTACGACGAGGTACCCGGCAGCCAGCCCGGCAGCGCCGCCGACCCCACCCGCCGCCTCGAGCTCACGGGACCGTGCACGGTTCCGTGGCACGACGGCATGACGGCGATGCTCGAGGCGCGCAGCACCGGCGCCTGAAGGGGGATCAGGCCGCCGAGAAGGCGCACTGCAGGTGTTTGACGCCGTTCACGAAGTTGGCCCGTAGCCGGTCGGGCTCGGCCGTGGCGTGGATGTCCGGGAACTTCGCCAGGAGGTGCCGGTAGAGCACCGAGATCTCCCGCCGGGCGAGATGGGCACCGAGGCAGAAATGCGGACCCGGCCCACCGAAGCCGACGTGCGGGTTGGGGTCCCGGGTCACGTCGAAGCGGCCGGGGTCGTCGAAGACGACCTCGTCCCGATTGGCCGAGTTGTACCAGAGCACCACCTTGTCGCCGGCCGAGAACTCGTGGTCGCCGAGCACCACGCCGTCGGTGGTCACCGTGCGCCGGAAGTGCATGACCGGGCTCGACATGCGGACGATCTCCTCGACGGCGCCGGGCGTCACGCCGTCGATGTCGGCCAACCAGCGCTCCCGCTGGTCGGGGTGTGACGTCAACTCCACGAGCCCCCAGGTGATGGCGTTGCGGGTGGTCTCGTTGCCGGCCACGCAGAGCAGCACGAAGAACGAGGCCAGCTCCTCGGGCGTGAGGCGCTCGCCATCGACTTCGGCGTTCACCAGCAGCGACGTCAGGTCCTCGCCGTCACCTCCCCGGCGCTCGTCGGCGGTCCGGTTCATGATCTCGGCGAGGCCGGCCCCGGCGCCGAGCAGTGCGGCCAGCGGTTCGGTCCCCTCGTCGATGTACTCGGGATCGCCCTGGCTCAGCACGATGTTCGACATGTGGAACACCTCGTCGTGCAGGTCGGGATCGATGCCCATCATCTCGCAGATGATGACGAGCGGCAGCCGGGCCGCCACTTCGGTCACGAAGTCACACTCCCCCCGGTCGGCGATGCGGTCGAGGGTCTCGGCGGAGATGCGCTCGACCTCGTCTTCGAGGCGTTGCACCATGCGGGGGGTGAACCCGGCCGACACGATGCGGCGCAGTCGGGCATGGCGGGGGTCGTCCATGCTGATCATGGACCCGAAGAACTCCCGGAACTCGGGCGGCAGGTCGGGGATGTTGGTGCCCTCGCCCGAACAGAACCACTCGGGGTGGCGGCTGGCCTCGACGACGTCAGCGTGGCGGGTGACGGCCCAGTAGCCGGGGCCGGCGGGCAGGAACTCGCCGAAGTCGATCTCGGCGAAGAAGCGGATGGGGTCCTCGCGTCGGAGGGTGGCGAAGGCAGCCTCTCGGTCGGCCATCGGCAGGGTCCAGAAACCCTCGATATCGGAGAGGTCGATGTCGTCGAGTCGCACGGCACGACGCTAGGCGGTCGACCGGCCGCTGGCCGAGCCGGATCCACCCGCAACTAGGTTCATCGGCCATGGAGCCACACGAACTGGAGGCCCTGGCCGACCGGCTCGCCATCGAGGACCTGCTCACGCGCTACGCCCACGCCGTCGACCGCCACGACTGGGACCTCTACCGCAGCGTCTTCACCGACGACGCCCACATCGACTACACGTCGGCCGGCGGCATCGCCGGGACCCTGGACGAAGCGGTGTCGTTTCTCGAGGCCACGATGCCGATTTTCGAGATGACCCAGCACCTCGTCGGCAACGTCGACGTGCGGATCGAAGGCGACACGGCGACCGTGTCGGCCATGTTCAACAACCCCATGCGGCTGCCGGGCGGCGAGGTCTGGTTCACCGGCGGCTGGTACCACCACGACCTGGTCCGCACGGGCGACGGCTGGCGAAGCCGGAACCTGCGCGAAGAGTCCGCCTGGTTCGACCGGGCGCCCTTCTGACCCACTCTCGCTCCTGACCCGCAACCCCCTTCCGACCCGCACCCGCTACCGGAGCCTCGCACCCTCCCGACTACGTTCCCCGCCATGCCCGGACCCCTTGATGGCATCCGCATCGTCGACTTCTCCGTCGCCCTGACCGGGCCACTCGCCACCGGCATGCTCGTCGACCAGGGTGCCGACTGCATCAAGGTCGAGCAGTCCCCGAACGGCGATCTGGTGCGCTGGCTGGGCACGTCGATCGAAGGCATCTCCTCGATGTTCCAGATCGCCAATCGGGGCAAGCGGTCGGCCACGATCGACCTCCAGCAGGACGAGGGGCGGGCCATCGCCCTCGACCTCGTCGCCGACTCCGACGTGGTCGTCCAGAACTTCCGTCCGGGGGTGGCCGAGCGCCTCGGGATCGCCTACGCGGACGTTGTCGCCGTCGCACCCGACGTCGTCTACGCCGACATCACGGGCTTCGGCCCGACCGGTCCAGCCAGTAGCCGGCGCGTCTACGACACCGCCATCCAGGCTGCATCCGGCCTGGTCGCCAGCCAGACAGGAATCAACGACGACCAGCCGAGGCTTCTGAGGCAGTTGATCGCCGACAAGGTCACCGCCTACACGGCCTGCCAGGCGATCACCGCCGCCCTCTTCGCCCGTGAGCGCGGCCAGGGCGGGCAGCACCTCGAACTCTCGATGCTGGACGCCTGCATCGCCTTCCTGTTCGTGGACGCCGCCGACCACGAGATCGTGCTCGACGGCGACCACTCGGGTCCCCAGTGCGTCGCCGCCAACAACACGCCGCTCGAACTGGCCGATGGGTTCGCCACGATCGCGGTGCCGGGTGACCTGGAGTTCCACGGCGTGGCGGCCGCCTTCGGCGTGGACACCTCCGATCCCGACCTGGCCACGCTCCATGACCGCGTGCGCCACCCGGAGAAGGCACGTGTGGTCCACAGGGCGATCAGGGAGGCCTCCCCGACCACGACGATCGCCGAGGCGGAGGTCGCCCTCGCCGCCCGAGGCGTGCCGTTCGGCATCGTGCGCGCCGTCGACGAGGTCGTGACCGATCCACAGGTACTGGCCAACGAACTGTTCGAGGAACACACGCACCCCGCTGCGGGTCGCATCCGACAGCATCGTCCGCCGACGCGATTTCACGGCACGCCGGCCGGACTCCGGGAACGTTCGGCGCCGACCATCGGCCAACACACCGACGAGGTTGTGGCCGGGACGGGGCGCGGCGACCGACTCGACGAACTCCGTTCTGCAGGGGTGATCGGGTGAACGACGAGACCGGGAGCCGGGAGGAGCGCCGCTACGACGCCTGGGTGCTCCGTCACGCCGAGCACGGGACCACCGAGTTGATCCCGGCGGCGACGGTGCTGGTCCTGCAGGACAGCGCCGACGGCCTCGAGGTCCTGATGCTGCGCAAGAACTCGAAGATCGCCTTCGGGGGCATGTGGGTGTTCCCAGGGGGACGCATCGACGAAGAGGACGTCGTCCACGGCGACGACGACCAGCCCGACGAGTTGGCGACGGCTGCCCGGGCAGCCGTGCGCGAGGCGGCCGAGGAGGCCCACATCGCCGTCGACCCCGACGCCCTCGTCTGGTTCTCACACTGGGTGCCCCCACCCATCACGCCCAGGCGCTTCTCGACATTCTTCTTCGCCACCCGGGCGGCCCCGGGCCCGGACGGGGTCGTGGAGATCGACGACGGTGAGATCGTGGACCACGCCTGGATGACCCCTGCCGGGGCCATGGACCGACGGGACGCCGGCGAGATCGAGTTGGCGCCACCCACCTGGGTGAGTCTGCACCTGCTGTCGGCATGGACCACGGTCGAAACGGCGCTCGAGGCGCTGGCCGACATGGACCCTGAGTTCTACGAGACGCACATCGGCCGATCCGACGACAGCGCCGTGGCGATGTGGTCGGGTGACGCCGGCTACGAGACCGGCGACCCGTCGCAGGACGGCCCCCGCCACCGGCTCACCATGCGCGACGGCGGCTACGCCTTCGAGCGCACCGGCTGTTGAGTCGCACGGCCCTACCATCTCCCGGGTGAGCCCCGACATCCTTTTCGGCCTGACCGCCGCCGAGGTCGCCCAGCGGATCGCCGACGGGCAGGTCAACGACGTGCCGGACGCCCCGGTCCGCACCACCCGGCAGATCCTGCAGGCCAACGTGATGACCCCGGTGAACGCCATCATGGGCACGCTGCTGGTACTGATCCTCGTGGCCGGGCACCCCAGCGATGCCCTCTTCGCCGGAGTCATCCTCTCGAACAGCGTGATCGGGGTGGTCCAGGAGTTGCGGGCCCGCCGGACGCTGGCTGCCCTGGCCGTGCTCTCGGCGCCGAAGGCCCGGGTCGTCCGCGACGGCACTACGACGGAGGTCGGGGTGTCGGAGGTCGTGGCCGACGACCTCCTCGAGCTCTCCCCGGGCAATCAGGTCGTGGTGGACGGCAAGGTCATCGCCGCCCACGGCCTGACCGTGGACGAGTCCCTCCTGACCGGCGAGGCGGACGCCGTCGACAAGGCGGTCGGCGACGAGGTGTTGTCCGGCAGCTTCGTGTCGTCGGGCTCCGGCCACATGCGGGCGACCCGGATCGGCGCCGACGCCTACGCAGCGTCCCTGGCCGACGAAGCTCGCCGTTTCACCCTCGCCAGGAGCGAGCTCCGGATCGGCGTGAACCTCATCCTGCGTTGGCTCACCGTCATCATCCCGCCGGCATCGCTACTGCTGCTCGCCCGGCTCCTCGTCGAGGAGGACCTCTGGCAGGAGGCGCTGCGCGGCACGGTCGCAGCTGCGGTGGCGATGGTCCCCGACGGCCTGGTGCTGCTGACCAGCCTGTCGTTCATCGTCGGCGTGGTCGCCCTGGCCCGACGGCAGGCGCTGACCAAGGAACTGGCGTCGGTCGAGCTGCTGGCCCGGGTCGACGTCCTGTGTCTCGACAAGACCGGAACCATCACCACCGGCGAGATCTCGTTCGCCGGACTCGAACCGTTGGGCGGCTTCTCCGAACAGGATGCCGCTTCGGCACTGGGCGCCATGGCCGCCGCCGAACCCAGCCCCAATCCGACGCTGGTCGCCATCGCCGCCACCCACGGCGACCCGGGATGGCAGGTCGACGACGCACTCCCCTTCTCGTCGTCCCGCAAGTGGGCGTCCGCCACCTTCGAGGGGCATGGCCTCCACCACCTCGGCGCCCCCGACATCCTCCTGCCCGACGACGACGAGATCAGCGCCCGCGTCACCGTCCACGCGGGGGAGGGCCGGAGGGTCCTGGCGCTCACGCGCAGCGACGCCGTCGGGCACTCCGACCCCGGGTCCCTCCCCGCTGAGAGGCACCCGGTCGCCCTCGTCCTGCTCGAGGACACCGTCAAGCCCGACGTCCGCGAGATCCTGGGCTACTTCGTCGAACAGGGCCTCGAACTCAAGGTCATCTCGGGCGACCATCCTGCGACCGTGGCGGCCGTGGCGAGGCGGGCCGGCGTACCCGACGCCGAGGTCGGCGTCGACGCCCGGACCCTTCCCGACGACCCGGACGACCTGGCCGACGCGGTCGACGGGCAGGCGGTGTTCGGTCGCGTCACCCCCCACCAGAAGCGGGCGATGATCAAGGCGCTGCAGTCGCGGGGGCACACGGTCGCCATGACCGGCGACGGCGTCAACGACGTGCTCGCCCTCAAGGACGCCGACATGGGGATCGCCATGGGTTCCGGCAGCGAGGCCACCCGGGCCGTCGCCCAACTGGTGCTCCTCGACGACCGCTTCGGCACCCTGCCCCGGGTGCTCGACGAGGGGCGTCGGGTCATCAACAACATCGAGCGGGTCGCCAACCTGTTCATCACGAAGGCCGCCTACGCCGTGCTGCTCACCGCCCTCGTCGGCCTGCTCGGAGCGCCCTTCCCGTTCCTCCCCAAGCAGCTCACCCTGATCGGCACGATCTCGATCGGGGTACCGGGATTCTTCCTCGCCCTCGCCCCCGACACCTCGCTGGTCCGACCGGGGTTCCTGCGTCGGGTCCTGCGATTCTCGTTGCCGGCCGGGGTGGTGGCAGCCATCGCCACCTTCGCCTGCTACGAGTCCGTCCGTGCCGGTGAGGCCACCCTCGCAGAAGCCCGGACCACCGCCACGATGACCCTGTTGGCGCTCGGCCTCGTCATCCTCCTGTCGATCAGCCGGCCACTACGGCGATGGAAGCTGGGCCTGGCACTGGCCATGGGCTGCTCGTACGTGCTCGTCATGGTGCTCGAGGCCGGCCGCGACTTCTTCGAGCTCGACTCGCCTCCGACCGCTGCGTGGGTCATCTCAGCGGTCTGCGTGGCGGTCGGTGGCATCGCGATCGCCATGGCGCCCCGGTTGACCGACCGCAGCGTCCGCTAGCGTTCCGGCCGACAAGCGGCTAGGAGGGAGCACAGATGTCGGACACCGGTCAGGGGCTCTTCGCCACCGCACTGGCGCAGTTCGATCGCGGAGCCGAACTGGTGGGCATGTCGGCCGACCTGCGGTCGATCATCTCACAGCCCAAGAACGAGATCATCGTCAACTTCCCCGTCCGCATGACCGACGGGAGCATTCGGGTCTTTCGCGGCTACCGCATCCAACACAGCAACCTGCTGGGTCCCTACAAGGGTGGAATCCGGTTCCACCCGGCGGTCAACCTCGACGAGGTCAAGGCCCTCGCCTCCTGGATGACCTGGAAGTCGGCCCTCTGCGACATCCCGTTCGGTGGGGCCAAGGGCGGCATCGCCTTCAGTCCCCGCGACCACGACGAGGACGAACTCGAGCGCATCGTCCGTCGGTTCACCCACAGTCTCGGTGCCAACATCGGTCCCGACCACGACATCCCCGCCCCGGACCTCGGCTCGAACGCCCAGTCGATGGTCTGGATGATGGACACCTACGCCAACTCGACCGGCGCCACCGAGCGCCAGAACGTGAAGAGGGTCGTCACCGGCAAGACGCTCGAGACCGGTGGCAGCCCCGGCCGGGAGAAGGCCACCGGCCAGGGCGTGGTCTTCTGTCTGCAGCACTGGGCCGACGAGGTGGGGTTCGACCTGTCGAGTGCCACGGTCGCCATCCAGGGTTGGGGAAACGTCGGCAGCGCCACCGGACGGATCCTCCAGGTCCACGGGGCGACGGTGACCGCCGTTGCCGACCACCAGGGCGCCATCGCCGACGAGGACGGGATCGACGCCTTCGAGCTCACCGACTGGGTGAGCGAGCGGGGCACCGTAAAGGGCTTTCCCCACGCCGGCTGGATCGACGACGATGACTTCTGGGCTTCGGACGTTGACATCTTCATCCCAGCGGCCATCGAGAACCAGGTGCATGCCGAGAACGCCCGCAGGATCCAGGCCAAGGTCATCGTCGAGGCTGCCAACGGGCCGACGACTCTCGAGGCCGAGGAGATACTCACCGCCCGTGGGGTCGAGATCCTCCCCGACATCCTGGTGAACGCCGGTGGCGTCATCGTGTCGTACTTCGAGTGGGTGCAGAACCGCTCGGCGCAGCGTTGGTCGCTCGACGACGTCGACTACAAGTTGCGGGAGGTGCTCTGGCGGGCCTGCGACGCGGTCGTCGAGGCGCGTAGGGACTACGAGGTGGATTCCCGTCGAGATGCCGCCTACGCCGTGGCCCTCAGCCGCCTCCAGACCGTGTACCGGCAGCGCGGCATCTTCCCCTGATCCGATCCCGGGAGGTCGCCCGGGCGTTGCTACGGTCGGCCGCATGGGCACCCGAACGCTGCTGTGTGGCGTCGGCAGCCTGTCCGACGACCTGGTCGCCCGGCTCCGTGCACGCGGCCACCTTGTCGAGGCCGTCGACCCCTCGTTGCTGGTCGCCCGGACCGATGCCGCGAATGCCGTCGATGCGGCCGCAGGTTCGCTCGGGGCCGTCGACCTCGTAGTCCACGTGCTGGCAGGCCCCGACGGGCCTACCCCCCTCGTCGACCTCTCGACCGATGCCTGGGTGGACTCCTGCGAGGACCCGATGGTGGGCGCACTCCACCTGCTCCAGGCCTGTCGGTCCCATCTCGGCGCCGGCAGCCGGGTCGTCCACGTGGTGCCCACCTCCGCCATGGGGGGAGCGCCGGGGTTCGCCGCCACCTCAACGGCCGCCGAGGGATTCCGGGCCCTGAACAAGAGCGTCGCCCGCCAGTGGGGTGCCGACGGGATCACGACCGCCGTGGTCGCCGTGGCCCCAGAGTTGCTCCTCGGCCCAGCAGCGAGTTCGGCGGGTGGCGCCCTCACCGGCCCGGCGCTCGGGCGCACCGGAGGAGCCGACGACCTGGCGGGGATCGTCGATGCGTTGGCCTCGCCCGAGGCTGCCTTCACGACCGGGTCGACGATCGTCGCCGACGGCGGCACCTGGATGGCGCCGTGAGCACGGACCGTGGAGTCGGGCTGCTCGAGGGCCGGGTTGCGTTGATCACGGGCGGCGCCGCCGGCATCGGCCTCGGAATCGCCACGGCGATGGCGAGAGAGGGTGCTGCGGTGGTGCTCGCCGCCCGCCGGATCGAGAATGGCGAGCCGGCCGCCAAGGCGCTCCGGGACGCCGGGCACCGGGCGCTCTGCGTGCGCTGCGACGTCACCAGCCGGATCGACCTGGAATCCGCCGTGGCCGCCACGATTGACGGTTTCGACCGCCTGGACTGCTTCGTCCACAACGCCGTCGGCGGCAGTGCCACCCCGGGTCCGCTCGAAGAGGTCGACGACGGCTGGCTCGGCCTGCTGGCGACGACGGTGCGGGCCTCGTTCGACGCCGCCCAGGTGGCGCACCCACACCTCGCCGCCGCCGGGGGCTCGTTCCTCCTCCTGACCTCGGCGGCGGGCATGGAGGGCAGCGCCAACCTGCCCGTCTACGCCATGGTCAAGGCCTCACAGCGGGCGCTGGCGAAGAGCCTTTCGAGGGAGTGGGGGCCAGACGGGATCCGGGTGAACTGCATCGCCCCGGTCGCCCGCACTCCGGCCATGGAACGTGCGTACCTGGCCAACCCGGAACTCGAGGAGCGGCTTGTGGGTCGGACGCCGCTTCGGAGGATCGGCGAGCCGACGGAAGACGTCGGGCCGGTGGCGGTGTTCCTCGCCAGCAACCTGGCCAGGTTCGTGACCGGGCAGACGGTCGTGGTGGACGGGGGCGGGTTCCTCGGGCTCTGACCGGGAGTCCGGGGAGAGAGTCAGATCGCCCTTGCGAGTGCGGCGGCGGCCCGCTGGGCAGCCACCTGGCGCCGGCCGATGATCGGCGTGGTCGGTGCGAAGCCGGCAGTGGCCCGCTCGGACTCGGATTCGCCACCCCAGTAGCCCAGCTCACGGTTCTGGCGGGCGTAGTCCTTGCAGGGGCCGGCGGCCGGGCAGGCTTTGCACAACTCGTCGGCCTTGGCCTCCCGGCGGACACGCGCCTCGGGGCGTTCCGCGAAGGGGGCGAAGAACAGGTCGCTCTCACCACGGCAGGAGGCTTCGTCCACCCAGATCATGCGGTCGTCGGCCAGCAGGTATTCCGCCGCCATGGCCAAACCATCTATGCGGGTCGCCAAGTCGGTCATCGTGAGATCTCCTCGTCTGCTTCGATGGAGGCGGTTCCTCTGCCGTCCCCCTCATGCACCGCCCGTGAACGTAGGCCCTTCCATGGCGCCGGTACAGGGATTGGCGATAATTGTTAGAGAACCTACCTATCTCTTCTAGCGATTGTCAATCGAGTGTCACATGCCTCTCCACGATTACTCCCCGGTAGTAACCACGCGATCGCGGCCCATGGCAACGATCGGGCACGGTGGGGTGCCATGCTCTCCCCGATGAGCACGCCCGATCCGGCCATCGACCCGGGCCCCTACTTCGACGACCTCACGGTGGGGCAGGTGCTCGACCCTGCTCCCGCCGTCACGATCGACGAGGGCGAGGCCGCCGTCTACCAGGCCATCTGCGGCGACCCCCTCGCCACGGCCCTGAGCGCTCCCCTGTCGGAGGCCGTGACCGGGACGCCCGGACGCCTGGCCAACCCGGCGCTCGTCATGCACATCTCGATCGGGCAGAGCACCGTCGCCACCCAGCGCGTCATCGCCAACCTCTTCTACCGGGGCGTAGTCCTGGGCGAGGCCGTTCGGCTCGGCGAGACGCTGCACACAACAGTCGAGATCCGCGGCCTGCGCGAGACCACCCGCCGCGACGACCGGCCACCCCGGGGACTCGCCCTTCTCGGCATCCGCACGGTCCGGGTCGACGACGGCGCCCCCGTCGTCGACTACGAGCGCTGCGCCATGTTGCGGTTCCGCGACGAGGCTGCCGAAACCGGCCACGCTGACGACCTGGGCGGGTCCGATCCCGACATCGACCTGACCGCATGGTCCGACCGGGTGCCTGCGGGCTGGGACCCCTCTCCACTGGCCGACGTCGCCGACATGGATTGGGACGTCGGCGAGACCCGGGTCGACCTGCTGCGCGACACCGTCACGGCCGCGCCAGAATTGGCCAGGCTAAGTCAGAACCTGGCGCCCGTACACCGCGACGCCGCAGCCAACGAGGGCGGTCGACGGCTCGTCTACGGAGGCCACACCATCGGACTGGCCCAGGCGTCACTGGTGCGCCGGATGCCGGGCACCGCCACGGTGCTGGGCTGGCAGTCCTGCGACCACCCCGGCCCGGTCTTCGAGGGAGATGTGCTGTCGTGTCGCCACTCCCTGCTCGACGAGCAGGAGGCAGCCGGTGGGCGCCTGCGCGCCGTACTCACCGAGGTGACGGCTGAGCGGGACGGCACCGACGCCGGGCCCGTCCTCGACTGGCGGCTCGTGACGTGGGGCGCCTGACCCGCTAGTCAGCGGTCGCCACGACGCCGCGGTCGACCAGCGAGCCGATCTCGGCCTCGCCCAGGCCAAGGTCGTCGGCGAGCACCTGCTCGGTGTGCTCACCGAGTCTCGGCGCCGTCGCCGCTCCCCGTCCCTCGACGCCGGCGAACGCCAGCGGCGATCCGGACACCAGGTGGCGGCCCACGCCGGGTTGGTCGAGGTCGGTGAACAGCGGGTTGGCCGTCGAGCACCGGGGGTCCTCGTCGACGAGTTCGAGGAACGTGCGATAGGGACCCCAGCACACGCCCTCGGCGTCGAGACCGGAGGCCACCTCGTCGAGCGTGCGTGCGGCGAACCACGGCCCGAACAGGCCGCCGAGCCGGTCGCGGGCGAGGTAGCGCTCTCCCTCGTCGGCGAAGTCGATGCCCAACTCGTCGGCCAACGCCTCCACGGCATCGGTCGTGCCCGTGGCCGCCTGGAGGCCCCGCCACTGCTTCGGGCTGATCGCCACGACCATGACCCGGCGGCCGTCCCCTGTCGGGAAGTCTGAGCCGTAGGCACCGTAGAGGTCGTTGCCGATGGCCTCCCGCTGCGTGCCCAACAACTGGGCCTCGGCCAGGGAGCCGAGCATGGAGACCGTCGCCAGCGCCACATCGGCCAGGGCAAGGGTCACGAGGTCGCCGACTCCCTCGAGGATCCGTCGCCGGTCGGCGGCGAGGAGGCCCACGGCGGCCATCTGCCCGCACATCAGGTCCCATGCCGGCACCACGTTGTTGACGGGCCGGGAGTCGTCACCGTGGCCCGTGGCCGACGGGTAGCCCACGGCGCAGTTGACCGTGTAGTCGACGGCGGTGGTGCCGTCGTGGTTGCCGGTGATGGCGACCATGACGAGGTCGTCCCGACGGCGGCGGAGCGCCTCGTATGACAGCCAACCGACGGCCGGGAAGTTGGTGAGGAAGTTGCCGGCCCGTCCGACCAACTCGGCGATCAGGTCCTGTGCCTCGGGGTCCCCGAGGTCGACGACCAGCGAGCGCTTGCCCTTGTTGAGGCCGTTCCAGTAGAGGCTGGCGCCGTCGGGGGTGAGCGGCCAGCGCCGGTGGTCGATGCCGCCGCCGATGCGGTCGAAGCGGATGACATCGGCCCCCAGTTGGGCCAGCGTCATGCCACCCGACGGTGCGGCAACGAAGGCGGAGCCCTCGACGACCGTCAGGCCCTCGAGCGGAAGCGACACGCGCCCTAATTCAACGCGGTGATGTCGGCCAGCAGGTCGGCGGCGTGCTCGTCGAGCGCCGTCGAGGCGTTGAGGTCGTAGGCCCTGGCGATGGTGCCGTCGGGGGCGATCAGGTAGGAGATACGCAGCGGGAAGGCGGCAAGTCCCCCGTCGGCCGGCCGTAGCACCTCGTAGGCCTCGCCCATCGTCCGGTCCGGGTCAGCCAGCAGGGTGTACGGGAACTGCTCGCTCTCGGCGAAGGCCTTCTGCTCCTCGACGGTGTCGAAGCTGACGCCGACGATCACGGCGCCTGCGGCGGTGAACTCGGGGGCTCGATCACGGAGCCCCCCTCCTTCGATCGTTCAACCGGGGGTGCTGGCCTTTGGGTACCACCACAGGGCCACCCACTTCCCGGCCAGGTCGTCGAGGGTGACGGTGTTGCCATCCTGGTCGGGCGCCGAGAACGCCGGCGCCGCTGCTCCTGCTTCAAGCATCGCTGTCCCATCAGGTCCGAAGTTGAGTCGCCGACGACCCTAGTTGGCGGCCGTGAGGATGGCCCGATCAGCCGTCGAGGTCCTCGACCATCACGGAATCGATGGACACGGCGTCGTCGCCACCTTCTCCGTACGAGTCGTCCCCATCCGGTTCGTAATCGTCGCCTTCAAACGCCCCGTCGAGTACCGACATGGCCTCTTCGAAGGTGTCGAAGACCGCGTTGCCTCCCGCGCCGCAGACGAGGAAGAAGTCGTCGATCGCATACTCGGCCTCGCCGGGATCCTCGAACCCGTACTCCGACCCCAGGGTTTCGAGGGGTGCCAGTTCGGGCAGGGCAGCGAGGAAGTCGTCCTTGCCATCGAAGGCGTCGGCTATCCCGGCGGCCGCCGCGGACAGGTAGGCGGCGTTCGGTTGGAGTACGTCAGGGAGTTCACCGGCCAGCCAGGCCGCATAGTCGCCGCCGGCACGCATGGTGTCGGCAAGGTCGGTAGGCGTGGCCGGTCGCCGATCCATGGAGGCGAGCGCCGTGGCGACACGTTGCTCGTTCGCCGCACACAGGTCCTCTGAGGCGGTCGGGCCGTCGTAACCGTCGGGCATCGGGTCCTCCTCGAGGATCCCGACCTCGCCATACTCGGGCTCGAGGTCAGTGCAGGCGGCATAGGCGTCGTCGTTGCGGTCCTGGAACTCCTCGGTCCACTCCTCGTTCCACCATCCGGAGCCACCCATCTCGGTGTCCATGCACGCCTCGTGGGCGGCCCAGGCCTCGGTCGAGGCGATCTGCTCCTCGATCCACGACCTCTGGTCGTCGGGGGCCAGTTCGACGCACGACTTCATGCCTTCGAGGTACACCGACTGGGACCATTCGTCGTCGGAACCGGTGGCTTCGTCGATGCACTCTTCGTACGGGAGCATCGCCTCCATCGACTCGAGATCACGCAGCATTTCGGCCTGCGCGTCCTCGGGCAACAGTGGCAGGCAGTCGCGCAGGGCCTTGGTGTACGCCACCGACGACCACGAGTCCTGCGGCATCGCATCCTCGAAGCACTCCTCGTAGGGGCCCCACTCCTCGTCGTACCCGCCCCGGTCGCTGTCGTCCCAATCGCCGTCACCCGCACAGGCTCCGAAGGCGAAACCGCCACCGTCCGAGATGGCGTCGGCGGGGTCGCCGCAGCCGGAAGCCAACTTCTCGTCGTCGGAACCCGAATCGGAGTAGTCCCAGAGCACATCGCAACTCCACGGGTCGCCAGACGCGCAGTCCTCGGCCAACGCGGCCGGGTCGATCGCGGGCATGGCGGACTCGGTGCCTGCCACACGAGAGCCCGAACTCTGCGTGTAGCCGTCGTTCGGTTCCATCGCCAGGTCCATCCCACCCTCGGCCATGTCGTCGCCACCCATCATCTCCATGGGGGCACCGAGGATCTCGCCCACCGCCACGGGGGCGAGGAGGACGTCGGCGACGTCGAGGCCGTCGAAGGCACCCGAGAGCGCTGCGTCGAGCACCACGGCCATGTACTCGACCACGGTCTCGACAGGGCTGAGGTACCACGAACCGTCGATCCTGCGCATCACGACGAACAGGCCGTCGACGCCCATGCCCGGCATGACGTCCTCGAGGCAGCCGTCGTGCAGGCCCGTCGAACGCTCGGATTCACCGTCGCCCTGCAGGTCGGCCAGGTAGTCGAACGCCGCACAGGTGCCGCGGATCGTCAAAGTGGCATCGGCGGACGCAGAACCCGAACCCTCAGGCAGGGTCAGCGACCCGAGCACGTGAAGTACGACATCGGACACCACGACCTTGGTGCGTTCTTCGTCGAGCACCTCCTCGGTGGTGCCGATCTCGAGCGTGATGTCGAGTGCCGGCCCCATCTCGGCGACGAGGTCCTCGACCATGTCGGCCATCTCGTCGGTTTCCATCTCCATCCCGTCGGGCACCGACTCGTTGACCTCGTCGAACAGGCCCTGGAACATGGGGAGGTGGTCGAGGAACACGGCCATCTCGTCGGGTGCGACCGGGATCATCCCCTGGAGGGGATCTGCCAGATCGATCGAGGGCAAGAGCACCCCGGTCCGGATCTGGGCCAGCGCGGCATCGACCTGGGTATCGAAGTCGAAGCCGTTGACCTGGTCGACCACCTGCTGGAGCACCCCGGAGGCGCTGTCGGTGCCCGTCGGCAGGCCAACCGTGGAGCCCTCGTAGTCGACCGGAGGCAGGTCGAGGAGCGTCCGCACGTATTCGAAGGAGGTGTAGAGGGGGCTCACGAACCAGCGGCCCCGCTCATAGACCACCATCACGAAGAGTTCTGATGGAAGCCTGACGTCGAGGAAGTCGCCCGACTCGTAGGCGGCCGCCTCCTCGGCCAGTACCTCGTTGATCTCACCGAGCGTGATCGACTCATCGACGGCCTCGACACCCTCGCGGAGGTTGGCGTCCATGGCCGACGGATCGACCGTGATACCGAGGCCACCGTCGACGAGGTACACCTTGTGGACCCGTTCGTGGAGTGCGTCGACCCGGATGTCGAGGTCGGCGACCTGGAGGTCGATTCCTGCAAGGGGGTCGCCGCCGGCCAGCGCCCCCTCCTTCTGCGCCAACTCGATCACCCGCTTGTAGAGGTCGATGGCATGGCCGACCTCGGACGGCGGAAGCATGGCTGCAGCACCCACCACGTCCTCGGCGGCCAGCGCCACGGCGAGGCCGTTGACGGCCTCCTCGGGAGAAGCCGCACCGATCACCGAGCCCTCGGAGGCGGAGCGCAGGCTCAGGACGACGGCGACGACGACGACCGCCGCCACGACTGCTCCCAGAAGTGTCCAGCGCCTCGAACCGGAGGTCCGGCTCACCTCATCTACGTGGTCGGGCACCGTCGTTGTGTCCATGCAGCGATGCTACCGCCGGCCAACGACAGCGTCCCGGCAAGCCCGGCCAGCCAGATCCCCGTCCCGGCGTGTGTGGCGTCGGCGACATTCGCCGCCACGACAACCACCACGGCGACCAGCAGGACGACCCCGCCGAGCAGGCCGTGGGACGGTCGCGCCCGCGGCGGTCCGGGCCAGGTCAGGAGCAGCACCGAAGCTGCTCCGGCCAGTGGAACCAGGTACCAGGCGATCCCCACCCACCCGGGTGGCCCGCCGCCCAGGTCGTCGCCCACGACCACCCAGAGTTCGGCCATCCGGAACCCGGTGACCGGCGAGCCGACGACCTCGACCCAGGTGGCCCATCCGCTCAGGATCATACCGACGGCCCCGAGCGCCACCAGGCCGGTGGACAGGCGACCCGCAGCAGCAGGACCGATGCTGGTCATGCCAGCCAGGAGACCGCCTGGACCTCGCTGTAGGCCTCGAGGCCCCAGACGCCGCGATCGCGGCCGATGCCCGACATCTTGAAGCCGCCGAACGGGGCCTCGTTGTGGGGTTGGATGCTGTTGAGCGCCACGTTTCCGGACTGCAGGCGCCTGGCGATGCTGTGGGCACGTGCGGTGTCGCCCGCGTAGACATAGCTGAACAGCCCGTAGTCGGAGTCGTTGGCAATCGACACGGCCTCGTCGTCTCCGTCGTGCGGAAGCACCACGACGACCGGACCGAAGGCCTCCTCTCGCACGCAGTGCATGTCGGCGGTGCAGTCGGCCAAGAGGGTCGGTGCCACGTAATAGCCGGGCAGGTCGGGGCGCTCGCCGCCGGCAACCAGCGTGGCCCCGGCGTCGACGCCGCCACGGATGAACGCCTCGACGCTGTCTCGCTGGCGTTCGCTGATGAGCGGACCGACCAGGGTGTCGTCGTCGAGCGGGTCGCCCACCTTGAGCATCCCGGACACGGCCTCGAGGGTCGACACGAGTTGGTCATAGAGGCTGCGGTGGCAGATGACCCGGGTGGGCGCCGTGCAGATCTGGCCACTGTGGAAGCCCCACACGCTGGCGATGGCCTGCACGGCGGCGTTCACATCGGCGTCGTCGGTCATGACGAGAGCGCCCTTGCCACCGAGTTCCATGAGCACCCGTGTCATGGTGGCGGCGCCGTTGGCGTAGATGGCCGCACCGATGGCCGACGAGCCCGTGAAGCTGACCATGTTGACGCCCGGCGAGGCAACCAGGGCCGCCGGAACTTCAGGGCCCGACGAGGTCAGGACGTTGACCACGCCCGGCGGGAAGCCGGCGTCGGTGATGGCCTCGCCGAGGCGCAGGATGCCGAGCGGGTCCTGGGGCGCCGGCTTGATGATGCAGGTGTTGCCCATCGCCAGGGCCGGAGCGATCTTGCCGGCAACGTTCACGAGCGGAAAGTTGTAGGGGGTGATGCAGGCGACCACCCCGACCGGCTGTCGATGGACGACCGCTCCGATGAGGCCGGCCGGGCCGAGTGCAGAGGCTCCGGCTGACATGGGCTTTTCGGCAACGTCGAGGTCGCGGGGCCTCGCGTAGTAGCGAAACCTGTCGACGAAGGTGCCGCCCAACTGCAGGGTCCGAGCGATCTTCATGGTCGCGCCGGTCTCCGCCTGCACGAGGGGCGCCCAGTCGCCCGAGCGCTCAGCCAGGATGTCGGAAAGGCGGCCCAGCAGGGCGCACCGGTCTGCCATGGGCATGCTGCGCCAGCCCGGGAGCGCCTGGTTGGCGGCGGCTATTGCCGCCTCGGCGTCGGCGACGGTGGCCTCGGGGGCGTAGCCAACGACGGAGGTGGTGCTGGGATCGACGACCTCGTAGGTGTCGGAGGTGACAACCCCGTCGCCGCCGACGAGGAGCCTCCACTGCTCCTGGGGATCGATCTGCATCGTCGCTCCTGTCGGCGGGAACCCCGGACTCGACCGGAGCCTGACTATTCGTCAGATCGTAGGAGCCTGCCGGCTGTCGACCCAACGTCGCCGCCCCGTTCGGCTCGCGACCCCGTAGGTCGGTACCGTGGACCCAGTTCGATCCACGGGTTCGTAGGGGAGGCCGAATGCTCGACACTGTGGTCCGCGGTGGCTGGGTCATCGACGGCACGGGCGGCGATCGCCGGCGCGCCGACCTTGGCATCGTCGACGGTCGAATCGTGGCGCTCGGCGACGTCGACGACGAGGCCGCCCACACGATCGATGCCGACGGACGCGTCGTGGCCCCGGGGTTCATCGACGTCCACACCCACCTCGATGCCCAGCCCTTCTGGGACGGCACCCTCAGCCCATCGCCCCTCCACGGCGTGACCTCGGTGGTCGGGGGGAACTGCGGATTCTCCATCGCCCCCCTGTCCGACGACCCCGCCGACGGCGAGTACCTGATGCGGATGCTGGCCCGGGTCGAGGGCATGCCGCTCGAGGCACTCCAGGAGGGCGTTCCCTGGAACTGGCGGACCACCGCCGAGTACCTCGATGCCATCGAGCCGCACCTCGCCGTCAACGCCGGCTACAAGGTCGGACACTCGGCCCTGCGACGGGTGGTGATGCACGAGGAGTGCACCGGGCGCGAGGCCACACCCGACGAGTTGGCCGCCATGTGCGACCTGCTACGGAGCGGACTGGCGGCCGGGGCGCTCGGCTTCTCGTCATCCTGGTCACGCACCCACAACGACGCCGACGGCCACATGGTCCCCAGCCGCTATGCACACCGCGACGAGCTCATCGAACTCTGCCGGGTGGTCGGCGAGTTCCCCGGCACGGGCATCGAGTTCCTGCCCATGGCCGGCCAGCACGAGGATTGGGCCGTCGAGTTGATGACCGACATGTCGTTGGCCGCCGGTGGCCGCCAACTCAACTGGAACGTCCTCACGGTCACCGCCCGGAACCTCGACGATGCCCGCCACCGGATGCGGTCCGGTCCCTACGCCGCCGAGCGCGGCGCAAGGGTCGTCGCCCTCACGGTGCCCGTCACCTTCGGGCTGCGCATGTCGTTCGCCACCGGCTTCATCCTCGACGCCCTCCCCGGCTGGGAGGAGGCGATGCTGCTCCCGAGGGAGGCCAAGAAGCGCCTGCTCGCCGACCCCGACCAGCGGCGCCGCCTGGAACAGCAGGCACAACAGGACAGTCCCTTCCGGGGGCTCGCCAGGTGGGAGACCCAGGTCATCTTCGACACGTTCGCCCCGGAGAACGACGGCTACTCGGGCCGCACGGTCGGCGACGTGGCCGCCGAGCTCGGCAAGGAGCCCTTCGACACCCTCGTGGACATAGCCCTGGCCGACGACCTGCTGACCTCGTTCGGCCGGGAAGACCCCTTCCAGTCCCGGGAGGACTGGGAGGCCCGGATCGGCGTCTGGCGGGACGAACACGTGGTGGTCGGCGCGTCCGACGCCGGCGCCCACCTCGACATGTTCGGCACCTTCAACTTCACCACCCGCCTCATCGAGGGAGCCGTCCGCGAACACGGCCTGATCGACCTCGAGGAGGCGGTGCACCTGCTGACTGCAAAACAGGCCGACCTCTACGGGCTGGTCGACCGGGGCCGGATCACCGAGGGCGCCCACGCCGACCTGGTGGTGTTCGACGAGCACAGCATCGGATCCGACCCGCTCAGCCTGCGAGCCGACCTTCCCGGCGGCGCCGCCCGCCTGTACGCCGGGTCGACCGGCATCAGCGACGTGCTGTGCGCCGGCGTCCCGGTCGTGAGCGGCGGCGACTTCACCGACGCCCGCCCGGGCCGCGTCCTGCGCAGCGGCACCGACACCCGGTGAACCGCCGGACGCGGGACCGATCGTGACCGGGCACCGTTCCTTCTTCCTCGACAAGGCCCTCGACGGCTACGTGCAGGCCCACTCCCCGGCCGTCGACGATGTGCAGCAGTCGTTGATCGGGGCGACCGCCGCCCTCGGCCCGCTGGCCCGGATGCAGGTGGCGCCCGACCAGGCGGCGTTCCTCGCCGTGCTGGTCGCCGCGGTGCGTCCGTCGTTCGCCGTCGAGGTGGGCACCTTCACCGGCTTCTCCTCGCTCGCCATCGCCCGTGCGCTCCCCGCCGGCGGGCGCCTGCTGTGCTGCGACGTCTCCACCGAGTGGACCGACATCGCCCGCAGGCACTGGGCCATGGCCGGCGTCGACGACCGCATCGACCTCGTGGTCGCCCCCGCCCTCGAGACCCTCAGGGCGCTGCCCACCGACCAGCACGTCGACTTCGCCTTCCTCGACGCCGACAAGACCGGCTACCTCGCCTACTACGAGGAACTCGTGCCCCGACTGTCCCCCCACGCCCTCATCGCCGTCGACAACGTGCTGTGGTCCGGCAGGGTGCTCGACGCCGGGGCCAACGACGCCGACACCGTGGCGCTGCGGGCATTCAACGACCACGTCATTGCCGACGACCGGGTCACCTCGGTGCTGCTCTCCGTGGGTGACGGCGTCAACCTCATCCGCCTCGCCTGAGCCTCCACCTCGGCTCGGTGCACGTTCGGAGCACTGGATAGGCTCAGACCTTGCCGGCCGGTAGCCCACCGGACCGAGGAACGATCAGGAGTCCCACCATGGCCGAAGCCGTCATCGTCGCAACCGCACGCACCCCGATCGGCCGTGCCGGCAAGGGCAGCCTCGTCGAGGCCCGTCCCGACGACATGTCCGCCTTCATCATCAACGACGTGCTGGGCAAGGTCCCGGCGCTCCCCCGGGACCAGGTCGAGGACGTGATCTGGGGCACCGGGCAACCCGGTGGCGAACAGGGCTACAACGTGGCCCGTGTGGCCGCCCTGCTGGCCGGCCTCGACGCACCCGGCGTCACCGTCAACCGCTACTGCTCCTCGTCGCTCCAGACCATCCGAATGGCCGCCCACGCCATCAGGGCCGGCGAGGGCGACGTCTTCATGGCCGGCGGCGTGGAGTGCGTGAGCCGCTACCAGTACGGCGCCGCCGACAACGGCCCCCACAACGCCGAGTTCGCCGATGCCGAGGCCCGCACCGCCGGCCGCTCAGGCGAGGGTTCCGATGGATGGACCGCCCCCGAGGGCTTTCCCGACATCTACATGGCCATGGGCCAGACGGCCGAGAACGTCGCCCAGCACATGGGAGTGTCCCGCCAGGCCCAGGACGAGTGGGGCGTGCGCTCCCAGAACCGGGCCGAGGCCGCCCGGGACCGCGGCTTCTTCGAGCGGGAGATCTCCCCGTACACGCTCCCCGACGGCACGGTCGTCAGCCTGGACGACGGCATCCGCGCCGGCACCACCTACGAGAAGGTCTCGCAGCTCAACCCGGTGTTCCGCCCCGACGGCACGGTCACCGCTGGCAACGCCTGCCCGCTCAACGATGGCGCCGCCGCCGTGGTCGTCATGAGCGACACCAGGGCGGCCGAACTCGGCATCACCCCGTTGGCCCGCATCGTCTCGTCGGGCGTTTCGTCCCTCAATCCCGAGATCATGGGACTCGGCCCCATCGGCGCCATCAACCAGGCCCTCGGCCGGGCCGGCATGACCGCCGCCGACATCGACCTGTTCGAGATCAACGAGGCCTTCGCCGCCCAGGTGCTGCCCTCCGCCGACGCGGTCGGCATCGACCACGACAAGCTCAACGTCAACGGTGGCGCCATCGCCCTCGGCCACCCCTTCGGCATGACCGGCGCCCGCATCATGACCACCCTGCTCAACGCCCTCGAGGACGGCGACGCCGAATTCGGCGTCGAATCCATGTGCGTGGGTGGAGGCCAAGGCATGGCGATGGTCGTGCAGCGCCTGAACTGAGCTCTTTGTGTGCCCGGCCACCCCGCTTCTGCGGGGAAGGGGGGTTGGCGGGGAGCGGGGTGAAGTGGCCGCCGCGGATTGCGCTGGACGTCAGCCCTGACCGCCCGAGGCGTCCTGTACCGAGACCTTGCCGGCGCTGATCCACGGCATCATCGCCCGCAGGTCGCTGCCGACCTTCTCGATTCGGTGTTCACGGCCCTCCGCCTCCAGGCGGTAGAAGTTCTCCCGCCCGCTGTGGGCCTCGGCCACCCACTCCTCGGCGAACTCACCGCTCTGGATCTCGGAGAGGATCTCGCGCATGGTCGCACGAACGCTGTCATCGATGACACGCGGGCCGCGGGAGAGGTCGCCGTACTCGGCAGTGTCCGACACCGAGAAGCGCATCCCGCCGATGCCCTGCTCGTACATGAGGTCCACGATGAGCTTCAGTTCATGGAGGCACTCGAAGTAGCAGATCTCCGGCTGGTAGCCGGCGTCGACGAGGATGTCGAAGGCGCTGCGGACCAGCTCGGTGACACCACCACACAGCACCACCTGCTCGCCGAACAGGTCGGTCTCGCACTCCTCGGTGAACGTGGTCTCGATCACGCCGGCCCGTGCGCCGCCGATCCCGTCGGCGTAGGCGAGGGCCAGCGCCTCGGCGCCGCCCGTCGGGTCCTGCTCGACGGCGATGAGGCACGGCACGCCGCCACCCTCGACGTAGGTGCGGCGCACCAGGTGGCCGGGCCCCTTCGGGGCGACCATGATCACGTCGACGTCCTCGGGCGGGCTGATGAGGTCGAAGCGAATGTTGAACCCGTGTGAGAACGCCAGGGCGTCGCCGGGGTTCAGGTTCGGAGCGATGTGCTCCTCGTAGATCGCCGCCTGGTCGGTGTCGGGCAGCAACAGCATGACGACGTCGGCCCAGGCGGTGGCGTCGGCGATCGACTTCACGTCGAGGCCGGCCTCGGTGGCCTTGGCGACCGAGCTCGAACTCTCGCGCAGGCCGACGCAGACATTGATGCCCGACTCCTTGAGGTTGAGCGCATGGGCGTGACCCTGGGAGCCATAGCCCAGAATCGCCACCTTGCGATCGGCGATCGCCGAGCGGTCCACATCCTGTTCGTAGTAAACGTTCGCCACGGGAGGTTCTCCTGTTTTCTCGTTGTGGAAATGGTCGAAGGGGTTCGGGCGCCGGGTCAGGCGTCCTCGTCGAGGGCGGCAAGGGCGACGCGGCCCGTGCGCTGCAACTCGACGATGCCGAAGGGTCGCAGCAGGTCCTCGAACTCGTCGATGCGCTTCGGCAGACCGACCAGCGACAGCATCATGCGGTCGACGCCCACGGACAGCACCTTGCCGCCGGCCCGGTCGAGATGTTCGACCAGTTCATCGCGCCGGTCCGGCTCGGCATCGACGGTCACGATCATGAGCTCGCGCTCGACAGCGCTTCCGGGGTGGAGTTCGCGGATCTCGACCACGTTGACGAGTTTGTCGAGCTGCTTGACGACCTGGTCGAGCGGCGCCGACTCGACGTCCACGACGATCGTGAGACGGCTGAAGCGGTCATCGTCCGTCGGTGCCACGGCCAGGGACTCGATGTTGAATCCGCGCTGTGCGAACAGGCCGGCCACCCGGGCGAGCACGCCGGACTTGTTCTCGACGGTGACCACGAGCGTGTGGTACCGGAAGTCGGGCTCAGCGACCTTCATCGGGGCAGGTCCGTCTGCGAGGGCGGCACGACGAGGTCCGAGTTCGTCGCACCGGAGGGCACCATGGGGTACACCTTCTCCTCGGCCATGATCCGGAAGTCGATGACGACCGGCCGGTCGTCAATCTCGTTGGCCCTGGTGATGGCGTCGTCGATCTCGTCGGGGTCGTCGACGCGCATGGCCTCGCAGCCCATGGACTGCGCCCACATCTTGTAGTCGGGCACGTCCTTCGACAGGAAGACCTCGGAGAAGCGCTCGTCGTAGAACATCTCCTGCCACTGGCGGACCATGCCCAGGTAGGAGTTGTTGAGCAGCGCCACCTTGATCGGGAACCCCTCGACAGTGGCGGTGACGAGTTCCTGGGCGGTCATCTGGAAGCAGCCGTCGCCGTCGACCGCCCAGACCATGCGATCGGGCATGCCGGCCTTGGCGCCGATGGCAGCCGGGATTGCGTAGCCCATCGTGCCAAGGCCACCGGAGTTGATCCAGGTGTAGGGGTGGTCGAAGTTCCAGTACTGGCTGGCCCACATCTGGTGCTGGCCGACGCCGGAGGCGACGATCGTGTCGTCCGGCGTCAGGTCGCGCAGCCTCTCGATGACGTACTGGGGCTTGAGGGCCTGGCCGGGCTCCCACGGCTCGTAGAACAGCGGGAACCGCTCCTGCCAGCCGCTGATCCGGGAGCGCCAGGCGCTCCGGTCGGCGTCACCAGTGCCGTTCGCCGAGAAGTCGGCGACCAGTTCCTCGACGGCGAGGCGGCAGTCGCCCTGGATGGCGACGTCAGGGCGGCGCACCTTGCCCAGTTCGGCGCCGTCGATGTCGACGTGGATGATCTTTGCGTCGGGGGCGAAGCCGTCGAGGCGGCCGGTGACCCGGTCGTCGAAGCGGGCGCCGAGGGCGACCAGCAGGTCGGCCTCCTGCATGGCGGTGACAGCCGTGAAGTTGCCGTGCATGCCGGGCATGCCGAGGCACAGCTCGTGACTGTCGGGAAAGGCACCCCGGGCCATGAGCGTGGTGACGACGTGGATGCCGGTCATCTCGGCGAACTGTCGCAGCACCTCGCAGGCTCGGGACTTGAGGATTCCGCCGCCCACGTAGAGGACGGGGCGCTCAGCCGCCCTGATCAGGTCGGCGGCGGCAGCTATGCCCGCCGGGTCGACCCCGGTGGTCGGGTTGTAGCCCGGGAGGTCCATCTCGACGTCGTCGGACCACTCCATCGCCGAGCGGGGGTTGTTGGGATCGACGATGTCCTTGGGGATGTCGACGAGCACCGGTCCCGGACGGCCGGTCGTGGCGATGTGGAACGCCTCCTTGACGATCCGGGGGATGTCCTGTGCCTCGGTCACGAGAAAGTTGTGCTTGGTGACCGACATGGTGATGCCGGTGGTGTCGCACTCCTGGAAGGCGTCCGTGCCGATGGCGGCGTACGGCACCTGGCCGGTGATGCAGACCAGTGGCACCGAGTCGAGGTGGGCGTCGCAGAGGGCGGTGACGATGTTGGTGGCGGCGGGTCCGCTGGTGACCATGGCGACGCCGGGCCTGCCGGTGGCGTGCGCATAGCCGGATGCCATGTGGCCGGCGCCCTGCTCGTGGCGGACCAGGACGTGGCGGATCGACGAGTCGATGAGCGGGTCGTAGACCGGGAGGATCGCCCCGCCGGGCAGGCCGAACAGCAGGTCGACGCCCTCGTTCTCGAGAGCCCTGATCAGCGCCTGGCCACCGTCCATGGGTTTCGTCGTCATGTGTCCTGCTGAGGGTTGTCGGAAAGGGTCGGGCGAATCGGCATCAGTGCCGAAAAAGCGAACGACCTCCCGAAACGGGAGGTCGGTGGCACGCGGACGGTGGGTCCGGTGCCTACCGCAGTACCCGTACCTCGTGTGCCGTGGTCATGGCTGACAAGTATCGCCGGGCGGCACACGGGCGACAACCTGCCGGTCTGCAATGGAGCGACCCCCGACGGCTACGCCTTGGTGACGGCGCCCTGTTCGGCGCCCTGGGCCAGGGCGGCGTACTTGGCGAGGAAGCCGGAGGTGTAGCGGGGCTCGAACGGCTTGAGGTTGGCACGGCGTTCGGCCAACTCGGCCTCGTCGACCATCAGGTCGATGGTGTGGCCCCGGACGTCGATCACGATGCGGTCGCCCTCGGCGATGAGGGCGATGGGACCGCCGTCGATGGCCTCGGGGGCCACGTGGCCGACACAGAAGCCGTGGGTTCCCCCGGAGAAGCGGCCGTCGGTGATGAGCGCAGCGTCGCCGCCACGGCCGGCGCCCTTCATGGCCCCGGTGATGGCGAGCATCTCGCGCATTCCGGGACCGCCCTTGGGACCCTCGTAGCGGATGACGACGATGTCGCCAGCCTCGATCCGGTCGTCCAGCACGGCGACCATGGCGGCATCCTCGCCGTCGAACACGCGGGCCCGGCCGTCGAAGTGGTCGACGTCGAGGCCGGCCACCTTCACGACGGCGCCCAGCGGGGCGAGCGAGCCGGAGAGCACGGCAATGCCGCCGATGTCGTGGATGGGATCGTCGAAGGCGTGGACGACCTCGCCGTCGGGGGCGGGAGGATCGAGCAGTGCCAGGTTCTCGGCGACGGTCCTACCGGTGACGGTGACCTCGTCGCCGTGCAGGAGGCCCTCGTCGAGGAGCATCTGCAGCACGACCGGCACGCCACCGATGCGGTCGATGTCGATCATGTGGTAGTTGCCGTGGGGCTTGGTGTCGGCGAGGTGCGGCACCCGGGCGGCGACCCGGTTGAAGTCGTCGAGTTCGAGCGCCACGTCGGCCTCGAAGGCGATCGCCAACAAGTGCAGCACGGCGTTGGTGGAGCCCCCCAGCGCCATGACGACGGCGATGGCGTTCTCGAATGCGGCCATGGTCATGATCTGGCGTGGTCGGATGTCCTCTCGGAGCAACTGCATCACAGCGGTACCGCTGGCGTAGGCGCTGTCTCCACGGCGGCCGTCGATAGCCGCGGCAGAGGACGAACCGGGCAGCGACATGCCAATGGCCTCCCCCACGGCCGCCATGGTGTTGGCCGTGAACATGCCGGCACAGCTGCCGATGGTGGGGCAGGCGTTGCGCTCGATGGCGAGCAGTTCGTCGTCGTCGATGTCACCCACGGCATGAGCTCCGACAGCCTCGAACACGCTCACGACATCAAGCTTCTGACCGTCGTGTTCGCCCGGCATGATCGACCCGCCGTAGACGAAGACCGACGGCAGGTTGATGCGGGCGGCGGCCATGAGCATCCCGGGCAGCGACTTGTCACAGCCGGCGAAGCTCACGAAGGCATCGAACCGCTCGGCGTGCATGACGGCCTCGACCGAGTCGGCGATGATCTCCCGGCTGACGAGGCTGGCGCGCATGCCTTCGTGGCCCATCGAGATCCCGTCACTGACGGCGATGGTGTTGAACACCATCGGGAAGCCGCCGGCGGCGGTGACGCCCGCCTTGCAACGCGTGGCAAGCGCGTCGAGCGGCAGGTTGCAGGGGGTGACCTCGTTCCACGACGAGGCGATGCCGACCTGAGCCTTGTCGAAGTCGTCCTCGGTCATGCCGACGGCCCGGAGCATGGCCCGTGCCGGGGCCCGGCTGTCGCCGTCGGTGACCTCGTGCGAGCGGGGCTTCATGATGGATCGGTCGGTGGAATCATCCATGCCGTGCAGGCTAGGGGCGGGCAGGGTCCGTGGCATCGGCGGGTCCTAGGATCGCGCCGTGCGCCCAGTGGACCGAGAACTGCTGCGGTTGGCGGTCCCGGCGCTCGGGGCGCTGTTGGCCGAACCGCTCTACGTGCTGGCCGACACGGCGGTGGTCGGACATCTGGGCACCACCGAGTTGGGTGGGCTGGCGGTCGCCTCGGCGGCGCTGCTGTTCGGCTACGGGCTGTGCATCTTCCTCGCCTATGGCACGACGGCTGCGGTCGCCCGGCTGACCGGTGCCGGCGAGGTCGATCGGGCCGCCCATCAGGCGGTGCAGGGGCTCTGGCTGGCCCTGGCGCTCGGCGTGGTCCTGGCGCTTCTGGGCGCAGCGTTCGCCAATCCCGTGTTGCGTCTGTTGGGCGCCGACGGCGAGATCCTGTCCCAGGCGGGCACCTATCTGCGGATCAGCCTGCTGGGAGCACCGGCGATGTTGATGATGCTGGCCGGCGTCGGCTACCTACGGGGTGTCAAGGACACGGCGCGTCCACTGTGGGTGGCGGCGGGCACGGCGGTCGTGAACCTCGTGCTCGAGGTGATCCTCATCTACGGCTTCGACCAGGCCATCGGGGCGTCGGCTGCCTCCACGGTCGTGGCCCAGTGGCTGGGCGCCGGCTGCTACCTGGCCTGGATCGGCCGCGGGGTTCGTCGCCTGGACGTGTCGCTGGCACCCGATCTGCGGGTCATCGGGCGCCTGCTGGGCGTGAGTGCCGAACTCATGGTCCGGAACCTCTCGCTGACCGGCACGTTCCTCATCGCCACTGCTGCGGCGACTCGAATCGGCGTCGTGGACGTGGCCGCCCATCAGGTGGCGTTCCAGGTCTGGATGGTGCTGGCGCTGTCGATGGACGCCGTGGCCATCGCCGCCCAGGCCATGGTCGGCAACCTGCTCGGTGCCAACGACCCGGATGGGGCACGGACCGTGGGGAGGCGCGTCATCGGCTGGTCGATCGCCATCGGCTCCGTGATGGGCGCAGCGATCGTCGCTGTGCACGGGGTGCTGGGCCAGGTGTTCTCGACGGACGACGCCGTGGTCGCCCTGGCGGGATTCCTGCTGCTGCACGTGGGCCTCATGGCGCCACTCTCGGGCGTGGCGTTCGCCCTCGACGGCATCCTCATCGGCGCCGGGGACCAAAGGTTCCTGGCGTGGGCGATGGCAGGTGCCGCCGCGGTGGCATTGCCGGTGATGGTGGCAACGCGGCTGGCTGGCCTCGGGATCGGACCGCTGTGGGCCGGCATCTGGGTCTTCATGGTGGTCCGGGGGCTCAGCCTGGGGGGCCGCTTCCGCAGCGACCGGTGGCAGGTGGTGGGTGCCGGTTCCTGAATGCGCCGGCGCTACCCGCCCAGCACGACCGAGGGGTCGGGGACGAGGTCGCGGGCCAGCCACTGGAAGACCCGCCAGCCGATGGTGTCGCATCCCAGTGCGACGGCGGCGTACTTGGCGGCGTCGTCGGAGATGGGTTGGGGGTCGGCGGCCTTGACGTGGACCTCGGCGACCCGCTCGGCCAGGACGAACAGGCCGACCGCCTCCCCCGGCGACGCACCACCGGTCAGGAGGCCATGGTTTCGCAGGATGCAGAGCCGGGTGGCGCCCATGGCCGCGGCGATGGCGTGGCCGCCGGCCGGAGTGTCGACCTCAACGTCCTCCCCCGGGTAGATCGACTGGTCGTACACGAAGATGCACGACTCCTGGGAGATCGCCTGGAACGGCTTCACGTTGGCAGACCACGGCGTGCCGAATGCGGTGTGGGTGTGCGCCGCCGACACCAGGTCGGGGCGGGCGTCGAGGATCGGCCAGTGGATGTTGTAGGCGGCGTAGTTGATACCGCCGGCGATAGCGCCTTCGACCACCTCGCCGTCGGGCCCGACCAGCGAGAGGTTGTCGATCGTGGCCGCCCAGAACGGGATGCCGTGGGCGAGCACCCAGAAGTGGTCGGTCCGCTCGGGGTCCCGGGCGGTGATGTGGCCGTCGCCGAGTTGGCCCCAGCGCAACGCCGAGAAGATGCGGTAGCCGATGGCGACCTCCCACTTGCGCAGCAGCCGCAGTTCTTCGGGATCGGTGGACTCCGGTACCTCGGCCCCGTAGCCGATGACCGGGTACCGGTCGAGTTCGAGCGCCATCGTCAGCCTCCCTGCTCGGTGGCGCGTCGGGCCAGGAGTTCGTTGACGATGCGGCCGTCGGCCTGGCCCTGGGTGGCCCGCATGACCAGGCCGACGAAGAAGCCGGACTTCTTCCTGCGTTCCCTGTCATCGCCGCCGACGAACCCGGCCCAGTCGTCGGGGTGTTCGGCGATGAGGCGGTCGACCAGGTCCTCGAGGTCGGAGGTGTCCATGGCCTCGAAGCCGTGCGTGGCGGCGTGCGCGGTGGGGTCTCCCCCGGAGGCGACGAGGTCGGCGAGCACGGTCTTGGCCTGGGTGGCGGTGAGATCGCCGCCGGTCTCCATCGCCACGAGCGCAGCGAACGAGGCGGCGGTCAGTTCGCCCGCACCGTCGGCGAGGTTGTTCTCGACGTGGACCAGCACCCGCGCAGCATCAGCCCCGGCGGCGATCGTGTCAACCGCCAGGTCGTCCATGCCCCGCTCGACCGTGAGGGCGGTGTCCGACGGCTCGACGGCGGCGACGTCGGCCAGGCGCCGGCGACGATCGCGGGGCAGCATCGGCAGGGTGGCACGGATCTCGGCGATCCACTCGTCGGAGGGCTCGACGGGCACGAGGTCGGGCTCGGGGAAGTACCGGTAGTCGTAGGCCTCTTCCTTGGAACGGAGCTTGTGGGTGCATCCGTCGTCCTCGTTCCAGTGGCGGGTCTGTTGCTCGACGGTCTCGCCCGATTCGATGAGGTCGACCTGGCGGCGGGCCTCGTATTCGATGGCCCGTCCCATGGACCGCAGCGAGTTGATGTTCTTGACCTCGCATCGGGTACCGAGTTCCGTGGTGCCCTCCCGGCGCACCGAGACGTTGCAGTCGACCCGCATCGACCCCTCCTCCATCTTCCCGTCAGAGGCGCCGATGGCGACGAGGATGGCCCGCAGTTCGGACACGTAGGCCCGTGCGTCCTCGGCACCGCGCATGTCGGGGGCGCTCACGATCTCGATGAGCGGCACGCCGGACCGGTTGTAGTCGATGAGGGAATGGCCGGCCTCGTGGATTCGGCCGCCGCCGCCCACGTGGGTGGACTTGCCGGTGTCCTCCTCGAGGTGCGCCCGCTCGATGCCGATGCGGCGTCCGTCGGGCAGTTCGAGGCTGCCGACGCCGTTGATCGGGAGGTCGTACTGCGAGATCTGGAAGTCCTTCGGCATGTCCGGGTAGAAGTAGTTCTTGCGGGCGAACACGGATCGCTGGATTCGACAGTCGAGGGCGAGGCCGACCCGGATGGCCAGTTCAACGGCTTTTTCGTTGAGCACAGGGAGCGAGCCGGGCAGGCCCAGCGAGACGGGGTCGACGTTGGTGTTGGGCTCGCCACCGAACTGGTTGGGTGCGGACGAGAACATCTTCGTGACCGTGGCCAGTTCAGCGTGGACCTCGAGGCCGATCACGACCTCCCAGCCCGGGATGAGGGGCTGTTCGCTCATGGTGCCGCTTCTTCGAGCACGGCCGCCGCCCGGAACATGGTGGCCTCTGCGAGTGCGGGCGCCAGGACCTGCACGCCGACGGGCAGGCCGTCGTCGCCGCTGCCGAACGGCACCGACATGGACGGGTGCCCCGCCAGGTTCGACGGGATCGTGCAGACGTCGTTGAGGTACATCAGCATCGGGTCGCCCGTCTTGTCTCCCAGGGGGAACGCCGTGGTCGGGGCGGTCGGCGACAGCAGCAGGTCGAACGACTCGTAGGCCCGGGCGAAATCCTGCTGGATCAGGGTGCGAACCTTCTGGGACTTGCCGTAATAGGCGTCGTAGTAGCCGGCCGACAATGCGTAGGTGCCGAGCATGATGCGGCGCTTCACCTCGTCGCCGAAGCCGGCGGTGCGGGTGGCGGTGTTCATCTCGGCGGCGGTGTCGGCGTCGACCCGCAGCCCGAAGCGGACGCCGTCGAAGCGGGCCAGGTTGGACGAGGCCTCGGCCGGGGCGATCAGGTAGTAGGCGGAGAGGCCGTAGATGGTGGAGGGCACGGAGGCGTGTTCGACGGTGGCGCCTGCGGCGGCCAGCGCCTCGGCGGCCTGCTCGACACGGGCCCGGACATCGTCCGCGATGCCCTCGACGCTGGCTGCCTGGTCGGGTCCGCCCATGAGTTCCGAGATGAGGCCGATGCGGAGGCCCTCGACGCCCTGTTCGAGGCCGCCGAGCAGGTCAGGGGATGCCTCGGGGATCGAAGTCGAGTCGCGGGGGTCGTGGCCGCCGATGACCTCGAGCAGGAGTGCGGCGTCCTCGACGGAGTTGGCGAAGGGACCGATCTGGTCGAGGCTGGAGCCGAAGGCGACGAGCCCGTAGCGGGAAACCCGGCCGTAGGTGGGCTTGACGCCGACGGTGCCGCAGAGGGCGGCCGGTTGGCGGATCGAGCCGCCGGTGTCGCTGCCGAGTGCCAGAGGGGCGAAGCCTGCGGCCACAGCGGCGGCCGAGCCGCCCGACGATCCGCCGGGCACCCGGCTGGTGTCGAGCGGGTTGCGGGTGGGCCCGAAGGCGGAGTTCTCGGTCGAACTGCCCATGGCGAACTCGTCGAGGTTGGTCTTGCCGATGACGACGGCACCGGCGCCGGCAAGGCGTTCGACGACGGTGGCGTCGTAGGGCGGGCGCCAGCCCTCGAGGATCCTCGACCCGCAGGTGGTGTCGATGCCGCGGGTGCAGAGGTTGTCCTTGAGGGCGACCGGCACGCCGGCCAGGGGGCCGGGGTCCTCGCCGTCGGCGATGCGACGGTCGAGGTCGTCGGCCCTGGTGAGGGCCTCGTCGGCCAGTACCAGGTTGAAGGCGTGGATCTCGCCTTCGTGGCTGTCGATGACAGCGAGGTGCTCCTCGACGACGGAACGGGCGCTGCGCTCGCCGGCCCGGACGGCGGCGGCCGTGGATCGGGCGCTCATGGTGCCTCTCCGAGCACCGGCGGGACCCGGAACTGGCCGTCCTCGACCGAAGGGGCGGCGGCGAGGATCTCGGCACGGACGTCGTCGTGGCCGGGTTCATCCGCCCGCAGCACGTTGACGAGGGGGAACGGGTTGGCCATCGGCGACACGTCGTCGAGGTCGAGGGCCTCGAGGTCGGCAGCGTGGTCGAGTACGTCGGCCAACTGGCCGGTGAAGGCGTCGAGTTCGTCGTCGGTCAGCGTCAGGCGTGCCAAGTTCGCCACGTGGGCGACATCGTCACGGGTGAGGCGCGGTGTGGCGGTCACGGCAGGAAGGGTAGGGCCGGGCGGGATGGCTCACTCCGTATCGGCCGACGTCCCCTCGTCCTCCTGCGGTTCGCCGCCCTCGAGGACGAGCACCACCCGCTCCACCGGCGAGAGTTCCTCGTCGGCGGGTGGCGCCTGTGAGGCGATCGTGCCGCCCTCTGCCGAGCCGACGACCTCGACGACCCGGAAGCCGGCGGCGGCCAGGCGGTCCTCGGCGGCGACCAGTCCCAGGCCCACGACGTCGGGAACCGGGCGCGGGATCGGTCCGACCGACACGGTGACCTCGATGGCCGACCCGAACGGAACCTCCTCGTCGGGCGCCGGCTGGAGCGACACGACGGCGCCCGCTTCGATGAACTCGTCGTGCGCCTCGACCACGACCGGTTCGAGGCCGAGGGCGGTCAGGGCGGCCACGGCCTCCTCGGCGGGACCCTCGACGAGGCCGACCGGCACGGTGCGCGGCGCCGCACCGGCGGAGACGATCAGGTCAACACCGGAGCCCCGTGGAAGTTCGGCGGCGACAGCGGCTACCTGGAGGACCATGCCCGCCTCGACCTCGTCGTTGTGGACCTCTGCGACCGTGCCGGCCGTCAGTTCGGCAGCCTCGAGCAGGCGGGTGGCCTCCGGAAGGCTCAGCCCGACGAGGCCGGTCGGCACGGCGACCCGGGTGGAGCCGAGCGAGACCACGAGCACGACGGTGCCGCCCTCTTCGAGTTCGGCGCCGAAGGCGGGCTCGGTGGAGAGCACCTGACCCTCGCGGGTGCCGTCCCGACGTTCGTAGCGGGGCTCGGCCAGCCAGCCGGCCTCCACGATCGTTGCTGCGGCGTCCACCTCGTCGTCGCCCACGAGGAGCGGCACCCGGGCGGTCGACTGCTGGCTGCCCTGCCAGAGTGCGGCACCACCGAGGACGGCGCCGACGACCATCAGGCCGGCCACCAGCACCCACGGGGCGCGTCGGTTCGGGCCGACGACCTTCTCGGGCCTGGGTTCCGCAGGTGCCTTCGTCTTGGGGACGACCGGGACCTCACCCGACAACGGGGCGGCACCGATTTCTCCGGGACCGACAAGCGGGAGGGGTTCGGGGCGCAACAGCCCGGCTGACGCATCCAGGAGCAGTCGCCCAAACTCGCCGGCGCCGGGACGGCGGTTCGGGTCGACGACTCCGGCCTGGACCACGGCGGGGCCGAGCGGCCCCATCGATGCGGGCACGGGCACGTCGCGGCGGCGACGGGCCCGGAGCGTGCCGACCAGGGTGTCCTCGACGAACGGCAGGTGGCCGGTCACGGACTCGACCAGCACCAGCGCCAGCGCGTAGACGTCCGACCGTCCGTCCAGCGGCTGTCCCTTGGCCTGTTCGGGAGAGGCGAAGCGGGCGGTACCGACGATGCCCTCCACGAAGATGTCGGTGCGTGAAGTCTCGGCCAGCGCACTTGCCAGGCCGAAGTCGGAGACCTTGAGGTGGCCGTCCTGACTGAACAGCAGGTTGGCCGGCTTGAGATCCCGGTGGACGACGCCCATCTGGTGGGCATGGTCGAGCGCCTGGCACACGTCGAGGCCGACGACGAGGGCCTGCGAGTGCGACAGGGTCCGGCCGGTGTCGAGGAGGCTGCGGAGGCTTCCACCGGCGAGGTACTCGGTGACGAGATAGGCCGAACCGTCGACTCCCCAGTCGTAGACAGTGAGGATGTTGGGGTGCTGGAGGCCGGCAACGATACGGGCCTCTTGGGCGAACCTTTCGACGAACACCGGATCACCGGCCAGCGCCTCGTGGAGGACCTTGACGGCGACGTGTCGACCCAGGTCGAGGTCTTCGGCGGCGTAGACGGTACCGGAGGCGCCGGTGCCGATCGCCCGGCCGAGCGCGTACCGCCCGCCGAGGACGCGTGCTGGGGCCTGGTCAGGTCCCGGCCCCACCTGTCCGGACTCCGGTGGAGATCCGTCGGTCACGACGGCGAGGCTAGCCCCTACCCCGGCAGGTGCTCGCTAGCCTGCGTCGGGTGAACCGCCGCAACGCCCTCGTCATCAGCGTGCTTCTCGCACTCGGGGCCGGTGCCCTGACGGCGGCGGTGCTGGTGGCCGGCAACAGCGATGGCGACATCGAGGTCGACTCGAACCCGGCGGTACGCGAGTTGCTGCCGCCCCGCGACGACACCGTCCTGCCACAGTCCAACGTGGGTGCGATCCTGTCTGCCGGCTGGTCCGGCGAGATCCTCCACATCGGCGGCACGGTCATCCCGCTCGACCAGCAGCGGATCCAGTCGGCACTCAACTCGGTGATCTTCCGACCCGGCGACGGGCAGACGCTTCGGCGCCTGCCTCCCGGCGATCTGTGCGCCACCGTGCGCTACTGGCCGACCCGCACCCCGGACCGCACGGCGACGATCGACTGGTGCTTCCGCGTCGACAGCTGACGCGCCTTGCCGCCTGGCTACCCGGGCAACTCGCCCGTGGCGAGGAGGCGCTCGAAGGCGGCCAGGTCGAGTACCGGGATCCCCAACTCCTCGGCCTTCGTGAGCTTCGAGCCGGCGTTCTCTCCTGCCACCAGGGCCGTGGCCTTCTTCGACACGCTGCCGGGTGACTTGCCGCCCCTGGCGGTGATGGCCGCCCGGGCCTCGTCTCGACCCATGCCCTCGAGTGTGCCGGTCACGACGATGGCCATGCCCTCGAGGAGCTGAGGAACATCGTCGGTACCGGTGTCGGCCGCCTCGAGGTTCACGCCCGCCGCCCGGAGGCGCCCGAGCAAATCGCGGTTGCGGTCCTCGCGTAGCCAGCCGTGGACGCTGGCGGCGATGATCGGACCCAGTCCCTCGACGGCCTCGAGGTCCTCGACGGTGGCGTCGAGCAGACGGTCGAGGTGCCCGAAGGACCCGGCCACCAGGTCGGCGACGGTGACGCCCACGTGGGGGATGCGCAGGCCGAACAGCAGACGACCCAGCGGCTGTGACCGGGCCTCGTCGACGGCCGCCCGAAGGTTGGCGACCGATACCTCGCCGAAGCCCTCGAAGGCGGCGATCCGGTCGAAGTCGAGGATGAACACGTCGGCCACGTCGCCCAGCAGTCCCTCGGTGACGAACAGGTCGACCCGCTGCTCGCCGAAGCCCTCGATGTCCATGGCGCCCCGCGACGCGAAGTGCTCGATGCGGCCGCGGACCTGCCGGGGACAGGCGTGGTTGGGGCAAAACGTGGCGGCCTCGTCCTCGCCCCGCACGAGCCCGGTTCCGCACTCGGGGCACTTCGTGGGGAAAGTCCACGGCGGCCGGTCGTCGGGGCGGTCGGACAGCACCGGGCGCAGCACCTCGGGGATGACGTCGCCGGCCTTGCGGACCACGACGGTGTCGCCGGGGCGCACGTCCTTGACGGCCACCTGGTCGGCGTTGTGGAGGGTGGCGGCGGCGACCGTGGAGCCACCCACGAACACGGGTTCGAGCCGGGCGAACGGGGTGGCCTGACCGCCGGGTCCGATCGACACCTCGATGTCGAGCAGCGTGGTGTAGCGCTCCTCGGGCGGCATCTTGTAGGCGACCGCCCAGCGGGGTGCCCGGGCCGTGAAGCCCAGTTCGCCCTGCAGGACCAGGTCGTCGACCTTGACCACGACGCCATCGATCTCGTAGTCGAGGTCGTGGCGGACCGCCTCGACGGCCTGCACGTGCTCGAGCACGGCGGCGAAGTCGTCGAAGCGCTCGGATCGGTCGTTGACCGAAAGGCCCAGGCCGCCCAGCCATTCGAGGGTGTCGAGGTGCGAACCGTGGTCGGGACCACCGACCACCTCCCCCACCTGGTACACCCAGAACGACAGGTCGCGCGTCGCGGTGACGGCGGCATCCTTCTGGCGCAGGGAGCCGGCGGCGGTGTTGCGGGGGTTGACGTAGGTCTTCTCGCCGGCGGCCTCCTGGGCGGCGTTGAGGGCCGCGAAGGCGGCCAGCCCCAGGTAGACCTCGCCGCGCACCTCGAGCACGGCCGGGGCACCGTCAGCCAGCCGCTCGGGCACGTCGTCGATGGTGCGGACGTTGGCGGTGACGTCCTCGCCGACCCGACCGTCGCCGCGGGTGGCGGCCTGCACGAGCCGACCGTCCTCATAGCGCAGCGACACCGCGAGCCCGTCGAACTTGAGCTCGCAGGCCCAGGCCGGCGTCGGGGATTCCTCGCCGAGGCGCCGCAGCACCCGCTCTGACCAGGCGGTGAGCTCGTCGAGGTCGAAGGCGTTGTCAAGCGAGAACATCCGAACCCGGTGCCGGACCTCGGCAAAGGTGGCCTGCCCGGGGGCGCCCACACGCTGCGACGGCGAGTCGGGGGTGGCCAGGTCCGGGTACTCGGCCTCGAGTTCCCGGAGTTCGATAACGAGGGCGTCGAACTCGGCGTCGGGGATCTCGGGGTCGTCGAGGGCGTGGTAGAGCTCGTCGTGGTGGCGGATCAGGGTGCGCAGTTCCTCGGCCCGTGCCGCCTGCTCACTCTCGGGATCGCCGGACACCCGTGGAGTCTACCGGCGTCCCCCTCATCGTCTGGGAGGACCGGGCGCCGGCCGTAACGTGTCGACGTGACCCGCGACTCGATCCCCGTGTGGGCCCTGCGCGCCGTCTGGCTGGTGCAACCCGTGACACTGGGACCGGCGCTGGCCGACGGGTTCCACGACCTCGACGGCCACACGTTCCTCTCCGTATCTGCGTGGGTGCTCTGGGGACTGGGCCTACTGGCGACGCTGGTCCCCCGCCCGCTCACGCTGACCACCATCCGCATCGGCGGCCCGGCGGCGGCGGCGCTCTCGGTGTGGACGGCGACCACCGTCGACGACACTGCCCTCGTCGCTGTCGCCCTGGGCGGTGCCTTCGTGCTCGGCGTGCTCTCCCACTGGCCGGCGGTCGCCGACACCTGCGTCGACGGCGCCTCGTACGGCGACGAGAAGCGATTCCTGCTGCGGGCCCCCGGCCCGGTGGTGCTGGCCCTCGGCCCCCTCGCCTGGGCGCTGACCGTGGCCGGAGTGGTGGTCGGACCCCTGCTGCTGGCCTCGGGCGATTCCGCCGTCGGATCCGCCGCCTGCGTGGCCGGACTGCCGATCGCCGCCGCCTCGGCGCGTGCACTGCACCACCTGCACCGTCGCTGGATCGTGCTGGTTCCCGCCGGGTTCGTCCTGCACGACCACCTGGCGCTGGCCGATCCCACGCTGCTCCCCCGTGACGCCCTCGCATCCGTCGGTCCGGCCTCGGCCGACACCGATGCCCACGACCTCACCCAGGCGGCGCGCGGCATGGCACTCGAGGTGCGCTGCCGGGAGCCCCACGACCTGCGCCCCGCCAGCCGCGACGGCTCCGCCGAGGTGGTGGTCACCGAGGCGTTCCTGTGCGCCCCCGCCCGCCCCGACGCCGTGCTGGCAGAAGCCAAGCGGCGCCGACTGCCGACCGCCTAACCGGCGGTGGCACCGCCGGTGACTTCGTCACCCTCGTAGAACACGACGCTCTGGCCGGGGGCGACGCGACGGTGGGGTGTGGCCCAGCGGACCTCGTCGCCAACCAACTCCGCCTCGGCCGCCTGTCCGTGGGCGCTGACCTGGACCAGCATCGGTCCGGAAACCGGGCCATCGGCCCACGAGAACACCTCGACCGGGGTGGCGTCGACCAGCAGGTCGTCGGCGCTGCCGACGGTGACGGTCGCCGCGGGCATGTCGACGGCGACTGCGTAGCGGGGCTCCGCCGCACCGGCCAACTCCATGCCCTTGCGCTGGCCGACGGTGACGAGCTCGATGGCGTCGACCCGTCCCACCTCTGCGCCGGTGGCGTCGACCACCCGGCCCGGCGTGAGCGGTATGCGGCGTGCGAGGAAGTCGCCGCGGCCGTGCTCCCGGGTGATGAAGCAGACGTCCTGGCTGTCGGGCTTGCCGGCGATGCGCAGGCCGAGGGAGGCGGCCCGCTGGCGCACCTCGTCCTTGGTGAGGTCGCCGATGGGCAACTCCAGGCCCGACAGCTGGTCCTGGCCGAGCATGTGCAGGACGTACGACTGGTCCTTGGCCGGGTCGGCAGGCCGGGCGATCCGGCGGGTGCCGTCGGATCGAAGAGCCACCCGGGCGTGGTGTCCGGTGGCCAGTCGCTCGAACCCGAGGGCCCGCGCCCGGTTGAGCAGTCGGTCGAACTTGACGTGCCGGTTGCACTCGATGCACGGGTTGGGGGTGCGCCCGGCGGCATGGGCGGCGACATAGGGGTCGACGACGTGGCGGTCGAAGTCGTCGCCCAGGTTGAAGACGTGGTGCTCGATGCCGAGGGCGTCGCAGACCCGGCGGGCGTCGTCCACGTCGGAAACGGCGCAGCAGCCCGAATCGGACTCGCCGCCCCACAGCCGCAGGGTGACGCCGACGACCTCGCGGCCCTCCCCGAGCAGCAGGGCGGCGGCCACCGAGGAGTCGACGCCACCGGACATGGCGACCATCACCGGCGGGGCGCTCACCGGGCGTGCTCCCGCAGGCGGGCCACGGCGGCCGGGACGACGGCGAGGGCGTGGTCGACCTCGGCGTCGGTGGTGGCGTGGCCAAACGACAGCCGCAGCGAGCCGACGGCGTCGTCGCGGTCGACGCCCATGGCGGCCAGCACGTGCGAGGGCTCCTGGGCGCCGCTGGCACACGACGAAGCGGCGCTGGCGCTGATGCCGTCGCGCTCGAGCAGGAACAGCAGCGCCTCGCTCTCGATGCCGGGGAAGCAGACATGGGCGACGCCCGGCGTCCTCGGCACGCCGTCGGGGACGGTCCGTCGGGCATCGGGGACCGCGGACAACAGGCCCGCCTCGAGGCGGTCGCGGAGCGTCCCGATCCGGGCAGAAGTGGTCTCCCGGTCGGCAGCGACGAGGGTGGCAGCCATGCCGAGGCCGACGATGGCCGGGACGTTCTGGGTACCGCTGCGGCGCTCCCGCTCCTGGCCGCCGCCACGCAGCATCGGGGCCACGGTGGCGCCTTCGCGCAGCACCAGGGCGCCCGCCCCCTTGGGGCCGCCGAACTTGTGGCCGGTGATGCTCACGAGTTGCGCTCCCCGGCAAGCCTCGGCGAGGTCCAGCCAGGCGGTGGCCTGCACGGCGTCGGTGTGCAGCAGCGCCTCCGGGGCGTGCTCGGCGACGAGCGCCGCCGCCTCGGGCACCGGGTTGACCACACCGGTCTCGTTGTTGGCGGTCATCACCGAGACCAGCCGCACGTCGGCGATGGCGTCGAGCGCGTCGGCCAGTGCGCCGAGGTCGATCCGGCCACCGGCGTCGGTCGGTACCACCACGCCCCCGGAGAGCCGCACCGGGTCGAGGACGGCCGGGTGCTCGGTGGCCCCACACACGGCGACCCCGCCGCGGATCCCGAGGACCCCATCGACCGCCAGGTTGTCGGCCTCGGTGCCACCGCTGGTGAACACCACGTCGCCGGGATCGGAACCCAGCAGGGCGGCCACGGCGTCGCGGGCGTCGTCGATGGCCCGGCGGGCCTCACGGGCGAGGCGGTGCGACCCCGACGGGTTGCCGGGGTGCTCGGACAGCCAGGGCAGCATCGCCTCGACCACCTCGGGCCGGGCGGGCGTGCTTGCGGCATGGTCCAGGTAGGCCTCCATGGGAATCACGCTACGGGGAACTGCCGTCGGCGGGCCAGACTACGAATATGGAGCACTACGGACCCGAGACCTACGGCGAGCACTACGCCGACGTGTACGACGACTGGTACGGCGAAGGCGGCCGGGTGGCCATCACCGAGGTCGGCACGCCCGACGAGGTCGCCGCCGGAATCGTCGCCCTGGCCGACGGCGGCCCCGTCCTGGAACTGGGCGTGGGCACCGGCCGCCTGGCGCTGCCGCTGGCCGACCGGGGCCTCGCCGTCACGGGCCTCGACGCCTCGCCCGCCATGCTCGAGCGCCTGCGGGCCAAGCCCGGCGCGGACCGCCTCACACTCGTCGAGTGCGACATGGCCGCCCCCCTGCCCGAGATGGCCGATGGATCGTTCGCCGTCGTGCTCGTGGGCTTCAACACGTTCTTCAACCTGACCACGGCCGACGCACAGGCCTCATGTGTCGCCGCCGTGGCGCGCCTGCTGCGTCCCGGCGGTCGCTTCGTGGTCGAGGCGTTCGTGCCGGCCCCCGAGGCCTACGACGGCGTGTCGGTCCGCACGATCGACGTGGATCGGGTGCTGCTCGACGTGGCGTCCATCGACCCCGACACGCAGGTCATCGCCGGCCAGCGCATCGAGATCACCCCGGCAGGCAACCGGTTGTTCCCCTACCTGCTGCGCTACGCCACGCCGGAGCAGTTGGACGCCCTGGCGGCCGATGTCGGCCTGTCGCTCGAACACCGTTGGGCCGACTGGTCGGGCACCCCGTTCGACGACGAGGGGTCGCACTCGCACGTGTCGGTCTGGCAGCGGACTGCCTGACGCCTGTCGCCCAGTCGGGCGTCAGTCGGCACGGCCCGTCAGGATCGGCAGGTCCAGCGATGGCCGGTTGGTGCGCTTGAGTTCCGAGAACGACGGGTTCGACACGAGGGCCAGCACCGTGTCGTAGAGCTCCAGGCACTCCTCGTCGGTTTCGGGCACCGCCGAGATGACCGGCCCGAAGATCGAGGGTCCGTCGGGCGGGCCGAAGGTGAGGATCGGGGTTCCGACCTCGGGGCCGGTACGGCCGATGGCCTCCTGGGTCTCGGCACGGAGCGCCTCGTCCCACGAGCGGTCGGTCGAAGCGACCAGGTGCGAGGCGTCGAACCCGGCGGCTTCCAGCACTCCGGCGAGGTGTTCGTCGGTCGCCACGTGCTGCCGGAAGTCAGTCCCCGATTCGGGCACGGCGTGCCAGATCGAGCGGCCGAGGGCCTCGTAGAACCGCTCCAGGGCAGCCGGGCCCTCGGAGGCGCGCACGCTGGCCGCCACCCGCAGCATCCGCCGACCCTTGTCGTGCCCCTCCTGGTAGCCCTCGGGGAACTCGGCGTCGTAGTCGCGCTCCTCGTTGAGGATCGACAGCGTGATGAGCCTCCACTCGACGGTCAGGCCACGCAGGTCGGCAACCCGCCGCAGCCAGTTCGAGGTCTGCCAGGCGAACGGGCAGATGGGATCCCAGAAGAACTCGATGTCGGCACGCACTTCGCTGGTCATGCCCGAACCCTAGGATCACCGCCGATAGGTCCCGCAATCAGGAGCCCAACCATGGCCATCTGCCACGACGTCGACTACGAGGTGAAGGGCGACGACCTGCAGTTCGTCGAGATCGGACTCGACACGGGTGAGACCGTGGTCGCCGAGGCCGGCGCCATGATGTTCCTCGAGGAGGGCATCGACTTCGAGACCAAGATGGGAGACGGCTCGGACCCCGACGCCGGGATGTTCAAGAGGCTCAAGTCGGCGGCCGGACGGGTGGTCTCCCAGGAGTCCGTGTTCCTCACGCACTTCACCAACAGCGGCGGAGGCCGCAAGGTGGCGGCCTTCAGTTCGGGCGTTCCCGGAAAGATCGTTCCCCTCGACATGGCGAAGTTCGGCGGTTCGATCCTCGCCCAGAAGGACGCCTTCCTCGCCGCCGCCCTCGGCACGAAGTTGAGCGTCGCCTTCAACCGCAAGCTCGGGTCCGGCTTCTTCGGTGGGGAGGGCTTCATCCTCCAGCGCATCGAGGGCGACGGCATGGCCTTCCTCAACGCCGGCGGCACCATCGTCGAGAAGCACCTGGCAGGAGAGACCCTCCGCGTCGACACAGGCTGCATCGTGGCCTTCGAGGACGGCATCGACTACTCGATCGAGATGGCCGGGAACCTCAAGTCGTCGATCTTCGGTGGAGAGGGCCTGTTCCTCGCCACGCTGAACGGCTCGGGCCGGGTGTGGCTGCAGTCGCTGCCGTTCTCGCGCCTCGCCGACCGCATCATCCAGCACGCCCCGGCCGCCGGTGGCGCCTCGAAGGGCGAGGGCTCCGTCCTGGGAGGCCTTGGCCGGCTGCTGGACTGACGCTCTTTGCCCATCCCCTTTCCCGACGGGGTGGGCCATCGCCGTGCACGACACCCCTGGGTCCACCTACCTCGCGTGGGAAGTGGGGGTCCGTGCCTCGCAGGTGGCAGAAGTCGATCACTCCCAGTCTCGATCTACCCCAGGAGGGGGTCATACCAGTTGGCGGCTGCCCAGATGCCTCCGGCGAAGCAGGCGAGGGCGAAGACGCAGGTCATGGCCGTGCCCACCCGGCGGGGCAGGCCGCGGCGGTCGGACTCGTCGACCAGCCACGCCAGAACGGCACCGCCCAGCAGGCCGCCGAGGTGGCCGCCAATGCTGATGCCCGGTCGACCGAACGTGAAGAGCAGGTTCACGACGACCAGCGTGCCGATCCCCGAGCTCCACGGGTTGATCCCCCGCCGGTACTGGTGGACGACCGTGGCGCCCATGAGTCCGAACACCGCCCCCGAGGCACCGACCGTGAGGGTCGTGGGCGCCATCAGCAGCACGCCCAACGATCCTGCCGCCAGCGAGCCCGTGTAGAGGCCGAGGAAGCGGACCGGCCCGTGCAGGCGCTCGAGGGCGTTGCCGAGCATCCAGGCCAGGAACATGTTGAAGCCGACGTGCAGCAGCCCGGCATGCAGGAACGCCGACGTGGCCAGGCGCCACCACTCCCCCTCGTCGACGCCGAGCGGTCCGATGCACATCTGGCCGATGAACGCCTTGCAGCCGAAGCCGACGAGCCCGAAGTCGACGCCGACGTCGCCGAGCGATCCGGCAAGCGAAGCACCGCGACTGAGTGCGTACAGGAAGGCGGCGGCGTTGAGGGCGATGAGCACCCGGATGGCGATCGGGTCCCGGTGGGCGAACGACGAGGGGGCAGGGGTGTGCCGGCGGTGGACCTGCCGGCGACGGCCGACGGCGACGGGCCCCACGCACGACGGGCAGTGGAAGCCGACCGACGCCTGGTGCATGCACCGGCCGCAGATGCGCCGGTCGCAGCGCTGGCAGGTGACGCCGGCGAGCCGGTCGGGATGCCAGTGGCAGGCGTCGGCCTCGGGAGGAGTGCTCACGCCCGCACGGTACCGGGCGCCCCCGGGTCCGCTGCGGCGCCTCAGAACCGGATGATCACCGGGACGCAGTCGGGGTCGGAGGTCCAGGCGAACAGCATCAGCTGGGGTTCGTCGGAGGTGGTGGTGGCGTGCCGCGTGCCGGTCGGGTGGAAGATCGTGGCGCCCGGACCGCGACTCGTCCACTCGTCGGCCATCTGCCAGTCGGCGGTGCCGGCGGCGACCCAGAAGGTCTCGGTGGCCTTGTGGACATGCGATGGATAGCTGACGCCCGGACCCTGGACGACGGCACCGGCGAAGACGTCGGCGCTGGCGTAGAGCGGGGATGGCTCTTCGAGGCCGCCGCCGCTGATCGGATTGGTGCCCACGATCGGGGCATAGGCGTAGTTGGCCCGCATGTGGTCCATGTCGGGCTCACCGGCGTGCTCGGCATACGGGATCGCCCACCCGAGGCGGTCGGCCACGAGGAGCAGCAGTTCGCCCGGTGCGCCGACGACGGCATCGAGGCACGGGCCGAGGTGTTCGTCGACCACCGGGTAGGTGGGCTGGGGTCCGCCTCCGAGCGGCGTGCACGCTCCCAGCGCATCGACGAGGACGCCCATGGCATCGGCCATGGCAGGGTGGCGACTGGCCTCGGCGTGGGCGAACTCGGCGAAGCCGTCGAGGAAGGGGTCATGGTCCACAGGGGCGCTCATCGCGCGCACCCTAGACCCCGAGGGCGCTTCGGCTCAGCGGCCCCTGAAAGTCGCCCTGCCGGGGCCGTGTTCGAAGAACGAGGCCACGCCGTTGGCAGCGTCCTCGCTCTCGAAGACCTTCATGAACAGGTCCAGTTCGAGATCGACGCCGTCGGCCAGCGTGCCCTGGATTCCCTCGTCGATGGCCCGCTTCGAGGCCCGCAGGGCGACCCGGGGTCCCCGGGCGTAGCCGGTGGCCCGCTCGACGGCCCGTTCGAGCACCTCGTCGTCGGGGACCACCTCGTCGACCCAGCCGATGGCGAGCGCCTCGGGGGCCTTCACCTGGGCGCCACCCCAGATCAACTCCTTGGCCTTGGTGACACCGACGAGGCGGGCCAGGCGCTGGGTGGCGCCGCCGCCGGGGATGAGGCCGAGCAGCACCTCGGGCTGGCCCAGCACCGCCCCCTCGCCGGCGATGCGGAAGTCGCAGCACATGGCGAGTTCGGCGCCGCCGCCGAGGGCGAAGCCGTTGACGGCGGCCAGCGTCGGACAGGGCACGGTCTCGAGAGCGGCGAAGCCGGCCCGGAAGGCGTTTCCCTGGGCCTGACGGGTGGCCGGGTCGGCGAAGACGGTCAGGTCGGCGCCGGCGGCGAAGTGCCGGCCTCCACCGGTGAGCACGAGGGCTCCGGGTGGCTCGGCGTGACAGGCCTCGGCCAGGTCACCGATCTCGAGGAGCAGCGCCGTGTCGAGGGCGTTGACCTTGGGCCGGTCCAGCGTGGCGATGACGACGTCGTCGTCGGTCCGCTCGACGCGCAGGAACTCGAAGTCAGGAGGAGAAGCCACGGCCGGGAGGGTAATGACCGCCGGGAGAAACCGGGGAATCGCGCCTAGAGGCTGACGGCGGTCCCGGGAGCCTCGACCGTTTCGCCCACGTTGAGCACGGCGGTCACTCCGGGGACCCGATCCTTCATGATCCGCTCGATGCCGGCCTTGAGGGTCTGGTCCGAGGCCGGGCACGACACGCAGGCCCCCACCAACTCGACGGTGACCTCGCCGGTGGCCTCGTCGACGCCGTGGAGGACGATGTCGCCATCGTCGGCCTGGATGGCCGGGCGGATGATGTCGATGACCTTCTCGACGCGCTGCAGCAGGTCGCCCGCAGGCTGGTCGGTGGCGACATCGATCGACATGCCCACAGTCTCGCAGCAGCGACCCCGACTGCCACCCCTACAGTGGCGCCATGTCCGCGACCGCGCTCGTCCTCGCCCACCAGGGTGGGTGGGACGAGATCCTGATGGTCGCAGCGCCGCTGGCGCTACTGGCCGGGGTGCTCTGGCTGGCCGACCGCCGGGCCCGGCAAACGGAACCGCCGGACTCCCAGGGCTGAACCCTCAGGCGTGGTCGATGTCGGCGCCGAGGGAAGCCAGGCGTCCGACGAGGTCCTCGTAGCCGCGGGCCACGTGGTGGGCGTCGCCGACGAGCGTCTCGCCCTCGGCAGCCAGGCCGGCCACCACCAGGGCCGCACCCGCCCGGATGTCGGGTGCACGCACCGGCGCCCCCGACAGCGCCTCGACGCCCCGGATCACCACGTGGTGGCCCTCGGCCCGGATGTCGGCGCCCATGCGCAACAGCTCGTCGATGGTGCGAAAGCGGCCGCCAAAGATGTTCTCGGTGACGATGCCTACCCCGTCGGCGACGCTCAGCATCGCCACGACGAACGGCTGGTAGTCGGTGGCCACGCCCGGGTACGGCAACGTCGACACGTCGACCGGACCCAGCCGCCCGGGCGAACTCGCCCAGAGGCCGTCGGCGGTCGGCGACACCCGCATCCCCATCTCGCCCAACTTGGCGAGGAGCATGTCCATATGGTCGGCACGGGCGCCCTCAACGGTGATTTCGCCGCCGGCGATGCCGACGGCGGCCAGGTAGGTGGCGGCCTCGATGCGGTCGGCGACCACGGTGTGCTCGACGGGGGCCAGCCGCTCAACCCCATCGATGCTGATGGTCGAGGTGCCGGCGCCGGAGACGACGGCGCCCATGCGGTTGAGAAACGTCGCCAGGTCGGCGATCTCGGGCTCACGGGCGGCGTTGTCGATGACCGTCTTGCCCTTGGCGAGCACCGAGGCCATGAGCAGGTTCTCGGTGGCACCCACGCTCGGGAACTCGAGCAGCACCCGGGCGCCGGTGAGGTTGTCGGCCCGAGCCTCGATGTAGCCGTGGCTGGTCGTGAACTCGGCGCCCAGCTCTTCGAGGCCCTTCAGGTGCATGTCGATGGGCCGGTGGCCGAAGTCGTCGCCGCCGGGGACCGACACACGGGCCTCGCCGAGGCGGCCCAGCAGCGGACCCAGCACGACGATCGAGGCCCGCATCCGCTCGACCAGATCGTAGGGGGCCTCAGGGATGACGTCGTCGGGTACGTCGATGGTGGCCGTGCCGCCCTCATGGACGACCGTGCAGCCCATGCGCTCGAGCAGTTCGCCCATCCACGTGACGTCGGCGATGCGGGGCACGTTGTGGAGCACCGACCGGCCCGGTGCCAACAGGGCGGCCGCCATGAGCTTGAGCGCCGAGTTCTTGGCGCCCGACACCCGGACCGTGCCCTCGAGGGGCCCGGACCGGCGGACGCGGATCGCAGCAGCTTCCGGGACGGGATTCATGCCCTCAGTATGCTGCGCCACGCACCGGACCGGAAGGGAGCCCCCATCACCAGGACCTCGCACGACCTGGTGGTTGACGACGCCGGCCTGGCGGAGTTGCGCACGCCCCGCGACGACCTGGTCGGCGAGCGGGCCGACGGCGACGACCGCTTCGTACTCGACCACGGCCCCTTCGAGCGCTATGAGCGCACCCTCATCGTGGCGCCGGCGCCCGAAGGCCGGCACCGGGTCACCGAGTCGTTCGCCTACCAGCTGGCCCTACCGGTCTGGTCGGTGCTGTTCGCCCTCCCGATGCGCCTCGGCCTATACCACCGGCGTACCCCGTGGTGGGCGCCCCCCGACCGGCTCGACGCCCGGGCCGCACGCGTCATGGCCCTCCTGGCCTGCATCCAGATCGTCGACGGCTACCTGGGCACGGTCATCAGCCAGACCATCACCTTCGCCGCCGACGAGTTCGACCGGGGCGACACCGCCCAGGGCGTGACGCTGGCCGTCATCCGGCTGGGCGTGCTGGTCGCCCTCGGCGTGATGTTCCTGGCCGACCGCAAGGGCCGTCGGCGCCTGCTCCTGGCCACGGCCACGGCGGCGGTGCTCTTCACGGCGCTGGGCGCCCTCTCCACCGGGCTCTGGTTCCTCGGCGGTTCACAGCTGTTCGCCCGTGGCCTCACGACCGGCATGGGGATCCTCATCGGCGTCTACGCCGCCGAGGAACTCCCCCGCGGCGCCCGGGCCTACGGGCTGAGCGTCCTGGCGCTGGCCGCCGCCCTCGGTGCCGGCATGGCCGTCTGGGTGCTGCCGGTCGCCGACCTGCACGAAGCCGGCTGGCGGATCGTCTACGTGGTGCCGCTGCTGTCGCTGTTCGGCCTGGCCGCCGTCGGCCGGCGGCTCCCCGAGTCGCGCCGCTTCGAGGCGAACATGCCCGAGGCCGCTCCGCACGACAGGGACGGCGCGGCCAAGCAGCCCGGCATCGAGCACCGGCGCCTCCTGCTGCTGGCCGCCGTGGCGTTCCTGTTCCTCGTCTTCGCCGCCCCGGCCAGCCAGTTCCAGAACGACTTCCTCAAGGACCACAGGGGGTTCACCGCCTCGGGGATCACGCTCTACACGATCCTCACGACGACGCCGGCCGGCATCGGCATCTTCATGGCCGGACGCCTGGCCGACACCCGGGGTCGGCGGGGTGTGGCCTCCATCGGCCTGCTGGGCGGCACGGCGTTCCTGGTCGCCAGCTACTACGCCACCGGTGGCCTGATGTGGGGCGCCCACCTGGTCGGCGTCGTCGTCGGGTCGCTGACCGTGGCGATGGGCGTCTACGGCCCCGAACTGTTCTCGACCCGCCACCGGGCACGGGCCAACGGCCTCATCGTCACCCTCGGCGTGACGGGCAGCGCCTCGGGCCTGCTGCTGGTGGGCTTCCTGAGCGACCACTTCGACAGCTACGGCCACGCCTTCGCAATCGTCGCGATCGGCCCGCTGCTGGCAGCCGTACTGGTGCTCTGGCGCTTCCCCGAGACGGCGAAGGTCGAACTCGAGGACCTCAACCCCGGCGACGCCCGGATCGACTGAGGCGCCGGAACTCCGCCTACAGCTGCGCCAGCCAGGCCTCGACGGCATCGGCGACGGCCTCGTCGGCACCCTTCAGGTCGTGGCGCTTCCCCGTGAGCCACACGGTCGTGACCGGGCCGGGGATCGACCCCAGGTGCTCGGCGAACTCATCGGGCGAGCCGAACGGGTCGCGGTCGCCCGAGACGAACAGGCACGGCACGTCGATCGCCGGGAAGTGGTCGACCCGGAGGTTCTCGGGCCTGTCCGGCGGGTGCAGCGGGTAGCAGACGAGCACGAGCCCGGCGGCGGGCATCCCCTCGGCGACTGCCATCGAACACATCCGCCCGCCCATCGATCGGCCACCGAGCACCAGCCCGGCAGGGTCCACGCCGACCCCCTTGGCGAAGGCCGGCACGTCCTCGGCCAACGAGGCCAGAAGCTTCGGCGCACGGTCCGGGAACCTGCGGCCCTCACGCCGGTACGGGAAGTCGTAGCGGGCGACCGGCAGCGGAGCGAGGCGCTCCTCGAGCAGCACGAGGCTGGAATGGCTCGAGTCCGAGCCGGCACCGTGTGTCAGGAACAGGCCGGAGGCGGGCATGTGGCGAGGGTAGACGCGGCACCGGCCTCCGGGACGACCCTCGGATAGCCTGACGAAATGGCCGACCCCGACCGGCACGACGAAATGGTCGCCACCATGACCGGCGGCATGGCCCCCACGCCGCCGTCGTTCGCCGGCAGCGAACGCCTCCACCCGGACGGCCGCCCGAAGGGTGCCTTCCGGGACGAACTGCGCCACATCCCCGTGGCCCGCAACGTGGCGACGGTGCTGGGCGCCCTCGCCACCCCGGTTCTGGTCGTGTGGACCGCCATCACGCTCGCCCACCCCGCCGCCTGGATCGCCGCCTTCCCAGCCATGGCGCTGGCCCAGAACCGGCTGTTCATCCTCCACCACGAGGCCGCGCACCGGGTGCTGTTCCCGAACCGCCGCATCAACGACGCAGTCGGGATCACGGTCATCGGCTGGCTGACCTTCGGCACCGGCAGCCACGGCTACCGGCTCGGCCACATCAACCACCACCGCGACGAGTTCGGCCCGAAGGAACCCGACTTCCTCCTCTACAGCCTCTACCCGATCACCCGGGCGTCGATGCGCCGCAAGATCACCCGCGACGCCAGTGGCGTGTCGGCCTTCCGGATCGTGCGGCCCCGGTTCCAGCGCCTGGGCGAGGCCCGCCACCGGCGCCTCACCTACCGGTTCCTGCTCGGACAGGCGCTCATCGCCGGCGCCTTCGCGCTGGCCGGCCATCCGTGGCTGTACCTGCTGCTGTGGATGCTGCCGTGGGCATTCGCCTACCAGGTGCTCAACCGGCTGCGTGCCATCGCCGAGCACGGCGGCATGACCCGCTCCGCCGACCGGCGACGCACCAGCCGCCACGTCCGCCAGACCCTGCTCGCCCGCCTCCTGATCGTCCCCTGCAGCGTCGGCTACCACCTGGCCCACCACGTCGACATGACCGTGCCGATGTGGAACCTGCCCCGCCTGCACGATGCACTCGTCGGGGACGGGTACGTGGGCGACCTCGAGTGGCCGAGTTACCGGGCGCTCTGGCGGGACCAGCGCTCCCGCCCGGTGGAACCCGCCGCCGCCTGAGTAGCCGCCGGGCTCAGATGTCGACGACCTCGACCACGTCGAGGTTGCGGAAGGCGACCCCACCGCTCGACTCCTCGATCTTGGCCGCCTCGTCCTGGGTGGTCTCATGCCCGCTGTTGGCCATCGCCTCCTCGTAGGAGTCGAACTCGATGATCTGCACGATGAGTCCGGGATCGTCCCGGTCGACGCAGACTGTGGCCCGTCGGGCGGTCGTCTGGCCGCCCATCAGGTCCCTGAAGCGGTGGAGGTCGGCCACCGCATCGTCGGCTGTCGAGCGGAACTCCATCAACTGGTAGAAGCGCATTGCCCGTCCCCCTGCTCGTGCTTGGAGGCGCCACCCTTCCACGCGGCGTAGCGACATGCCAATGGCGATTCGGCGTGCGAGACGGTGGTCTGGGAGAATCCACGAGGCAACGACCCTCGACCGAGGAGGCCGACCATGGCCGCAGAAGTCACCATCTCGTCCGGACGACTCCAGGGGATCGACGAACAGGGCGTGCACGCCTTCAAGGGGGTTCCCTACGCAGCGGCCCCGGTCGGCGGCCTGCGGCTCCGACCCCCCGCCCCTTCGGCGGCGTGGGACGGCGTACGCGACGCCGGCACCTACGGCCTCACCGCCATCCAGCAGTCAATGCCGGGGATCTTCGGCGAACTGGGCACGCCGCAGAGCCCCGCCGGCGACGACTGCCTCAACCTCAACGTCTGGACGCCCGATCCCGGCGCCGTCGGGCTGCCGGTCCTGGTATGGATCCACGGCGGGGCGTTCTATGCCGGAAGCGGGGTCGACGACGTCTACAACGGTTCCGCCTTCGCACGGGACGGGGTCGTCTGCGTCACGATCAACTACCGCCTCGGCGTGCAGGGGTTCTGGCACCTCGGCGAACACTTCGCCGAGTTGTCCGAATCGGGCAACATCGGCCTCCTCGACCAGATCGCAGCCCTCGAGTGGGTGCAGGAGAACATCGCCGCCTTCGGTGGTGATCCGGCACGGGTGACCATCGCCGGCGAGTCCGCCGGAGGCATGAGCGTGAGTTCCCTCATGACGATGCCGGCGGCCCGGGGGCTCTTTCGGCGGGCCATCCCGCAGAGCGGTGCCGGCCACAACGGCCTCGGCGTCGAGACCGCCTCGATGATCGGCGGCCACATGCTCGACATCCTCGGTGTGGCGCCGGGCGACCTCGACGCGCTCCTGCGGGTGCCGAATGAGATCCTGCTCGACACCCAGGTGAAGTTGGGCGACGAACTTCAGACGACCCGCGACCCGGCACGCTTCGGCGAGGCAGCGGCATCCGCCATGGCGTTCCAACCCACGTACGGCACCGAGGCCCTGCCCCAGCGCCCCATCGACGCCATCGCCGCAGGTGCGGCCGCCGACATCGACCTCATGATCGGAACGACGAGAGACGAGGCCCTGATCTTCATCGTGGACCTCAAGGACATCTTCAACGAGGAACTGGTGGCCATGACCGTGGATGCCGTGTTCGGCATGGCCGGAAGGGACGGTTCGGCAGTGCTCGACGTGTATCGCTCCAACCGGCCCGATGCAGAGCCCCACGAGATCGCGGCTGCCATCGAGAGCGACCGGATGTTCGTCGTTCCCGCCATCCGCATGGCGGACGCCCAGGCGGCCCACAACCCGAACACCCGGCTGTACCGGTTCGACTGGCAGGCGGACGTCGCCTGGGGTGCCCACCACTTCATCGAGGTGCCGTTCGCCTTCGACCAGCTCGACAACCCCCAGGCCCGTGGGTTCTCGGGAGACGATCCGCCCCGTTCACTGTCCGCCGCAACGCACGCCGCGTGGGTCGGCTTCGTCAGGGACGGCGATCCCAACCACGAGGGCCTGCCCGAATGGCCCCGCTACGACGCCGAGACCCGGCCCACCATGCTCTTCAACGACACCTGCAGCGTCGAGAACCGGCCCGCCGACGACGAGGTCTCCCTCTGGGAGGGCGTGGTCTGACCCCGCAACCGGCCGCCCTGGGGACCAATCCGCGGCCTACGCTCGTCTGATGGAGGAGGAACTCGTCAAGATGCTCCTGGCGGTGGCGCTGGGCGGCGTCATCGGCTTCGAGCGCGAGTTGCATGAGAAGGCGGCCGGCGTCCGCACGATCATCCTCATCACGCTGGCCTCCACGCTCTTCACCCTGACCTCGATCGAGATCGCCGGGAACGCCGACCCGGGCCGTGTGGCCGCACAGATCGTCACCGGAGTGGGCTTCCTCGGCGGAGGCGTGATCCTCAAGGAGCGGGGCAGCGTCGTCGGCATCACCACCGCCGCCACGATCTGGATGGCGGCCGCCATCGGGGTCGCCATCGGGATCGGCGAGTACGCCGTCGCCTCGGCCACCACCGCCGTCGCCTTCCTTGTGCTGCTGGCCCTGCCTGCCCTGGAGCGCCACATCGCCACCCTCTCCTCGCAGCGCTACCGCGTCACCTGCGCCGGGAACGGCAGCCACCTCGACGACGTGGGAGCCCTCTTCGTCGAGGCCGGCCTCAAGGTCCGAAGGATCGTCCAGACGAAGGCGGAACGTAGGTCACGGATCGAGGTCAACGCCAGTGGCCGTCCCAGGGCCCATCAGGCAGCCCGACAGGCACTGTTCGAATCCGACTTCGTCGAGGACTTCCGCTAGCCGGGGGACCGGCGCTCAGATCAGCCGCCGGAGCGCCTCGGTGAGGGTCGTGGCGGCGGCGGTCAACTCATTCTCCGGCGTGTCGCCGGCGGCCAGCAGGTCGACCAGGTCGGCCGAGCGCTCGCCGAGGGCATCCCAGAGCTTCGGGTCGATCCCGAAGGGCGGCCGGTGTCCGGCCAGAAGCGGAGCCAGTTCGATCAACTTCGACACCCCGGCGTCGTCCCGGGGGTCCTTGCGCAGCCGGTCGCAGGCCACGAAGACCTGGGTCATCATGCGGTTGCCGTCGAGCCCGTCGAGTTCGGGCCGGTCGTCGGAACCCGCTTCGAAGGCGTCGATGGCGGTCTCGACGGCGTCCTCGTCGCTGGCCAGCACCACCAGGTCGCCGACCTCGTCGAATTCGTGGGCGATCCCGAGCCGGGCCAGCAGGTCGGAGAAGGCGGTCTGTTCGTCGTCGGCCCAGTCGGTCAACTCGTAGGCCAACTTCTCGGCGTCGGGATCGAGGGCCGGCCCGCCGGTCGACTCGGCGACGACGAGGAGTTCGTCAACCGGTGCCTCGTCGGCCGCCCGAACCACCAGGGTTGCGCCCTGCCAGGCGTGGGCGATGCCGTCGTCGGTCAGCAGCTGGTCGAGGATGCGCCGGGCTTCGCCCGCCCACTCGTGGAGTTCGTAGGCCAACTGCTCCTCGTCGGACGTCCCCACGGCCCCGGCGTCGACCGGTGCCTCGTCGACCAGCGCCACCCCACACTCGAGGCAGTCGGCGACGTTCGGGGCGTACTCGATCCCGCACTGGAAGCACCATGGCATGGGCGACATCCTGACACCCCGGCGGTCCGCTCCCACCCTCGTCGGCGTGGACACCGGCGAGGTCGTCCCGACCCTGTCCGGCAGGAGTAGCGTCGTCGGTCGTGAACACCGATGGCGCGAATGCCGAAGCCCCCGATCGGAACCTGGCCCTCGACCTGGTCCGGGTGACCGAGTCCGCCGCACTGGCCGCCTCCCGCTGGATGGGCCGTGGTGACAAGGAGGGAGCCGACGCCGCCGCCGTCGACGCCATGCGCAAGATGCTGCGCACGATTCCGATGGACGGCACGGTGGTCATCGGCGAGGGCGAAAAGGACGAGGCGCCGATGCTCTTCAACGGTGAACGGGTCGGCGACGGCACGCCCCCCGGAGCCGACATCGCCGTCGATCCCATCGACGGCACGACGCTGACCGCCCTGGGCCGCGGCAACGCCGTTGCCGTCATCGCAGTGAGCGACCAGGGAACCATGTTCGACCCCGGGCCGTGCGTCTACATGGAGAAGATCGCCGTCGGCCCTGAGTGCGCCGACGCCATCGACATCAACCTGTCGCCGACCGAGAACCTCCAGCGGGTGGCCGAGGCGAAGGGCGAGTCGGTGCGTGACGTCACCGTCGTCATCCTCGACCGCGACCGCCACAACGACCTCATCGCCGAGGTGCGCGACGCCGGTGCCCGCATCCGGCTCATCCCCGACGGCGACGTGGCCGGCGCCATCTCGGTCGCGTGGCCCGACTCCGGCGCCGACATCCTGTTCGGCATCGGCGGCACCCCCGAGGGTGTGATCGCCGCCGCAGCGCTCAAGTGCATGGGCGGCGTGCTCACCGGCCGCCTGTGGCCGCGCAACGACGCCGAGCGGACCGCCGCCGTCGAGCGCGGATACGACATCGACGCCGTGCTCATGACCGAGGACCTGGTGGCCGGCGACAACTGCTTCTTCGCCGCCACGGGCATCACCGACGGCGACCTGGTCAAGGGGGTCCACTACGCCAACGGCCAGGCCCACACCCAGTCGCTGGTCATGCGGTCGAAGTCCGGCACCGTCCGCTTCATCGAGGCCCACCACCGACTCGAAAAACTCGAGAGGTTCTCCATCGTCGGCTACTGAGCCGGGGGGCGGGGTGGCCCGTCCGGGAAGAGCCTGTGGGGCCGGTCAGTCCTCGGCGCCGGCGACGGTGAGGCGGACATCAGCCCGGGACAGTGCGCCTTCGGCGTCTGTGTCGTCCTTGTCAGCCGCCAGCGCCGACTCGGCGGCTGCCTTCGCCACCCGGACACGCTCGACGTCGATGTCGCCGGCGGCCTCGGAAACGTCCGACAGGATGCTGATCTTCGTCCCGGCCACCTGCACGAATCCCCGGTGCACGGCGAACGTGTCGCGGTCACCGTCGGAGCGCACCACGTCTACCGACCAGACGGCCAGCACGCCGATGAACGGCACGTGGCCCGGCTGGAATGCAATGTCACCGCCACCCACCGTGCGGGCGATGACCATGTCGGCCTCCCCCTGGTAGGTGATGGCCTCCGGCGAGACCAGTTCGATCTGGAACGTCATGGCGTCGCTCAGGCCTCGAGCTCGCGGGCCTTGCGCTGTGCGTCCTCGGCGCCACCGACGTTGAGGAACGCCTGCTCGGGCAGGTCGTCGAACTCGCCGTCGACGAGGGCAGCGAACGAGTCGACCGTCTCCTCGACGGGCACGGTCACGCCGGGCAGGCCGGTGAAGACCTCGGCCACGTTCATCGGCTGCGACAGGAAGCGCTGCACCTTGCGGGCACGAGACACCGTGATCTTGTCCTCTTCCGAAAGTTCGTCGAGACCGAGGATGGCGATGATGTCCTGGAGCTCCTTGTAGCGCTGGAGGATCTCCTGCACCCGGCGGGCCGTGTCGTAGTGCTTCTGGCCGACGACCTCGGGGGTGAGGATCGTCGAGGTGGAGGCCAGCGGGTCGACGGCCGGGTAGATGCCCAGGGCGGCGATGTCGCGGCTCAGCTCGGTGGTGCCGTCGAAGTGGGTGAACGACGTGAACGGCGCCGGGTCCGTGTAGTCGTCGGCAGGCACGTACACGGCCTGCATCGACGTGATCGAGCGGCCCCTGGTGGTGGTGATCCGCTCCTGGAGCTGGCCCATCTCGTCGGCCAACGTCGGCTGGTAGCCCACGGCCGACGGCATGCGGCCCAGCAGGGTCGACACCTCGGAGCCGGCCTGCACGAACCGGAAGATGTTGTCGATGAACAGGAGCACGTCCTGGCCCTGCTCGTCGCGGAAGTACTCGGCCATGGTCAGTGCCGACAGGGCCACCCGCAGGCGGACACCCGGCGGCTCGTCCATCTGGCCGAACACGAGGGCGGCCTTTTCGAGCACGCCCGACTCCTCCATCTCGAGCAGGAGATCGGTGCCCTCACGGGTGCGCTCGCCGACGCCGGCGAACACCGACACGCCACCGTGGTTGGTGGCCACGCGGTTGATCATCTCGGTGATGAGGACCGTCTTGCCCACGCCGGCACCGCCGAACAGGCCGATCTTGCCGCCCTGCATGTACGGGGTGAGGAGGTCGATGACCTTCACGCCGGTCTCGAACATCAGGGCCTTGGGCTCGAGCGAGTCGAACGACGGGGCGCTGCGGTGGATCTCCCACCGGTCGGCTCCGACGCCTGCGGTCGGGTCGTCGAGGCCCTGGCCGACCACGTTGAAGACGTGGCCGAGGGTGGCGTCGCCCACCGGCACGGTGATGCCCTTGCCGGTATTGCGCACGACGGTTCCCCGGGTGAGGCCGTCGGTCGGCTTCATGGCGATGGCCCGCACTCGGTGGGAGCCGATCTGCTGGGCCACCTCGGCCACGATCGTCACCTTGTCGCCGTCGATGGTGACGTCGAACTCGATGGCGGTGTTGATCTCAGGGAGTTCGTCCTGGGGGAACTCGGCGTCGATGACCGGGCCGGCGATGCCGACGATGTGGCCGTCTCGGAGTTCTGTGGCGGTCGTCATGGTTGCTCCTGGTTGCTTTCGATCAGGGGATCAGTTCTCGGCGCCCACGGGGGCGGGTTCTTCGGACTCGTTGTCGCTGCCCAGGGCCTCGGCACCACTGACGATCTCCATGATCTCGGTGGTGATGGCGTCCTGGCGGGCCTGGTTCATCTCGCGCGAGAGCTTGGTGATCAACTCCTCGGCGTTGTCGGTGGCGGCCTTCATGGCCCGCTGACGACTGGCGTGCTCGGAAGCGGCCGAGTCCAGCAGCGCGCCGAAGAGGCGGGCCTCGACGTAGCGGGGCAGCAGGGACTCGAGTACCGCCTCGGGGGAAGGCTCGAACTCGAAGGCGCCACTGACGCCGGCGTCGCCGCCGCCCTTGGTGGCGATGGTTGTGGTGCTCTCGAGCGGCAGGAAGCGCCGGGTGGCGACCTTCTGGCTGCCGAGGCTGACGAACTCGGTGTAGACGAGCTCGACGCGGTCGATGCGACCCTCGCTGAACAGCGCCGACACCTCGTCGGCGATGCGGCGGGCGTCCTCGTACGACGGGTTGTCGCTGATGCCCATGGTGAACGAGTCGATGGTGTACTTCCGGAAGGCGAAGTAGTCGCGGGCCTTCTTGCCGATGACGATCAGCGAGTAGTCGGCGCCCTCGGAGCGGGCGTTCTGCACCTGGCGCTCGGCGGCCTTGATAACCGACGAGTTGTACGGTCCGGCGAGGCCACGGTCGGACGAGATGACGATCACGCCGACCCGTTCGACCTTCTCGGCCTGGCGGAGCAGCGGGTGGTCGACCTCGGCGCCGCCGGCAGCGAGGTTCTCGATGACGGCGGTGATCTGCTCGGCGTAGGGGCGTGACGCACGGGCCCGCTGCTGCGCCTTCACCACGCGGGTTGCGGCGATGAGCTCCATGGCCCGGGTGATCTTCTTGGTGTTCTGGACGCTGCCGATACGACGCCGCAGGACCCGTTCCTTACCGCCGGCCACGGCACGCTCCCTTCGCGGGGGCGCGCCGGGACGCCGTCGGGGCGGAACCGTGGGCGCAGGGTGGGCGGGACACGTCGATCACTCGGCGGCAGCCGAGATGTCCTCTTCGGGGAGCGTCGTGTCCGCATTGACGAGGTGCGACTCGGTGTCGGTCACCTCAGCCTCGGGGGCGTGGGCATCCCCTGCCGTCGAGCCGACGAACTGCTCGGTGAAGGCGGCGATGGCGGCGTCGAAGACGTCTTCGTCGTCGATCCTGCCGGTGTCGCGGATGTCGGCCAGGACCTCGCTGTGGCGGACCCGGAACCAGTCGAGCAGTTCGGTCTCGAAGCGGCGCACGTCGGAGATGGCGACGCCGTCTAGGTGGCCCCGGGTGCCGGCCCAGATCGACACGACCTGTTCCTCGACGACCAGCGGCGAGTTGAGGCCCTGCTTGAGGAGTTCGGTGAGGCGATAGCCCCGGTCGAGCTGCGCCTGCGACAGGGTGTCGAGGTCCGAGCCGAAGGCGGCAAACGATTCGAGCTCTCGGAACTGCTGCAGGTCTGACTTGAGCGTGCCCACGGCCGTCTTCATGGCCTTGATCTGGGCGGCCGAGCCGACGCGTGACACCGAGATGCCGACGTCGACTGCGGGACGCACACCCGACTTGAACAGGTCGTCCTGGAGGAAGATCTGACCGTCGGTGATCGAGATCACGTTGGTCGGAATGAAGGCGGCGACGTCGCCGGCCTTGGTCTCGATCACCGGCAGGGCGGTCATCGAACCGGCGCCGAGGTCGTCGCTCAACTTGGCGGCACGTTCCAGCAGGCGGCTGTGCAGGTAGAAGACGTCGCCCGGGTAGGCCTCGCGGCCCGGAGGGCGGCGCAGCAGCAGCGACATCTGGCGGTAGGCCTCAGCCTGCTTCGACAGGTCGTCGTAGACGGCGAGGGCGTGACCCCCGTTGTCCATCCAGTGCTGACCCATGGCGCAGCCGGCGTACGGGGCGAGGTACTTGAACGGCGCCGGCTCGGACGCCGGGGCGACCACCACGACCGTGTACTCCATGGCCCCGTGGGACTCGAGCACCGCCACGTTCTGGGCGACCGTCGAGGCCTTCTGGCCGATCGCGACGTAGATGCAGTTCACGCCCTGGCCGGCCTGGTTGATGATCGTGTCGATGGCGATCGTCGTCTTGCCGGTCTTGCGGTCGCCGATGATCAGCTCGCGCTGGCCACGACCGATCGGGATGAGCGAGTCGATCGACTTGATGCCGGTCTGCATCGGCTCGTGCACGGGCTTGCGGCCCATGATCCCGGGTGCCTGGATCTCCATGCGCCGCATCACCGTGTTTGTAAGCGGCCCCTTGCCGTCGATGGGCTCACCGAGGGCGTTGACGACTCGACCCAGCAGGCCGTCGCCCACGGGGAGGGAGAGGATGTCGCCGGTCGCCCGGACGGTCTGCCCCTCTTCGATGTCGTCGACCTCGCCAAGGACCACCGCACCGATGGAGTTCTCGTCCAGGTTCAGGGCCAGGCCCATCGTGCCGCTCTCGAACTGGAGCAGCTCGTTGACCGCGGCATCGGGCAGGCCCGACACACGGGCGATGCCGTCACCCACCTCGAGTACCCGTCCGACCTGGGTCTGTTCCAGGCTGGGCTCGAAGCCCTCGAGGTTCTTCTGGATCGCGGCGGCAATCTCGGCCGTGTTGATCGTCAGTTCAGCCATTGTTCTCTCTCGTCTCGGATGGCTTGCGTACTACCGGAAGCTCTCGCGGAGCTGGTTCAGGCGGCGTCGGACGCTGCCGTCGATGATGTCGTCGCCGATCTCGGTGACCACGCCACCGAGGACGCTCGGGTCCTCGACCACGCGGATCTCGACGTCCTTGCCGGTCGATACCTTGATGGCGGCGGTGAGGCGGTCCCGCTGGTCGGCGGTGAGGTCGACCGCGGCGCGCACGGTGGCGACCGCCTTGTTGCGTGATGCTGCACTGCGCTCGATGAAGGCGTCGACGATGGCTGGCAGCTCGGAGGCTCGTCCGGCACCCACCACCATCGAGACCAGCACCGACGTGGTCGCCGAGGCCCGGCCGGCCAGGAGGTCGTCGACCACCTGGAGGCGTCGAGCCGCCGGGACGTTGCCGTCGGCGAGGGTCGAGCGGAGTTCGTCGTTGGACCGGAGCGCCTGGGCGAAGTTGAACAACTCGTCCTCGACGGCCGAGAGGTCACCCTCGGCCGAGGCGACGGCGAACAGTGCCTCGGCGTAGCCGGTCACGGCGGCGTCAGCCATCGGTTCCGGCCACCTCGTCGATGTAGGCGTCGATCAGGTTGCCCTGGACCTCGGCGTCGAGGCTCGACTGCACGACCCGCTCGGCGGCACCCAGCGCGATGGCGGCGACCTCGGTGCGGAGGTCGGCGATCGCCTGGGCCTTGGCGGCGTCGGATTCGGCAGCGGCTCGCTCCCGAATTCCAGCGGCGTCGGCCTCGGCACGTGCGACCAGGTCGGCGCGGACCCGTTCGGCGTCGCCGCGTGCCTCGTCGATCAGCCGGGAGGCCTCAGACTTGGCGTCGGCGAGCCGTGCCTCGTAGCCGGCCTTCACGGACTGGGCGTCCAGCTTGGCCTGGTCGGCCTCGTCGAGGTCGGCCCGGATCCGGTCGGCGCGGGCGTCCATTGCGCCCTGCACGGCCGGGAAGCCCTTCTTGACCATCAGCACGAACAGGACCAGGAAGGCACCGCCTCCCCAGATGATCTCGTTCATCTCGGGCAGGATCGGGCTGGGGGCCTCGAAGCACTTCTCGAGCTGGTCTTGGACGGCCACGTCGTGCGCGGCTTCCTCGACATTGCCGTGGTAGGTCTCCACTGCCTCGGCGAAGTGTTCGGCCATACAGCCGCCCACGCTCTCGCCGGAGGCCGAGGCGGGGCCAGCGAAGGCCACCAATACGACGAGGGCGAGCAGCGGGGCCGCAAGAAGGCGATTCCGTTGATTACGCATGGGTTCGACTCTCTTTCGTTCGACCCGTGCCTCAGGGCATCAGGAGGATGAAGACGACGAACCCGATGAGGGCCAGCGCCTCGGTGAAGGCGATGCCGAGGAACATCGTGGTCCGGGCCATGCCAGCGGATTCGGGCTGGCGGGCCATCGCCGAGATGGCGTTGCCGACCACTGTTCCGATACCGATGCCGGGGCCGATGGCCGCGAGGCCGTAGCCGAGGCCGGCACCGATGGCCTTGAGGCCCTCGAGCATCTCACCGGGTGCCGTTTGCGCCAGAACGTTCAGCACTTGATTTCTCCTGGTTCGTGTTGTTCCGGGTCGGAGGATCCGAGTCCGGGTGGTTTGTTGGGATCTGTTGGTTTCGGGAAGTCGAGGGGTGCGCTGCGGCTAGTGGGCCGGATGCATCGAACCGCCGATGTAGACGGCGGTCAGGATCGTGAAGATGAACGCCTGCAGGACCGAGACGAGGATCTCGAAGCCGGTCATGAGGACGAGCATGCCGAAGGGGGCGATCGCCGTCGGGGGAAAGGCACCCCACAGGGCGGTGGTGAGCACGGCGAAGGTGACCAGCAGGAGGTGGCCGGCGACCATGTTGGCCCAGAGTCGGATGGCCAGCGAGAAGGGCCGCACCACGAAGGTCGACACCATCTCGATGGGGGTCACGATCAGGTAGAGGGCGACCGGCACGCCCGGGGGGAAGAGGGAGTTCTTGAGGTAGCCACCGAGGCCCTGGGACTTGATGCCGACCACGTTGTAGATGCACCACACGACGATGGCGAGGGTGATCGGGACGGCCATGCGGCTGTTGGCCGGGAACTGGATCCCCGGGATGACCTCGGTGATGTTGGAGAAGAGGATGAAGAAGAACATCGTGGTGAGGAAGGGCATGAACTTCTTGCCCTCGGGGCCGATCGTCTCCATGACGATCGACTCCTCGACGAAGGTCACGCCCGATTCGGCGATGTGCTGCACGCCGGCGGGCACCAGAGGGGCGTTCTTACGGCCGGCCACGAGGAAGATGGCCGCGGTGATGACGACCGCCGCCAGGTAGATCAGGACCGTCTTGTTGACGGCGTAGATGGTTCCGTCGAAGAGGATGTCCGGCCACTCGAAGAGGTGGCTGACGGGCGGGAAGTCGAGGGCGAGCACGTTCACGGGTGGTGTTACTCCTGGGGTGACGTGGGATCGGTGGTCGGTTCATCGCCGACCTTCCTGGCCGACGGCGCCAGGCCCGGGTGGGCCAGCGTCATCGAGACCCGCTTGGTCTCCGCTGCAAGGAGGCCGAGGTGGGTGACGATCAGCGTGATGGCGAAGGGTACGGCAGAGAACCAGCCGGTGCTCTTGAACACCAGGGCGATCACGGCGAGCAGGCCGAGTCGGACGACGTAGCCGAGCAGCACGGCTCCGTAGAGGGCATTGAGCGAGATGGAGACGGCGCGTCCGATGATGGCGGCACCGAGGAGGAAGTTACCGGCGACGAGCAGTAGCGCCAGCCCGGCGGACACGGCGCCATTGACACCGCCGATGACGGCTCCGAGGGCGACGAAGGCCGGCGACACCCAGGCGGCGCGTCGGGCGAGGTCGCGGGCGATCTCGCGTTCGGGGC